>Ga0334900_1001611_pt1 | contig 23367 bp, 17 predicted proteins | sample GraSluR3_MG_2_FD_207231 | JGI IMG/M metagenome (GOLD analysis project Ga0334900, IMG submission 207231) | Sludge microbial communities from methane-producing bioreactor in Wageningen University, Netherlands - Granular Sludge_31_08-R3 | ecosystem: Engineered > Bioreactor > Anaerobic >...
GTTCTAAATATATGGCTTCGGTACTAAAACCATGTGTAATTTTCAGGTATTGTAAGAGCAGGGTTGTTTTGCCTGCTCCCCGCGCTCCACTAATTCCTGTCAGCCGATTATTCCAGTCAATTTTATGAAAAATAAAACGTTCGAAGCGAGTAGAAGTATTTCTTACTTTGAGATCCGAAATTTCCCTAAGCGTATTCATAATTTTAAATATTTACAAAAATAAATTATCCATAATACAAAAATTTTCTGAAAATCACCTATTGATAGTGCAAAATTGTACAAAATTTGCATTACAGACAAGTCATTTTGTAGTGTTGAGATAATAATATTTTATGATTATCGTATTCAATGCCTAAATCGCAAATAAATTTTCTTCATTTACCCCGGCCCCACAGGGTGTGAAGAAAATCAATTTGCTCCCCCTGGGGTTGGGGTAAAAAATTGATTTTCTGAACGATATATTTCTGTTAGGTAATAAATACGATAATCAATAATATTTTTGTTTGTACCGAGGGAGAACCACCGCTACCGGCTGCGCAAAAAAATGGGGCTGGAGTTTGATGATAATCTTATTGATATGATATTGAAAATGTGATGTTCCTTTTTTGATGTTGCGTTGTTTTCTCACTCAAATTCATATTCAATTCCCTCCGGTAACGGCTCTACCCTGAGTTTCATCCATTCCCCGTTAATTTTTACGACAACAATATGGTTGTCGCTGTCATAAAAAATGGTACCGTCCCCCGATTCTTTTAACTCCCTGTAATTTACATGTTTGGCGCTTTCTTCTGCGTTCTCTTCATCATCTCCTTCGGGCTGTTCTTCCCGGAGATCGTTTTTCCCGATATTTCCGAGTGTAAAAGCATTGGAAAGTTTTAAGGAACCGTAAAAAACGGCTTTGTCACGACTGAAAAGAAAAGAATGCTGCCTGACATCCGAGCCAATTCTGAACCAGTTGTATGCTTCTTCCGAATGGTTGTAAACCGTTCCGTAATAATACATTTCGGCCACCGGTTTTCCCAGTTCCACATGCTTGTTAACCAACATGGTTATTCTCGATTTGTCGTCGCTGGCGTACCCTTCAAAAACATGGAACCCCCAGCGTTTTTTATTAATTTCGTTTTCATTGCCCCTGACCTGAACCATGTAAGGAGTGCTCAGTATACCGTTCACTGAGGTGTACATTGGCGTATATTCAGGATTAAATCCAAAATTGTAACCTCTTAACTTCCACTTTTGCCAGGTCGTATCGATATCGGAATACAATTCCACCCTGTTGAATTTCGAATTTTCTGAGCCCGGAATTAAACGAAAATATCCGTTGTTGAAAATTCCGGACGTATTCTCCTGGGCATGGGAAACAAATAGTAATCCTATAAAAGAAATGGACAGTAAGGCTTTAAGAAAAGGTATTCTAATCATAACGTATTTATGTTTGTTGTTCAATTAACTGATTTTCCAATCATTACTATTTTTCAAAATCGACATAAAGTTTAGCGAGCGAAGTTCACCATTTAATTTTATACAATCCCGCTGCACTCGTTCTGTTATGAATCCCTGCGATTTATATAATCCTATCGCCCGTTCATTTTCAGACAAAACATCCAGCCAGATTCGGTGTGCTCCCAAATACCCAAAACAGAATTTTTTTATGAGGAATACTGCTTCCCTGCCAAATCCACATCCCTTTTTTGAAATTACAATTCTTCGAAATTCAATCGATTTATTTTCATTTTCAATACCGGCAAGAATAATGTGTCCAATGAGTAAATTATCTGATTTATCAAAAATTGACAAGTGCATTTCATCTTTATTTTCAATTACTTCCAGGTGTCTGCTAAAATCATATTGCCCGATAAATTCAGAATTTTCATTCTCAATCTGAATGAGTTTCGAAATATTATCGGACCGGGTTAATTCGAGCCTGATTTTATTGGTTTCCAGGATCATATTCACCATACTAACTAGTTATAAGCTTCCATAACCGTTTTGTCTTCCATTAATAAGTTGGGGATTAATTTTTCTTTGTATGTTGAATTCCAAAACGAAAGTTTATTATGTATATTATAATATTTTAATGGTATCGGATGTGTTCCAATCACCACAGGAATATTAAAACGGGTTTCTATATATTCTTTAAACTGTTTGACTCGAGGACATGGTGGATATCCGACAACAAGTCCTGTTGCTAAATGAATTACTTCCGCTCCATTTTTAACCATTTCTTCTGGAACATATTCTATATTTCCACCTGGACATCCTCCACAGTTTGCAAAGCCCACCAAATTCAATATTTCATCTTTTGGATACTCAGCAAATCCTCCGAGATGCTCTTTTAGTGCCTTTAAACATTTACCGCCGCCACAATTTAAGTAGCGGCCACAAATTATTATTCCAATTTTAGTCATTCTGTTATGTTTTAGTTAAAATTCTATTTTTCTACTTGTTACTGTGTTTTTCAAAGTTGCACACTCAAGTTGCATTTAATCATATGGTTGCTGCACTTTGTTTCAACTCTTCTACAAATTTATCTATCCTTGCCATTTCATTAGGTATATTGAGTCGCTGCGGACAAGTTGGGATACATTTTTCACAACCAATACAGTGATTAGCTTGCCTGAGTTTAGGCACACTACGATCGTAACCGATAAGGAAAGCACGACGAGCCTTACGATAATTTTCGTCTTGTAAGTCTTTAGGAAAGTTTCCTTCTGTTATACAACGGTTAAAATGAGCAAATATATTAGGAATATCTACCCCATAAGGACAAGGCATACAATAATCACACTCCGTACAAAAAATGAGAGGGTATTTAAGTATCATTTGCGCTACTTCTTCAAGCATGGCTTTTTCCTTATCGTTGAGTGGATTTAAAGATGAATAGGTACGAAGATTATCTACCAGATGCTCTTTATAAGTCATACCGCTCAGTACCGTTAACACATTTGGAAGGGCCCCGGCAAAACGAAAAGCCCAAGAAGCAACACTTGCTCCCGGTTGCTGCTGTTTAAGCATTTGTGATGAATCATAATTTAGTTTTGCCAACCGACCACCCAATAAAGGTTCCATAATCATGACAGGTACACCATGTTTTGCCAACTGTTTATAAAGATATTCGGCGTTAACATTAATCCCAGAAGCATGTTTCCAGTCAACATAGTTAAGTTGTATCAGGGCAAAATCCCATTTTACATCCATAGCTATTAAATAGTCAAACACTGCTACGTCTCCATGAAACGACCAACCCAAATTACGTATCCGACCTTCTTCTCTTTCTTTTAAAAGAAAATCGAATATGCCATTTTCAATGAAACGAGTATTAAATTCAGCGAAACTTCCAAGTCCTAAAGCATGTAGTAGATAATAATCAATATAATCAACCTGCAACTCTTTAAGCGATCTGTGATATAGGGCTATTGATGCCTCCTTTGTTTTGCTGTCAGGATGGAAATTAGACATTTTTGTTGCTATGAAATATTTTTCTCTGGGATACCGTTTGAGGGCAATACCTAATGAACGCTCAGAGAAACCTCCAGTATAGGCTGGCGATGTATCAAAGTAATTAACGCCATGAGCTATTGCATAATCTACCAATTCATTGAATGCTTCCTGATCAATTTCATCATCCTGTTCATTTGTTTTCATTGGAAGACGCATACAACCATAGCCTAGTAATGAAACCTTATCACCCGTGTTCGGATTAACACGATATTCCATTTTGCCTGTTGAAATATTAGTTGCTTTATTATCACTATTATTTGATAATGTTTGATTATTTGAATTACAGCCATAAACTAACCCAGCAGAAGTAGTTGCAACATTTCCAAGAACTTTTAAAAATTTTTTTCTGCTTATTGTATCACTGCTTCTTTTTTTCATAATTGTTTTTATTACAGTGTCAAATAATTCGTTGTTTTTCAACTCCTTCCACATAAATTGCACTAAAAGGTCGAGATGGGCAGAGATACTCGCATGCCCCGCAACCGATACAGCGCTCAATATCTACTACAGGTATTTTCCTGGCATTTGGATTGTCTGGGTTACTTGAAACCATTTGTATTGCACCTGTTGGACAATGACGGACACAGTTATCACAATCAACATCATCGGTTATAACTACGCAATTATTCCTTATCCATACAGCATAGCCTATTTGAGTAGCAGATTTTTCAGCTTTTGTAACCCGGTTTATTGCCCCTGTCGGGCAAATCTCAGAGCACTTTGTACATTCCGGACGACAATAACCAAGCTGGAACGACATTTCTGGTTGCATTAATGTAGTTAGATTTCCCGAAGGGCGTAAAACCTGATTAGGACATACAGAGATGCAAAGCCCACACGCCGTACAATGTTGGGAAAAGTTCCTCACGCTTAAAGAACCTGCGGGTTTAACAGGCGTGTCACGTTTAACTACTTTTTTTTCTTCTATGACGGCTAAACCGCCTTCAACTATTTTTTGCTGAGATTTTATAGCACTTGTAAATGCAAATAAGGTAGCTACAGAAAGAAAACTACGGCGTGAATTATTATTTCTATTATTTTGAAGCATTGAAACAAAACTTGGCTTGTTCCTTACAGATTTTACTATATAACGAGAAATATAGCTGATAGCATCACGCTTACATTCTTCAATACAATTCATACACGTAACACAGCGGCTGTAATCAATGGAATACGTTTTTACATCTATGCAAGAAGCTTTGCAACTACGGGCACATAAATTGCATTCGTTACATTTTTTCGGATCAATGACAGGTTTGAAAAAAGAATATTTTGCAAGAACCCCCAATATAGAACCTACCGGACAAATGGTATTACAATACGTACGACCGTTACGCCATGCAAGAATTCCTATTATAATAGAAGTCATAACAGCAACAATAAGTGTTGTTAAACTTTCCAGCCATACATCTATATTATAGAATGCATAACTATCAATACGTTCTGCAAAATAGGCAAGTATATTATTGCCCCATCGCCAGATTGGGACAAATAAATTTGAAGCTACCCTTCCATAAACACCATAAGGTTCAAACAATACTACCACCGAACTTAATTCTAAAATAATGGCAACGATAAATACTGTCAATAAGCCATATCGCAACCATAAGATGGCAGGAGAATAGGAAAATCTATTTTTTTTACGTTTCCCGGCTACCCATGAAACAATATCCTGAAAAATACCAAGAGGACAAACTATAGAGCAATATACGCGACCGAAAATTAGTGTTAAAAACACAAGTGTAATAATTATTCCAATATTCAAAGCTAATAATGCTGTGATAAATTGAATGTTTGCTGTCCATTTAAAGCAACTGTGGACTGTACCCGTGAAATCAAGAAATAAAAGGTTAATAGCAATAAAGAAAAATATTGCCGAGATTATTCTGATTTTTCTTAACATTTATTCCTCCTCCAACTAATGTTTAAAGATACTTCAAGGTACGATTCGGATGTTTTCAACACGTATTAATTAAAATAGCCGCTCCTTTCAATTATTTCTTCTGATTTCAGTCTGCAAATTTCTTCCGGTTTCATTCCTTTTTTTATACATTCTTCGATAACCCGGTATCCAGCAAAATAACCTGTTTTCTGCACAAAGCCCTCTGGAGGTTTTGCCGGCCTTCCATCCGATATAAATCTCTGAAATACCCCCATAGAACTATCATTTAACTCCAGTCCTATCGAATCCTTTATTAATTGTTCATTTTCGATGCACCAGTTAAAAGAACTTTCAGACATGAAAGGTATTGAATTTGAAACTTCAATATCATCAATTATTTGATTTGTAAAATAAACAGCCATTCCTTCAGAGATTATCTCTCGTTTTAAAGTCACTGGCTCCTCCGGTCGCCTTTCAAAATGGAGTATATGCGCATACTCATGTGCCATTATCTTTTCAACATCATCCGGATTGATCCTCATAGATATGAAAATCGTATTTTTGTCTTCCCCCGGAATTACAAAACAACTGCCATAAGGGAGAAAAAAACATAAATCAACCTGCTTATTGTTTACAGGAGGCAAAATAGTATGCGCCTTCATTATGACCGAGTCATACAAATAATTAAGGGTCTTGGTATCATATTGTTTAAGGAAACGCTCATAATCATTTGTTTTAAATTCTTTAAGGTCATCTCGGAATTTTACCGAATCGATAGTTCCCCAGCCCAATTGTCTTTCATGTACTAATTGTATCTCAGGATATGGCGTTAACAGAAACTTTGCATAATTATCCCAACTCCTGTCCGTTTTGAGAAAGTCGATAAATGCTTTATATGCCAAAATTATTTCTCCGTTTTCTTTGGAAATTACGTACCTGGAATTGTCATTTTGATTTTTTTTACCACAGTTTGATAAACACAAACAAAATATCAAACCTGCGAAAATCAACACAAATATTTTTTTGTTTAGCTTCAATTCTTTTTTACCAGCAAAATATTCCATGTTTAATTCTCCTCACATTGGTTTTTTATTATCGTTTAATCTTTCTATAATTTTCTCAAGTCTTTTACCCCTTGTGTCTTCTTTTTTTGCATCTAAATATAAAGCTGTATAAATCTTCTTTACCGACATTGGCATTTTTATAAAATTCGATAATGCCGGTTCGGAACCTGATAATGCATTCATTAAAATTTCAATCTGTTCCTCTTTTATCGGTTCAGGTTTAGGCATATCCCAACGCCCGTCTTTTTTAGCAGCATCAACTTCTTCTAATCCAAATTCCGTCATCTTTCCCGATTGTATAAGCTTGTCAGCCAATTTTTTATTCTTTTCCGACCAGTTGCTTTTTTTCCTTCTATGGGTAAACTTTTTTAAATATTTTTCTTCATTTACGCTATTAAGCTGACCGTCAATCCATCCAAAGCACAATGCTTCCTCAAGTGCTTCATAAGCCTTTATGATTCTTAAATTTCCACCCTTGCCAAAAACCACCCATATTCCATTGCTTTTTGCGTGATTCTCTGTAAGCCAGTTGCGAAATGCTTCCCTGTCCTTAAACATCACCTCATTTTCCATCATTGCAGTCTCTCTTTTTTTGATTGAAGTTACCTAAAATGCACCATCCAGTGTCCGCAATGTCAATACTTCATTCAGCTTTCCTTCCGGAATTCCGGTTTCCAGGTTAACAGTTACGCTTTCGCCGGGAAGCATATTGAAATAATTATCGGAGAAGAAGCCTTCTTCATCGCCAATCTGCAGGTAAACATTTTTGGCCAGTTTACCGGTTTTCAGGTGAATGGAGAAACCTGAATCTGACTTTTCAACGGTGTATTCCACTTCGGGCCGGGGAATATTCAGTTCTTTAAATGGCCGGAAAAAGAAAATATTCCTGGAAATTATCTCATCATTTTCAACGAGTTCTGCATAAAAAAGCAGGTTGCGGTTGTTTTTCCCGTCTAAAAACCCGTTTTCATTTTCACTGAAATAATCCTGGCTCGAATTGCCCGGAATTTCAACCAGCGAAGTTTTTTCCCAAACCAGCTGCCCGTCAAAGTCCATCAGTTTCAGGATAAGTTGGCCGTTTACTTTTTCCAGGCGGTCGTTAACAATTCCCACCTTAAGCTTTTGCTCATCGATGTACGTGCTCACCAACACCGGTTCAAATCCTTTTTTTACGTAGTACTGAAGGGCTTTCCATTTTTGGTAATAGTCGGTGGAACTCCACGAAGCCACCGGCCAGCAGTCGTTCAACTGCCAGTACAGGCTGCCCATACAAAAGGGCATTGCCCGGCGATGGCCTTCCAGGGCAAATTTGATGCCTTCGGCCTGCAGAACATGATTGACATAAAGGAATGACTCAAAATCTTTGGGTTGCTGATATTCCTGCAACATATAATATTCGATGGTTCCGTTTCCGATGGACGATCGCTGGTGCGACTTCATCACGTCCGAAAAAATGTCGTAATCTTCGGGTTCGGCATATTCCCGGACAGTAGAAATTTCGGGAAACGACTGAAACCCGTATTCGCTCATAAAGCGCGCAAGATGCGTAGCGTAGGTATCAAACGGTTCCTTTCCCCACCAAACGCCCCAGTAATGTTCGTCGCCGTTCACCAAATCAGCCGGAATACCCAGTCCCGACGACGGACTGGAGCCCCAGTAACTGCGTTGCGGGTCGAGTTCCTCAACTACCTCCGGCAGGGTTTTATGAAAAATATCCACATAAGCCTGCCAGATTTTATCTGCATTTTCTTTGCTTTTGGCCTCTTCGCGCACTTTCCAGCCCCATCCGTACCAGGCCCCGAGGATTTCATTATTCCCGCACCACAACGCAATACTGGGGTGGTTTCTCAACCGCTTTACATTGTCGATGGCTTCCTGTTTTACATTTTCGAGAAAAGCGCCGTCGCCCGGAAACATGGCGCAGGCGAACATGAAGTCCTGCCAAACCAAAATACCGTTTTCATCACACAGGTCGTAAAAAGTATCGTCTTCGTAGATACCGCCGCCCCAAACGCGCAGCATGTTCATATTCGATTCCCTGGCTGTTTCAATCATTGTTCGATAGTTTTCGGCGGTTACACGCGGCAGGAATATGTCATTCGGAATAATGTTGGCGCCTTTCATAAAAACAGGGTGACCGTTCAATTTGAAATAAAACGAGGTGCCCTGCTCATCCTTTTCACGCACCAACTCCAGCGTACGGATTCCAATCCGGGTTTCTTCGGACATGATTCCTTGTCCGGTTTTTAACTCGCCAGTAATGCTATACAAATGTGCTTCTCCCAAACCGTTGGTCCACCACAATTTCGGGTTTTGAATCACGAAACCGACCTCATATTTTTTCTTGCCTTCCTGTAGCTCTACATCGGTTGTTGCCAGTGTTGTCCCGTTGTTTAAAACCGATAGCGACACTTTATTCCTCTCTTCGGCTTCGATTTCGAAAACTGCCGTGAATTTGGCTTTTTCATCCGATATTTCGTGTTGAATGATCTGAAGGTTTTCAATGCGCGCTTCATCCCATGCTTCAAGATAAACAGGCCGCCAGATGCCGCTTGTGACCAGCCGCGGACCCCAGTCCCAGCCAAAATGGTAACCGGCCTTGCGGGTATAAACGCTTACTTTTTTGCCGCCTTCTACCTGGCCGATTTCTGCCAAATCGTTGCCGGAAACTGGAATTTCAAATCCCTGTGCATCGTACCTTTTGATGCCTTCGTTAACGGGCGAACGAAACACAATTCGTAGTTCGTTTTCGCCTTTTTTCAATACTTCTTTCACATCGGCCTGCCATTCGCGGAACATGTTATCGGCCTGCAAAACCTGTGTGCCGTTTACAAAGACATCCGCATAGGTATCGAGGCCTTTAAAATGGAGTTGAATCCGGTCGCGGTTTAATATGTTTTCATCTGCCTCAAAAACGGTTTTATATTCCCAGTCTGTTTTGTCAATCCACTGCACATCGTGTTCGTTAAGCCTGTAAAACGGGTCGTCGATTTTTCCGTTTTCCATTAAACCGGTGTGCACCGTACCGGGAACTTTGGCCGGAAGCCATTCTGCTTTATCTGTTTGCCGGAATGTCCAGCCTTCGTATATCTCTTTTTTGATCATAATTTCTGAATCATTAGACTGGCATCCCCACATAAAAATCAAGGTGCCAACTATAATAAAAAATACGCTCTTCTTTGGCCACATTGGTTTGTTTTTTTTTTGTTAATTACTGCGAATTCAATACGATTTTAATTATTCTCCAAATCTTTTTACCGCTTCTTCAATGATAGCTTCTGTTGCTGTGGCCCCGCACCGCGTGCATCCGGCCTTTTGAACGGCAAGCAGTCCGTCGAGTGTTCTGACGCCACCGGCTGCCTTGACGTTGACTTTTGGCCCGACGCTTTTTTTCATTAATTCGAGGTTTGGAATGGTGGCGCCGGTGTAAGCATATTTACCATCGTCTCCTTTAACAAAACCAAACCCGGTGGAGGTTTTCACGTAATCGGCGCCCGATTTCGTACAAATCTCACACAACCTAACGATATCCGCTTCCCGGGTTACGTAGTCTGTTTCAAAAATTACTTTCACAATTGCGCCGTTTTTATGACAAGCCTTTGTTACAGCATCGATTTCTTTTTCGATATAATCCCAGTCGCCCTGCAACGCTTTTCCGATATTGATGACCATGTCGATTTCAACAGCCCCGTCGCGACATGCTGTCTCCGCCTCAAAAACCTTTACGTCGATTTTCGAATTACCTGCCGGGAAACCGATAACACATCCCACTAGGACATCCGTTCCTTTCAGCAACTCAGTCGCTTGTTTTACAGCGTAAGGTTTTACGCAAACCGAAGCCACATCGTATTTTTTTGCCGTTTCGCATTCCCTCTTCAAATCTTCATCGGTGAGTGTGGGATGAAGAATTGAATGGTCAATCATTTTAGCGAGTTCTTTTACTTTGCTCATATTTTTAATCTTTGTTTTAACAATTTTCTAAAGTCTCATCAACCCGGTCAGCCAGCCTGCGCTGTGCGGAATCCAGTCTTCATCGGTAAGGGAAAACGGGCCGTCGTTTGCTTTTTTTGGTTCGGTGTCGTAAACAAATTGTTTGCCTGTTGAAAAACCGTTGCAGATGACTCCTCTCGTTTGAAACCAGGTTCCTGCCCACCGGTTTCCGATGCCACACATCAAACTAGCAGGAAGCGCCAACCTTTTGGGGACGTCGGTGCTGAACACCACACATCCCTGACTGATATTTTCACGGGTAATCCCTCCGTTGAGACCGGCCAGCCACTGAAGGTTTCCATAAGCAATATCTTTCAGTTTGGGTTCGTCAAACAACCGGGCCAGTTCAAGGGCCAAAGCCGCGGTAAAACCGTAAATGGCATTTGTTCCGTGAAAAGTTCCGCAAAACCAAACCGGGCCTTCCTCCCCGAAAATCCCTTGGGGAACAATCAGAAACGGGTTCTTTTCGCAGGAAGGTATCAAATAGCCGTAGGCAAATTGCCGCAGACATTCTTTCCATTTCGGAGTGTCCTCATGGTCGGGCCACAGCGCGACCATTTCAACCAGCGGCATCAGGTAATTGGGATAAAACCCGCCGATATCGGAGCCGAATTCACCGCGAATAATTCCCTGGATAAACGATTTCTCGCTGTAGGAAACACTTTGAAACTCCGTAAAATGTCCGTAAAATCCATTCTCATTTTTTTCCTGCGGAATCTGGCGGGACATAATTTTTCCGGCCAGGCCGGCAGCAATTTCTTTTGCTTCTTTATTCCCGTTTTTCCATTGTTCGAGGCTTGCCCAACACAGGGTCACCAAATCCCGGGTTTGCCATTCATCGCCAGGAACCGGGCCGGTTTCAGACAATCCTCTCAGAAAACGGCTGAACCCGTAGTCTCCCATAGGTTTTGCCTTCGTGTTCAGCCAATTGAAAGCCTTCTGAGCAGTATTTTTATATTCTGTCTTTTTCTCTCCGAGTTCGTCCGGTAAAAGCCGGGCTGCCTTTTCGAGCGCCACAACCGCCTTCATGGCATCGTTAGGCAAAACATCCTTTTCGTGCCCCAGTAAATCATGCGACATTACACCTTCAGGAAAGCCAAGTTCGCGTGCTTTTTTCTGCGTCATCACCAGGTAGTCGCATCCTACCGTGATTTGTTTGTGGATTCTTTTCAGGAATGTTTCATCAAAACATTGGGAAGAATTTTCCAGCAACTCTGCAAGAGCAATAACCATGGCGCTTTGTGCCGGACTTTCCACCCACAGGGTTCCTGCATCCTGCCAGCCGGCGCCAACTTTGGTAAAATGTGTCCGGCGTTCGAGCATGTCCACCGACGACCATTCGATGGTGCTGTCCCAAAGGATATTTTCCTTTATCCGCAAACCGGAATCTTCAAAAACCGGTTTCCCGTCCATAATAATTTCAATATCCCACTCCCCTTCTTCATTAATCCCGTTAAACTCTGCCACCCACCAGTGGCTTTTCCAGATTTCTCCCCAGTAAACACAAGGGGTCGAGTATCTTTTTTCTTCTGCGCCCGGAAGCAGCATACATTCACAGTTTTCGGCCAGCAAATCCTTTCGGGGCGCTCTTACAATAACTTTTACAGGCAAGTCTTTTTCGTATCCGATTTGCGAAAAAAGCAAACCCACGACACCATCTTCCCGATTAAAATTTTCTCCGGAATAAGCCGGTAGTGTTTTTCTGCCTTCTCTTTTTTCGGAGCCGGCGCATCCGGCCAATGTGCTCCCCCCGACTGCCAGGGCTGCGCCAACGGCTGATTTTTTCAGGAAACTGCGCCGCGAAACACCTTTATCTTTTCTCATCATTTTCAGAACTTATTCCGCGTTTCCTGTTTAATACTGGTGAAAGGCCTGGGAAATAAAGTCCAGCACTTCGGGTAATGAAGCACGCCAGTAGGTCCAGGTGTGCCCGCCGTCCCTGATGCGGAATTCATGGGGAATTTCCTGTTTTCGCATGGCAATGTGGATGAGTGAATTTCCCTCGAACAGGAAATCGTCGTCGCCGCAGTCGATGTACCACCTGACGGCTTTCTTCTGCTCTTCGGGCATGTTTTCAACCAGGTTCAATGCACTGTACTGCCGGTAATAATTTTCAACTTCCGTCTCCGAAAACGTTTCTTTGCTCCATCTTTCCATATATTCTTTTGTGTCGCTCAGTGAAAGCGGCCCGGCGCTTGCACTCAAGGGACATGCTGATGAAAACAGATTAGGATGGCGTAACGCATAAATGAACGTTCCGCCGCCACCCATTGACAATCCCGCGACTGCACGATACCGTTTTTCACCCTTTATCCGGTATTCGTTCTCGATAAACGGCATAAATTCATCAAAGAAAAAGTCTTTATAACGCCAGTCGCCTTTTGGAGAATTAAAGTAACCGCGCTTCCCGGAATTGGCATCGGGCATCACAATAATCATGGGCGTACATTTCCCCTCCCGGATCGCTTTGTCTGCAATGTGTTTTACTTCGCCGAATTGTACCCACCCGGTCTGGTCGTCGCCTCCGCCGTGGAGCAGGTAAAGCACCGGGTAACTTCGCTGCGACGTTTCATAATCGGGGGGCAGGTAAATGGCATATTTCCGGTCCCCATTTAAAATGGAACTTTTCATGGACAAGTTGTCAAATACTTTTCCGGATTGCGCAAACAACATGGCCGGCATTAACAGAACAAACAGAAATAGTAGTGATTTTTGCATAAGTTTCAGTTTTTTTGTGAATTATCAAATTTTCAGTGACATATTTTGCACTTCATGTGCCGCCTTCATGTATTCCCTGATATTTTCAAAACTGGCGCCAACAGGAACTTCGCACCCGGCGGAAACAATTCCCCGGCCTTTTGTTTGCCGGTAACAGGAAATAACACTTCCGCGAATTTTTTCCGGAGTTCCGTCCTGAATGACTGATACCGGGTCGCTGTTGCCTGAGAACACCTGGTTTTCAGAAAGCAAATGAGTGAAATCCTCCATTGAAACGACCTGGTGGTCGATATCGACAATATCGGCGCCGGTTTTTATCATATCGGGCAAAATAGCTGAAGTATTGCCGCAGATGTGCAGTTTCACTTTTGCCCCGAGTGAATGGATGTGGTCTATCAGCATCTTTTCGCGTCCGAAAATGAACTGCTGGTAAAGGTCGGGCGATATTTGCGAGCAGGCTGCATCGCCTACCCCGATACAATGAGCGCCTGCCCTGACTTGCTCCTCGGCAAAATTCATGCTGAATTCAGTAATGATATCCAGGGCTTTTTCCATTTTTTCAGGATAACTGTAAAAATCGAGAAATGCTTCCGACATCCCCCTGATATCGCAGTATTCTGCCAGCGGCCCTTCCACCCAGCCGGTGATAAAAAATTCGTCGCCGACCAGCCTTTTATAGATATCGACCTCCTGCAACCTTGAAACGAGACGCTTGTTCTCCTGTATAACAGGAATTGTCAGGTCGTCAATCTGGTCGATATCCTTTACCAGGTATTCCTTTACAACCGGCAGGCTGTTAACCGGGTATTCTACTTTCAGCCCGAATGCTTCGGCTTCGGCATACGGGTCCGACATCACATTGACCCAATCGGTACCAAATTCTTTGGCGCATTTGATATTTGCCTGGCATTTCACCATCGGTTCGAGGCAGAAGTCGCGGTAACCGACTTTGGCAAACCTCGCGGCAAACTGCATAAAAATAGGGTGAAACGGCAGCCTGTCAACTTTTTTGTTTTCTATAAAATCAATTGTTCGTTCCAGTGAATTCATTTTGAACCTTTCTTAAATTTTGCCTGACTTTTTTTTTAATTAAGGCGATTTGTGAATAATTAAATGAATGGGGTTAAAACCCCAAACTCATGGGCATCTTTTAAATTCCGTTCACTAAAGTGAAACGGCAATAAAGACACACAAAATTCGAATTTTTTACTATTATTTGCCGTCTGCTTTAGCTGACGGTCAAAATATTTTATGGATGAACAAGGCTTTAGCCACATATGAGTATATTAGATGTTCGTTTCAATATTTCAGTTTTTCAGGCTGAAATCAATTCTTCCACGTATTTTTTGGTTTGAAGTATGTAATCCGTGCGCTCTCCCGAAAGCTCGCATTCAATCACATAGGCCCCTTTAAAATCATTTTCCCGGAGGTATTTAATTATCCGCGGAAAATCTACTTCTCCTTCGGGGACAAGGACCTCATTTCCCAGCCGGTTTGGATTTGTCGGGTACAGCCCATCCTTAATGTGGAAAGCTTTTACATATTTGATTAATATCCTAAGGCCGTCATACGGATTGGCCTTGCCGTACATGACCAGGTTCGCGGGGTCGAGGTTGACGTACAAGTTTCCGGTGCCGATATCTTCGATTGCCCTCAACAACGTAATCGGGGTTTCCTGTCCGGTTTCAAAATAGAGGTCGATATTTTTCTTTAATCCGTATTCCCCCACTTTTTTCATGGCTTCCACAAATTCGGGGTACAACACATCCCTGGGATCTTCCGGAATAAATCCAAAATGGGCATGTACGGCGGGTATGCCGGTTTCCACGCAAAAATCAATACCCCGGCACAAACGTTCGATGCGTTTCTCCCGGTATTCGCGCGGGACCAGACCGATGGTGGACGGGCCATCGATAAGCGACCATTTGTATGGTCCCGGCCCCATACAAATTAACGTATCAGGCTTTATTTTGTATTTGTCGAGATTATCGGTCAGCCTTTTTGCCAGTCCGGGGGAATATTCCGATATCCAAAGCTGGCAAGTGGCAAACCCCATTTCGCTGATTTTTTTGATGTCTTCCTCAGGGTTGTCACCCGAAGTTATAATGCCAACCAGGTTGTCACCAGGTGCAGGTGAACTGACGGCTTTTCGGCTTTTATTTTCAATCCGGTTAACTGGAGTTGCAAAAACCGGCATTGCCGCTGCCATTCCGGTTGCCAGCAAAAATTTCCTTCTGTTCATTGTCATTCTACCAGAATTATTTATGTTAATTTTTTCGAACTTATTCTTCAAACTGCGATAAATCGAGGCCGGTTTCCAGGTTTTCACCGGAAGCATACACTTCGTCCCAGGTGAGTAATTTGCCGGAAACAGCGGCATTTCGCCCCAAAATGGCGGAAAGCGTCGATTCCGCACCCTGTTTGGTTTCGTTCAGGTAATTTCCCGATTCGATACTGTTGATAAAAGCAATTTCTTTATTGGCGTCGGCATCGTACAGCGAAGACAGGAATACGCCGGCTGGCCTCTGTCCTTCATCCGGCATGGCTTCTTTACATCTTAAAACCCCTGAATCCCATTTATTTTCGCCTTCGATAAAAACGCCTCCCGAGTAATGCGCTTCAGCAATCCCTTTTGTGCCGGTGAAACGCGCGCAAACATCGCCAAAATGCGGCCCGGCCTGCGTTGAATGAAGGCTTACATTTATATTTTCCGGGTATTGGTAAACCACCTGGAAATTGCTCCATGCATCGCCAAAATCCGGCGCTCCTTTTAACCCGCCGATACCGGCGGCGCTTTGCGGCTTTAAATTCAGCACCCAGTTGCAAACATCGAGCATGTGGATGCCCTGGTCCAGCAAAATTCCGCCGGACAACGACCTGAAATGAAAGTGGTTCCGTATCCGGGCTTCGTCGTTGGATGCCCCATCTTTTTCGAGAATGGGAACACCTGAGGAAAAATAGTGAAGTTCTCCACTGATTATCTCCCCTAAATCTCCGCGTTGAATTTTTTTCACCATTTCAACATAAGGAGAGGCATGGCGGATTTGAAATCCGACAACCATACTTATTTTACCGTCATAGTCTTTCCCGATGCGCTCAAATTTTTTGCAGCCCGCTACATCGGGAGCTACGGGTTTTTCGCAGTAAACGTGTTTTCCGGCTTCGGCGGCCGCCAGCAGAAAATCGGGGTGAGTGTATGCCGGCGATGAAATCAATACGGCATCCACGCGGCTATTATCCAACAACCGTTTATAGGCATCCGGCCCCACATAAGTTGCAGATTTATCGATTTCGGGCAATCCTTTGCTCCTGTTTCGCTCATCCAGGCTTTTTTTCGATGATTCGAGTTTGTCCCTGAACAAGTCGGCCATCGCAATAATGTGCGTATTGGTATGCCGCGACATAGAGGAAATCACGTGCGTTCCCCTGTTTCCGCAGCCGATGATGCCTGCCCGCACAGCCGAATTCGCCCGGGTGCCAAAAGCCACCGAAGGGCTTAAAACGGCAAAGGTCGAAAAGGCGGCTGCATTTTTTATAAATGTTTTACGTTTCATTTTATTTTAATACCTGAATTGATTTTTTATTATCTCGTCTTGCCCCGGCAAGTTCATGTTCTATTCATTTTGATGAAGCAGTTTGTAAAAAGCGTATTACGGAAAAGTTCTGAATCCGTCCCCGTCATTTTTCAGGTAGAATTCCGCTTTTTGTTCTTTTCCGTATTTGTCTTTCCATTTCACCAAATAACGGCCCCGGAAACCCCGGAATTTTGCTGTTCCGTCTTCGCCAACTTTAACTTTTGTCTTTGTTTTCCATTCATTGTTAATTAAATTATCCAGCGCATAAAAGGAAGGTTTCGGTTCCATATTGCGCGAGAAAAGCCCTGAAGTTGCCGGTTCGCCCGGGGCCCCGCAACCATCGACCACGTTCCACCAGGTGATTCCCATCATGTTTTCAACGCTGAACCACAACCGGTAGAGATTCCGGGCAATGACGGCCTGTATCTCCTCTCCGCGCTCATCGCCACCGGGAGATGTGATTGTTATTTCGCTTAAATGGATGGGCAAATCTGCCTGTGACAGGATTTCCATATCTTTCCAAACCTGCTCCGGCGTCATAATTTCTGCGCCTGCGGCAATATCCAGGCATTGTTGTGGTTTGAACAAGTGCATCTGTGAACCCATTACATCAATTTCACACCCCCGGTTTTGAAGGTCTTTTATCATGTTGATATAGTGTTCGTCGTTTCGGTAATCATTGATATTCTCCACAACATTTTCCGGGAAAACCCTGTTGGACCGCTTAAACGATTCGTATGCGTAATCACCGGGCATTAACCCGCCGTAGTACCTTTTGGATATTTTAGTTCCGGGCACCAGACGCCCGTGTTCATAATTGATTGCAGCTTCGTTAACCACATCCCAACTGTGAATTCTGTCTCCGTAATATTCTGCCAGTTCGTATATCCGGCTCATAAACTGGGTGTTTATGGCCTCCACGTAGTTCGGGACGAGTTCTGTGATTTGTTCCGGAGTCAGTTCAAAAAACTTGTCACGTCCCATTTTATTAATTTTTTCCTTCTCCTCTTCCGGGCAGTATTCTTCATACAACCATTCCGGATAATGCCAAACTCCGTCTCCCCAGGTAATTGGATGTCCGTGCAGTCGAATTCCCTTACTTTCGCAGAACTCCACGACGGGATCGGATGCAGGCCTGCGCCAGTGGGGCTGTGCGTTGGGTTCATCCACTTCGTTCCAGAATTCCTCGGTATCCCAGTATTCTTCCCGGTAGCGGGGACGGTTGGGTTGCATCTCGAAGGTTTTCCAGTAAAAAGCTATGGTTGCCGAGTTAAAAAGCGTTCCGTAAAGTTCCTTGTATTTGCGGTTTCGCTCTGTTGTTCCCAACTGGTTAAAATTAAAAATGTGTGCCCCGAAAATAAAGTCGTGGGATATCTGCTCCACCTTAACTTCCGCTCCAACCGGCAGGTCTTCCATTTTAAGGACGGCGTCCGCTTTCCGGTATTTTTCAATATCCTGGTCGATACGTGCCTGAACTTCGGGGTTCCACCGTTCCCAATAAGCCTTGCTCATTACTTCAGTGTTATCCGGTACGGTGTTGTTTTGATTATCCTGCGCCTGGATTTGCAAAGCGGCGATAAAAAAAGAAAAAGTTAAAAAAAGAAGCGAAAAAAAATATCGAACCATGTCTAACTGTTTATGTAATCGAATGAAAAATTAGTAATAATTTTTAAATGAGAGAAAAAGCCGGAGATTTTCCGGCTTTCTCTCCTTTAATGTGTTAAACTATGAACAATCAGTACCCTGGATTTTGATCTGTTGCCGGGTCCAGCGCTTCATTATAGGTAAATTCGTCTTGCGGCAACGGCCACAACAAATGTTTGTCTGCCACATTTTTGCCGGTGTGCTCTTTAATAATCTCTTTCAGTTTTGCAGCGCCGAGCCTTTTCAGGTCATCCCATCGTTTTCCTTCATTATTAGTCTCGTAACAACGCTCCAGCAGCACAGTTTCATTAAAAGAATCTATATTAAAATCCGCCACACTAAAATCTACAGGGGACGGAGTTAACGGGTCGTGCCCGTATGCCCTCCTGCGCACCATATTCAGCCTTTCAACAGCATCTGCCGTAACGCTGCCGCTCGCGCGGCAATCTGCTTCAGCATTAAGTAACAGTACATCAGCATAGCGATAAACCGGGAAATCGGTAGCAATCATGTTCCATGCCGGCGCTTCGGGGTCGATAAATTTTTTGGAAAGCATAGTATTCGGTCCCAGGCCTATGTCCCAGTTATACCATAACTGACTTCTTAGATCACCGGGATCCCAGTTTTTCATAACTACATAATCTTCCCTGTCGGAATGAAGCGCGTACCATCCGCCAGGACCAACGAAGCCCGTTCCGGGGTGGTTGTGCATCAACGGATAGGTGGTTCCGTCTTCGTGACTGTTTTTCAGATAGAAAATTTCCTCGCTGGACGTTACAACATTCGGCCCGAATATTTTATAAAAATCATCTACAACTTGTACCGGCACCAAAGAATATTTGTTCGATGCAATAACTTCATTCGATTTGGAGGCAGCTTCGCTATTCATGCCCCTGTAAAAATAAACATCGGCAAGCAACGTTTTAGCGGCCCACTTACTGGCCCTTCCGGGAAGCGGGGCATTATCCGGCAAATTCGTTTCAGCGTCAGTCAGGTCGCTTATGATTAACTGATAAACCTCTTCTTCCGTATCCCGGGCGACTGCTAATTCGTTAAAGTTGTCTTCCGTCCTGATTGGCACGCCTTTGTAATTTTTTACCAGCAGAAAATAATTGAAGGCCCGGACAAATTTGGCTTCCGCAATGGCTCGTGATTTTTCGGCATCACTGAGTTCCCTTCCGTCGGGGGCATTCATAATTACCAAATTGGCATTGCGGATACTGAGGTAAACTGCATCCCAGATGCCTTCGGTACGACTCACGTTAGTGCCGTTTAACCCGTCGAAGTTGCTGTTTGGGCCCCAACTCCCGCGGCCTTGCTGGTAATCGGAAAAGGTTTCCATAAAATTAACATAGTAAACATACGCTGTTAAACCACGTAAAGGAGAATATGCAGCGGCAACAGCCGCATCTATTTCTGCCTTTGTGTTGTAGAAAGTCTCGACTGCTATTGATTTAGGATTTTCAACCAGAAAATCTTCGCAGGAAAATAATGTTATTACCAGAACTATAAAAACTATTTTTTTCATCTCAATAAATTTATATGGTTAAAAACCTACTTTAATACCTAACGTAATTGTTTTTGCGGTAGGATATGTATAATAGTCTATTCCTTGCTGCAGGGAATTTGTACCACCGAGAGAGTTCACTTCCGGATCCCACCAGGAGTATTTTGTTATAGTAAGCAGATTTTGGCCACTTATATATACCGCCGCATTTCTTAGCCAGTTTGTGTTTTTCGCGGGAATGCTGTATGCCAACTGAACAGTTCGTAACCTGAGAAATGATCCATCTTCGACGATGCGCTCTGAAAAGTTCATGTTCAGATTATTTGTTATTTTCGGATATTTTGCATTGGGATTCTCCGGTGTCCAGTGGTTTTCATACACTTCTTTCAGCATATTCAGCCCAAATCCGTAATCGAGCGTATTGGCAATGGCGCTCACATTGGCGATGTCGTTTCCGTAGCTGCCCTGCCAGAACATGGCCAAAGTGAAATTTTTGTAAGACATCTCAGAGTTCAACCCGTAAATAAAATCCGGGTTCGGATTTCCGATTATTTGCCTGTCGTCCTGGTTTAAAATGCCATCCGGCTCAACATCCTTGTATTGGGGCTTCCCTTCCGAATTATACCCGTCGTCAAGGTAACCATAGAAAACATTCATCTCTTCTCCTTCCCGTAAAAGGTTTTGTACATCGGAAATAAATATCACATTTGCACTCTGTACGATTATATCGTCGCCGCCATACAATTCTACCACCCTGGTTTTGTTAAATGAAATATTTCCGTTCAAATTCCATTTAAAGTCTCTGTTTAAAATATTTGCATCTACGGCAAATTCAAAACCTTTGTTCTGTATTTGTCCAACATTTCTAATTGTCTGGTTAAATCCTGACGTCGGTGGCAGTTGAACGGTATTGAGCAAATCTTTGGTGTTTTTGATATAGTAATCGGCAGTCAACCTGTATTTGCCTTCCAAAAAGGCAAAGTCCAAACCAATGTCGGTTTGTTCGGTTGTCTCCCATTTCAGGTCGCCTGGAAGCCTTGTGCCCGGCGCAAAGGTATTGTACAATGATTTTCCGAAGACCGTTTTGCCTGAACTCAACTGATTCAGTGTGGCATAAGCGCCTATGGCCTGACTTCCGGTTACGCCCCAGCTTGCCCTGAACTTTAGGTCTGAAAGGAAAGTTAATGCGTCCATAAACGGTTCATTTTTAATCCTCCAGGCAAAAGCCCCTGAAGGAAAATATCCCCATTTCTGCCCTTCGCTGTATTTGGAGGAGCCATCGGCACGAAAACTTACCGTAAACAGGTATTTGTCGTCAAAAGCGTAATTTACCCTTCCGAGGTAAGACAGAAGGTTCGATTTTCTGTAATATGTATTCGGAACCCCCAAAGTTTCTGCCGACCCGAGGTCTGAAGTTTCGGTTACATCGCTCAGAAACCCGGTTCCGGAAGCATACAATCCTGTGCTAACTTCGCTCTCGGCCGTCATACCCGCCAGGGCAGACAAACGATGTTTTTCGTTTATCGTTTTCGTATAATTGATTGTATTTTCACTGATAAGTCCGGTGAACCGGTCGGTGGAAACCTGTGCTTCTCCCTGCGAATTTAAAAACTCAGTTGTCCGGTAGTAATCCCACTTCGAATCGCTGCTGTTAATTCCGCCGGAGACTTTTAAGGTCAACCCGTCCACAGGTTCGTAAACCAGTGAAGCATTGGCCCGCACTAAATTAACAGCGCTTTCATCGGTTTCCTCATCAATATAGTTCAACGGATTGTACAGGTTATTCGAAATAAACGGGTAGGAAGTAGTCATCAAATCGCGAATCGACCCGTCATCATTGTAGGGGGTAAGGGTTGTGGGAGCGGAAATAATACCGGCTAAAAGCGACCCTCCCCTGTTGTTACCGGTGGAGGTTTGTTTTGATGTTAAATTCTTTGTTAAAGTAACACCATAATTAATCGCAAATCTTTTGCTGATATCATGTTTTAGATTTGCCAGAAACGAATAGCGGTTATAGTCGCTTCCTTTAATAATACCATCCTGGTTATACACACTGCCTGAAACTGCAAACCGGGTTTTGGCATTGCCACCGGTTATCGACAATGAGTTTATCGCAATCGGCGCATTCCTGAATCCGAGGTCCTGCCAGTCGTATCCTTCACCAAAACTGTTTATCTGCTGGTCTGTAAAATAGGCGCCCTGCCCATCATTGATTTGCTGCTCGTTGTAAAACCGAGCATATTCTTCGGCATTCATCATGTTGAGCTTTTTCCGGAGCGTTTGAACCCCGTAACTCGATTCAAAATCCACTTTGGTCAACCCGGCTTCACCCTGCTTCGTGGTGATCAATACAATTCCGTTGGCGCCACGGGAACCGTAGATTGCGGTGGCCGAGGCATCTTTTAGTATTTCGATGCTTGCAATGTCATTATTACTCAGAGAGCTGATGCTTCCCGGGAATCCATCGATAATGTATAATGGTTCATTACTTCCCTGGATGGAGTTTGTTCCCCTGATTCTGACACTGATTGTTGAACCTGGAGCCCCGGTATTCTGACTTACCTGAACTCCGGCAGCTCTTCCTTTTATCGACTGCATTACATTGGAGGACGGAAATGAAGTTATTTCTTCACTTTTAACCGACACAACAGACCCGGTCAAATCGCTTTTTTTCATCGTACCATATCCAATAGCTACAACTTCTTCAAGGTTGTAAACATCCTCTTCAAGAGTTATATTATATGTTCTTGACGAAGTGACCGGGACTTCTTTGGATTTCATCCCGATAAAACTAACTACAAGTGTTTCTGTTCCCTCAGGAATATCCAGGGAAAAATTCCCGTCAGCATCGGCAATCGTTCCCGTTGAGGTGCCTTTTACAACTACCGAGGCGCCCGGTAGCGGTTCCCCGTTTTGTAAGGTAATTGTACCGCTAATGGTAATTTCCTGAGCTAAAACCGTCCAGCATGAAAGGAAAACCAGTAGCTGGAATGCTAAAATTTTTTTGAGCCATTTTTTCATAAGTATTCATTTTAATTGATTCGATAAAGCAAATTTAAAGGAAAACAAACTACGATTTGTATTAATATAAAATGTTTTAAAACATTATTTTATATTATAAAATATCATAAAGTTAAAAAGTGTAATTTTTTAAATTTATATATTTGTTTATGAGTAATTTATATTCATTTTTGATTGAGTAAAATTTTTTTTGATATTTTATGATTTTTTATTTTTCAATTAATTTTTCTCCTTGACTATTGTTTTTTTATAATATCAAATATAGATTTGTAAAATAAATTAATGTAAAATCAAATAAAACTCGTGGATAATCTAAAAGCAAGTAAAGGGTTTGCATACAAATGGGAACTGATTTTATTATTATGGTTTACCTTTTTTAATCATCAGGGAGACCGACAGGTATTTAATGTAGTATTGTCCGCAATCCGTGACGACCTTTTCCTTACCGACGCCGATATGGGCCTG
>Ga0334900_1001617_pt1 | contig 23294 bp, 20 predicted proteins | sample GraSluR3_MG_2_FD_207231 | JGI IMG/M metagenome (GOLD analysis project Ga0334900, IMG submission 207231) | Sludge microbial communities from methane-producing bioreactor in Wageningen University, Netherlands - Granular Sludge_31_08-R3 | ecosystem: Engineered > Bioreactor > Anaerobic >...
TCCTCAAGCTGATCCTGAAAAATTGCTTTCGAGTCGAATAGCAACCTTCCAATTAGCGTACTTTTTCCATCGTCAACACTGCCGGCTGTGGTAAACCGGAGCAACTCCATATTTAGATATGCCGAATCGTTAAACGTGTTATCCATAGCAATTTTGATTTTCCTTATTTAATGCGTTAACTAAATTGGGTTTAGAAATACCCTTCAATCTTCCTGTCCTCCATTGCAGCCTCGCTTCTCTTGTCATCAGCCCTACCTCCTCTTTCGGTTGTTCTAATGGCTGCAACTTCGCGAATAATATCGGTTAGCGAATTGGCCTTTGACTCAACAGCACCGGTACAGGTGGCATCACCAATGGTTCGGAAGCGAACAATTTTCTTCTCAACCTTTTCGGTGTCGCGCATCTGCATAAAAGGAGTTTTAGCGTAGAGAACGCCATCGCGGAGAAATACTTCACGCTCGTGTGAAAAGTATAGCGACGGAATGGCAATATCCTCAAGGAAAATGTACTGCCAAACGTCCATTTCAGTCCAATTACTAATTGGGAAAACTCTAAAGTGTTCGCCCATGCCTTTACGACCGTTGAATATGTTCCAAAGTTCGGGGCGTTGGTTTTTGGGATCCCACTGGCCAAACTCATCGCGATGCGAAAAGAAACGCTCTTTAGCACGTGCCTTTTCTTCATCACGTCGGCCACCGCCCATTGCACAATCAAATTTATTCTTCTCAATAGCATCGAGCAGGGTTACAGTTTGTAACCTGTTACGGCTGGCGTTAATTCCTGTTTCTTCCACTGCTCGTCCAGTATTGATAGACTCTTGAACAGAGGCAACAATAACCGAAACACCTGTTTCTTTGGATAACCAGTCTCGAAACTCTATGGTTTCAGGAAAGTTATGGCCAGTATCGATATGCATTAACGGGAATGGAACTTTTGCTGGATAGAAGGCTTTTCTGGCCAAGTGGAACATAACAATGGAATCCTTCCCACCGCTGAAAAGCATTACGGGGTTTTCGAACTGAGCTGCAACTTCACGGATAACAAATATCGACTCCGACTCAAGTTCGCGTAGATGATTAATGGTAAACTGCTTCATTTCAACAAAATTTATTCACAAGCACGGTAGACTTTTAAAAACCTACCTCTTGATTTTTATAATTCTCTATGGTTTTATGAGCTTTCTTTTTGAAACACCGCACAAAATTAATAAAACTTTTGTGTTATGCAGGTAAAAAGTAGGTTTGCACACTCGCTGGGTGACATTAGCGAGGTATCGATGGTACAATCGGGATTAGCGGGAACTTCGTATGGCGAATCGATACCGGTAAAATCTTTAATTAGCCCTTGTGCAACTTTTTTATACAGTCCTTTCACATCGCGCTGCTTACAAACCTCAAGGGGTGTACTAACGTAAACCTCTACAAACCTTGGGCTGCTAATAATTTGGCGAGCTAACTGGCGAATTTGCTCGGTGGGAGAAATAAACGAGCATATTGCTGTAACCCCCGACTCGACAACTAACCTAGCCATTTGTGCTGCTCTTCGGATATTCTCTTGCCTATCGGCAATTGAGTAGCCCAAATCGCTAGCAAGCGATTTTCGGAATGCATCGCCATCAATGCAAACCACAGGATTTCCGTTAGCTCTTATGCTATCGCCTAATAAATTAGAAAGTGTAGTTTTACCTGATGATGGTAAACCTGTAAACCATATTACTGCTGGCTTAATCATTTATAATTTTGTAAATAATTACTATACAAATCCGCGCTCTTTTTTAATCTTTTCGTAAGCTTCGTTTACCTTTTGGAACTTTTCCTCGGCGGCTTTGCGAATATCCTCTCCTAAATAGCTAACCTTATCGGGGTGATGCTTAAGTGCCATATTTCTGTAGGCTTTTTTAATCTCCTCAACTGTGGCCGTTTTTTCAATTTCCAGCACTCGATAGGATGCATCAATATCGTTAAAGAACATTGACTTAACCGATTCGAAATCGGCGCTAGATATGCCAAGCCAGCCTGCAATGTTAGTTATTACGCTAACTTCGTTAGGATGAAGCACACCGTCGGCATTGGCAATACCAAAAAGCAAGTGCAAAAGTTGCAACCGCGATGGGTAATCCATGTTATCGCGAATTTGGTAGCTAACATCTTTTAGCGGTACGTTCTGCTTAAGGATATCGCGGAGTAACACAAGTGCTTCACGCGAAGCCGCTTCGCCAAAATTCTTAAGAAAATATCGCTTAACATAATCTAGCTCAGCCTTAAGCACTTTGCCGTCGGCTTTCATAACCTCGGCCACTAAAACCAACAGACTAACAATAAAGTTATTACGACCTGTTTGCGGTGTGTACGTTTTGCCATCGGAACTATCGAGCACTGAGCCAATGGCAAAACCAATAATACCGCCAATTGGCCCAAGTATAGCCCAACCTAATCCGCCACCAATCCATTTACCAAACTTTCCCATATTTACTGCTAATTATCACGTTGTAAAAGCTTATTTACTATTTCAATAACCTGTGGAACTAAAAGTTTAACCTCATCATTAACAATTAAAAAATCGCTTTTGGCTACTAATTCTTTATCGGGCAGCTGATTAGCCATCCGTTGTATAACCTGATTGCGGCTTATGCCATCGCGCTTGCAAACACGCTCTATTTTCAACTCTTGGGGAGCAGTAATTGCAATTACTGCATCAACCTGCTTATTGGCGCCGCTCTCAAAAAGGATGGCAGCTTCTTTGAAAAGAATTTTTGCATTTGCATGCAACCTTTTCCATTCTTCGAAATGATTTGCAACAGCAGGATGAACAATGGAGTTAAGGTTTGCCAATAGCGTTGGATTATCAAAAACCAGTTCAGCAACTCTGGGCCGGTTTAGCGTTCCTTTCTCGTAAACATCATCTCCAAACAGCTGCTTAATATCTTCAACAACCATTTGGTTGGTATTCATAATTGCACGAGCTTCAATATCGGCGTTGTAAACAGCATAACCCATGGCTTTTAAAATGCTGCTCACCATTGATTTTCCGCTACCTATTCCTCCGGTTATTCCAACAACAATCATTATAGCCTTTCAATAATAAATTCAACAAACTTTGGTTCGAATGTTAAGTTTGAAACCGAATGAGGCTTCCCCTCTACCCTAACCCTAAGCTTATTATCGAGCATCAAATTTGCTTCATTAAAATCGACATAGGCTTTAACTGAGGAATTCTCAATATCCTTATACTTACTAACCACTACGTTACACTTAACCTTAACTGATCGGGGTAAAACAATGAGCCTAATTGAATCGGGCAAGTTTCGAACTTCAACAGGAGCCGAGAAGTTTGCTTCGGTAAACCTTTCAACCGGAATACTTAACCTTGCAGAACGATGCGAAAGGCTAACCTGAGGATAGGTTGCTAAAGGAATATTTTTTTGAAGCGTGTGGTTTAAGTCGATAAACTCATGGTTTATGCTTTCAATAAACTGAATTGTATCGATAATTGCCTGCGGACCACTTAACGTTACGCTGTCGGGTTTAACCGAAATAGTACCCGATAACATGTGCTGCTTTTGTAACGTGTAGCTTATTTTGGGCTTTACAGGAACCTTTCGCTGTGCTAGGGTAGTAAATTGCAGGAAAAGCGTATCGGGAGATACTTTTTCCAGAATAAGATCTCCGCTTAAATAACCCGAAAATAGGTGTCGGGCTCTATTGGTAATTAGCATTACCTTATGCCCTTGGTCATCAAACTGGGTAACACCTGCACTTGTTAGGTTTATTGAGATTGCAGTTAATCGCGATGATAGCTTATACCTAAGCAATGTGTAACCAAACCCTCTAACGCTGAGCGAAACCGATTTGGGAGGATCGCCAACTAGGAGTTTTCCTTGTGGCATATTTTCGAACCTTACAGGAAAGGTAACCTCTGCGGTGTATTCGTAGCTAAGCTTATTAAGGTACCATAGAATTGTTGCAACAGCAAGAAAAAAGGAAAAGATCGCCAACCTTACCTTAAAATTGGCTTTTTGACGTTTAAAAACTTTTTCGACTTGCCTAAGCAACTTTATATCCATGGTTGCAAGTTATATTAAAAAAAAACAGAGTTCAACTGCAGCATAAGATGCAATTGAACTCTGTAAAGGTATAAAAAAATGCTACTTCTGCTGCAAATCAGATGAATCGCGAAGAACAGTACTTTTTACAGCCTTAATTCTTACGTTATCAGATATTTCAACTACAATATGGTCGTCTTTAATCTCGAAAACCTTTCCGAAAATACCACCGGCAACAATTACTCTATCGCCTTTTTGCAGTGACTCTTGAAACTTACGAAGTTCTTTCTGACGTTTCATCTGTGGTCTAATCATAAACATGTAAAATACCACAATAATTAGCGCCAGCATAACGAATGACATGTATGGGCTTCCGCCTTCGGCTTGAAGAATTACAAATAGTGTGTTTGTCATAATAATCAACTTTTGGTTATTTTAAAACTAAATAATTACTCTATACAACATTAACCTTAATGGTTATGGTTCGCGATGGTGTTTGCGCATTTGACTTTACGCTAACGCTTTTAAACTGCGAACCGTGCCATCCTCGGCTATCAAAAACAAGTTCGATTGTTGCTGTTTCGCCAGGGTTTAAAAACTCTTTGCTGAGAATGACCTTGGTACAACCACAATCGGCAACTAAATCATTAACTATGAGTGGTGCATTGCCCTTGTTGCTAAAAGAGAATGTATACGATATTACCTCTCCGTGGGCAATTGTTCCTAGGTCAACGAAATCGTCAATGAACTCAATTTTTGCCACTCCAGTACTATCCGAAGAATTGGGAATTGGTTCCACTATCTCCTTCTTGACTGTATTTTCGCACGAAAGTAGCAGGGCAAATGTAAAAGAAAAAATTAGGAAAACCGAGAAAACCCTGTTAATCATAGCTAATAAGCAATTGTTTTAAAAATATTACTCTTCACCAACTAGCCCACGTCCTTGCTTTTGAATTTTTCCTTCGGAACGTAGCGTTAAAATAATTTTGTCGAGCACACCGTTAATAAAGGTGCTACTTTGGTCGGTGCTGTAGTATTTGCTTATTTCAATATACTCATTAAAGCTAACCTTAACAGGAACAGATGGAAACTCGGTAATTTCGGTTATTGCCATTTCAAGTATAAGGTTATCCATGCTAGCAATCCTTTCCACATCCCAGTTCTTGGTGAAGTTGTCAATCATTTGGCTGTTATGGCTATGGTTTAGCACCACCTTACGTAGCAATCGTTTAGCAAAGTCCTCATCATCATCACTCTTATACATCGGAAAAACAGGTACGTCGGTTTGCTGATCAGGCTCAAAACCTTTTATCGTTTTAGTCGCCATACCAATCATAAAATCCAAATCGTCGTTCCAGTATATACTCTGTTCTTCAAGACAATAAGTAAAATCGTCAAAATCGATGAGCTCTTTTGAAAGAATGTGTACAAGAACCTGACGATGTTGAGTAAAATCAACCGTTTCGGCCTCCATATACTTCATAAAATATTCGGATGCTGAAATCTTTTGGTAAAGCTTTTTAACCAGTTCTGGATAGTTTACCCAGCCAAGCTTATTTTGAGCAGTATACCTTAAAATACTCTCGTTCTCACCAATTATGGTAAGCAACGGATTTTCAACAAAGCGGGAATTGGGGTTTAAGTCCTCGTGAGTAGGTATAAGTTTTTGCTTAGCCGTTTCAATCCGCCGTTGAGCAAAATCCCTAATTTCGAGTAAAAGAAGAAATAGCAGATGGTATAAATCGTAGCCTTTTTTGATGCTATGAAGCAGTTCCGATTCTGCTTTCGATAGGGAGTCGTTTTCGGCCCTAAAAAAGGCAAAAAGAACCTGAAGAGTTTTAATCCTTAGTAATCTTCTACTTATCATCTTAAGAACGTAACATGGTGTAAAATTGAGGCTGCAAAGATACGTGCATTTTTTTCAATATAAAAAACTAGGAGTACAATATTGCAACGCAAAAGAAACATTAAAACTATTCTGCTGATTTATATAAAATTGGCCATTACCTAAACATGATTTTGTTAACAGGTAACTGTTTGCAAAATTTTATTTGAAATAATTTGCAAAAAAATAGGTTATGAAAATATTTTTTTATTTTTGAACGGTGTTAAAAATCAAACAGTGTTGAATAATTTTAAAATATTGAAATGATGGATGAAATTAATAATCACGATGAGTTAGAAAGGAAAGAGCGAGACGATATCTTCTCAAAAGTTGTTAGGGCAGGCAAAAGAACTTACTTTTTCGATGTTAAGGCCACTCGTCAGAACGATTATTACCTAACGATTACCGAAAGCAAAAAGAGGTTTGGTCAGGAGGGCAAATTTTTCTTCGAAAAGCATAAAATTTTCCTTTACAAAGAAGATTTCGAGAAATTTGCAGAAGGGCTTACCGAGGCGGTTGATTACATTAAGAATAACCAAACCGATGATGCATCATTTCAAAACGAGGAGGAAACCGTTGAAACAATGCAAAATGAATTTTCGAACATTAGCTTTGATGACCTAGAAGGAAAGTAAACTTTTATGCTAAAGCATTATAACCAAAAGGGAGTGTACAGTTTATGTATGCTCCCTTTTTCTATTCAATGCTTTCATTGTTAAAATCCTCGCTAGGAGGATTGGCAATAATATCATCTATCTCATCGAGCGAAAGCTCTTTCACGTTGGTGATTAAAAAGCCAGTTTGTATAAATTCGCCCAGCGAGTTACACTCATCAATAGCAATCTGAAAAGGTTGCTTAACGCTCACACTAAGCGGCACAAGAGCAAGCAATGTGGCATAATTGCCAATAAACTTTACGCTTTCGATAGCTGAATGAAACTTTTTTAAAGCAAAGCTAAACTCGCTTTTAATAAGCTGCTGTTGCAGCTCTGTAAAGGGTTTATCAACAGTAGGTATAAGCACAACAAAGTAGCGAAGCTTGCCCTCTTTCCCTCCTAACCCAGTTGAAATAAATACCTGCTGCTCATCCAAAAGTTTAGTTTCTAAAAGCATTCTACTCTCTTGCAATGCCATAAAAGCCCAATCTTTTAGCTCAGGGGTGGGTTTTTGTGAATAACGCTCAAGTATTCGGTATGCCTCGGGTTTATCAATTGAGGCAAGGCTAATAAGTATCGATTTTTTATCTTCAATGCTCTCGTCTTCTGAGTATAACTTAGGTTCTTGCTCTAATACTTGCTCATGATTCTCAATAGGCGGATGGGCTTTTGAAAACTCAAAATACTCCATTTGTACCTTAACGTCAACCTGATGCTCAAGTATGCTAAAGTTATCGGCATTACTCCCAAGCAGCTCTCTAATCTTTTGAAGTATGTTATCGTTTTGCTCCAAAATAGGTTGTTTTTAAAAACTCTTTTCGATTTAGGGTGTTAAAGTAATACTAATATTTGGAACACAAGAAACATGATATCAAAATACCAACTTTTAGGGATTCCTATTTTCTTTAAAAGATGTTAAGTTTGCAGATTAATTTTTAAATACTCCTTTCTCACATGCTTTTAAGCGAGCTACAAAACGGTGAATACGGAATTGTTTCGAAAGTAAGAGGCAGAGGTGCGTTTCGTAAGCGTATTATTGAAATGGGTTTTATACGGGGTAAAAAGGTTACCGTAATAAAAAATGCCCCCTTAAAAGATCCCATTGAGTACTCAATACTGGGCTACGAGGTATCGTTACGCCGCAGCGAAGCACATCTTATTGAGATTATCACCCCCGATGAAGCACAAGAGCTAGTAAAATCGAACTATAGCGGAACACTCGCTCCCAAAAACGAAAAGGATATTGTTGAAACTGGTGCAAAGGCCGGAAGCAAAATTGTAAACATTGCCCTTGTGGGCAATCCTAACTCCGGAAAAACAACGCTTTTCAACTGTGCATCAGGAGCAAAGGAGCATGTTGGGAACTACAGTGGTGTTACGGTCGACTCAAAAATGGCCCGCTTTAAGCACAAAGGCTACACCTTTAACATTACCGATTTACCTGGCACATACTCGCTAAGCGCATATACACCTGAGGAACTTTACGTAAGACGATATATACATCAGCAAAAACCCGATGTGGTTATCAACGTTGTTGATGCTTCGAATATTGAGCGTAACCTCTACCTTACTACTCAGCTTATCGACATGGACATAAAAGTGGTTATAGCCCTAAATATGTACGACGAGCTAGAGGCGCAAGGCGATACGTTTAAGTTTAAAGATTTGGGTAAGATGATTGGAATTCCATTTGTTCCAACCATTAGCTCAAAGGGAAAAGGCATTTCGGATTTATTCGATACGGTTATTAACCTTTATGCTGATAAGGACAAAACCTACAGGCACATACACCTAAACTATGGCGAACACATTGAACGTGCCATTGAGGCCATTCAAAATCCTATTAAAAATAGTAATAACCAAAGCATAAACATTCACTACTCATCGCGCTACCTGTCAATAAAACTATTGGAAAAGGACAAGCAAGCCCATCGGATACTTAGCAAATCGGGATCGCTTGATGAGATTATGCAGATTACCAATCAGCAAATTAAACGCCTTGAGGAGATTTACAACGAAGACTCCGAAACCCTAATTACCGATGCAAAATACGGTTTTATTGCTGGTGCACTTAAGGAAACCTATACCGAGAACAAGCATAAAAAACGGCAAAACACCCAAACCATCGATGCCTTTATAACCCATAAACTTTTCGGGTTTCCCATATTTCTCCTTTTTATGTGGATTAGCTTTTTTACCACGTTTAAACTTGGGGCATACCCCATGGATTGGATTGACCAAGGAGTTGGCTTGCTCAGCTCGTTCCTCACGCAAATAATGCCCGATGGAGCATTCAAGGATTTGCTAGTTGGTGGCATAATAAACGGTGTTGGAAGCGTAATAATATTTCTACCAAACATCCTTCTTCTATTCTTCTTCTTATCCATTCTTGAAGATACGGGCTACATGGCGCGTGCAGTTTTTATTATGGATAAGCTAATGCACAAAATTGGGCTACATGGCAAGTCGTTTATACCGCTTATTATGGGTTTTGGCTGTAACGTTCCCGCAATAATGGCAACGCGTACCATTGAGAATAGAAACAACAGAATGGTAACCATGCTCATAAATCCATTCATGTCGTGTAGCGCTAGGTTGCCCGTTTACATTCTCATTCTTGGTGCATTTTTTCCCGAGCATGCAGGCTCAATGCTGTTTGGCATTTACCTAATTGGTATTGCAATAGCAGTAATAATGGCAATTGTTTTTAAGAAAACGCTTTTTAAAGGAGACGATATTCCATTTGTAATGGAACTCCCTCCGTACCGCATTCCTACGCTAAAATCGACCATAAGGCACATGTGGTTTAAAGCATCGCAGTACCTTAAAAAGATGGGAGGAGTTATTCTTGTTGCGGTTATCATTATTTGGGCGTTGGAGTACTACCCGAAAAACGCTGATTACAGCCAAAACTTCGATGAGAAAATTGAGCTGCTAAATGCCGATATCGCTTCGCTAACTACCAACAGGTTGCCAATTGCAAACACCGACAGCCTCATCAACCTAAAACAGGTACAAATTGAGCTACTCGAATCGCAAAAGGTATCGGAACGGCAAGCAAACTCGTACCTCGGACGGATCGGAAAATTTATTGAGCCAATTATTCGCCCGCTAGGTTTCGACTGGAAAATGGGCATTAGCCTTGTATCGGGTGTGGCTGCCAAGGAAATTGTGGTTAGCACTCTTGGAGTGCTAGTACAAGCAGGCTCCAATGCCGACGAAACGAGCCAAACACTAATTCATAAGCTACGCGATGAGGTTTATACCTATGGCCCCAAAAAGGGACAAAAGGTGTACACCCCTTTAAGCGCATTCTCATTCCTACTATTTATCCTAATATACTTCCCTTGCGTTGCTGTAATTGCTGCAATAAAAAAAGAGTCGGGACACTGGAAATGGGCTGCCTTTACTATATTTTATACCACTGCGCTTGCTTGGATAGTATCGTTTACATTTTACCAAATTGGGAGTTTTCTTTACTAAAATCGTAAAGCATTTCAATCGCTAGACTACTGAGTTTAAGCCTGTGAAATGATAACATGCGCAAACCAAAAGTTTATCGAACTCCTTCTCAATAATTCGTACCTTTACTACCGAAATTGATGAGGTAAAATGGTAAAAAAATCCGCATACGATAAGGTAACGCTAGAGTTTTTTGTTCCTGATATTTCCGAGGAAATAAAATTGCCCTTGGTTGAAACATTTATTAATGCTGGTTTCCCATCACCAGCCGACGATTACCTTGAGGCAAAGCTCGATTTAAACCAGCTGCTTATACAAAATCCAAGTTCAACCTTTTTTGCCCGAGTTAGGGGCAATTCAATGGTTGATGCTGGTATTCACGATGGCGATATCCTTATAATTGACAAATCGTTAGAACCCAAGCAAACATCGGTACTTGTTTGCTTTATCGATGGTGAGTTTACTGTAAAAAGAGTGCAAAAAAAGAATGGCGATTTTTACCTTATGCCTCAAAATAAAGAGTTTTCGCCCATAAAGGTCGATAAGGGTTCCGACTTTAGGCTTTGGGGTGTTGTAACACACTGTATACATAACCTTAGGTAGATGTTTGCACTGGTTGACTGCAATAACTTTTACGTATCGTGCGAGCGAATTTTTAATCCAACACTCGAAGCGAAGCCTGTTGTTGTACTCTCAAACAACGATGGTTGCATTATATCGCGGTCGAACGAGGCAAAGGCACTAGGCCTAAAAATGGGCGAACCCGTTTTTAAGCGTAAGGAACTTATTGAACAGCAAAACGTTCTGGTATTCTCCTCAAACTACGCGCTGTATGGCGATATTTCGCACAGGGTGATGAACACGCTTCGAAACTTCTCGCCCATGGTTGAGATTTACTCAATTGACGAGGCTTTTCTTGATCTTGATGGCATTAACAAGAACCTTACGGCATACGGCGAATCGATTCGCAAATCGATACAAAAAAATATTGGAATGCCCATTGGCGTGGGTATTGGAGCAACCAAAAGTTTGGCAAAAATTGCCAACAAAATTGCCAAGAAAAACAGAGGCGTATTTGCCATCGAAACCGAGAACCAGCGCCTATGGGCATTAGCAAACACAACCATTGACGATGTTTGGGGCATTGGCCGGAGGTATGCCGCATTGCTAAAAAAACATGGGGTAAATACCGCCCTCGATTTTACGAACCTAAGCACCGATTGGATTCGTCGGCATATGACCGTTCAGGGACATAGGCTTAAGGAAGAGCTACTGGGCAAATCGTGCATTGCCCTTGAAACGGTTATGCCCCCAAAAAAGAATATTGCCACCACCAGAGCCTTTGGCAAAAAACTATCGGACTTTGGTACAATTAAAGAGTCGGTCTCATCGCATGCAACCAGCTGCGCCGCTAAGCTGCGGAGGCAAAAATCGGTTGCACGTTTCGTTACCGTTTTCATTCATACCGACCCTTTTTCCGAAACCCAAAAGTACGTTTCAAAAAGCATTACGGCAACCCTACCTGTTGACACTAACTCCGACTTTTTAATTGCAAAAGCTGCTCTGGCAGGCTTAAACGAAATATTTATTCCAAACCTCCTCTACAAAAAAGCGGGGGTTATTGTTAGCCAAATTAGCTCGGCAAATGCCATTCAGCAAAATCTATTTGAGCAATTTGACCATGAACGGTTGGATGCCGTATCGAAGGTTACCGATTTTTTAAATGCCAAATATGGAGGTAAAACCATAAAGCTAGCCGTTCAGGGTAGCGCAAGAGAGTGGCGCCTAAGGCAGGAAAAACTTTCGCCAGGCTACACAACCAGATGGGATGACATTTTAACTGTAAAAACCTAATGGACCAAACTCAAACTGCAGAATAACTGCCTACCCTGCCTATGCCAGCAGGAAGGTCAAATAATTAATCATCCAATTATCTCAGATTCTATGTGTTTCTACTACTCAATTAATAAGAAAAAAACCGACTCGTTAGAGAAAAACGGAACACTTACCCAGAAACACAAGGATAAGCTTAGTCCCAAAGTTGTGGTAAATGGATTTGAGCAACCCATGGCTCCCGTAATAATCAATGCTAATCCCGAGAATTTGGAATATTTCCAATGGGGATTAATCCCTAAAACGGTTACAACAGCAAGCGAAGCGAGCAACTTTATAAAACAGTACAATACCCTAAATGCAAAGGCCGAAAACCTATCGAAAAGCAAGGTATACAGCCAACCTATCTCTCAGCAACGTTGCTTAGTTCTGGCATCGGGATTTTTTGAGTGGCAGCATGCAAAGGGAAAACGGATTCCGTACTACATTTCGCTTAATGACGATAGTATGTTTGCCTTTGCAGGCATTTGGGATTGCTGGAACGATAAACACGGTTTGGCTCATTTCACATTCTCAATAATTACCACACAGGCCAACGAGCTAATTGCAAAAATTCATAACACTAAAAAGCGAATGCCAGCAATACTTCCACCGGAAGTTGCAAGCAGTTGGCTAAACTCCCAATTAAGCGAAAACGACACCTATGCCCTGTTGCAACCTATAGACAGCAGCATGCTTAAGGCGTATACCATAAAGCCATTTCTCAACCTAAAACCAAATCAGCAGAATTTTGATGAGGTGCTAAAGCCATTCACTTACCCCAAAAAATCAGAATCGGAAAAGGGAAATCAGCTAAGCATTGAGTGGTAACGGTTGTAGCTATTAAACGAATAATTGCTTCTCCTTTATCAAATCGATACCGAAGAAGCAATTATATAATTAGGGCTAACTATAAAGCCAAATCCCTACTCGTTAACCTCAAGCAGCTTTAGCATAAAAGCGTACTCAAAGGCAACTTCGCGAAGCGATTTAAACCTACCCGATGCGCCACCATGACCTGCTTCCATGTCGGTTTTTAGCAATAGAATATTGTCATCGGTTTTTACATCGCGTAGCTTAGCTACCCATTTAGCAGGTTCGAAGTATTGTACCTGTGAGTCGTGATAACCAGTTGTTACCAACATATTTGGATAGTACTGAGCCTTAACCTGATCGTAGGGAGAATACGATTTCATGTAGAAGTAGTATTCCGAATCGTTTGGATTTCCCCACTCATCGTACTCACCAGTGGTTAAAGGTATTGATGTATCGAGCATGGTTGTTACCACATCAACAAACGGAACCTGAGCAATAATACCCTTGTAAAGGGTTGGGCTCATGTTGGCCACTGCACCCATTAGCAAACCACCTGCGCTACCGCCCATGGCAAAAAGCTTGTCGGAGTTTGTAATCTTCTCATCCACAAGAAACTGTGAGCAATCGATAAAATCGGTAAAAGTGTTCATCTTTTTAAGCAGCTTACCATCGTCGTACCACTTACGTCCCAACTCTTGACCACCACGAATGTGCGCTAATGCGTAAACAAATCCTCTGTCGAGCAGGCTTAACCGTGCCGAGCTAAAGTACGGATCCATTGATGCTCCGTAGGAACCATATGCATAGATTAGCGTTGGATTATTCCCGTCAAACTCTAAACCTTTTCGGTAAACAACCGACATTGGAACCTTTTCGCCATCGCGAGCGGTTACCCAAAAACGTTTTGCTTCATAGTTTTCAGGTGAGAAACCACCAAGAACCTCCGTTTGCTTCAGCAACTCCTTGTTTCGGGTTTTCATATTATAATCGTAAACCGAGCTAGGCGTGGTAAGCGAAGTGTAGCTGTACCTTAGCAAATCGGTATCGTACTCGGGGTTAACGGATATCCAGGCAGCGTAAACCTCTTCGCCAAAATCGAGATAGTGCTCTTCCTTTGTACTTTGATTGATAATTCGAAGCTGCTTTAGACCGTCCTTTCGCTCATCGACCACAAGGTAATCGCTAAAAATTTCGATGCCCGATAGCAGCACATCATCGCGATGAGGTATAACCTCTTTCCAATTCTCTTTCGTGGTTTTGTTAACGGGTGTTTCCATTAACCTAAAGTTTACGGCATTTAGGTTGGTTACAATGTAGAATTTATCGCCAAAATGCGAAACGGAGTACTCTAACCCTCGCTCTCGTGGCTGAATAACTTTAATATCGCCGTATGGGTCATCGGCATTTAGGTAGCTAAACTCGGAGCTTAAGGTGCTACCCGAACCAAACATAATATACTGCTTCGACTTTGAGTTGTAAACAAAAGCGTTGAAAGTTTCATCGTTCTCCTCGTAAACAAGCTCATCGTTGCTTGTGTCCTTGTTATCAATTGAGTGCCTAAAGATACGGTATGGCCTGAGAGCCTCATCCTTAACGGTGTAGAAAACCGTTTTGTTATCGTTAGCCCAAGCAACTCCACCAGTAGTATTCGATATTTTTGAGTCGAGAAGTTCGCCAGTGGTTAAATCTTTAAAATAGATTGTGTACTGCCTGCGGCTTACCGTATCGACCCCATATGAGAGAATTTTATTATTTGGCGATACGTTAATACCAACAGCCGAGTAGTATGAATACTCTTTTGCCAGCTCGTTCACATCGAGCATAACCTCTTCGTCGGCATCGAGAGATTTTGGTTTCCGACAGTATATGGGGTACTCTTTACCTTCATCGTATCGGGTATAGTAGTAGAAACCATTCTCAAAGTAGGGTACCGATTCGTCCTGTTCCTTTATTCTTCCTTTAATTTCCTCGAAAAGTTTATCCTGCAATTCCTCTGTTGATTTCATAACAGCCGTGGTATAATCATTCTCGGCATGTAAGTAGGCTAAAACGTCTTCGTTATCGCGTTGGTTTAGCCAGTAGTATGGATCGATGCGAGTATCGCCATGCATAACCATTTGGTGAGGTTCCTTTTTTGCAATTGGCGGTTTAGGATCAGAGCTACAGCTTATAACTAGCAATGAAACGATGCTAATAATGGTTAGCATTCGAAATCTGTTCATATTCGTTGTATTTGGGTTTAACATTGGGTTACTTAAGCAAAAAGCATATCAAAGATAGGTTAAAAATGGAATACAGTAAACAATTCAAAAATGTAATTGTTTTAGAAAATAGTATTAGGAGTTAAACGTTTAGATCAACTTAAATATTGACTTATGCAGCTGAAAAAGGTTTACCCAGTAGTTTTAGCGTTTATGCTAGTTGCTGTGGCATGTGGGCCAAATGAGAAGAAGGTTGAAAAGGATGAAAAACAGACATCGATTCCAATAGTCGATTTCAGTGGCATTGAGCCATTACTTGCCTATGAAAACGACACAACATACATTATAAATTTTTGGGCTACCTGGTGCGCTCCATGCGTTAAGGAGCTGCCATATCTGGAGCAAATTGCTAACGATTATAAAGACGAGAAGCTAAAAGTAATTCTTGTAAACCTCGACTTTCCAAGTCATTACGAAACCAGATTATTGCCTTTTATTGAGCAAAACCAAATTAGCTCAAAAGTAATTATGCTTGACGACCCAGATGCCAATAGCTGGATAAATAAGGTTGATCCGAGCTGGAGTGGCTCCATACCTGCCACATTAGTATACAACAAGTGGAAACGAGAATTTTTTGAAAAAGAGTTTTCGCAAAGCGAACTCGAAGAAATTGTAAAACAATACATTAATTAACCCAGTTTTAAACAAATCAATAATTCGCTATGAAAAAAATTATTCTAACACTAAGTATTGTTACCCTTGCTGTAGCATTTGCTTTTAGCCAAGGCTACAATATTGGGGATAAAGCAGCTGATTTTAAGCTTAAAAATGTTGATGGCAAAATGGTATCGATGGCCGATTACAAAGATGCCAAAGGTTTTGTAGTTATATTCTCGTGCAATCACTGTCCATATGTAATTGCTTACGAGGACAGAATGATTGAACTACACAACGAGTATGCACCTAAGGGTTTTCCTATTATTGCTATTAATTCAAACGATCCAGAAGTTCAGCCGCAGGATAGCTACGAAAAGATGATAGAGCGAGCAAAAGAGAAGAACTTCCCATTTGCATACGTATTTGATGAAGGACAAGAAATTTACCCCAAGTATGGTGCAACACGAACACCACATGTGTACTTGCTTAACAAGCAGGGCAACGATTTTATAGTTGAGTACATTGGTACCATAGATAATAACTATAAAGATGCTTCGGCGGTAACCGAGACCTATCTTGCCGATGCAATCGATGCTCTACTTGCAGGTAAGAAGCCTGCTGTTACAGAAACCAAGGCAATAGGATGTACAATAAAAGTAAAGAAGTAGGCAAAAAAACTAATATAAAAGAAAGGCTGTCTTAAAAAACTTTAAGACAGCCTTTTTTTCTCTAATCGTTTACACCTGCTGGAAGCCAGAAAATTATTGCATTTGTGTTCGCCTTTAGCATTCCCCCCTTAACTACGCTAGGTGCCGATATTATTGTGTTTCCGTTTTCAATAACTTCACCCTTAACTAGGATTAGAACTCTATCGTTACACTCAAATTCCTCGTTTGGAGCAAGGTTAGCAATTTGCCCATTGCCAATGTAAGCCTTAAGTTTTTTTTCACGCCAATTATTCCATGGTTCAAGTTTAACTAGCAATCGTTCGGCTAAATCGAACCCAGCAAATACCCATAGCTTATTTGCTAACTCCTTATTCCGTTTTTGCGCTTTTTGAATAGCCGAATCGCTTACCCGTAGCACCGTTACTGGCGAATCGGCAATTAATGATGCCCAAGCGGGTAAGTTGCAAAGCATATCGTACGCACATACAACTGTTCCTGGCTGAGCCATTCTTAGCAAATTGCCTTCGCTTTCAATACGAGCGCTGCCTCGCACAATAACTATAAACTCGTCGCTTTGCGCACCCTCCATTACAATTTGGCTTCCAACTGGGTACACCTTTTCCTGAAACAATGCCGAAAGCAATTCGAAATCGGATTCGCTAAGCCCAACAAATGCGTTAATGGTTCTGAGGAATCGTAATGCTTGGGTGGTTTTTATTTCAGGCGGCGAATCGATAATCTGCTTCATTTGGCTTTGGATAACAGCCTCAAGGTTCGATGAATCGGCGGGTTCAAGCCTGCCCTGCTTCTCGAGCTTTTGAATAGTTGCCATTTGATGGTTGAGTAAAGACCTAGAAGCAATTTGCGTTTCAATGGCATGATAAACCTCTGGGTAAGTATCCTTAAGGTTTCGCAAAAAGGTTAGCCCCATAATTCTGTTCTCGTTAATTTCATCCTCAAGCCCCGATATTTTCTCAACCTCTTTTGATATCTGTTCAGCTCCCGCTGAAAGTCCAATAATTAGGCTCGATAAGCTTTTCAAATTCTCCTCGTTAGCCATTACAAAACCACGGGCACAGTCGTAGCTAAGCGCCAGCTTACGGTAAAACCTTTTCTTCCAAAAACCCCCAAATATTGGCACTGTTTGCAGCTTCGCTAGCATTTTAGGTGTTGTCCACATCTGTTCCAAATCCTTTCGTTGGGCCAACGATACTTTTCCGTTAAAATCGAGCAGATGGTCAATTTCGTCGGAAAGATTTTGAACGGCAGCGGGCGTAAGTAATCCTTCGCTAAACTGACGCCAATAGCTCTCTTTCTCTTTGAGAAGCATCCGCTTTCGGGTTTCGAAAAGCGTATCTACTTGCTTTCCTCCATCACTTGCCTGATTGGCATTTGGCAAAAATTGCTCAACCGATTCCCAATCGGCCCCCGACATAAATCGGTTCTCCTTAAGCTTCGATATCTCCTTCTCGCCCCCTTTCCGAAGCATTGTAATTGTTTGATTTAGGAGTTGTTGACGGGCAGCACCCACTTTTGTTAGACCCAACTTTTGTATGAAAAGTTTTATGGTTGTAGCATTTATAAGCGATGTCAGAAAAACAATACCAGCGGTAAGCGAAAGTATTTGTGTTCTAACCTCAGAATTAATTGACTCTTCACTTGCAACAATTAGCGCTAACGCAAGGCCAATGGCTCCACGCAATCCGCCCCACCAAGCAATAACGCCATCTTTTGCACTTAAACCATAGCCAATCCTCTTCATTAATGGGTAAAAAATGGCAAGCACAAAAGCTCTAACAATTAATATGGCAATGTAAATTAGGATTAGTATTAGAAAATCTCGGGCAGTATACGATACTCTAAGCGCAATAACAAGACCTACAATTAAGAAGATTAGGGTATTGGCAATAAAGGCAGCAAGTTCCCAAAACTCATGAAGGAAATGCGCTACTTGCGGGCTAATGCGAGTTCGGCCAATTCCGGCCATCATAATACCAAACGATACAAGTGCTAAAACTCCTGAAATATGAAAGAAATGTTCGGCAACAAAAAAAGCCAAGTAAGCAGCACCTACAACAACTGTTATCTCAAATAGTGCATCGTTAAAAACTTTTTTAAGCCAGGTAACAACTATCCAACCAATGGCAACCCCAACTGCAACACCACCAAGTGCAACCCGAATAAACTCAACTATTGCGTTATTGCTCTCAGCAGAACCAGTAATTCCTGCTAGCAAAACCATAAATATTACGATTGCCGTACCATCGTTTAGCAGCGATTCGCCCTCAATAAGGGTTGCAAGTTTTTTACTTGCACCAACTTCTTTAAGAATTGAAACAACAGCAACCGGGTCGGTTGCACTAATTATAACGCCGAAAAGGAGAGATATTGGCCATGTCCAATTTCCTAGCCCAATATTTAGGCTCTTTATTAGCATTGCTATTGCTCCAGTAATTACAAGGGCGATAATAATACCTGGAACTGCTAGGATAAAAGCGTTAGTAAACGATTTTTTAAACGTATGTACGTGCATGGCAAACGCTGCCTCGAAAATTAGCGTGGGGAGAAAAATGTAAAAAATTAGGTGCGGATCGATATGCCCAGCCCAGCTAATTGCCTCACCAAAAATTGCTAAGACATTATGTTCTGGTAATCCAAAAAGAGAAGAAATCCCTCCAATTCGATATGATAACCCAAGAAAAAGACCAATTATTAGAAGCGAGATAGTGTATGGTAGCGAAATTTTACGAAGCAAATAACGAGTTGCAATGCCAATAAATAATGCTAGAATTATAAAAAGTAATGGAGCCATACTGGCATGACCTCCATGCTGCTCAACAGCATTTACCGCCGATTCGTCAACACTACCCATAAAACTACTACTAATAGTAGTGAAGGAACCAAAAATAAAATTGAGAAATTTTAGTGCAGTCATAAAAGCAAAATTTACGTTAATGCTCAACTCGCATAAAAGAATTAGCTACTAACCATTTAGTACATAAAAATATGTAAAAACAATTCACCTAGCAATACATCAACACATTTTGTTTCAAAAAAAAAGCCTTACAGATTTTCTCTGTAAGGCTTGCTATAAAATCGGTATAGCGTTTTACCTATATGCTGTTTCGTTTATCTGCTTAACACTTGTTATTGGCGAAGAAGGATTTAAGTATTTGGCTAAAAACTTATACACCTTAACTCTAACCTCCTTTGCATGTTGTGTATCCATTCTGTCGAATGAGTGGCCTCCAGGTATATCCTTGTAAATTTCGTACTCAAACTTTTTCCCTTCGGCTTTTAACGATTTAATCAGATGTTCCACCTCAAGTACATTCACATCGTCGTCGTTGGTATTTGTGTGCACAAGCAAAGGAGTTTTAAGCTTATGCGCATTCCATGCTGGAGAGCGCTTTCGATACTCAGCAACATTTTCGTGGGCAGTTTTGCCTATATGGTATTCGGCCGAGTATAAATCGCGATAGCTCTGGGTCATATAGCCCATACGAGCTATTAAATCCGATACTGGTACTCCAGCATAAACACATTGGTAATCGTTAGGGTACTCAAAAACGTTCATTAACGAGATCATACCGCCATGACTCCATCCAAGGATACCAACCCTGTTCTTATCAACAAACTCATAATTTTCAATCATATAGTTACGACTAGCATGAGTGTCCTGATTTTCGAGGCCTCCATAATCAATTTGCTCCCAAAACTTTCTTCCATATCCAGTGCTTCCTCTGTACTCAGGAGCAACAACAATATAGCCCTGCGCCATTAGCTCACGCACAATATGATAGTAATAGGTTGTAAAATCGGCATGCACCCCGCCATGAGGTAACACTAGTAACGGATGCTTTTTGGCTAAATCAATGCCTTTAGGAATAAATACGTACGCCCAAAACTTAACCGGATTATAGGCTCCCTTTGCAGTTGGGTTTGGCACATTGGCGGGCGGTGGACCATACAAGTAAACTTTATCAACATATGCATACTTCTCCATTCGGTTAAACCAAAGCACATCGTCTACAATTTTTTGTAGCTCATCGAGTCTGTGGTTAAGGTTTACATTCTGTTCCGAAAGGGCTTTAACCTCATTTTGGAGAGTTTCCACATTCTGTCCAAATAAAGCAACGGGGAGTAAAAACAGAAAAACGACAAAGATTTTTTTCATAACCATAAACGTTAGGTGTGAATCCAAGTGTTCGATATTAACTCTATTCGTAAATTTAGACGAACAAATCGACTATAGTTTAATTACGCTAAAGCAAATATACGGTAACCAAACGTTCCCTCAAAAAAAAAGGCATTATGTTTGTTTTCCGCAAGTATTGAGTAAATTTGCCCAGTAACACACTTAACCCCACAGATAATACTGTTTAAGATGAAAAAATCGTTGCTAATTACTTTTGCCCTTGCCCTAATCTCGTTTTTTTGCATTGCTCAGGATGAGGGTGATTCGAACAAGATAAAACGATCAACAGATAAGGTTAAAATTGAAGGGAAATACTACTATATACACATTGTACGCAAAGGCGAAACGCTATACTCAATTAGCAAAGCCTACAATGTAAGCCAAGTTGAAATTGCCATGGAAAATCCTGACATCTACCTTGGGTTGCAGGTTGATCAAGCCTTAAAAATCCCCATTAAGGATATTGATCCCGAAGAATTTGAAACAGACGACAAGTATATTTACCACGTAGTTAAGCGCAAAGAAACCCTTTTTAGCCTTACGCGTAAGTACGAAGTTTCCATTGAAGATATAATTGCAGCCAACCCCGAGGTTGAGCAAGGGTTAAAAGCAAATCAGGTTGTGCTAATTCCCAAGCAAAAAATAAAAAGTATTGGCGATAAATCGCCAGAAGAATCGGAAAGGTTTATTTACCACGAAGTTAAGCCACGTGAGGGCTTTTACTCTATCTCAAAAAAGTATAATGTAACGGAACAAACCATTAGGCGTTTTAATGAGGATTTAGTACAAGATGGTATAAAGTTAGGCACCATTCTTAAAATACCCCGTAACCCAGGCGATACGCTGCATATTTCCGATAAGCCTGAAATGGCTACGGCCGAAACGTCATCTCAATCAGCCAACGGTTATTCTTTTCCTCAAGTTGTTTGCGATACGTTTACCTACAACCGTTGGCGCGATGTTTTTAACGTAAGCCTTCTCCTTCCGTTTACCCAAGAAACAACATCGGACATTACCGAAGAGCTTGACGAGAACGGCGAGCCCATTAACGAGAGGAAAGAAACAACAAATTCCAACCGAGTTTCGCAGCAGAGTTCATACTTCCTCGATTTTTATCAGGGTGTACTTATCGCCCTCGACTCGCTGAAAAAGCAAGGTCTTTCGGTTAACCTTAACGTTTACAATACGACCAAAAGCGTTGCCAATGTTGAAAAATTAATTCAGAGCGATGCGCTAAAAAATTCGAACCTAATAATTGGACCAGCCTACCCCGAATGCCTTCAGCCAATCTCAAAATACTCGGCTGAGAACCGAATTGCCCTAATCTCTCCGCTTTCGCCAAATAACTTTTTACTTAACCAAAACCCTTATATTTTTCAGGTTAACCCCTCGTTCACCACGCAGCTTGAGGAATTTATTGGCCAAGTTGACTTTTGCACAGGGCAAAACATTGTAGTAATCCACGAAAACGACAGTACTAACGTGGCCATGCTAAATAGCTTTAAATCGTTAATTGCAGACAGGATTGCTGATTGCACTAGCCCCGATTTTATTCATTTTAAAGAGGTAACCTATAAAGCAGGTAGCCCTGCACCCGAAATACAGGAACGCATTAGCCATAGCCTTTCGCTTAGCCGAAGCAACCTAGTGCTGGTACCCTCAAATAACGAAGCCTTTGTTAGCGATTTGCTAGCAAACCTGCATACGCTTTCAACAATTTACAAGTACCCAATTGAGGTTTATGGGTATCCGCGCTGGCAAAAGTTCAGAAATATTCAACCCGATTACTACTATCAGCTTGAGATTACGCTTTTCAACCCATTTTTCATCGACTACAAAAAGACAAATGTTAAAAATTTTGTAGCTAGCTACAGAGACGCTTTCCGATCGGAGCCCACACAGTTCGCGTTCCAAGGGTATGATGTAACCTTATACTTCCTCTCAGCCATGAAAAAATACGGTGTTGATTTTATGTACTGCATCAATAACCATAATGCCGATTTACTTCAATCCGAATTCAGCTTTACCAAGAATGATGCAATGAGCGGTTACGAGAACCGAGGCGTAAGGCTAATAAAGTACACTAAAGATTTTGACATTAGGCTAAACCAACCGAAACAAAAGGGCAATAACATTACACCCGTTGAATATATAAACGAAAAAGGGCAAGAAAAGAAAGAGGCAATTTGGTAAAGCTGACAAATGAGCACCCAACCAAACATAACCAACTCACGTTTATCAATTAGAGCCGGATGGGTTTCAATATTTACAAACCTTGCGCTATTTGGTTTAAAGTATTGGGCTGGACTGGTTAGCGGTTCCGTTGCGCTAATTGCCGATGCTTGGCATACGCTTAGCGATTCCATTAGCTCTGTTCTTGTTATTGGAGGCGTTAAGCTCTCGCAAAAACCTGCAGATAAAAGCCATCCGTTTGGTCATGGCAGGTACGAGCTAATAGCTACTATTATTATTGGCTGTTTGCTCATTTGGGTTTCGTATAATTTTATTGTCGAATCGGTTGAGAAGCTACAGAACAAGGAAGCCGCAAGCTACGGCGCATTCGCCATTATTGCTACAATTATTTCAGTTATTAGTAAGGAAGGGCTTGCACAGTACTCATTTTATATTGGCAGGAAAACAAACTCAAGGGTTGTTTCAGCCGATGGCTGGCATCATCGCAGCGATGCAATATCATCAATTGTAATACTTGTGGGTATTTTTATTGGCCGATATTTTTGGTGGGCCGACGGTGTACTTGGAATTATAGTATCGCTATTTATTCTTTACACTGCTTACAAAATTATAAAGGAGTCATCGCATACAATACTTGGAGAGAA
>Ga0334900_1001621_pt1 | contig 23239 bp, 31 predicted proteins | sample GraSluR3_MG_2_FD_207231 | JGI IMG/M metagenome (GOLD analysis project Ga0334900, IMG submission 207231) | Sludge microbial communities from methane-producing bioreactor in Wageningen University, Netherlands - Granular Sludge_31_08-R3 | ecosystem: Engineered > Bioreactor > Anaerobic >...
TAGTGCGATGGCATCTTCTATCATCGTTCGGAGTATTCCGGGCCGCTCGGGTTCCAGTTCGGCGATGATCTCGCGTTTATCCCGGGCTGGAAGCAGGTGCTCCGGGTCTGCCCCACGCTCAAGAAGCTGCTGCCGTTGTTCCTCGGATTCATAAAATACCGATTGATAGGGAATAACGATTAGCCTATTCAGGAAGGCTGAATCATCCGGAGGGAAAAAAGCTGGTAACTCATTGGTTAAGATAAAAATGCACCATGTCTGCTGGAATGTGACTGCATCCTGACCTTTTGCTTCACCGCGGATCTCTGACAATGACGTGAGCCTCTTTAGGGCTGAAACATCGAAAACTCCGGTCACTTCGTCGAACACCGCGAAACGGGCACCCCGTAGGCGGATACTGTCGAAGCGTTTTTCCCCGCTGTCCCCCTTGCTGGTAACAAGGGCCCCTGAGGGAAAAGCGAACATCCCGGATCCTGTCATTCTTGAATGGACGTCAAAGTCTGTATTTTTGGCTCCGTTGCCAAGGGAATTCCAGGCAATAACAATACTTTTCGTTCCGGTTCCGCGAATAGCAGCGGCGCGACAATACCGGGCAGTCAAATTTGTGTGCAAATCGGGGAAAATCTCGAAAAGAAACTTCTCGTATTTTACAGGGTGCGGACTCTCGATGATTTCAGCTGCCGTGAACGGTACCGGGTCGCGCCAGTATTCCCCTGGTTCCGGCTCTCTGGTCTTTATCTTGGGACCAGAAAAATCAATCAGGGCATCAGTACATGGCAACGTATCCGGGGTACTGTTCCAGGCAATAGGATCAACGCCTAGGGCTTCTCGTAGGATCTCTTCTGTCTTATTCAAGAAATCTACACTCTGAGCCTTCTGAATCGCCTTACCGGTTTTTTTGAAAATATCAGCGGTTTTTTTACCGTCGAAAGTAATCGCATCCAGTCGCGCGTGAGCCGCATATATTTCGGCTTCGAGAACTTCCCTTTCCAAGATTCTGATTTGGTACTCAGGTTCCCAGACAACCCCGTTCTTACGGTACCATTGCCCCCCGCCCCTATTGTTGGTTCTTTCAAATATATAATCACCTTCTAAGTGAGGGGTAAGTACATTCTCTGCCAGGCCATGAGTCGGGGTCTCGATTAGCTCTTCCGCTTTCTTTTGGTGTGTCGCGTTGTGAAGGATAATCTCACCATCTTTTAATTGTGCGATTAAGCGGCCCGCGTCGAAGTCGAAACGAATAGAATCGTCGCTGAATGGGTCAATGGAATTTGTATCAAGGCCGGGGAATTCTAAAATCCGTTTTTTATAGTCGCTTATCCAGTTTAGAAGGTAGTCAACGGCCGGAGTCATAGCGCGCTCCGGCATGTCCGGCCAACTCGGCAGGCTTATGTTTGATAACCGTTCCGATTTCGACGTGTACGGCCTTTCCGTTTTGAATTCTTACGGACAAGGTCGCGTCAACAAATGGAGACGATTCCAATGCTTTTTGAAATTCCTCAGCTGCGGCGACAAGGTAAGCGGGTAACTTCGTCATAGGTCACCCCCCGATAAACTGAGCGAAATAGGTGCGCGGGATCATTACGCGGCCACCTAAACGGATAGCGGGAATCTTGTCACTTTTGGTATGACGATAAATGCTTATCGTTGACGTTCCAGTCAGTGAAGCAAACTCGTCAACTGTGAGAGCCGCCCTTTTCCGGGCATCCTCAATGGAAATTTCGTCTTTTTTCATATCACCATCCTTGGCGTAATAGTTTTAGATTCTTCCGAGATGAGGCTATGGGATAGGCAAGGTCGTAAGTTCGTACTCTCTCAAATTGCGTATTCATTGTACTATTTTTATCAGTTCCCGTCAAGGGGTTAAACGCTATATGTGGTGCTTATTATCTTCATTTAAGTCACTTAACACTACATCTAGTGCCTTATGTCCCCTTATGTCACCCTATGTTACCCTATGGGTAGCTTCCACGCAGGACACTGAAGTATTTTTTTTCACCCCCCTATTAATAAGGACGCAAAAAAGGCGATTTTGGTCACTTTTTTGACCAAAAAACTTTGTCTTTTTTTATCTAAAGTCATCACCAATCAACCCCTCTAATAACAAGAAGGATAAAAAGGCGATTTTAGACACTTTTCTGTCTAAGAAACTTCAATTTTTAAATATTCTTTTATGACATAAAAAAGCCCCGGTTTCCCGGGGCCTGTGTACTTGCGTTAAAATGCCTAACTGCTTTTTCACATTAACGGCGGCATCCGTCGGCGCCATTCGGTCAGTAGGTCAATTTCCTCTGCGGAAGCCTCTTCTATCTGATAGTCAAGCAGGGCGGCACTTTGATAATCCAAGACCCCGCCGTCCGGGAGGACGATTACGGGCCCGCCATAGTGGCTTGCTGGGTGGTCTGTCGTGAGCGTGGCATCAATATTTTTCCGTTCGCCGTCGTCGAGGATATCGCAATATGATAGCCTCATGCTATACCCCCAACGCCTGAAAAAAACTTTCTGCCGCACTGTCCAGGACCCGCCTGTCCTTCGCGGTCGGTGCTGACTCAAGGCGGGCTTGGATCATCTCCAGGACCTGACATGCGCTGTCTGCCAGCCAGTCACTTTCAGGCGTCACAATGTTGAGCTGCTCCGATGATTCGTGATATAATGCTTTACAAGAGGTTGCCATCTTTGGCCTCCTATTCGCCCCCTGGAAGCTGCAACCTTTCCGGGGGGCTGTTTTTTTTATCCGCTCCCATACGGGCGCGGTGGTTCACACTTTGTGCAATTCCGCCCGCAGCTTTTCGGCTGCGGATATCATCCGGTACGCTTCCTCTTCATCCTCCGCCCGTCGCCTAAAATCGTCGAACGTTGCCCGGCGGAGAAAGGTTTCAAGCAGATATGCCTCTTGTTCTGTAATTTTTATGGTCATGCCGGATCCTCCTTTTTAAACTGCAGCACCCGCCCGAATACTTCGGCGGTTGCCGCGGCTGCCTTCTGGAAATCCTCCGCGCTTGCGTGATCCGCGTAATTCTCGAATACTGCGGCGCTCTTGTGCCCTGACAGCATCATTGCCCGCTTATCAAGGGTCAGGCTCATTTTCTTTATGTAGTAGTGCCTGAGGCCGTGGAAAACGATATTCCGGGCCTTTCTCTCATCTTCCCCTAAAATGCTTTCTACTGCTCCCCTGAACCGTGCGGAGATAGTTTCCGCCCGCATGGGGGCTTCCCCGTTGTCAGCCTGGAAGAAAACAAAACTGTTCAGCCCGAAGTCAAAAGGGTTCTTCTGCGCCCATTCAAGAATTGCTTTTCGTGTTTCTGGGAGTATGGGTACTTGCCGGGTCTCCCCGGTTTTCGTTGATTTCAAGCCGTCAACTTTGCTGTAACTGTGCCGGACGAACAGGCGATCCGCTCCAATGTCGCCGACCTGCAGGGCGATCACCTCCCCTATCCTAAGGCCGGTCTGTGAGGCAAGCAGAGAAGCCAGGCGGGCTCCTTCGTTCTTCTTCCAGTCTCCTGTAATAAATAACTTTTGCATTTCGTCATCAGAAAGGATCCCCCGCCTTTTTACCTTGAGTCCGAATTTCTTTAATCCTTTCGCCGGGTTGTTGACGATCAATCCGTTATTGTGCGCCCAATTTATGGCCACCGTTCCGGCCTTTAGAATGATATTGCAGGTCCGGGGAGATATAACCTCCGGCAGTTCCCGCCGTTCTTTGTCCCTGGTCTTTTTGTGCTGCTTGGAAAGCCATATCGAGAATTCCCGCAACTGGTCCCGGATAACACCGGAAAGTTTTAAGGACGGGTCAATCTGATTGAAATAGGGCTTCCAGTAGCGCCTTATCCGGCGCTGCATGTCCTGGACGTGGTTTTGACCGATTGACTGCTGGTAGGCTTTTTTCTCTTTGACGTAGGGGCCGGACCATTCCCAGAAGTCGAGGAGGAACGGTATCAACTGCGGGCTGTCATCGTCTTTTTGCGTAGGTAGGAGTCCCTGGTTCTCAAAGAATGTAAGGAACCGGGAAACATCGGCAGGGGTGAGGCTGGGAATATCTTTGAGGCTGGAAAGGACCTGGTCAACGGTAAAAACATGGTTTGCCGGCACCGATTCCCCGCCGGCGCTCGGGAATCCTTCATAGAGCCATTTCTGGGCGATGAATTCCGCCTTTTCCCGGTCGCTGGTTCCGGTACTTTTTGCGGGGAGAAGGTTCCCTGTCTGCGGGTTTTTCAGTTGGCAGTAGTAGTTTTTACCACGCTTATAAAGATAAAACCGGCGCATATCCGCTCCTTTTCCTACAGTCTTTCTGTAGGTAGTGCATGATAAAGCGTCGGTTTTTCCGATGGCTTTTTTATTTCCTTACTATGTAAGGTTTTATTTAGCCGACTGTCAGATTCGAACTGACGACCCCGAGATTACAAGTCACGTGCTCTGGCCAGCTGAGCTAAGTCGGCGTTTGCAGGGCGCATATTATTAGATAAACGGGGGAAAGTCAAGCATCAGGTCCTGCTGATTCCGCAAGGTCAGAACCTCGGTATGGTCCGAGAAAACAGCCACGGTATGTTCAAACTGGGCCGTCAGGCTTCCGTCAACCGTAGTCTGCGACCATCCGTCTTCCAGAAGCCTGGTGGCAGATCCGCCAAGGGAAACAATGGGCTCAATGGTAACCACTAGACCCGGGACAACGGGACAGGGTATGTGGTCCATCCTGGTATGCAGGACCTTAGGTTCCTCGTGTATGCTCCGGCCGATACCGTGTCCTACAAAATACGGCAGTACCGTACAGCCGTACCTGCGGGTAACAGAATCAATGGCCTTCCCTACCTCACTCAGATATGAACCTGCCCTCAGTGCGAGAATCCCCTCCCGTGTGGCCTGCCAGGCGCAGCGCAGGAGCCTTTTTGCCTCCGGGGTAGGTCTTCCAACAACGAAGGTCCAGGCGCTGTCGCCGTGCCATCCGTTCCTCACTGTTGTAACGTCGACAGTAACCAGGTCGCCCTCCTCCAGCACCTCGGCTGTAGAGATTCCGTGGGCAGCAACATTGTTGACGGAAATACATACATCCTCGGGAAATCCGTTAAACCCCCGCAGCGCGGGTTCAGAGCCCTGTCTGCGCAGGAATTTCGAACAGTAGCACCGCAGGTCCTCAATCGGGTATCCTGTTTTCAGGACCGATGGAAGAGATCTGAACAGTTCTTCTATGGGAGTACAGGCGTAGCGAATCCTGTGGACCTCGAGTCTGGTCTTTAAAACCACCCCTTTCACAGAGAATACAGCCATGCCTTCAGGAACTTAATAAAAAGGAGCAACACTATAAGGGTAAAAAGTCCAAGGGAAGAGCTTATCCAGACAGCAATGGATAATTCCCTGCCAATTACTGCCAAAAAGAGGCTCAGAATAATAAGAAAGAAAAGAGAAATACTGCCGATCATGGCGGTAGTTTCCAGAATCATCAGGATTCTCTCCAGGGTTGAATCGAGAAAGTTCTGGAAATTCCCTATCACAAACACCGTCATTACGATGCAGACATACAAAAAGAGAAACAGGGAAAGTCGGCGGAGAAAATGAATGAACCAGTATCTTGTTCCGGAAAATCTCACGATGATAAAAATGTAGCATACTATTTAAAAAATTGCCATGAATCTTGATAGTTGCCGGTGTAAAGAATAAAATGACCTGTAATGAGTACTGTCGCCAGTGTCTATTACGAACGACTTTTCAACCGTTACTGTTCTTCCCTGGAGCCGGAGCCGACAGGCCTTTCTCCTCTGCTTCCCGATCTTACTACTATCGACGCAGTATTATTCGATGTGTATGGCACGCTGATCATCAGTTCCAGTGGTGATGTGGGGACAGTCATGGAAGATTCGGCAGGCGACACTTTTCGTCAGATGGTATTCAGAGAGCTGGATATTGTAATTCCGGAGGATATCCAGGTGGATGATCTTATAAAAGATGAGATCATCAGGGAGCATCAGCAAAAAAAAGAGAGAGGCATACAATACCCGGAGGTTGAAATCAGATCAATTTGGCAGCGGGTACTTGGAAAAATCCTGCCGCAACATGCTTGCTCCGATGTATCAGCTCTGGCTGAAGAGGTCGCAATGCTGCATGAACTCTCCAGAAACAGGGTCTGGCCAATGCCGGGAAGCAGGGATATTCTTGAAATGATGCGTGGCCGTTTTCGCACTGGCCTGGTATCCAATGCCCAGTTTTACACTCCCCTTACGATGCAGCATTTTTTTGGTGACAGTTTTTCCATCTTTGAAGACAATCTATGCATTTGGTCGTATTGTGAAGAGATGGCAAAACCTGATACTGCTTTGTTCAATAAAGCCCTGTCAAATCTCGGTAAAAAGTACCTTTCTCACCCCTCACGGGTACTTTATATTGGAAACGACATGCTCAACGATATAGCTGCAGCTTCGTCTGCAGGAATGCGGACCCTTCTGTTTGCAGGGGACAGAAGGTCTTTGCGAATGAGAAGTTCTGATCCCCGCGTCGCACAGATACAACCCGACGGAATTGTTACGGATTTCGATCAGATGGCCAAAATATTAGGTATTGGAGAGTAACCCGGATGAAGAAGTTCATTTTTACACTGGTCCTGCTCATTATTGTTGTCGGTACGGTATTCTATTTCGGGTATGTTTCTTTCCGTATACCCGAAGGTTACTACGGGGTCGTGCTGACACGAACAAACGGTTACGATCATCCGGTGCTCATCCCGGGAAGTTTTAAATGGATGTGGCAGGGATTATTACCCACAAATTTGCGTATTTTTCATGTACGTCTTCAGGAACGGTCTCTTTCTCTTGATTTTGAGGGAGAGCTTCCTTCCGCCGGGGCGTATGAGAGCTACGCTGATTCAGACGTGGATTTTGCGATTCGGCTTAAGGCTTTATTTCGTTATCGCCTTCAGCCCCGGTCCTTGCCGCAGATTTTTCAACGAGCGGGCATAAACGCCGATACCGAAGAGTACAGCAACATACTTGATGAAACCTACAGCACTATCGAGACTGATGTAAAAACTTACTTCTCTGAAACCGTTAATACGCTTATAAAAGATGAGGGTTTCGCGATAGCTGTCTCGGATTTCGAAGAATCACTGAGGGCCCGTATAACCCGTGAGATACCTCAGCTTGAGGATTTCGATATCAGCATATCCGGGTACAGTTTTCCGGACATGGATCTCTATCGTGCGGTTAAAGAGAATTATCTGGCTTATCTGGAAAAAAGCCACGATATAGCCGTCCAGGCCCTGGAAGCTGCATCAAGCGCACGCACCCGGGAAATAAGCCGCATCGAAGTACTCAAGGAATACGGGGCTCTGCTTCAGGAGTATCCTGTTTTGTTGGAAATTTTCAGAGAGAAAAGCGAAGAGCCATTGATTATTCTTCCGGGAACAGACTAGAGAGCACCTTCGTATGGACTATTTTCTAAACTTTTCCAAAGGAGATTACGTCCGGGGGAAACGACCGGATGGATGTATTCTCTGCAAGCTGGTCAGGGGAGACTCTGAAGTAACTGACCTTACGGTTTTCTGCTCCGAGAATTTCGGTGTAACCGTCAATCTGTACCCCTTCAATCCCGGACACCTGCTGATTTTCTCCCTGCGACACACAGAAGACTTGAGAAGCCTTTCCGACCCGGAACAGACGGAGCTCTGGCAGCTTAGAAACTACCTTCTGGATATGCTGGATTCGATCTATCGTCCCCATGCCTACAATGTAGGAGTAAATATGGGACTGGCGGCAGGAGCATCTATTTCACATCTTCATGAACACATTATTCCCCGATACCCCAACGAAATAGGAATACCGGAGCTGATGGGAGGCAAGAGGGTTCTGGTGGAAGATCCACAAAAAACCTGTCAGCGCCTCAAGGAGTATTATGAAGATCTTCCCTTTTCTATCCGCAGCACCTGATTAAAGAGAATGAGAAAATCGTTTATATGTCTGCTCCAGTGCTTCAAAGCCGATTCAAGGCTTGTGGATTTTCCATTCAGCAGAAAGTGGCTTTTAAGCTGTATTCTCATGCTGTCGGATCTGGTATAAATGAGCTCCTGAAAAATTTTTGAAAGCCCCTCCAGAGACTCGTGGGAACGGTCGAGAAGTGTTTTTACCTCACGGTCCTTCTGTACCACGAGGGTTCGGTACATGCGCTGATGAGAAGGATCCCCGGCCAGGGAAAATCGCAGACGTTGAAGGAGTTTTCCGTCCTCCGAGTCCGGCGACAGGGAATAGTCAAACTGCTTTATCTTGTCCTCCAGATCCTCGAGGTTTGCGGCATGTGACAACAGGAGGTCCCGGGTAATACGATTCTGGTCAAGAACGTTCCGTTCAAGTACTCTGACTATTTCCTGCATTGATTCCCTGTAGAAACTTTTCAGATAATTATAGACAAGAGAAACTGAACGGGTATGGATAAAAAAGGGCAAATCAGCCGCTTTATAATCGATACTCGTGTATACCCGGTAATAGGGAAAGTTGAAATAGCGTTTATCCTTGAAAATCTTCGCCGTCTCCCGCTCAATATAGGTATCCCGCACCTTGTCGAATACATCATCAAGATCAGACAACAATCGAATTTTCAGTATCGAAAGATAAAAATCTTTAAGATTCATACTAGGCATGTAAAAAATCAGTTGATAGTAGGGATCCTTTCGGAAAAACCGGATAATATCCGCCAGAGGTACTTCATGGTAGAAACTTTTCCCGAGCTTGATAACATCCTTGATGCACCGAATAACCTGCTCTTCGTCCTCTTCGACATCCTGTTCGTCGTTGCTGAACAAACGTCTCAAAACGTTTACATTCAGTTCCCCTCGATCATCAACCTTAGAAATTATATAGACGGCATAGTAGAGACGCTCTACAAGATCCAGGCTCAAATTAGCAGAGGCACTCGTAAAAAACGGTGTGCTCTCTTCGGGGTCCCGGGGCGCTGTATAGTGAAACATTTCAAAAAAGGAATAAAAGGGGAAACTAACGAGTTCTTTTATATAATAGACCGGAAGGATTTCCTCCTCGATGGTATGAAAAACTTCATCTCCAAGGGTATCGGTGTAGGTCTGAAGCCGGGAAATAAACTCACTGCGAACAGCAGCGCGGGTTCCCTTTTGGGAATAAATCTCCACCATTTCTTCGGTCGTAATCAAATCTTCTACTTTTTGTCGGGGCTCACCAATTCGTTCCTCAATAAGAGATGTCAAAACTGCGTGAAAATGTTCCCCCTCGGTCCAGAAGCGTTTAAATGGTACCCTTAGCGGCATTACAGCCTTGAAGAGCTCAAATACCTTCATTGCGAAGGAGGGATACAGTACCTGTGTATCGAATCCGGCAAGACCAGGGATCTTCCTGCTTACCCGGCGCTGTATGGCTTTTAATTTGTGTTCACTTACTACCTGATTTACGGGTTTTCCGGAAAACGTCATTCTAATCCACAAAAAAAACCTTTGCAGCCAGTTGAGTCCGGCAATCTCTTTTTCAATGAGTTTTTTTCGTTCTTCCCTGTCAGGATCTTTGTGGTAGATGTTGTCTTCCGCGTCACTTTGGTAATTAAGACTTTCAGATATCCTCTTTAAAAGAGCTTTTCGTTCTTCTTCTCCCAGGGACCTGGACAGCTCGTGAAAAACATCACTCATACACTGTCCTCGTTACCCAAATCATATACCATTATCAATTTTCCTTTTTTCATTTCAATTTTTATTTCATCATGGGTTGCAATATTGCTTATGCCGAAGTCCCCCACTTTCCAGCACAGTTCGTCAAGGGGCCATTTGAGACCGGAAGTCTTCATGCTGCACGGCCCTAACCCCAGGGGGAAGAAAGAGACCCTGCGGTTCTTTCCGGGCCGCACGGACATTTTCCCTTGAATAAGCTGTATCTGCTCACGGTGGGTATACCAGAAGTCGGGAGGATCGTCACGATGGAACAGGGATAAAATCGCATACAGATGATCCAGCCGACCGCCACCGCCGCCGACAATATGTATTCGTGCGGCCCCGCGCGTACGCAGAAGTTCTATTCCCAGTTCGGTATCCGTTTCATCCTTGTCCCGTTCATGCTGATGAATAATGATATTTGGATACTTTTTCACAAAACCCTGCTCCACAGAATCAAAATCCCCGATAATCTCGCTTGGAACAAGACCAAGATTCCTGGCATGGTGCAAGCCTGAGTCCGCAGCGACAATGATGTCCCAATCATGTATACGAGGACCAAGTAATTTTCTATCCGGCGCTTTTCCGCCTATCAGTAAACAACCATCCATATTGTGTTGTACCAAGCATACCAAAGCCTTATGGTATTTGCAATTTGTAGCGTAAAAAAACTAAAGACTTATTTTCTTCTGTCGATCAGTATAGGTGAAGGAACAAGGAAGTTCCTATCGAAAACATCACGGAGGATGTTATGATCATCAATCACAACATGAGCGCACACTTCGCTCAACGGACCCTCAAATTCTCAAACCGACGTGTTGACGGCAACATGGAAGCTCTCTCTTCCGGTATGCGCATCAATCGCGCCGGCGACGATGCGTCCGGACTGGCTGTAAGCGAGAAAATGCGGTCCCAGATCCGCGGTCTTCAGCGGGCGGAACGGAATGCCCAGGACGGCATATCCTTTATCCAGACCACCGAAGGCTACCTGCAGGAGTCCCAGGATATCCTGCAGAGGATGAGGGAGCTCGCAGTACAGTCTTCCAACGGAATCTACTCAGCGGAAGACAGAATGCAGATTCAGGTCGAGATTTCTCAGCTCGTCGACGAGATCAACCGGATCGCCAGTCATGCCCAGTTCAACGGCATGAACATGCTTACCGGGCGTTTTGCTTCACAGACGGGAGAGAATGTGGTTACCGCCTCAATGTGGTTCCATATCGGCGCCAACATGGATCAGCGGGAACGCGTGTATATCGGGACAATGACCGCCCAGGGGCTAGGTATCCAAGGGGCCAATGGTGTACCCGAGACAGCTACTTTTATCTCCATGGAAACCCCCGATCAGGCGAACATCTCCATTGGTGTTCTGGATGAAGCGCTTAAAAAGGTATCCAAGCAGCGTGCCGACCTTGGCGCCTATCAGAACAGGCTTGAATATGCTTCCCAGGGCCTTGCGGTCGGTGCTGAAAATCTGCAGGCTTCGGAATCCCGCATACGCGACGCGGACATGGCGGAAGAAATGGTTGATTTTACCCGCAACCAGATCCTCGTCCAGAGCGGTACGGCTATGCTGGCTCAGGCAAACCAGAAGACCCAGTCGGTCCTCCAGCTCTTCCAGTAAAAAGCTCACCTGCAACATCATTGTGCGGCTGCACCTCTTCAAGGGGTGCAGCATTTTTTTATGTCGCTTCTTGACAGCCTTGTTCCCTGCTGATTGAATCATGCACAGCTTATGCATGTACCAAAACAAATACGCAGCATTAACTCTATCCTCACAGGAGCCGGATATCAGTGCTATATCGTTGGCGGCGCGGTTCGTAATGATATTGCCGGGATTCCCCCCACGGATTACGATCTGGCTACAGACGCTCCTCCCTCTGAGGTTCAACGTCTTTTTCATCGAACTGTCCCAACCGGGATTGACCACGGCACTGTGACAATTCTCATGGGCGGAGGACAGTACGAAATTACCACTTTTCGTACCGAATCCAGCTACAGCGATTCCAGACATCCTGACCAGGTGGAATTCTCCACTTCAATTGAAGAAGATCTCAGCCGCCGGGACTTCAGTATGAACGCCCTGGCCTGGAATGTTTCCGACTCCAGACTGATCGATCTTTACGACGGGGTAAAGGCAATACGTTCCGGCATTATCGCGGCCATAGGAAGACCCGAAAAACGTTTTGCCGAAGACCCGCTTCGTATTCTCAGGGGCTGTCGTTTTGCCGCCCAGTTGGGATTTACTATTGAGAACGAAACACGGCAGGCAGCTGCTGAACTGTGTGCGTCCCTGAAAAGGATATCTTCAGAGCGGATCCGCGATGAGTTCAACAAGCTGGTGACCGGCCCATACTGCGCTCAGGGTCTTTTCCTGCTGCGGGATCTTGGTATTCTGCCGCATATTCTTCCGGAACTGCAGCGGTGCACCGGTGTTTTTCAGAAAGGTGCCCATTCCTTCGATGTATTCGAACACAGTGTGTATTCCTGTGAAGGCGCTCCACAAGAGGATTTGACTCTTCGTCTCGCTGCCCTTTTCCATGATCTTGGAAAACCGGCCAGCGTCCAGGAAGCGGAGGACGGTACAATCAGCTTTCACCGGCATGAAATCCTGGGAGCTGAAATAACGGGAAACCTCATGTACCGCCTGAAGTATCCAAAACATACTATCAGGGAGGTCCTGCATCTTATTCGCCAGCATATGTTCAATTATACCGATGATTGGACCGATGCTGCGGTGCGACGATTCCTCGCCAGAGTCGGGAGGGAAAACATAGAAAAACTATTTACGCTTCGCCGTGCGGATGCCTATGGGCTCGATCGCCGACCTCTGCCTCTGGACTATCTGTCTGCCCTTCAGCGACGCATAGACCTGGTTCTCACCGATGAGAATGCCCTCAGTTTAAAGGATTTGAAAGTGAACGGCAGGGATTTGATGGAACTCGGACTGCCTGCCGGGCCTCTTCTGGGCGTAGTTCTTGACCAACTGCTTGAGACAGTTCTGGACGATCCGAATATGAACAGTCGCGATAAGCTCCTGCCTCTTGCAAAGAATCTCTACGAGGAGCTCCGGTCAAGAGATTCCTGATTTACTTCGCACAGCTGAGCATAGGCAATGGAAGCAGCCTCCTGCTCAGCCTGCTTTTTATTCTTTCCCTTTCCAGGGCCGAAGCTGCGGTTGTTCAGTTCAACATCTATCCAGAATGTGCGATCATGATCGGGCCCGGATTTTTTTACAAGCCGATAACGCGGGTAGCTGTGATACTTTTTTTGGGCATATTCCTGCAGCAGGGTCTTGTAGTCTTTCTGATGTTTGTTCTCGAGAACCTTGTCTATTTCCTCTACAAAAAAAGAGAGAACAAAATTGCGGGCGCTCTTTATCCCTGAATCCAGATAATACGCGCCAATAATCGCTTCCATGCAGTCTGCAAGAATCGCCTTTTTCTCTCTTCCCCCGGAATATTCTTCGCCCTTGCCTATCAGGATAAAATTATCGACCCTCAGGGTCCGTGCAATCTGGGCAAGACTGTTCTCACTGACAACAAAGGATTTTATACGAGCAAGATCCCCTTCGTTCTTGTCGGGAAGCGAACGGAAGAGATACTCGCTTACAACAATCCCGAGAACACTGTCGCCGAGGAATTCAAGCTTTTCATTATTATCTACAATGCCGGGATTTTCGTTCGCGTAGGAACGGTGGGTAAAAGCTAGGTTCAAGAGATCGAGTCTCTTGAACCTGACTTTTGCGTTACGTTCAAAAAGGAGCAGCTCCTTTTTACGTTCCGCATCCACAGTAGGGGTGTTAAATGACTGAAGTTTAGGTGAAGACCCCACTGTTCTTTACAGTTATTTTACCTGTGATTTGATGTACTCAAAAGCATCGGCCACGGTCTCGAACTCGTTAGCCTTCTCGTCGGGAATACTGATTCCAAGTTCTTCCTCGATAGCATATACAAGTTCATATGTATCAAGACTATCCGCTCCGAGGTCCTGACGGAAGGATGCTTCCGGCTTGATCTGGTCCTCTTCGATCTCCAGTTTCTCGGCGATCAGTTTCTTGAGTTTTTCAAAAAGCTCATCCATTTCTTACTCCTTAGCTTGTGCTCTAGGCCATATCTTTAAGATCCAGGACCTGCCGGCCCCGGTAGAAACCGCATTTAGGACAAACGCGGTGTGGGAGTACTTTGTTGCCGCAGGTACCGCACTCAGTCAGCTGAGGAGCTACCAGTCGGTTGTTTATGGATCGGCGCCGTCGTGTACGTGCCTTTGAAGTTTTATATTTTGGTACTGCCATATCTTACAACCTCACAATCTCTTTTAGTCAAAAGAACTTAACCCATATATATTCCATTGTCAAGCACCTGAGAGCCGCTTTTGCAATGCGCTCGCCACATTCGGAGGGACCATGGTTTCAATATCCCCTCCGAACATCGCAATCTCTTTGATAGCGGAGGATCTCAAAACAAAATACTTGGGGTCAGTAGGCATGAATATAATCTCCAGGGGTGGATACAGCTCCTTGTTTGTCATGGCAAGCTCAAATTCGTAGCTGAAGTCGGCCAGGGCCCGGACGCCGCGGATCATTACGGAGATATTTTCCCTCTTTGCATAGTCGACAACAAGCCGGTCCCACAGACTTACCCGCACATTCGGCATATCCTTCACCAGCTCCTGCATAAGCGCTTTTCTTTCATATTCATCGAAGAGGTAGTTCTTTCCACGGTTAAAGGCTATTACAACATGCAGCTCATCGAATATCCCGGCGGCACGGGTAATCAGATTGAGGTGGCCATTGGTAGGCGGATCGAAGGAACCCGGAAGAACAGCTCTTTGCATACGCAATAATACGCGGCTGGCAAACAAATTGTCAATGTTAAAAGGGTACTCTTCTTCTTTTTCGTTTTGACAAACCACCGTCAAACGGGTAAACTTATCATCGATGAAAGTTATCATTGCATGGGTTTTCGCCTGGCTTATTGCGGGAGTAGCAGTATTGACCTTCGCCGGCTGTGCATCGGTGGAACCCGAAGCCGCGAAACCTGTCGATCCGGTCGTCGTTGAGGAATTTCCGGAACCGGAACAGGTCCAGGAAAAAGCTGATCAGGAGAAAACCGATGACTTTGTCGTTACCCAGGAGATCTACGAAAAGACCTTTGAAGATATAGAGGCCTTGATCGATCGTTTGAATAGCATTATTCGTAACGAAAACTTTGAAGAGTGGAACGAGTATTTAACCGATGAATATCGGTCGCATTACTCAAATCCTGCGGTTCTCAGGGAAATCTCTGATGATTTAAGGAAGAAATACCGATACGAACTCCGTTTACGCAGCCTCCGGGACTATTTTCTCTATATCGTGGTCGGCAGCCGGGAAGAGGCGACTCTCGACAAGATCGAGTTTATCGACGAAGACCATCTGCTGGCCTTCAGTATCGTAAATGATACCCCGGTAATACTTTATTATCTGGCCAACGACGGAGATGGCTGGAAGATTGCCCTTTGGCAGTGATATACTGTATTGTGTATAATGAATTATATTAATGATATTCTATATTGATTTTGAGAGCAGGGAGTTACAATGAAAATCAAGTCTAAAGTTACTGTTCTTCTTCTGGGCCTCTTTGCCCTGTCTGCAGTATTCGCCCAGGAATCCGGGCAGACTGTTCCCAGGGAAAAAACGGCAACCATTGAGGAGCTGTATCTTCAAAGCGGCGATATCATGATAATGCGTGAAATGGCCTTTCTCGATGACCGGGACATGAAGCTGATGTCTCTTACCATGATAGAGGAGTCGATCAAGGACGGTTCTTTTGGAACCGGCGATCCCGGAGCCCACTTTGTACTGGATTATCTCTCCGAGGAAGGAATAAGCAGGATCGTCAAGGAAAATAACAGGACGGTAAACTATTTTCCCACCGTTCGCCGCGAGGCCTGCCGGCTCCTTGGAGAACTTGGCGGGGAAAACTCAAAAGATACCCTTCTGAATGTACTGAGAACCGATGATGACCCCGTCGTACTGGCTGAAGCTGCCTATGCCCTGGGTACAATCGGGCTGGATGAAGAAGGCGAAGTGAGCCGTGCCATTGCCTTTGCGCTTCAGAATCAGGATCAGATGGTTCCGAACGATAATTTTGCCCACGCCTCTCTTTTAGCTATCCAGAAGCTCATGGAAAAGAACGGTTCAGCCAACAACCGTCAGGTTTATGCAGCGGTGGTTCAGATAGCACAGAACGGAAACTATATCCGTCCAGTAAAAGAGAAAGCCTACCAGGTAATCTCGCTCATGCGTGAAAAAAACTAAATTAAACCTTGTGTTATACCAAATAAAAACGGCTGCTTTTAATGCAGCCGTTTTTTGGTCTATCTGATATCCTTACTGACCTTTTTTCGCCAGTCCAGTTTTTCTTCCTTTTCTTCCAGCTGCACTCTCTTACGCACAATGAAACGTTGAGAAGATCCCGTCCCGGAACGGAATTGTACAATTCCAAAACTTCCCGCTCCCAGGTACACCACCTTCTCTTTTGCCTGAACATCCTCCTGTTCAGCTATTGCTTTAAGTACACAGTCAAAATGGCTTGGTTTTCGTTCCTGGCCCCAGGCAACCGCAGTAAGAAGATCCCGTACTCCCTTGCCGCAGATGGGACATTCGGCGTAATAACGCTTGTTTGAACCGCCTCTCCCTCCCCTTCTTTTACCCCGCTGGGACGGACGGGATCGGCCGTTGGACTTTTGGCGGTCATTCTGATTCCTGTTTTCCTGATCCATTGCTCATACCTCGTCGATGTGCAGAATTTCCTTGGTTATTGTATGCGCCAGGGTCTGTATAGCCGCATCCAGATACTTTTTATCATTAATCTTTTTTTTCAATTCCGCAATTTTTTTAGGATCCGTTGGCTTTGCGATTCGTATCATTCTGCTCCACCTTCAAAGGCCTGCGGGATGTAATGCACGCAGCGGTCAGATTCTGAGATATATACCACATCAAACTGCTTTTCCCAATTCAGGAACCGGCTGTTCTTTGCGAGAAAGTCCTCGGCAGTACGCCTGATTCGGTGTATCTTACGCCGGTTTATGGAGAACTCGAGGTTCTCCTGATCCAGTATCCATTTCTTTACCTCGACGAAATGCAAACGTTCATTCAGTTGTGTTATCAGATCGATCTCCCCGCATCTGGCAGAATAGTTTCTTGCAAGAATGTCATGTCCCAGGTCCTGCAGATAGTGCGCGGCTTCCTGTTCCCCTGAACGACCCTGCTGTGAACGATTCATCTGTTTTCCCGCCGGTTTCCCAGTTCCCTGGGATTAATGGCCCGCACAATAAAGAGGGTTTTTGTTTCAAGAAGATCGATGGTTTCACCATCTTCGTTATCATACCTCTTGCCCCCGCTGTCCATTAAAATTCTGACAACTGGTCTTAGCGGTACGGAGGCATGGGTACGTATTACGCTTCCTATTGATCCGTCATTCAATATAACAACGCTTCCGACAGGATAAATCCCCATGCTTTTTAGAAAAACCTTTACAATTCCACTGTCAAATCGCCGGGAATTATCGTTCAGGATCTGTCTCATGGCGCTGTATCCGATCATGGAGTCCCTGTAGGGCTTATCCCTCACCATTGCCTCAAAAGAATCCACCAGAGAAACAATACGGGCAAGAATATATATCTGTTCCCCCGAAATCTGATGGGGATACCCTTTCCCATCCCAGCGTTCGTGATGCTGCAGAGCAATAAGGCCTATATCCTCGGGGTATCCCAGTTCTTTTGTTATAATATTATAGGAGTGTACCGTGTGGGTATATATAGTCTTGTATTCCGCTTCGTGCAGATCACCCGTTTTATTCAGAATTGTATCCGGCATCTTGAGCATACCTATGTCGTGGAGAAGCGCCCCGACAGCCAGACTGTGCAGCTTGGCAGTATCCAGTTCCAGATTCATTCCGGTAACCAGGGCAAGAATGGCGCAGTTTACCGAACTTACAGCCAAGCCCTGATGATTCTTGTCTGTCCGTATTGTAATACCGGTCATTTCTGTGGGGCAGCGTTTAACCGTCTGATACAGCAGTTCCGCAACCTTGTTAAACTCCTTGGTAGTGACCCGTCTTCCCTGCTTCATGGTTGCAAAAAGTATATTTATCTGCTTTATTGCGGCCAGATAGATCTGCAGAAGTTCCTTGTAGGTCCTGGACTCCTTGAGATCATGGATGGTCTGTTCCTTCGTCTTTCGCTCTTCTTCTTCATCAATGACCGACCCGGCGGTCTGGACACTTTCGATTTCCCATTTCCGCAGACGGGAAATGTCCTTCTCGGTAATACGTATCTCCGCGGGCACCAGGATATTCTCCCCGTCGATATAAACGGGTTGGTCAAACTTCATTCCGGCTCTTAGATTATCTACTGCTATTTTTTTCATCAGGATTCCTGTACACTGTATATAAAGGCAAGTATTTCCGCAACCACAGCAAAAAGGTATTCGGGGATAAGTTCACCTGGTTCAAGAAAGAAAAGATCCTCCGCTGTTTGTTCCGCAGATATTACGGGAATTCCCGATTCCTCCGCAATCTCCACCATGCGCCTGGCAAGAAAACCCTTTGCCCTGGCGGACACAAAAGGCGCCGGTAATGCCGGATCGTATTTGAGACTTACAGCCTTCTGTTCTTTGGCCTTCCTCATGCCTGTGCGTCCACACTCCCTGGTAGTTTTGTTTCAGAAACCGTGAAACCGTCGAAATCTCCCCTACTTAGAGTATCGACATACGGGAAGCCCAGTTTTCGTACTTTTTGAACAAAAGCCGCCAGTTTTTCCTTGTCAACGGGAGGATGCTCAACAAGATAGAAGGATCTTTCGGGGATATCAGTAATTCCGAAAACCCAGGACGCTCCATCATCGTCAGATTCATCAACAAGTTTAAGTATACCGTCCATAAGGGCCCTGTCAGAAATACGAATCCTGAGCCTGAGTTCACCGAAAAAAACCTTTTCGTCTATTTTCAGACGCATGGGGATTTTCATCCAGTGCTCCTTCTTACCGCTTTTTCTATGATTAAAGAGAGCAGTTTCGCTCAGGGAAGGGGATTTTCTCAGCAGAACCTCTCGTATTCCTGAAGGATCTGCAGCAGCTTCCTTCCAGGTATCGGTGCCTTCAGACTGTTCCTGCTCCCTGTCATCCGTCAAGGAGGACGTCATCCCAGGTTCCAGCAGGGGCAGAAGGCTTTTTTCATCCATAAGTGTTATAAATCTGGCGTACTCTTCCCGTTCTTTTCCTCTCTTTTCGAGTAAAAAACGTTTGTAGCGCTTAATGTTCTCATCATTCAGCGACATACCGGAACGAATAAGCGCACGGACCAGTTCGGGTTCCTGACGCATCAATTCAGAAAGACGGTTGACATCTCCAGGATGATGGTCTCCGGGACTCTCGAGAATCTTCAGGAATACGCCCCGGGGACCGTTTTCCACCCGGGATACAAAAACATCCCCTTTCTGCAAGGGGATATTCGATGAGACTCTGAAACGTTTGCCGTCAGCTTCTATAACCAGCCCCCGGGAACCGATTTGACGAACTATTACCGTCAACAAGCGCCCGGACCGGAATATCGGACCAGGTCCACCGCCGCTGAAACTCAGCGTACCGCGGACAAGGCTGATCATAAAGTCGAGGAAATCAGGCCTGGTCGGCCTTGGACTTCTGCTGCTTCCGGCGGATAAGTTCAGCTACCTTGGCGGCTTTTCCGACTCTGCTTCTCAGGTAGTACAGCTTTGCACGTCGAACACGGCCTCTTCGCACTACCTCGACACGCTCAACCCGTGGTGAGTGGAGGGGAAATACACGCTCTACACCCACGCCATAGGAGATTTTTCTCACGGTGAAGGTTTTGCGGATTCCGCTGTTGTTCTTGGCAATAACAACACCTTCAAAAATCTGAACACGCTCGGTTGTTCCCTCTACAATCTTAAAGTGGACCTTAACGGTATCGCCGATGCGGAACTCTTCGACATTTTCCTTCATCTGTTCGGCTTCAATGGCATTAATGGTATTCATGGGTTCTCTCCTCCCTGATTTCCTGTTTTTCTCGCAGTTCCTCTAGTAGTCTTTTCTCCCCGTCATCGAGGTTCCTGTTTTCAAGCAGATCGGGACGGTTTCTCAGGGTCTTTGCCAGACGCTGACGCATTCTCCATTCCCGTATCTTTTCATGATGCCCGGACAACAGAATCTCCGGGACCTTTTCGCCCTCAAAGACTTCCGGGCGAGTATAATGGGGATACTCGAGCAGTCCATCGGAGAAGCTCTCCTCCTCCAGGGACTCGGCACTGATGATCCCCTCCATCAGGCGGTACACCGCGTCGACTATTACCATGGCTGCGACCTCACCCGAGGAGAGCACATAATCACCAACGCAGACCTCGTCATCGACATAACGATCGATTATGCGCTGATCAAGGCCTTCATAACGCCCGCAGATAATAACCAGCTCTTTTTCCCGGGAGAATTCTTCCGCCATGGTCTGGCGAAACAATCGTCCCGAGGGACTGGGATATAAGACCCGCTTCCCGTCGGTCCCCACAGATTCAAGGGCCTTTGCCACAGGTTCGGGTTTCAGAACCATACCGGCACCGCCGCCATAGGGAGCATCATCGCAGGTACGGTGCTTGTCGAAGGCAAAGTCCCGAAAGTTGATCAGCCTGTACGAAAAAAGTCCCCGATCAACGGCCTTCGCCATAATGGAGGAGCTGAAATAGCCCTCCAGTATTTCCGGAAAAAGTGTAAGGATGCTTACCCTCATTCCAGAATCCAGTCAACCTTTAATTCGATCCTCCCGGCCTTCGTATCTACCCCTCCGACATACTCTTCCTTAAGGGGCAGATAACGGAATCCCCGGTCCGGGGTTTTGATCTCCAGCAGGTCGGCCAGCCCCGTCTCGGCAACCCCGATTACCGTACCGTATTCTTTGTCGCCGTAGAAAACCGAACAGCCCTTAAGATCGGCGATGTAGTATTCGTCCTTTCCCAGCGGAGCGGCGTGTTTTTTGTCGACCCAGAGCTCCCCGCCGGTTAAAGCACGCGCTGTTTCGGGAGAATCATATCCGACAAATTTAAGCAGAACCCGATCGCCAAACGGCACGACTTCCTCGATTCGTACGGAGATCTCCTTACCGTGCCGGAAAACCAGGGTACCTTCTTCAATACCCCCGATATGCTCGTAGCTTCCTGAGAAGCTGTTTACCTTGACGTAGCCTTTGACGCCATGGGTTTTGCCGATCCGCGCTACGGTAACACGTTCCATTAATCGAGAATTTCCAGCACGATCCTTTTGCCGGTCTTGGTCGCTGCCGCGCTCAGGATGGTCCGAACGGCTTTGGCAATACGACCGTGCTTACCGATTACTTTACCGATATCGTCGGGAGAGACCCTCAGCTCAAGAATTGTGGACTTCTCACCTTCGATAACATTCACTACGACCTCAGCCGGGTCGTCTACGAGAGATTTCGCAATATATTCAACGAGATCTTTTTCCACGCAATAATCCTTGCTTGTTTATCTGTTGTTCTGCGGCCCTTATTTCATATAGAGGTTCAGCTTGTTCAGAAGCCGCTTAACAGTATCTGTAGGACGAGCACCCTTGGAAATCCATTCACGGATACGCTCTTCCTTTATACTCAACTGTTTCTCTTCCACTTCGATTGGGTGATACAGTCCGACCTCTTCAATAGCGCGGCCGTCCCGGGGTGCGCGGGAATCCATTACAACAATCCGGTAGTACGGCCTCTTCTTTGTGCCGAACCTTTTCAATCTGATCTTAACGCTCACTCGATCCTCCTGTCTATAATCGAACGCTTAAGCTATATATTTCCATTAAACTGTGAAAGCATCTGAGCCTGAAGTTTCTTGTTCCTGGTCATTTTCTTCATCATCAAACGCATCTTGTCAAACTTCTTCAAAAGACGATTAACGTCAAAAACCGACGTACCGCTTCCCGATGCAATCCTTTTACGTCGGGAAGGACCGATAATGCGGTGGTTATGACGTTCCTGAAGTGTCATGGACAGTATTATCGCCTCTTCCTTCTTCATCTCCTTGCTGTTCAGAGCATCCTCGTCGATATTTCCCTTCATTCCGGGAATCATCTCGACAAGCGATTGCAGACTACCCATTTTTTTTATTCTTGTAAACTGTTCCAGGTAATCCTGCAGGGTAAAAGTTGAGCTTTGCAGCTTCTTTTGCAGCTCCTCAGCCTCTTCTTCCTGTATCGTCTCCTGGGCTTTCTCAACCAGAGAGACGACATCCCCCATACCAAGGATTCTCGATGCCATCCGGTCAGGATGAAACTGCTCGAGTTCCTCGATTTTCTCACCTACACCGACGTATTTAATCGGCTTCTTGGTAACGCTCTTCAGCGAGAGGGCCGCTCCGCCCCGGGTATCCGAATCGAACTTGGAAAGGATTACACCGGTAATCCCGACCCGCTCGTTAAACTCCTTCGCGATTTCCACCGCCTGCTGGCCGGTCATGGCATCTGCAACCAGCAGCCCTTCAACGGGCTTCAACACTGAGTTGATCTCCTGGATCTCTTTCATTAAATCGTCATCAAGATGCATGCGGCCGGATGTATCAACGATCATTGTGTTGAAGCTGTTTTTCTTTGCGTAACCAAGGGCCTGCTTAACGACCTTTAGCGGTTTTTTTTCCCCTTCAAGGGCAAATACGGGGACCCCGCTCTGTTCCCCTAAAAGCTGCAGCTGTTTGACTGCAGCCGGCCGGACAAGGTCTGCGGCAACAAGCAGAGGTTTGCGTCCCTCTTTTTTCAGACGCAGTGCCAACTTGGCGCAGGTGGTTGTTTTTCCCGACCCCTGCAGTCCCATAAACAGAATGGGACTCAAGGTATCCGGGCCTTTCAGCTGCAGACCTTCGGTTTCCGACCCCAGCAGCATGACCATCCTGTCGTGGACGATCTTGATAAACTGCTGTCCGGGATTTACCGAACGCAATACCTTTTCGCCCAGGGCCTCTTCGATGGTATGATTGACAAAGCGACGCACCACCCGCAGATTGACATCCGCTTCGAGCAGAGCGATTTTAATTTCCTCCACCGCGTCCTGGATGTTTTTCTCGGATATGCTGCTTTTGCCGGAAACCTGTCGAAGAACATCGGAAAAAGTCCGTGTCAGTTTATCAAACATACGCTGTGCTGCTACCCCAAAGCATAAAGTTTAGGGTCAGTTATAGCCGATAAACGCCGCCCCTGTCAATGGGATACCGGGACACAGGTGAACGCAAATTACCGTACTAGAAGGAAATGCCGTTCAAGATAATTGGCCCGCTCCTCCGCTTTCTGCCAGTAGGCACTGAGGGGATATTCGGAAGTCAGATACCGATACCAGCGTACAGCGTCCGCGATATCACGGGCGGGACCGCTTTCCTCATAGTCCCTGGCCAGGGCAAAAACGAGTTCATCCATGCCGTGATAAGCGGGCAGAAGCTCAAGAGATGCAACAAGAAGGCGCCGTCTGAGCTCGACGGACAGATCCCGGCCAAGATTCAGGATACTGTCAATGAAATCTTTCTGACGGGAAGCAGTAAAACCGGCAAAATCCAGGGC
>Ga0334900_1001622_pt1 | contig 23237 bp, 19 predicted proteins | sample GraSluR3_MG_2_FD_207231 | JGI IMG/M metagenome (GOLD analysis project Ga0334900, IMG submission 207231) | Sludge microbial communities from methane-producing bioreactor in Wageningen University, Netherlands - Granular Sludge_31_08-R3 | ecosystem: Engineered > Bioreactor > Anaerobic >...
GGAAACTAAAAAATACAGATGGCTTTAAATCAGATACCGGTTTAAATGCCTTCTTGAAACTTTGGTTTCTGAATTTCGTAAAAAAATTTGATTTAAAGACACAATTAAGTTGACACTACCCAAAATTTATATTCGTTTTGATATTACTGTGTAGCGCGGTCAATATCGTTTTCCCTAAACTTGAAATAGACGGGGAATTTCGTAACCGTTTCGGATATTTTGCAAACAAAAATTTAGACCTTGAAAGAGCCGGGGATTTCGGAGCTATTGATTTGCGAGCCAAACTCGGACTTAAATATTCCTTAGACAGAAGCCCCTTTTACGCATACTACAAATTCAGGGTAGGAAATATAGTCTGGGGACACCCCTCGCTCGGCGGCGCTCAAGGCACTGATAAAATCAACGTCCAAACCGAAAGCCTTTATCTCGGATGGAACAGGAGTCGCGACCTTTTCAGCGGAATGGTCGGACTTATTCCATTCTCAACCCCTCTTGAAATCGAAATTGATGATGACGTTGCAGGGGTTTTCTTCCGCTTTAATTATTCGGAATTTCGGGCTGATTTCGCTTACTCCACGCTTTTTAATATTGCCGATGAATACGCTGTCGAGTTTGATTTAAGCGATTTTGAGTTTGACCTGAACAGTATGGCTCATCTTTTTTACGTGCGGGCACGTTACAGGTTTATAAATGACGAAGAAAGCGGTTTGCGCGAACAGGTGAACGTTTGGTATATGTATTTAACCGACACGCGGTTTTCCTATTATTACCATCTGAACTGGATTGGTATTATGAACCGTTTTGATATATGGAAAATCCGAACCGATATAGGTTTTTCATACAATACCGGCGCAGTTATAGACCAAGGAGAATTAACGCTCCCCGTAAACGCATACTATCTATACGGAAGACTTCACCTTGACCCGATAGACCAACTCCGTATCTTCGGAAGGGTTAATCTGACAAGCGGCAATGACGGAAACCTTGATGAAATAAACCAATTCCAATGTATAAACAGGCGGGGAAGTTTGGATACGGGACTTTCGATACTGTTCGGCGGAGGACCTTTCCATCAGCAGGCTTATTTTTCAAGATGGAATGCCGGGGTTGATACAAGACGCAACCTTACGCGCGGAAGAATTCGATTTACCGAACCCGGGGCTTTTATCGGAGAAACGGGCGTGCAATTACGTCTGCGCGACAAAATACATTTCGACAGCGAATTTGTTGTAGGGTATGCCCGCACAATGTTTCCCGTTAAAGGACAAACGTTCTTAGGCGTAGAGTTTGACCTTCACAACCGCATAAGGATTGCGCGTGGAACGGACTTTTATCTCACGATTGCGTGTTTATTGCCCGGCAACGCACTACGGGAAATATATCAAACTTTTCATAACTATACTCTCGGTAAAGACCCTGCTTTTAAAGTAGAAGGGATGATTGAGTTTAAGTTTTAATCTTTTTCGGCGTCGTAACGCTCTATGAGATTCGGATACGTTTGCGCCGCCTCCTCTATCAACAGTAACGTTACGTTTAAAGAGGCGAAAATTTTGTAGCTGAGCCTGTATTCCGAGGGTTCGCCCTCTTTACGTTTCGACATAGAAAGCTCAATAAGACGCGCTTTGAGGTTTTTTGATACAAAGAAAGCCTCAAGCGCGTTTTTTGTTTCTTCAAGATTGGAACATCGAAAATTAACCTCTATGTAATGAAAATTAAAATACGGGATATATCGAAGCAAAAACATCACCGGCGTAACGATAAGCACCCCGATAGCGGCAATAGCAAAATATCCGAGACCGCAGGCTATACCTGTCGCTACGGAATAGAAAAACAACGCGGTGTCTTTGGTATCCCGAAGCGTTGTTCTGAAACGGATAAAACTCAACGCACCGAACAAACCGAGCGCCCATGCTATACTGTCCCCGATTACGTTAATTATTATCGATGCGACTATTGTTATCATTATTTGCGAGTGCATAGTGGAACGCTCAAACTTGCTGCCCGTGTAGGTTATGAAGTTTATAAAAGCGATAAAAAAACCGAGAATTGTCGCTATTACAACCCTCCAGAGTGTCGCCTCCCACGTTATCGACATCGGCATCGCTATATGCTGGCTGAAAAAATCAACGAAGCCCTCAAAAAAACCCTGTTCCTCATATTGTATAATCCCGAATGCTTCGTCTGTTTCTCTGTAAGCCTCATCCTCTTCCCCGACATAAAAATACGGGGACAGGTCAACCTCGCCTCCATGCGCCGCTATATTATCAAAGGGGAAAACCCCAAAAATAATTATAATTAGAATTAACTTAACTATAATCCCTTTCATTGCATAATCCTTGAACTTTTCAAGTATTATACTATAAAACCCGAAATTAATCGATTTTTAGCAAAAATTTTTGCGGAAAATCGCCTGTTTAGTTAAAATGGTAGGTGTTTTCGGGGCAAATAATATTATGGAGCGAACTATGAAATCTCTAAATCGGATTACTAAGGGGATATTAATTTTATTGTCTATGTTTTCTATGATAATATCCTGCGCGCCGTTTGCCGAAAACCGTCCGTTTGAGGATTTAAACAAGGACAAGAAATCCGGTAACGGAAGCGGCGCCGACAGATGGGCTGACCTTGACTATATTTTCGACCTTAACGCCCTTCCCGTTGTTACCATAGAAATCTCCACTAACGACTGGAACACTATGAACACCAATTTTGATGCTAATGAAAGAAATGAGGAATATGTTAAAGCCGACTTCATTTTTGATAAAAATGGACAAATAGACACATTTACCAATATAGGACTTCGACTCAGGGGCAATACAAGCCGAACACGTCCTCAATCCGATGAAGGTTCTTTATATGGAGAGTCAGAATTTGACAATACACATTTTCGCGTGAGTTTTAATACCTACGTTGAAAGCGGAAGGTTTTACCGTCTGCGAAACTTAGTCCTTAAATGGCATAACCAGGACCCTCTGTATGCCCGTGAAATTCTATCCTATGACCTTTTCAACCGTTTCGGCGTAAACGCATCGCGTGCATCCTACGCAAGAGTCAACGTTCGTTTTAAAGAGGATACTAATGTAATAAGATTCGGGGTTTATGCTATGATTGAGCCGGTTGACCGTTCGTTCTTGCTTACCCGTTACGGCGACAATATGGGCAACCTTTGGAAATGTTTATATACCGATTGGGACCGAAAAGCCAATCTTGTTTATCCTATAACACCGGATGATAATATCGGGATGGAATATTATATAACGTCTAATGGAATGATTTATAACTACCATCCATCCTACGACTTCAAAACCCATAATGAGGAGCGCGGGGTTTTGTTTGATAATGCTAAATCCGAATTGGAAAGTTTTATCTATAATATAAACAACAAAACCGGCGCTGATTTTGAAAACTGGATTACCGCCAATATGGACGTTGACGGTTTCCTTCGCGCTTACGCTATCAACGTGCTTGTAGGAATGTGGGACGATTACTGGAATAATGCGAACAATTATTATCTTTATCAGGACATAGACGGCAAATGGCATTTTATCCCCTTTGACTATGACAACACTTTCGGAACGGGATTTAACTGGGGTGGGGGAGATGATTTCAGCACCAAAAATGTGTTAAACTGGGGGGCAAGCGATTCCCGCCCGCTTATGGATAAAATTATGTCCCGTCCTAATTTAGTTGCTATTTATAAAAGCCACCTAACCGAGTCTTTAGACGCTACAAAGGATTACTTTAACTATACCTCCATAAAAAACAGGGTGGAAAGTTGGCATAGTATTATAAGCCCCTATGTTTCTCCGTCGGAGGTTGATACGCAACCGGATATACAAAATAATTCACATACAATAGAAGATTCATCTTTTCATTATGGGTATTACGGTAGCGGTTTTATGGACTTTAAACTTCTCTCCGGCGATGAAACCGACAACTACGTTATTAGACGTTTCAACAGTGCGCGTGAGCAGTTAGGGCTTCCCTACGTGCCTTCCAACGGCGAAAATGGAGGGGAAACAGAAGATTCCTACGAACCAGACGACACTCCCGCAGAAGCAAAAGAAATAACACTCGGTGAAACCCAAAATCGAAGCCTTCATGTTTCAAGCGATATTGACTGGATATATTTTGAATCGCAGGCTGGAAAATATTATACTATAAGGTTCGATTCTCAACCCGAAGGAAATATTTTAGATGCCTTTTTATATAAAGACAACTTTGATGATTTTATCGGCTACGGTTCTGAAAGCCAACCCATTCAACTGAATGACGCGGAAAGTGGAGTTTACCATATTAGAGTTATGAGCCGGGACAATAAGACAGGAAATTATACTATATCTTTAAGCGACTGGCCTCTCACTTATGACTACGTGAGCCCGGAAATTGGCGCCACAACCGTTATTTTCCGTTACGTTTATAACGGTGGGGAGGATATTCTCTTGCGCGGCGAATTAAACGTTTGGGATAATGATAATCCATATCTTCAGTTGACAAATGTTGCAACCAATATGTGGGCAATAGAAATAGAAAAAGGAAATGCATTCGAAAACGGCAAGGTATGGGACGAAATGGAATATAAATTTTATACAACCGACGGCGATTGGATTATCGACCCGGCTAATCCGCATATAGCGCCCGGCGAGCATTCAAACTCCTGGGTCGTGTATCCTTAAATAAACTTGATAAAAAAGGGCTTTGCGCTTAGGATATAACTGCATTTTAAATTTATATACAAGAAATGCGGTTAAATACTTTAATCGGCAAAGGAGTTTTGTAATGAAATATTTGATTCTAATAATAGCCCTTTTCGGATTGATGTCGTGTAAGGCGCGAGGTGTAAGACCAAAAACCGAAATTGTTCAGCTACCGACATACCGTATCGAAAGCGACAGGAATCGCGAGGGCGACTTGGACTATGTTTTCGACCTTGAGGCGCTTCCCGTTATCACTATCGAAATTTCCTCCAATGATTTTAATACCGTAATCGATAATTATGACGAAAACCCCGGTAATAAAGACTACGTGATAGCTGATTTCATTTTCGATAAAGACGGAAAAATCGACCGTTTCGATAATATAGGCTTTAGATTACGCGGAGGAAGATGGAGTAAACTTCGCCTTCAAAGAACTCCCGGCCGGTATGATGCCGAAAACGCCGAGTTCCAGAATACCCATTTCCGTATAAGTTTTAATACCTTTGTTGAAAACGGAAGGTTTTACCGTCTGCGAAACCTTATCCTTAAATGGCATAACCAGGACCCGATTTATGCAAGGGAAGTTTTTTGCTACGACCTGTTTAACCGTTTCGATGTGAACGCATCACGGGCATCCTACGCAAGAGTTTATCTGAGAATTAAAGAAGACGGAAACGAAATCGCTTACGGGGTTTATATTATGATTGAACCCGTTGACCGTTCGTTCCTCCAAAGCCGTTATAACGATAACTTAGGGCATTTGTGGAAATGCGGATACGGCGGAGGTCCCGGCGATTTAACAATGAATTTAGGTAGAGGTCGTGTCGGTATGGAAGACCCCGACCGGGGTTTTAGACCCGCCTACGACTTTAAAACTCACAGTGAGGAACGCGGTATCCTGTTTGATGATGCACGCGGGGATTTTGAGGAGTTTGTTGAAAATCTCAACACCAAAAACGGCGATAAGTTTGAGGATTGGATTACCAATGCGATGGACGTGGATAGCCTTCTCAGACTCTACGCCGTCAACGTGCTTGTAAATATGTGGGATGATTACTGGATGAACGGCAATAATTATTATCTTTACCGTGACTCGGAGGGTAAATGGCATTTTATCCCGTGGGATTACGACAACACAATGGGAACGTCCTGGGGAATGGGTGGGAATATTCTTGACCGCGACCTTTTCCAGTGGGGCGACGTTCACAATCGTCCGTTGATGAATAAAATTATGGAACGCCCGAATTTCCGCGCTTCTTATTCCAATTATCTCGTTACTCTTATTGACGAAAACAACGATTATTTTAATCTCAATTCCGCACAGGAGCGTATCAAAAAATGGCACAAACTTATTGAAGACTATGTTGACCCCGACCGTGTTGACACTATCCCGAGCAGAAAAAACAATTTCCATACCATAGAAGATAGCGCGTATGGAAATCCTCCTTTTACCTTTTACACCATTTTGTCGGGCGATAATTGGGGAAATTATATTATCCACCGTATTGAAACAGCTAAAAAACAACTCGGTATTGAATAATTCGATTTAACGTTGTAAAGACAATAATAATAAAAAACGAGAGTAATTTTATGAAAAAAATTAACCCATCAATAATAATACAAGCGATTGTTCTGTCTTTGATTTTGATATGGTTGAGTTCCTGTAAGGCGCGAGGGGTAAAAAAACCCGAATTTGTCCAACTACCTACATACCGTATCGAAAGCGACAGGAATCGCGAGGGCGACTTGGACTACGTTTTCGACCTTGATGCTCTTCCTGTTATCACTATCGAAATTTCCTCCAATGATTTCAACACTATTCTTACTAACTTTGATAGAAATCCCTATAATAAAGAATATGTGCGCGCGGACTTTGTCTTTGATAAAGATGGGAAAATCGACCGCTTCAATAACATAGGATTTAGACTGCGGGGAACAAGGGGTAGTAAGTTCCGTGTTGTAACGGGTTCTAAATTTTATAACATAGAAAAGGTGAGATTTTTCAACTCCCATTTTCGTATAAGTTTTAATACCTACGTTGAAAGCGGGAGATTTTACCGACTCCGCAATCTTATTCTCAAATGGCATAACCAAGACCCTCTTTACGCACGGGAAATTTTATGCTATGACCTTTTTAACCGTTTTGGCGCAACCGCATCAAGGGCATCTTACGCAAGAGTCTATTTGCGGATAAAAGAGGATGGAAACGAAATTGCATACGGGGTCCACGCAATGATAGAACCCGTTGACCGGTCGTTTCTGCTTAGCCGTTACGATGATAATATGGGGCATTTATGGCAATGCGGATATCCAGCTGATTTAACAAAAAATTTGCGCAGAGGTCTTGTAGGCATGGAAGACCCCGAACGGGGTTTTAGACCCGCTTATGACTTCAAAACCCACAGTGAGGAACGCGGCGTTTTGTTTCAGGATGCTAAAACGGAATTGGGGAATTTCGTAACCAATATAAACCTGCTTGAAGGGGATGAGTTTGAAGACTGGATTACCAACAATATGGATATAGACGGTTTCCTGCGGACTTATGCTATCAATGTGCTTGTCGGAAGCTGGGATGATTACTGGAATAACGCAAATAATTATTATATCTACCGCGATTCAAGCGGAAAATGGTATTTTATACCGTGGGATTATGACAACACATTAGGAACAGGTTTTAACTGGGGTGGCGGGCAAGATTTCAGCACTAATGACGTGTTTGATTGGGGAAGGTTCGGCGAGCCGCTTATGAATAAAATAATGGCACGCCCAAATCTTCGTAAAATTTACTCCGATTATTTAACTTTGGCTTTAGACAAATCAAATGACATTTTTAATTATAAGTCGATAAAAACCCGTATAAAAAAATGGAATGCTATGATAAATGAATACGTTGACCCGTCTATGGTTGATACAATGCCTTTTTCTCAAAATAATTCCCATAAAATAGAAGATGCACCTTTTATGGACTACGATGCCGGCGATATAAATTTTAAACTACTTTCAGGCAATGAAACCAACAACTATATTATAAGAAGAATTAACAGCATAAAGAAACAATTAGAGTTGCAATAAATTAAATTCTCCTAAAAGTTGGTATAAAAACAGCGGTTTGCCGACTTGATTTTTAAAATTAAAAAGTGTTGAGGATACAAATGAAATATCTTATACTAATTTTGGCGGTTTTTGCACTTGTTTCCTGTAAAGCTCGTGAGATAAAACACCAAAGGTTTGCCCAACTACCGACATACCGCATAGAAAGCGAAAGGAATCGCAAGGGCGACTTGGACTATGTTTTCGACCTTGATGCCCTTCCCGTTATCACTATCGAAATTTCCTCCAATGATTTAAACACTATTCTTACTAACTTTGATAAAGACCCTCGCAATAAAAAATACGTGCGGGCTAATTTTATTTTTAAAAAAGACGGAAAAATCGACCGCTTTGATAATATCGGATTCAGAATACGCGGAGGAATGTGGAGCAGACGTCGCCCACAGGATTTTCCCGATTTATATGATAAAAAACAAGCCTTTTACGAAAATGCTCATTTCAGAATAAGTTTTAACACCTATGTTGAAAGCGGAAGGTTTTACCGTCTGCGAAACCTTATTCTTAAATGGCATAACCAAGACCCCCTTTATGCACGGGAAATTTTATGCTATGACCTTTTTAACCGTTTTGGCGTAAATGCATCACGGGCATCCTACGCAAGAGTCTATTTGCGGATAAAAGAAGATGGAAACGAAATCGCATACGGGGTTTATATTATGCTTGAACCGGTTGACCGCTCATTTCTGCGAAGCCGATACGGCGAAAATATGGGACATCTATGGAAATGCGGATATCCCGCTTTTCTAACGAAAAATTTGAGCAGAGGTCTTGTCGGTATGGAAGACTCCGACAGGGGTTATAGACCCGCTTATGACTTCAAAACTCACAGCGAGGAACGAGGTGTCCTGTTTGATGATGCCCGCGGATATTTTGAGAAGTTTGTCGAAAATCTCAACACCAAAGAGGGTGATGAATTTGAGGATTGGATTACCAATGCTATGGATGTGGATAACCTGCTGAGACTTTATGCAATCAACGTGCTTGTAAATATGTGGGATGATTATTGGATTCTGGGAAATAATTACTATTTGTATCGTGATAAAAAAGGCAAATGGCATTTTATTCCCTGGGATTATGATAATACATTCGGGACATCGTGGGGTTTGGGCGGAGATATAGAAAATCGCGACCTGTTCCAATGGGGCGAAGCGGAAAATCGTCCTTTATTAAACAAAATTATGGAGCGCCCCAAACTTCGGGCATCTTATTCAAACTATTTTGTTATACTTCTTGATGATAATAAAGATTATTTTAACGTTCAATCCCTGCAAAGCCGTATCCTTAAATGGCACGAACTTATAGGAGACTATGTAAACCCTAAATACGTTGATACATACCCGAACGAGCAAAACAATTTTCACTCTATTACCGATATGGCGTTTGGAATATCGCCTTTTTTCTTTTACACCCTTTTGTCGGGTGATGACCGGAGGAATTATATTATCCACCGTATTGAAACAGCTAAAAAACAGCTCGGCATTGAATAATTCGATTTAACGTTATAAAGACAAAATCTTCTATGATTAAGAACAAGTTTTAGTAATAAAATTATGGGGTTTTGATTAATAGAAATAAGGTGTTGACAAATTTTGAATAACGATTATCCTAATAGAGAATTTAATTTTAGTTAATGCATAGGGGAGGTAAAAATTGAAAAAGTTATTATATCTATTAACGGTTGTGTTTTTCCTGTGTGGAACGGGGTTTATTGATTGTAATGCTGAAGAATTAAAGATTATTTATGTATCCCATAGCGGAAATGACGAAAATCCGGGAGCCAAAGAAGAACCCTTAAAAACTATCCAGAATGCAATATCAAAAGCGCCGAAAAATTCGTATATCTATATCGCTTCCGGGGTTTATTTACCGGATGAAGGATTAAATGCAGCAAACCAAAGTAAATACTCAAGCAGCGGTTTACTAATTGACAAAAACGGATTAACCATAATCGGCGGATGGAATGAGAGTTTCAGCAAGCGGGATAAAATGAGCGAATTGGACGGGAAACAAGTCTTGAAGCATGTAATACATATCAACAATGCGGAAAATGTTACATTGGACGGGTTGGTTATACGAGGCGGAAATGCCGATGCGGGGAACAATACTCCCGGGTTTGGCGGAGGAATTTTTATTAACGGAGGAAAGGGGAATTTAGTTACCAATACAATAATATCCAATAACAGTTCGCGGGTTTTCGGCGGAGGAATATGTGTAATTGGAGGTAAAAATCATACGATAACCGCTCTTATTTCCGACAATAAAGCTCTTCTCGGAGGCGGGATATTTTTGTTGCACGGTGAGAATCATACGATAAAGGGAGACATTATTAATAATAGCGCCCAAAATTGGGGAGGCGGTCTCCAGTCATATTCCGGAACAAATTTTACGATAAATGCAACCATCAAAGGGAATAAAGCAGAAAACATCGGAGGCGGTATAGCTATAGAACAAGGGCTAAACCATACAATAAACGGTATTATTGAAGCAAACGAAGGAAAACTCAGTTCCGGTGGAATATTTCTATCTGAAGGAAAAAATTATACTATAAACGCCTCTATTAAAGGAAATTCCTCTATGATTTGGGGAGGCGGACTTGTTATTATGGACGGCAAAAATCATACTATAAGCGGAGTTATAAGCGATAATAAATCAATTAACGGCGGAGGGATTTATTTTATTGATAGTAAAGAAAATGAATCGAATATATTTGAATCGCCATCCATATATCGAAACGTCTCATACGGAATATCCCGTAGAACTCCTATGAGCAATCCTCAGGGTATAGATACAATCAAGAGCCGGGGAGATAATAAACCATCCGATATAAACTGGGTTCCTTAGAAAATAGCACATACGGAAAACCGTCTCCGTTTCATTCCATTTAAGCTAATTCATCTTTGACAAGCCCCGCCTGACTTTCCGATTTCCGCTTTTTCCTTATATATTCAAATAACTATTGACAGGAAAGCAGATTTAGTTTATATTTTATCTAAACGTTAAAGGTGTGCAGATGAGGTCTAATTTCCCGATACCCGACAGCGCAGACCCGATTATTGCATTCGGGGTGCATGATTCCCATTTAAGGCTTATGGAACGCTTACTGTCGCTGAAAATCATCCCTCATGAAAGCGAACTTATAATCGAAGGCGAGGATGAGAATATCAATATAGCCTCCAATGTCCTTGACAACCTGTTCTCGCTTTCCAAAAGCAAAACCCCGGTTTCCAATGACGAGATTAAGCTGATAATTGAGGAGTCCCGCAAATTCCATACTTATACGTTGGATAATATCGCAGCAAAGGGGCTGATGGTATCGAAACGAAAAAAGCGCATTAAACCGAGAAGCGTCAAACAAATGTCGTATATAAAAAAGATTTTCACAAACGACATAATTTTTTCCACAGGACCCGCCGGCACGGGAAAAACGTTCCTTGCCGTAGCCGTGGCGCTCCATTACCTTCATACGGGAAACATAAACCGTATAATACTAACCCGTCCCGTTGTGGAGGCGGGAGAAAGTCTCGGGTTTTTGCCCGGAACTTTAGAGGAAAAAATTAACCCATACACGCGCCCCTTATACGATGCTATACAGGAGATGTTATCCGCAGATGAGTTAAAGGCGCTCACGGAGCATAATATAATAGAACTCGCCCCGCTTGCTTATATGCGCGGGAGGACTTTATCCAACGCGTTTATTATATTGGATGAGGCGCAAAACACCTCGCATATACAGATGAAGATGTTTTTAACGCGTCTCGGGGAGGGGTCGAAGATGGTTATTACCGGAGATATCAGCCAAACCGACCTGCCTAAAGGCGCTTATTCGGGATTAAGAGAAGCGATTGAATTATTCGGTAATATCAGGGGGATAGCTATTGAGGAATTTGATTCATCGGACGTGGTGCGTCATGACCTTGTAAGAAAGATTGTCGAAATTTACGACGAGAGAGAAAAACAAAAATGATTTTTAAAAACATAAAAGACAGGGTTTCCAATTCGCTTGCTAAAATCGACAGGCTGAGTTTTATAATTTTCACTATCGGGTATGTTATTGTAGCGTTTTTTATAGTCTTGGCTTATAGATACCCGATTTACAGCGACTACCAGATTGATGATATTGCCAGACAAAACGTTGTCTCCGATTACAGTTTTGCATACTACGACCGTTCAGTAGTCAGGGAAATTATCGACTTTATAGAATCCACCAAGCCGTATTATTACAATCAAAATGAAAACTTCCGCCAAAATTTTGAAACGCGCCTGAACAATATTCTTGAAATCCTCCAGATAGAAAACGAAAAGGATTTCCTAAACGAAATCAGGCGAAAAAATCTTGATTTTTCACAAACCGCTTTGGATTATATAGTTCAAAACCGTTTCTTAATCGGAAAATACGAAAACCGTTTCCATTATCTATATAACGCCATAGTCTCCTCTTATATTGTAGTGGACAGGATTCCCGAACGGGGAATAGAGCGGGATATGGTTTTGGCAACACGTCAGGGCAATATAGAATATCCGCCAAGCCGCATTACTTTATACCCTCTCGAAAAAGAAATAGCGCTTGATTTTATTAACCGAACCTATCCCACCTGGCGTTACGCATTTAAAGAGGCTGTAGCGGAAATACTTGTCAACTCAATAGAACCCACCGCATATATAGACATAAACAAGCGACGGCGTATTGTAGAAACGGAATTAGAGCAATCCCATCACCAAAAATTTATAAAAAAAGGCGACATTATACTTAGCCGCGGGGATTTAATTGATACCGAAACATTGTCCAAGCTTCAAAGCTATAAGGAATATCGTCGCGATATTACCTCACGTATAATCCCCGTTTACCTTATCCTGTCGCTCATTGTCTATATTCTTATAATTTACCGCTTATACGCCTTTGAAAACCGCTCATTCAAGATAAAACGCCACGTTATGCTTACCGTTGTCTTTTTTGTTTTAAGCAACGCTTTCTTTTACATATCGTATCACTTAAAAGCGGGGTTTATGCTTCCGATTTCCCTGTTTATACCATTCGGTATAATATCTATGAGTTTACCCGACCTTATGCGAAATACGCGGGTTTCGATAATCCTGCTTGTATTCTTTTCGATATTTTTTATGTTTTACCCGATGTTTGATTTAATATCGTTTTTTGCATTGCTGACTATTTCCCTAACCACGGTTTACACATCCAAACTCCTAAAAAACCGCAAGGACTTTTTTCCGGTCGGTGCGATAATCGGCGTAATAAACCTAATTTTTGCAGTCCTTTATATGCGGATAGAAAACGGCGGTGGAAATTATTTTGACTGGGGATTTTTGCTCCTGTTTTCATTCGGGAACGGGCTTGTTTCCGCGATGTTGAGTTTGGGAATGATGCCTATTTTTGAAAATATGTTTAATATTCCCACAAAATTCCGTCTCCTTGAACTCGCCAACCCCACGACAAGCCCGCTTTTAAAACGTCTCAAGGTGGAAGCTCCGGGAACTTACAGCCATTCCCTCTTAATCGGGGATATGGCGGCTGAAGCCACTGAGGAACTCGGTATAGACCATCTCCTTGTCCGTGTCGGCGGATATTACCACGACATAGGAAAAATCGAAAACCCAATTTATTTTATCGAAAACCAGCAGGGCGCCAACAAGCACGATGAAATCAAGCCTACTATTTCGGTTTCAATAATCAAAAATCACGTGAAAGCGGGGGTAAATATAGCAAAAGAAAACCGTATTCCCGAAGAAATTATCGACTATATAAGGGAGCATCACGGCACCACCGCCATATCATATTTTTACCATCAGGCTTTGGGACTTTTCGGCGATGAGCAGGTTAATATACAGGACTATGAATACCCGGGACCCAAGCCCCACACGAAAGGCGCGGCAATTATTATGATTGCCGATGCGGTAGAGGCTTCCCTTCGCGCCTACTCCCAGAACAACGACAAACTATCGCTTAAAATTATACAGGAAATAGTCGATGATGCAATCAATATGCGTATGGCACAGGGACAATTCGACAACTGCGACCTTAATCTCCACGAAATAAAGACAATAAAAGAGGCGTTTATAAAATTCCTCTCCCGATACTATCACAGGCGATTGGAATACCAGAAAAAGGCTACGGAATAACGCGGATTTGCAGGGAGGGTGCGGAAGCGGTCATCTCGATATGCCTCGCTCGGCTCGGCTACTCGATGACCGGATGGTTTAAGAAAAGACTTTTAGATGACCGTCCGTTACACGAGTTCGGTCGTAAGGCCGAGTATCAAGGGGAACGCCCTTTAAACAAACCGGTCGCCGAGTGCGAGCGAAGCAAGGGTATTGAGGCAACCGTATATCAAGATGACCGAAAAAAAATCAGGAGGTAGCTATGAAAAGCCTGAAGGTCAAAAACCTGAGCGTTCCGTTTTCAAATATTGACCCCCGTCTCGGAAAAGACGCCGTAATTAATAATATCAGTTTCAGCGTGGAGGCGGGAAAAATTTTCGGGGTTGTTGGTCCTACGGGAAGCGGTAAATCCATACTTTTGCGCACCTTAGCGGGCGTAATTAATGCGGACAACGGAGAAATCCTTAAAGACGGGGAAAACATCACGCTAACCCCGCCATCGCAACGGAATATGGCAATGGTATTTCAAGACTATGTCCTCTACCCTCACATGAACGCAAAAAGCAACATACTGTTTCGTCTTTTTTCCAAGAAAGACCCCGCTATCAATAAACAGGCGAGGCTTGATGAGATAGCGACGATGCTCGGTATTAACGAGGAGAAACTCCTTAACAGGATGCCCCGCAATATATCCGGCGGTGAAAAACAGAGAGTCGCTATCGGGAAAGCTATTGCCAGCCTGCCGGAGATACTGCTTTTGGACGAGCCGTTTTCAAACATAGAGGAAAATAAACGCTACGAACTCAGGCATAATTTAAGGAAACTTATCCGTGAAAATAATATAGCGGCGGTTTACGTGTCGCATAATCAGGTCGAAATTGCCGAAATCGCCGATACAATGGCGGTGATGCATCAGGGAAGGTTTGAGCAAACCGGAACGTTTATCAACCTCTACTCCGACCCGAAACGGTATTTCGTATCGCTTTTTATCGGCGAAAAGACCACGAATTTTATCCGCAGTGAGGATGTAGCCTCGCTTACCGGCAATAAAATCCGATACAAACTCACAATCAGACCGGATGAGTGCGGGCTTGAGCCTGTCGAAAATTCAATAAAGATAGAAGGCGAGGTCGCGCTTATTGAAAAATTTATCCCCGATAAAAAACAGGTCGCATTTATAGACTGGAAAGGCGAACTTTTCGGGGTCGAACTGCCTATCGACTACGAGATAGAAAAATGGCAGCGGGTGGCAATGTATATCCCGCTTGATAAATCGAAATTCTTTGATGAAAGCGGGGACAGGATTTACAATTTGTGGTAGCTACCTGATAAGGATTTTCTGCTGGACACGCGCCGCCTGTTCCTCATCCATCATAGATAAATAAAGCGGAACCATCGACATAATGCCCTCTGCCTCAGCGCGCTCCTCTATTTTCCTGAAAACGTCTATAATCATCATATCGTCGAACTGCGAAACAATCCTCACCGCGGCATCGGGAGGCATATTTTCGATTTGGTTGGCGACCCGCGCGACCCGCACATCATATTCGGCGAGATTTTCGCGTTCCCGCTCCCATTGCGCAATCATATTTTCAACGCGCTGTCGTTCCTTGACGAGATTTTCGCGCTCAAGTTCCAAATTCCGCGCCTCTTCCTCTAATTTGCGTCTTTCCTCCTCAAAATTGCGGATTCTCTCGTTTAAAACCTGCCATTTCTTTTCAAGTTCCACTTTCTCAAGAAGGAACGGGTCTTCTATTTTAACTTTATAAGCGGTTCTCAAACCGGGAACGCGTGTAAAAATCTGGCGATAATCTATTATCTGCAAGAAATCCAATACATAAAGCGATATAAACGCAAGCGTGAGATTAATAAGAAGAAGGAAAAAAATACGCCTGTTCCTTTCCATACAAAAATCCTCCGTAAGGGGTTAAAAATTTTGGAAACTTCGGTAATACTGAAGCACCTTCGGAACATAATCCTGTGTTTCCCTGAAATTAGGGATACCGCCCGCTCTGTCAACGGCATTGGGTCCCGCATTATAAGCGGCAAGCGACTTTACCAAATCGCCGTCATATTTATCAAGAAGCATCTTTAAATATCGCGTTCCGCCGAAAATATTTTGCCTCGTATCAAACGGGTCATCCACCCCGAGAAGCTCCGCGGTTTTGGGCATCAACTGCATTAGCCCCATAGCCCCCGCGCGTGATACCGCTCCGGGGTTAAAATCGGACTCCTGTTTTATTACCGCACGGATTAACGCCTCGTCTATACCGTATCTTGCGGATGCGCTTGATATTATATCGTCAACCCCGGCGTTATCCTCTCCCAAAGATGTGTAAATCGACCTTAGAAGCTCGGTATTTTGAGGAGAATCCCCGATAGTGTAATCAAATTCGCTTCCCTTAAAGTCGGTTTTAAGTTCATTATCGATTAATTTTTCCGCTAAAATCTGAGAAAAGCTCTTTTCACCCGTTTGCGCCTCGTTATCGGCAGTTTTATTGTTATACCTGCGCGCGGGATTAACCGACGGAACTTTCCCGTAGGAATGGATTTCATCTATGCGCGAATGGATTTCATTAATACGCCCGTTAATCCTGTGAATAGACTCCAACATTTTCCCCTCCTCAACAAAAAAAGAACTCATTTAGATTTTCGGCATTTCAAAAAAAAGCATTAGTGAAATCAGTTATCGGGCAAATTTTTACGAATAAATACATTTTTGCCGATTTCATCAATTTCCATATTTTCCTCGCGTTTTTGCGCCTCTCTATGCTCATTTAAAGCCTTTTCCTTAAGAATTTCAACCGCGCGTTTATCCTGTTTGAGCTTGGTATATTTCGCAAGTTCCTTTTCCATAATCTTTCGTTTTTTTTCCATCTCGATTTCAATTACCCTGATAGCAGCATCCGAATCTGTAAGAAGTTTATCAAAAGCGCGAAGTTCGTTTATATCGGGGGGTTTGCCCTTGATAGAATCGCGGAAATGGCTGACCGTTTCAAGAATCCTGTTTTTCTTGTTGACTTCTAACTGATAATCTCCGCTTGCCTTGGCAAGGACAATCTTCTGTTCATCTTCAAGTTTTTGACGGATATCAAGAAGCCGTTGAAGCCTGAAACTAAATTTTTTCATAACCTTACCCGCAAAATCAAATTCCCCTCGTAATTATTCTAATCTACAATCCTTTAAATTTCAAAGTTTTAGCAAAAAAAGTTTTGATTTAATAAAAAAAGGCTGCCTGTTCGGCAGCCTGAATATATAAAATATGAAATAGGGTTACATACGAACTTCCATACCTTCCGAAATCCTTTCCATAGATGTAACAATCTTGGTAACACGAACGGCAAAGTTTTCATCTATAACCACAACCTCGCCCTGTGCAATAAGTTTGTCATTAACAAGAATATCAACAGGTTCGCCTGCAAGTTTATCAAGCTCAATAATAGAACCTTCGCCGAGAGCAAGAATGTCTTTGATAGTCATTTTCGTTCTACCGAGTTCTACCGTTACGCGCATAGGAACATCAAGAAGAAGCGATATATTGCCCCGTCCCTCGGATTCCATCCCGCTTTGCAGGGGTTCAAAGCCTACCTGACGCAAAGGAACGCCGCCCTGCTGTTGAGGCTGAACACCGCCTCCGAATGATGATACTGTGCTTGCTTTTGCCGCGTTGTATGAGGTAACAATAGAACGCGCCATAGCAATCGGGATAAAAACAAAGAATTTAACATTACCCTTGCCCTCAAGACTAAAATTATAATCAAGCCGAACCACAAACGCGCCGCCCGATACGGAAATCGGGGACGGATCTTGAAGTAAATCTATATGGGGAGCGCCGGGGGTAATAGCTTTTCCGAGTTTTTCGGATAATACCGTAACCAAGGCGCCGGTTGTCTGGCTGATAACCTCACCGAAAGTGTTGATAACCAAGTCGGAAACCTCGGTATTATCGTCCTGTCCGATAAGCACGTTGGTAATAGCAAGCACGCTTCGCTCAGGCACAACATATACCCATTCTCCGCTTACGCCGCCGGCAAGACTTACTTTAGCCTGAACAACCTTTCCCTTTATGTTTTTCTTCAGCGCATCAATTTGCCCGGATTCTATAAAAGGAGAGGTGAATTTAGTGGAAATACCGGTCAAAGTTCCCAAAGCGGTAGCCTGTGCGTTACCTATCTCTCGGATAAGTTCGCCTAAAAGAGCTTTATCGGGTTCTGAAAGACTTTCTCCCGATACGCTGGGCGCAGCGCCAAACCCGCCGCCTCCCGCGCTACCGAGATTCTCCGTCATTAATTCATCTGTTCCCTGTAATAAAGCATCTATTTCATCTTGAGACAATGTTCCGTCACTCATACCTTTCCTCCATTTTATTTTCTACTTAATAATCGGAATTTTACGCTCTTTCATTAGCAATATTATTGCTCCTCTTCTCCCATAAGAATATCAAGCAACATCTCCTCATCAATAGTCGATACAACTTCCTGAACCTGTATCGACCGCTTTGTTCCGACAACGCCGGGCTTGCCCCTGAACTTTGTGCTGCTTCCGATTATAACTTCAACTTCCGATTTAACCGTATCGTTCAACCGCACAACATCCCCCACCCGAAAATCGCGGATCTGCTTAAACGTCAATTCGGTTTCGCTCAGTTTCGCAATAACGTCAACGTAAACGTCCTCTATTTGTTCTTTTATTAAATTAAGGTTTTCGGTTGTAATACCTTTCCTGATACTTGAATACCAATATTGCGCGGAAAGTTTGGATATTATAGGCTCAATGGTAATATACGGGATACAGAAATTCATCATACCCTCAACGTCGCCGACTTTAGTATCAAACGTGGTCAAAACCACCATACTGTTAGGCGGAACAATACCTGCAAACTGCGGGTTTGTCTCAATATTACCGAGACGCGGTCTTAAATCAATCACGTTAGACCAAGACTCACGCAAATTACCCAAAAGACGCACGATAATACCCTCTATTACCGAAAGCTCAATATCCGTCAATTCGCGGTTGGTTTTTAACGGCTCCCCCTTCCCGCCGAACAAACGGTCTATTATAGCAAAAGTAACGCTCGGGTCAATCTCCACAACCGAACTTCCTTTAAGAGGGTCCATATTGATTATGCCGAGCGTGGTAGGCGAGGGAATTGAGCGGGTAAACTCCTCATAAGTAAGCTGGTCAACCGATACCACATGCACATGAACCATCGTGCGCAATTGCGCGGAAAGCGAGGTTGTAGTAAGACGGGCGAACGTTTCATGCATCATCTGGAGGGTGCGAATCTGGTCTTTGGAGAACTTATCGGGGCGCCTGAAGTCATAGACTTTCAAACGCTTTTTCTCGCGTCCTGCCTTAGGACCTCCTCCCGCCGATACGGATGAACCCCCGCCTCCGCCAAAACTCATATCCGCTTCGACACTTTCCCCGCTTGATACCGCCGTCAGTAACGCATCAATTTCGTCTTGCGACAGAATTTCTGTCATTCACAACTCCCTATGAAATTACAAATTCGTCATAGTAAACGTCTAATATCTCTCCGTTAATCAGCACGTTATTAATAGCTTTTTTGATTTCCTCTTTAAGCCTTTCGCGCTCTATGAATTCGTCAATGTCGCTTTTTTCCTTAGAGTTCAGGATTGTCAATATAATATCGCGTATCTGAACGCGCCTGTCGGTTAATTCCTGCTGGAGTTTCTTGTTGACATCATCATAACCGAGACTAAGCCTGACCCTCAAGAAATGTATTTCATCAACATCCGCGGTATTAACCCTGAAATCCTCAAGATGAAACACTGCAAGCGGAGGCGGTTTAGGTCGAAGCCTTACCGTTTGATACATCTCCTCACTTCTTCGGGTTACACTTGCTCTTACTATTATAACCGCAATTATAGTCGATAAAACAACCGCAACTATTATAGGAATTAAGTTTTTTAGCAACCATTCAATAATAAGCCCAATAGAAAAACCTTGCGTCACCTCCTCTTCGGGCGCGCTCTCTTCTTCTACGCCAATATCAAGATCTTCATTGTCGGCCATATTCTCCCTCCTGAGAAAAATTTTCCGCTTTTAATATTATCGGAAACTCAGGTCTTTTCTTAATTATTTGCTCAATATTATATTAAAGGCTCTAAGTTAAAAAATCAAGCGAAATATTTAATTAAAAATTCCCGCTTCCTTATTTTATATAGACTCGACAAAGTTACAAAGCGTTTTATCGTTTTCTGGACTTTTAAATCAATATACTGTATAATAAAGCGTGCCGTTAGGGGTGCCTCTTTTTAGAGGCTGAGATTAGACCCTTAGCACCTGACCCGGTTAATGCCGGCGTAGGGAAACGGATTGCTGTCCTGATACATAATAAATCCGTCCCTGCGTGGGGCGGTTTTTTTATTGCCCCATCGTTAATTACAAAAACACTTTTCGGAGGCAATAATATGCTCAATGAAACAATAATATCCAAGGCAATTATCGAAACCTATATGAAACGCCTGACCGACTTTACCGAAACGGAGGTCGCTATCGTAGGGGGAGGACCCTCGGGGTTGGTTTGCGCCTATCACCTCGCTAAAGCAGGGATAAAAACCGCAGTCTTTGAAAAAAAACTCTCCATAGGCGGGGGAATCTGGGGCGGCGGTATGATGTTTAACGAGGTAGTAATCCAGAAAGAAAGCCGTTCTATTGCCGAAATTTTCGGCTTAAACCTTGTCGAATACAAACCCGGATACTTTACCGTATCATCGGTGGAAATGGCATCCAAAATCACCGCTCATACTATCGACGCCGGCGCTAAGGTTTTCAACCTAATAGAAATAGAAGACGTTGTCGTGAAAAGCAATAAAGTAGCAGGGCTTGTGATAAACTGGTCTCCCGTCAAAGCAACGGGATTGCACGTTGACCCGCTTATGGTGGCATCAGATATAGTAGTCGATTCAACGGGACACCCCTCGGCGGTAGTCTCGATGCTTGCAAAGCGCGGGATAATTGAAACCCCCAAGGGCGAAGCCCCGTTGGACAGCCAAAACGGCGAGACTATGACCGTCGAGAATACCAGCGAAATTTTCCCCTCCCTCTATGTTACTGGAATGTCGGCTTGCGGGTTTTTCGGCTCGCCGAGAATGGGACCCATTTTCGGCGGGATGCTTCTTTCGGGAAAAAAAGCCGCAGATGATATAATAAAAAAACTAAGATAATCGGAGGTGTATAATGAATTATGCAAAAACTGCAGGAGAGCTATTAGCAAAAGTAAGGAAGGTTCATCCGTTATTACATCACATTACAAACTACGTGGTGATGAACGACTGCGCGAATATGGCGTTACATATCGGGGGGTCTCCCGTTATGGCGCACGCTCACAATGAGATGGAGGAAATGACCGGTATAGCAAGCGCGCTTGTTATCAATATCGGGACGCTCGATAACGAATGGATAGAGGGAATGAAAGTTGCCGCGAAAAAAGCCTCAACCCGCGGGATACCCATTATCCTTGACCCGGTTGGAGCGGGAGCAACAAAATTGCGAACTCAAACCGCGCTTAATTTTCTTAATAACTATCCCGTCGGGGTTCTTAAAGGCAATCTCGGTGAAATATCGGTTCTCGCGGGTTTGGGCGGCGAGGTCAGAGGCGTTGATTCGGCATCGGGAGGCGCGGAGGCTAAAATTTGCGCCGTTGAAGCCGCCGATAAATTCAATACCGTTGTCGCCGTTACGGGCAAAGAAGACTATATATCCGACGGGAAAACCACGCTTTGTGTATCCAACGGGCATAAGTGGCTATCGGCTATTACGGGAAGCGGATGTTGCGCGGGGACTGTCGTATCGGCATTCTGCGCTGTGGGTGATAATTTGGTTACCGCTTCCGCCTGCGGTCTTGCGGTTTACGGTATCGCAAGCGAAATCGCCGCACAGAACGCCAACGGACCCGCATCGTTCAGAACGGCATTTTTCGACACGGTTTATAACCTTACCCCCGAAATTGTAGAAAAACACGCGAGAATTGAAAATGCATAGTAAATCCGCAATAGACTATTCCGTATATTTTGTAGCGGATTCAACGGTAAGAGGAAATCGCACTCTGCCCGAATTAGTCGAAATGGCTTTATCGGGAGGGGCTACTATAATCCAGCTTCGCCACAAAACATCATCATCACGGGAGTTTTTAAACGATGCCGTCGCTATCAAAAGAATTTGCAACGCTTACGGAGTTCCTTTTATAGTCAACGACCGTATTGATATAGCCTTAGCGGTTGATGCCGACGGGGTTCATATCGGACAGGACGATATACCGTTGTCAACGGCGCGCCGGTTGACGGGCGATAAAAAAATTATCGGCGTATCGGCAAGTTGCGCAGATGAGGCAATACTCGCCGAAAAAGAAGGCGCGGACTATATCGGGGCGGGGGCGGTTTTCGCCACCCTATCCAAGCCCGATGCCGGCAAGCCTATCGGTTTTGACGGTTTATCCGAAATCGCGCGCGCGGTTAATATACCCGTCGTGGCTATCGGAGGGATTAACCGCTCCAATGCCCGTCAATGCTTTAACGCGGGGGCTATGGGGGTTGCCGTCATTTCCGCTATAAGTCTTGCCGATAACCCGAAGATTTCCGCTATGGAGTTGAAAAAGTCTATCGTTCAATCGGGATAACCGGACGGTGTTCCCCTCGATACTTGGTCTTACGACCAAACTCGGGGAACGGATGGTTTAAGGAAGGACTTCATAGGTAACAAACCGGTCATCGAGTTTGCCGATAGGCAAGTATCAAGATGACCATCCCGCCGTGCTATGCTGATTATACCCGTGTCAGCCTGACTTGGTGAAGCGTATCTCCTTTAACGGATGCAGATTCTTCAGGGGTAGGGCTAAAGTAGAGCAATCAGAATGACACTTAAAAGGTCAGTATCAAGGGGAGCGTTATCGGGATGACCGGACGGTGTTCCCCTCGATACTTGGTCTTACGACCAAACTCGGGGAACGGGTGGTTTAAGAAAGGACTTCATAGGTAACAAACCGGTCATCGAGTTTGCCGATAGGCAAGTATCGAGATGACCATCCCGCCGTGTTATGCTGATTATACCCGTGTCAGCCTGACTTGGTGAAGCGTATCTCCTTTAACGGATGCAGATTCTTCAGGGGTAGGGCTAAAGTAGAGCAATCAGAATGACACTTAAAAGGTCAGTATCAAGGGGAGCGTTATCGGAATGACCCCTTGTCGTTCCAAAAAAGAAAGGATACATCTAAGTCCAAAAAAGAGAGTTCCCAAAAAAGTTAGTAAAAAGGCAAAAAAAAACTCCTTGTTCTTCCGAAAATTATCGAAAAAG
>Ga0334900_1001623_pt1 | contig 23205 bp, 41 predicted proteins | sample GraSluR3_MG_2_FD_207231 | JGI IMG/M metagenome (GOLD analysis project Ga0334900, IMG submission 207231) | Sludge microbial communities from methane-producing bioreactor in Wageningen University, Netherlands - Granular Sludge_31_08-R3 | ecosystem: Engineered > Bioreactor > Anaerobic >...
TACACTACAAATGCCGACTATGAGACTATGGCAAGGCAGCTCACAAGAGAAATAAGAGTTGCCAAATCACGCTCGATGGGGTTGGGATAATCATGGCTACCAGATATACGTTAGACGTTGATGGAATAGGGGCAGAATCGGTATCTTACACAGAGACTAACGCAATTGTGCCTCTTACTGGTAGATTCACATACATAAGCAGCGATCCTGACGCTTTTACCATTGGCGATGACATGATTCTCGGCCTGTACACAGACGGTGTATTTACTTCTGCAATATCGCAAGTCTTTCTTAGAACTGTTACCAAAACAGAGACAGACGCAAAATTTTCAGCAGGAGTCAAGGCTTACAGATATGATGTTGATTTTGAATGTGACGTAGGCTTTGTTATGGAGCAGGTTGTTAGTTTCGGCAGCACTTACTTTGATGCGGATACAGGGTTAGAGATAGCGCCAGTTGCAACCGCTGTATGTGAGACGTACATAGCAGACGTGTCAGACATTATAGCACTAGAGCCTGATATGCGAATAAGAGACTTCCAGTTTATGGGTAAGAGGTATGAAGCCTTAGCAAAGCTAGAAAGGACTTTGGGGGCTAAGGCTTATATTGACAGGGATTCCCTTGAAATAAGATTCGTTCCTACATACTACGACTCTGGAATAACACCCACAACAGTATCATCCAGCGCTGTGCTTTCGCCATTCTCAGAAGAGAAAACGGTAAGGCTGAACACTGGCGTTGCTATCAGAGGAGAAACAAACACCGTTTCGCAAGTAACTACCGTTAGCAAGGCTTACAGGCTAGGGCCTGATTCTTGGTCGGTGTTCGTGAACAGAGCTGATCTTGACGGTGACCCTTCAAACAATTCGCTAATTACTGGATTGGTAAGGGCTACTATCTCTCATCCCGATGTGTACAACTTAGGCTCACCATTATCCGCTGGTATAAGCAACGTTCAGATAGACGGAGCGACACCTACACCTTCCATTACTATCTATGACGAGACAACCGCTGCTGAATTAACCGATGAGCCTGAAAACGACTTCATGATTGTATTAGATGAAACAAGCATTGATTTCTACCGTGTTGTTTCGGGAGCTGCAAACGTGCCTACTATGACATGGGCTGAGGCTGTTGTAGCTAGAAAGGCAAAAGAAATGGAATTGTGTACTCTTTCCTTCGATGTGTACGGAAACAATTTTAGAAAATACTTCTATGTTGTTTCTGGCTCTGCTCCTTATGAAGAGATGGAGACTAATGACCCTGCCAGCACAGAAGCGGCTCAGAGATGTGCAAACATCATATCCGAAGGCAGAGGGTTTCAGTTCAGCGCAAGAATGTACATGGTTGACTCTGGCACTGTTTACAGACCAGGGCAGCTAATAACCTATGGTGACGGCACTTACCTTATAGACGAAGTTACCTGTCAATCACATCCTTACAGCGTAGTTCTAAAGCTATTGAAGAAGGTGACATAATGTTTGGTGACATCTACGACATAATAGTTGACAAGCCTAAGCGTGGATCTGCTGAAGTTGTCGGCTATGAAAATGGCGGCCTTGTTGTCCTTCTCGATTATGGAGACGGCAATATCATAAAGAAGCTGACGGCTCAAGGCATAATAAACGGAACTACGTGGTATCCACTGAAGGATTTTAACCAGCCCACTCTTGATGAATTACGACCTACATCAGGGGTGGGCCGTTTATATGGTAAAGTCGGCTTTTTGAAAGGCACTACCAATAACGGCATTTTCGGTATATTTGATGTTGAAGGTATTGAGATAAAGGCATTGCTTGAACAACCACATCACACCGCTTTGAAAGTTGGCGTTGGAACGTTCTCGGAGACACGCAATCCGTGGGTGTTAGAGCCGTGGGAAGAGAAAGTCTATGGCGGGCAGGGTGTATGGTTTGGCCCTTACCAGTTTCTCGATGGGCTGAAGCTCGCAACCTATTGCGATAAAACTGTTCAGCTCAATCTAGTTGAAGTTGACGAATAGGAGTGATTTGAATGTTTGACACCGAGTATTTGATGAGCATAGTTGCTCCTATGATTGGCGGCGGTGGTGGCGGCGGTGGTTCGCTAAAGTATATTAAGCGTTCAGAAGACACTGTCGCCGGTGCTGTCTTTGTCGATAGGTTTATGAGCGTTGTCACTATTCAGGAGAAAGAGTTTGAAGGGGCTTACTCTTTCATAGACGAATACGGCTACGAACCGCCGCAAGACGAAGACGATGTTTGCAAGGAAATTTACGGAGTTCCGAAGCAATTCGCTTTTGATTTGCAGCCCGAAATATCCCAAGAAAACAAGTTATATACTTTCGCCGGTATAACTATATTCAACGAAGGCATAGGGGCATTTGAATACTTTATGAAAGAAACTGACCCCGACACCGAAGAAGACACCAGTAGACTATTCTATACTGCAAATGGGTTGCCGTGGTCGGTAGGCAATTATAGACACTTTGGGAGCAAAGCAAGAAGGTTAGTGCTGAAAGACAGCAACGGCATGAACCTGGTGGTGCTGTAATGTATCCGTGGATAGTGCCGTTCGGCAGAAGCGCTTTTGATGACGGGTATAACTCCACTCTAAGCAGAGATATGTATTACGAAAACTCACCTACTTGCAAGCTGTATGGGTATTTTGCCATTGTGCAAGCTACGATTGACTGTGCATCCATGACAGCCGAGATAACGGGTAGAACGGTATGGTTAGAAAGCCCGGTTGATAAAGACTACGATACCATATTCTCGCAGACAGAGCCGCCGGAAACGGTTACTCAAAGTGTAGTTTCTTTCATAAACACACTTACGGAGTCGTCTGTTTCGATAGACGTATATGACTTTGACGGAAACTTGCTGGACAGTTTTACAAAAGACTTTGAAGACATCGCAGCAGGCTTTTTTGTTGGCGGCAGCGACTTTGAAGATATGTCGGATTCCGACCTGTTCTATGAAAATGAAATATACCAGAATGTGGCATCAAGCACCTTTTCTATTCTCGGCAGTTCGACTTCATGGAGCAACGCAAACAGTTACAGTCTCGATGACAGTTATATAGACACATATATGAACGTGGTAGCTCCGTGTATGAGTGAGTACAACTATTTCTATCATCTGGACATACCATGCTCTCTGTCTCAAGTCGTTGACGGCGACGAAAAACTGTGGTATCCGCTGCTGCCATCATCACTGTCGCAAGAACCGGCCATGATACCGCATGTTGAATACTACAAAGCAAGTCAAGAGCTGGTTCTTACACACTCTTTCATGCAGCCGTTTACACCTGTCGGCTCTTACCCGTATTCAAGCGGTGCTGGCGGCAGTTATGTTCTGATGCACACCTGTGGAGTTTCTACCAGCTATTCAATGCTGTATCATGATTCAGAAGAAGCGGGGCTTTCTTCTGGCAAGCTGATTTTTGATTTTGAAGCCGATCTTAACGGCGGCACTCTGTCTATAACATACTGGGATTCGGCCTACGAAGAACACGTACTGCTGTCAACGCTAGAGAGTTTTGCAAGAAAGACCGTCGAATATGACCTGAGTGACGTGACTGCTATTTATATACAATTGTCTGGCGTTGATTCTCAAATGGATGACGCAAAGATATACTCTGCCGCTTTCGCTGGTGTTGAATACACACCGCAAGACATCACAGACTATAACCACAACTGGTATCCGGGCTTTGACAACACTCTCACTGAGTGTGATTGCCCCGTGCTTGTTGAAGACGAAGAGTCGCTAGACAAGATAGAGTTGAAATTTTCTAGTCTTGACTGGCCAGAAACCAGAACCGCAAGGTTCAGAGTAAGACCGAGAAGCGGGGACAAGGCACTTGTGGCCAGCAAATCAGAAGATGATATTATCACCGAAAACGAAACTTTTGACTCTGAAAGTGCGTTGCTCAGCTCCACTCATAGTTTGGTAACTGCACCTGACTGGTTAGACGATTCCGGTTATGGCTATCTTGGGTTTGGCAACACCAGTAGCAGGCTTTGGAAACAATATAGCTATCCTCTCTATCTTTACAACGGAAGACTTTTGAAAGCAGACCATGCAATCGAAGCCTGGAGCTGTGAGAAAGACGGTTCCACCGTCACCCCGACTGCTATTTCTACAAGTGGCGATAAGTTTTATCTCGACCCGTTGTTAGTTGAAGAAGAAAAGACTTTTGATTCTGTTGTGGACAACTCAAGAACGACTGGCGACATCGATTATTATCTTGGAACAAAGGCATACAGAGCAACAGACGCAGCTCTTTACAAGCAGGTTTACGACGAAGAAACCGAAGAATGGTCGTGGAGCAATTATCGGAATGAGTCTTTGACATCTTCTGACTATTCAGACCATCCATATGTATTGCTCAACTTTTCTAGTTCAGACTACTATGAGAAAGACGGAGATTATTACAGAGCCAAGATTGTTTTCACTATCAAGCGATTTGAAGATACCGTCAACAAAGCCGTTGTGTTCAAGTACGGAAGTCTTCTGGATTTGCTTTACAAGCACGGAGAACAGTCGGCTACAAAATATGGCGTTGCCAAAAGTTTTTCTAGGGTCAAGGGCAGCGGCACTGTAAGCAAGGAAAGCGGGTGTAACGTGTTTGGTGACAGCACGGATTTCCTTTCCACCGCTACGCCAGGAGATGTGATTTACATATCTGGGAACATCGGATACCCACCAGCAGTAATTACTAGAGTCGTAAGCGATACAGAGATAGAAGTTGATGGCTACGATTCTTTTGAAGACGAAGAATACTGGATATATGCAAAAGAATATAACCTTTTGGAAGGCAGCACTACTCCCGAAAACGCATTATGGCCGATACCGTCTCTAACATCAACGTCTGTCGAGTATCCGTCTGAAAACGATTTCATAGACAGTGTGAGAGAAGAAGTAGAGTCTTGGGCTGCCGTCGAAAGTTGGGGTTATGCCGCTGTTGACAAAGTTTTCGGTGCTGTTCAGGAAGATAGTTTCCCTTATCTCGAAGCCTTTGAAACAAACGCCGACTACCGCATCTGCAAGTTATACATCGTACCGCTGAAATATACCGGACTGATTATTGACGTGCTGGACAGCGAAGACAACGTTATAGACAGCATAGAATATACAGCGTCTTCAAGCATTGACATAACATCGTCTGCAAGAGAATACGAAGACCTTAGCGGTGAAAAGTATGCGTTTGTTGATGTTGAAGACTTGAAAATCTTGGAGATAGACATTACAGCACCTATAATGAAGCTCGGCAAACTTTTGCTGGACGACCAACTTAATGCAAGGATAATCAACCCTGACAACATCGGAACATACAGGGACATAACCGCCGAATAAATACGGCAACAAGTAAAAGGGGTGAAATAAATGGCAAAAGATACGAGAGATTATAATGCTGTTCGGGTTCTTGGACTTACAGAAGATAGCGACCTTGTTGACGTAAGAGTTTCCAGCAGCCCGGCGACATCTGCTTTACTCGACTTGCTGTCTCCGTGTGTTACTGCAAGCGATGAGCTGAAGGTAAAAGTTTCAGGCGATATAACGATTGAAAGCGTCGAAGTTGACAGGGTGCAGCTCGTAGATGCTAACGGCAACAAACCGATATACACGGCTTCGGGTGCTATACAGACTGCTGTTTTTGACGGCGACAATGAAGCTCTCGGTTCTACCAGCGACACAGACAGCGACACGACCGTAATTGGCAGACTCCAGAAACTCATAACCGATCTTGGCACGCTTGCGGATAGCAAGACTCTCTCAGACATTATCACGGCTATTGACTACGAGTCTGGCATAAGTGCAACTGGGGCGATAGGAACTATCACGGCAACCACTACGGCTTCGGCTGCTATTGCTGGCGGCACGGCACTGGCAAACAGAAAGGGAATGGAGATACTGAACAACTCTGCAAACGTAGTCTATTGGGGATACACGGATGCAGTTACGACCGCGACAGGTATGCCTATAAATCCTGGTATCTCTAAGACTTTTGAGTTCAAGCCTTCAGTTGCTACTGCAATCTACGTCATAGCCGCTTCTGACTCTGAGCTTTATATCCACGAATGGAAGTGATGCTACATGATCTCAGTTAAAAACGCTATCGGCTTCGATGATTACGCAGTCGGTGTCGCGTGGGATTACAACGCAGAGTCTCCTACACTTCGCAGGTGGTTTATGGCTGGCGGCTTCGAGCAGACAATAGACTTCGATGCTAATCCGTTTAATCACCTTGAGCCGTTCAAATCTATGATACGTCAGAATCAGAACGATGCAGGCGAAGTCACGGCTAGGTTTGGAGACGCTTCATATGCCGAAGATGGCTCGAATGGTCAAGTAACTGTGCCGATAAATTCATTCTATTACCGCAGATGGCGAGACACTGCGAATCACAGAATGATTATGGCGGTGTCACCAAAGGGGATAAATGGGTTTAAGCTGCATCCAATCGGGATAAACAACTCTGGCAAGCTGATACCGCGAGCAAACATCTCGGCCTTCGAGGGTGTTGCTCAAAAGATTGCAGACCTTTCATACTACGAAGATGCTGATGACGCTGATCCTGTTGCTCTCGATGATTCACTGTATATGCTGGCTTCGGTGGCTGGATACAAACCAAAGTCGTATCAATATCTATCCGAGAATAGAACGATGTGCAACAACAGAGGCTCAACGTGGCATCAATACAGAATGGTAGATCATTTTGCCATTCAAATGCTGAATTATATTGAGTTCGCATCGCTCGATTCTCAAGGATCTCTGGGGCAGGGAACAACCGCAAAAGCAAGCGGCACTTATAACCATGCCGAGAAAACTAACAGCAACCACGGTGCGTGGGCTTATTCGCTTGAGTATCCAAGTTACGGGGTAACAACCGACGGGCTTCACGCTGTTGTATACCGTGGTATTGAGAATCCGTGGGGAAATATCTGGAAGTGGTGCGACAATTGCATCATAACGGGTGATGGTTATTATATGGGAATTGGAGTCAGTCCGAATGATACAGGCGGCGGGTACAAGTTTATAGGCGAGAAACCACTCGGTTGGGATGGTTATGTATATAACTATTTCACAAACATTCTCAACCATCCAGACCTTGAATATGCTTTCTTCCCAAACAATATAACTGGCGGCGGAGCCAGCAAGTTCTTCTGTGATTATCATTATAGTTATTATCCTGGAAGAACGGTGGCTCCCCGTGTCGGTGGCGATTGGAATGCTAGTCGGCTTGCGGGGGTGGGCTTTGTCAGATTGTATTATTCTCCCGCTTATCGATATCGTACTGTCTCGGGGCGGCTCCTTCAGTTACCCAACTGAGCCATAATGGTTTTAGAAGGCTCAGCATGGTTTGGTTGGCGATTTAGTGGCTCCCCATGTCAGTGGCAATTGGAATAATAGTCTGAATGCGGGAGTGGGCATTGTCAAATTGAATAATTATCCCACTAATCGAAATCGTAATATCTCAGGGCAGCAACTCTGTGTATAAAAACCTGTATGAAATCGCCGACCGTGCCTCTTGGCAAAACATAAAAAACGTCAGATTCTGTGTTAGTAGGTTAATTCTCGAAAGCTCAGGACGGACACAGAGGATTATATGAAAAGATACGGTTATTTATGGCAGGAAATAATTGACTTTGACAATCTAATGCTCGCGCACAAAAACGCAAGAAGAGGTAAGACGTGGTATGCAGAAGTCAAGATGGTAGATTCAGACCCTTACACTTACATAGATAGAATCTACTGGATGCTGAAAGAAAAGACTTACAGAGTGTCACCATATGAAGTGTTTATCAGGAACGATACAGGCAAAGAAAGAGAGATTTCAAAGCTGCCGTATTACCCCGATAGAATCATCCAATGGGCTTTGATTCAAGTAATAGAGCCTATATTCATAAAAACATTCATAACCGACACTTATTCGGCAATTCCAGAACGTGGCATACATTTCGGGTTGCAAAGACTTCACACAGCCATGAAGAACAAAGAAGAAACACAATACTGTCTCAAGCTGGATGTCACGAAATACTACCAGTCAATACCGCATGACAGGCTTAAAGAATCTCTAAGACACAAATTCAAAGATCCAGACTTGCTGTGGCTGCTAGATGTGACGATTGATAGCATAGATGGCGGCATAGGAATCCCAATAGGAAACTATACCAGTCAGTATTTTGGCAATTTCTATCTATCAGAACTAGATCATCATATCAAAGAGAAGAAAGACCACGCTTTCTATGCTAGGTATATGGATGATATTATTGTCCTTCACAGAAACAAGAAATATCTTCACTATCTCAGGAAAGAGATTGACTGGTATCTAACCTCAAAACTAGGCTTGCATATGAAGGGAAACTGGCAAGTATTCCCGACATATAAACGTGGGGTTGACTTTCTCGGATACAGGAGCTTCGGAGACTATACACTGTTGAGAAAATCAACCACAAACAAGTTTAAGAATAAGATGATTGCAATTGCAGCAGGTAAAACAATTGGTGTTCTAAAAGAAAACTGCATAGCCAGTTATGAAGGCTGGTTGAAATGGTGCGATTCTTTCAGACTGAAAACAACGTATCTCGCACCAGCAAAGGCGGTGGTAAAGTGAAAACACAAGGCAGTACAATTCCAGAAACAATAGATATTCAAGAATACTTTGGCAAGCTGTTGGCATATTTGAGACGAAACATAACAGAAACATCCGTAATCCACGAAGATGAAACTGTCATAGAATACGCATACGATGAAGTCTGCATAGAACTCGAAGATGATACAGAAGACTTCTACCTGCCAGCAGACTTTTCAGATCCAGAAGAAAGCTACGAAGAAGTTTACATAACCGACTTTCTCGAAGATTGGGTAGCGGAAAACTTCGATGAACTGTTTGAACTTCTCGAAGCAGACGAACACGAAAAGACGGTTACAGACGTGAAGACTTATATCAACCGTCAGTGGCTAAAGCGTGAAGAGGTTAATCCTGGATATGTGAACGCTGGTATCCTTGCCCCTGAAGATGTAATAGACATCTAACTAGAAACTCAATGTAGAGCCGTCCCTAGTGGGCGGCTTTTTTATTGGAGGTCAAAATGAAAAAACTGCTTGTAATCGTGCTTTTGATTGCTCTTAGTTCTCTATCTTTTGCCAACATCATCGAGTTCTTTGAGAGCATTCCGCCAGTTGTGAAGTTTGGTGTAGGAGCTGGAATTGCTCTCTACGGGCTGTCATGGGCTTATCCGTGGTTTTTTGATCCTCTTATAGTCGTTTGGGATACGGACTCTGGGGCATTTTGCTTCGGGCCTTTCATCGTTATAGACACTTACCTATGGTATGAAGCTCCAGAAAGCTCACGGAACATAGTTCTCAACCACGAATATGTTCATTACATCCAACACGCTGTGTATGGCCCGATTCTATCGCTTTCATATCCAATCCTGGCCGCATATTCGACGATAAAAACAGGCAACCAATGGGATGCGAATTATTGGGAATTGCAGGCGATTGAGCTATCTGACTGCTCAAAGCATGATTGGGAGCCATCAAAAGTTTTTGACTGGAACTCTAAACGGCTATTGACTATATCGCCAATAGGAGAATGAGAATGAAGTCATGGACACAATACGAAGAAGCAAAACTATTGCGTATGTTAGGAGATGCTACTTACAATGAAATAGAGAAAGCCTTTTCTGCCGATTGCAACTGTGAAGAGAGAACGGCAGAAGCTATCAGAAAGCATTACAAAGACTATCTTGTAAACAGGTCAGAAGATGACATTCAGTTATTAACCGAAACGTCTGCACAAGATTTGATGCAATACGAGATGTATAAAGAAGCGGTATCCATATTCGATGTTTACCTTCAAGATCAGCAGGAAGTAGTCGTACTAAACCTATCTGATGTACATGGAGAAGCGTACGGCTCTTATCTCGACTTGTTTGAGAAGAAGATTGAGCAGGCAACGCACAACAGATGGAGAATGAATATCGCTGGTGACTTGTTCGACAATTCGGAGAAATTCAAAGACAGAAGTAAGAATGTCAAGAAGATGCGAAAGAACGACCTACTTAGAAGATACAAGAATGTTTTGAGAAGGCCAGCAGAGATAGGATTGATAGACTCTATAAACCCTGGTAATCATGATAGTTGGGTAGAAAACGTTTACGATATCGACCTTGTTGAAGAATTAGCAGATGATCTCAGAATTAACTACTTCCCTACGCAAGCAATTGTCAATTACAATGTAGGCAATTTCAGCTATTCAATGTTCATCATGCACGGCTTCGGTGGTGGCAGGAAGAGCGGTAGTGCTGTGAACAAGGTAATTGACTTATGCGATCAGATGGAAGGCATAGACATAGTTGTAATAGGGCATCACCACAAACCTCAAGAGATACCTACCACAAAGGTTGTCTATTCAGAGGGAAGGGTATTTGTAAAAGAGATGAAAGGCTTTATACTGCCTTCGTTTGCTCAGGGAATGAAATACGCTCTGCTGAACGGGCTTCGACCAGCATCGATGACAGAACATAGAATACACCTATATGGAAACCGTAGAGAAGTCAGACCAGAGTCACGCTCTATGTGGGATTTGGGAGAGTGATAATATGCCGTCAGTTGAAGAAAGAGTAGCCAGTCTCGAAGCTAGTCAGAGATACATAACCAATGAATTGAAAAGCATCAACACGAAACTAGACAATATTGGAGCAAAGATAGAACAGCGAAACACTGAGAACGGCACTCAGAATGTAAGCATAGCGACGATAAACACAAGACTAGAAGAAGTGGAAAGAAAGCAGAAAACTTTTATGACTGTGATATGCGGTATCATAACATCTCTTGTCGCAGGCTTCGTTAAGATATTCTTTTTTGGAGAAGGATAGATGAAAAGGCTGGCGATTGCCTTATTTATTTGCGTTGTGCTGCTTACTTCCGCTTCGAGTGATTACATTTCGCAACCACTGTGTGAGCCTGAATTGATAGATGCTATTGCCTTTGCTGAATCAAGTTATAGAGACAACGCGGTGTCAAACACTGGTGCAATGGGAATGTATCAGTTCAAGCCGATAGCTATTGAGGATTTGAAGGAAAGGTTTGGCTATGAGTTCGACCCTTTCAACGCATCAGAAGCCGCTACGGCTGCTCATATATATATGCACTGGTTATTGCAACACTTCGATTTGCCGTTCGCTGTTGTTGCATGGAATTACGGATATGGAAACACCATGAAATACATTGCTGGTGAAACCGATTTGCCTACATCTACCGTGATATTCCTCTGGAATGTTGCGAGCAAGTATGGCGAAAACAAAGAGGTGAAATAAGTATGGAATGGATATGGGGAATAGTGGGAGCTGTAATCCCTATCGTGATGGGTATTCTAAAGCCCGAATGGTTAGTGGGGCTTTGGAATAAGTTCAGCAACAAAGTTATCAAAGATCCAGTAGTGGCTAACAAGATAGGGAATTCTCTCGGTATGAAGATGATCGAGACTGGTTTTGCGGTCATAAAGAACAGGCCAGACTCAGACGAGGAAAAGACCGAATACATTGGCAAGATAAAAGTCTGGATAGCAGAATACGAAGCTATCGTGCCAGACAAGATGTCAACCTTTTGAAGCTCAGGCTAGATACATCTGGTATTTTCTCAAAAAGCCTGTTACCGCTTTCATTAGCAAAGAGCTTTGGAAGAAGATAGCTATGTTCATACCCTTGAAATTCAAATGGCTGATACCTCTCCTAAAACGCCTTGTGAAATGGTGATTATATGAGAAAAGATTTGATTGTACACTTCATAGTTTCGCTTTCTATTGCCGTTGGATTTGGAATCGGTTTGATGATGTTAAGCATACCCTTTTACCCACTGATAGCAGTTGCCATTTCCTTCTCATTTGGGCTTGCAAAAGAGCTGATTTGGGATAAGCTATTGGGTAAAGGCCACTGCGATGTTTACGATATCGTAGCAGACGTACTAGGGTGTGCGCTAGGTTTTCTCGTATTGCTTCTAACCCTCCTTAAATGAGTAAAACCCCTGCCTCTCATATGTGAAAAAGGGGCAGGGGATACTCACTACTGATGTTGAAAAGCAACGCCTTAAACTGGTGGCAAGGGACGGAATCGAACACAGTACACATAATCGGCTGTTAAATGCCCTCTATTGATAGTTTTTCAATGCGGAGGTATAAACACCTTAGCGTATGGTTGCCGTTCAATCTGAGGCGTTTTAGAGGGTATATTTCCAGTCGATAGAGATGTATCTGTTCTTAGAAATGTCGATCCGTTTGATAAGCGTTTGCAGAATGTCCTTCACAGGTAATTGTTTGACTGCTTCCCACGCTGCTTAATCAGAGCAGAATTTTGCAAAGTCTTCGTAAGCTAGATACTCTTTTCCCGAAAAGCACTTTGGTGCATTTTCCTTTGCTATGTTTTCTAATAGCCAATCAAAGAAACGGTTAATCTCTTCTTCGCCAGAAAACTCTTCGATAAAAGTTGGCCTGCCACAATTGTCTATCCCATAGCAAATGAAACCGTCCGTTGCTTCTTCCTTCTGAAACTCATCGAAGTTGCGGAGCTCTACTAAAGTCTTATCCATTCTCTGATACCAGATCACTCTTCACCTCCCTTTATCTTTTCACTAAGCACATCTCCAAGCTCTTCAAATAGACTTGTTAAATAGTCAATCTCTACTTTTACTGCCGCTTCTTCTCCGACGATTTTTGCAACGGCTTCCTTCCAGAACTCTGAGAATCCCTTGCTTCTAACTGCTATTGGCCAGTCCACCCAAACACCGTCATTTCCTAAAAGAGATATGAATAATGCTGGTGTTTTTCGCTCTTCTGATTCTGGAAATAAAATCATCTTTACCCCACACTTAAAATCCACGCCATAACCCAAATCATCAATCACTGGATCTGCTGTTGTACTACTCATTCTAAACCTCCTATTTGTTTAAGAATTTCCATAGCACGTTCTTTGTCAATTGAAATTGTATAGTGGTTGTATCCTACCAGAGGGAAACCAGCAAACCAGTTTCCGCTTCGTACTTCCAAGAATGTTTTGTTCATATCAAAAAGTGCAATTGTCTGAATAAACTTCCAATCATCTCTTATCGCAAATTCCAGGAAGTCTTCAAAAACAGTCTTGGCTTCTTCTGGTTTGCCTTCAAAACTCCAAGCCGAAAACCACTTTCCATTGTCCTTTGAACAAGCATAGACGTAATTTTCCTTTGGATATTCAATCAATCCCAGCTCTGTTCTGAAAACCTGCACATTCACTTTTCAAGCGCCTCCTTTTTATACAATCCTTTCTTAACCACTGCTACTATGTTCTCGGCAATATCGGTAGCGATGTAGCGTAATTTTCTGTGCGCCCTCACTCGCCAAAGTGTAACTGGATTCGATGACTTAGCAGAATCTTCCGTACTCGTTATGTATTGTCCTATGTATTCCAATTCTAAGCGCTCTTTACCACTCTCCTTATCTTCTTTTGTCGGATACCACCACCGCCATATTGTCTTGCTCTTCTTAGGCAGTAAGTCTAAAGCCTTTTCCATAATTTCTAGGATTCTTATGGAGTATGCGTCCATAACCTGCTTCTCGCTTATGTCTAGCTTGTCAAGCGTAATTGTGAAACACCAAGTTGAGCTGAACAACATATTTTCTGAGTAATGAATAATCTTGTCTTCTGAATCCCACAACATCATGACTTCATCAGGAGTTAGATAACCGCCCTCACAGGCTCGGTAAATCAAGCTCCATAACATATTATTCTCCTTTCAATAGCTTGATGAAGTTATCGATAGGCAAGACTACAAGGTAAGGCTTTCTGTCAGCTTTGATTACAAGGAAGTCATTTTCTGCAAGCCACTCGTATATCTTCTTGAAACCGTTGCCCCTCAGCTTAACTTCACCTGTATAGCCTTCTACGATCACATCGCCCTTTTGAAAGTTTGTAGCGCCGCTCAAAGGAACTCTAACGGCGTGTACTCCCTGATCTTTCATGAGATTGACAAAGTTATTCTCACCCCTGTATCCCTTGTCTCTTTGACTCTTTCCCATATTGTTCCTCCCTGTCAGACTCTCTGCCAGCTATCAAAATCAGCGGATAACCGAACAGAAATAGGATAAACACTATATCAAGCACTATTGCCAGCCAAACAGGCAGCAGCAACAGCAACGATATAAACGCAAGTGTTATTGCCATCAGTACAAATGCCATATCGAGCCTCCTTAATTGAGAAATGGTGTGTCATTCTTTTGCTCAATAAGCTCATCGCCATCATCGAGATTGTTGATAATGTCTATTTCTCCAACGGTATCGATAAATTCTTGCCTGTGTTCATCAGCGTTTGGGTAAACGACAATGTTATCTAAATCAATATAAATGCTGTAATCGTCAATGTCTCTGGCTACCATTGCGCACACCGCATATTCTTCGTCAGCACAGATAACCAAACGTTTCTCCCCTGCTACTTCGATATAGTCTCTCTTCTTAAAAATCATGAATTACCTCCTAGAAAGGTATGCTGTCTGAATCGGCTTCGGCAAGGATCTCCTCAGCTCCGAATACTGGCGACTTCTCTTCGGCATATTTGCTGTTCAGCTTTAATACCCTAAAGGCTTTTATTGAAGTGAATGTCTTGTTGTCCTTCTGATCTATCTTCATCTGCCCTTCTACGAATACGAGATCGCCTTTGTGGTAGTCATCCAGAAGCCACTGCATCTTAGAACTGCAATCGATGTTAAACCAGTCTGTGCCTAAGTCTCTGCCCTGATACTTACCTCTCGCAACCGCTACCGAGAACTTGATAAAGCTGTAACTGCCGAATGTAACCAATTCAGGGTCTTTGCCTAAATGACCTATGATTTCAATTCTATTTAGTGCTGGCATGAGGTTTAGTCTCCTTTCGCATCTTTGCTATTTCTGTAAGCAGCAAGCCTGCTTTGTAGATTGCATCCTGAATCTCTTCCTCAAACTCATCACATTCAATGTAAGTTGCTATATCTTCGAGAGCGTCTTTTACATCCACGCACAAGTCTTCCAATTTTTCAAAGTCAAACATATTCATCTCCCCCTCTTCCGCTTTGGTTTGCCTATCTTGTCGTGGATGAGTTTCATTTCGTCAATAGGCTGTTGGAAAGAATCACATTCCCATATCCTGTAAGCGTGCATTTTCATGAGTTTTAGAGTGGTCTCGGTTGTGTTGAAACTTATGTGCGGCGTGCCGTTTTTGTCTCTGATTACTGGCCTGAACTGGCGTATAGGTATATCACGCCCTTTAAGCACCACCCACTCTCGCATTGATTTCGGCAACATTGTTATCATCTCCTTTCGGTTTGTATAATCGCCTTCCCGATAATCTCTACTATCTGAGGCACTACCGCATTACCGAGTGCCTTCAATCGTTTAGCTCTGTCCATCCTTCTGGGTAGCCCATCATCCACTCTGCAAATTCTGGTTGCAGCTTGAAGCCATGCCTCTTCAAAGCCGTTGCCAATCCATCTCCACTCTTTTGCCACCTGCCTTTCCAATTGTGGTTTCCATTTACCGTTGCGGTTGGCAACAATCCACACTCTTTCCCTTTTGTGTGGGGCGTTGACACTGCAAGCCGGAATAATAAGCGGTTGGACTTCGTAATCTTCCTTTTCCAGGTCAAGGCACACATCCTCGAGTGCCAAATTGATGATTCCAGGAACATTTTCACCAATGACCCAAGCGGGGTGGATACCTTGTATGATTCTAAGCATTTCAGGCCAGAGGTAACGGTTGTCGTCTGCCCCCCGCTTCTTTCCCGCTGCTGAAAAGGGTTGACAAGGGAAGCCCCCACAGATGATGTCGACTTTGTCAAGCTCTTCAATTTTTACCTCCTTGATATCTCTGAAACGGGGTACATTTGGCCAGTGCTTGGCAAGAACTGCATTACAAAACTCGTCTATCTCAACCTGCCATTTAATAACCATTCCTGCTCTTTCAAGTCCTAAGTCAAAACCACCAATGCCTGAAAAGAGCGAGCCTACTGTCAACAGATCATCTCCTTTCAAAAGAGAAGAGGGCTTATTCAGCCCTCCCGATTAGTATGTTGCATATCAGTTGTTAGTAGCTATTCTACTGGAACTGTTTTCAATCCCGAACTCCCGAAGCCGTTATCTCCTCTGGCGGTTTCTTTCTCAGGCTCACCTTTCACGAAGCATACTCCTGTATCAATCCTTGCCGTGATTAGCTGTATCACTCTATCGCCTTTCTGGAAAGTTATTGTCTCATCAGAAGTGTTAATGAGAAGCGCCTTTATTTCGCCAGTATAACCAGCATCGATTACACCGCCAAGACTCATCAAACCCCTTGCAGCCAATCCGCTTCTATCTTTCAGCAAGCCTACATATCCGTAATCAATCTTTACTTTGACACCAGTTCTTACTAGCTTCAATTCTTTCGGAGGCAGTACAATGTCCTCTGCTGTTTTCAAATCAACGCCAGCATCCATAAAATGCGGCTTTTCAGGCTTTAGAATGTCCTCTTTGTAGTAAACTGTCAATTGCTGTCCTCCTTTATAGTCTTATTCAAATCGGGAGTTAGGCTGTATCCACATTTAGCGCAACACCAGGCTTGTTCTTCAACGGCACTGTAATTCTCTGTTTTACACAGAGGGCATATGCGTTTAATCATCCTTTGGTGCTGCCTTTCCGTCTATTTCGTTTATTTCGTCACAAATAGCGTATAGAGTTTCGGTAGCGGAATCAACATCATGGCCTCTGAATACTACGTATTCCCTACCGCTTGTCATTATTGCAACTACGTCATAATAAACGCCAAAATTCGGTGAGGGATAACGCAGGTATAGTTTCTCTATCTGGTCTGTGTTCACGGCTTCAATATCGCCATTGTCTGACAACAGGAACATCACCTCGCCTCCTCTAGCAGTTCTGGATTTTCATAGATGTTGCCGAGAATTTGCAGGCGGTCTGCTTCTTCTAGCATTTTGAGGTTGTGGGGAAAAGAATTAACTACCATTTTTTCGGTAGTTGTATAAATGCTATTTCCTCTCTCATCAAACTGCCAGAAAACAACTTCGCCCTTGTAACTCTTATCTCCTTTGTGCCTCTCCCCACAAAAAAGAACATCCCCCTCATAAATCTCTTCTCCGTTGCAGTCTTTAAGCCCTGTTGACTGCATGAGAATTGCTTGCTCTGGCGAGTGCGTATGCCTAAAATCTTCTGGCTCTCCATCTTCTGGATTTGTGAATATCTCAGCCACGCCTTTTTCATTGAACGCTAGGAATTCCACGCTTCTCATAACTTGATAATCTTTAATCCACGCCCTAAACTTTGGTGTCACTTCACACCTCCTCTGCTACAATGTCTTCTCTTCTTATAGTCTCTGGAAACACAATAGCGTAATCCCTTACGTTCATTGAACGTTCAAAATCTGTAAAATCATCATAGGTAAAATCAACAACGCGAGGCTCATTGCCAATTGTTTCTTTCAGAACATGGAATATATCTGGCACGTCCATCATGATGTCGTCTAAAACTTTTTGCTTTCCGTCAATATACATTGCTTGACCATATTCAGATGTTCTGATATGCACCCAGACACGTTTTGCTTCTGGCATCCTTTTACCTCCTCAATCAATTTCAGTGCTTGTCTTCCCTAAGAAATTGTCTGCCATCTCAAAGTATTCGCAGCAATCATCATCCTCATCAACCTTCATCTCAAGCAGATTACAATATCCGCTTTTAAAATGAGTGCACAGGCGGCAAGGATAATCACGGTCGTCTCTCTCATCGTCACGCACATAAGCGTAATAAGACGGCATTTCTCACACCTCCTTTTCTGCTTCCTTAGCGGTTGGAAACAGATATTTTTGTGCAACGTTGACTGCATAATCCAGAAATTCAGCCATTCTTGCCCATTGCATTGCTCTTGCTATAATGGCGCTGAACAGGTTTTTGGGAATCAGCTTCACTTCATTGTTTGAGAAAAGGCTAAGCTCAATGTCAGCCTTCAGCTCTTCCTTTGTAAACTCTCTGGCAAATCTGCAACAATTTCCAAAGGAGTCGGCATAGGCTTTTACTCGTTCTTCGAGAAACGGTTTGAGCTTAGTGTCAAAAAACTCTTCCACATTTTCGTTTTCTATCAACGTATAATGAAGCTGCTTGCCTATGAGATTTTCAAAGACTTTCATCTCTTCCCTTGTTCTAACAACGAAACCAGCGAAGATAATATCCATAACAGTTCTAAGTTGCTTTGTCATTTGACACCTCCACAATGTTTATCAGTTTCTCGTCTCTAAGCACAGCAACAGTTTCACTAACAATTTCATCGATTATCTTTCGCATTATTGTTGCTGCCGTCTCGTTTTCAAACTTGTACTTTTCGGCCACCCTACCTTGCAATTTCTCAATAGTCATAGTTGTCTCTTCCATTTCATTACCTCCTAATTATTCTTTTGTACACCCATCAGTAGCGCATTACCGCAGCCAGAAGCCTCGCTTTATAGTCGTTTTCAATATCTTCGAGATCGTCATAGAACTTATTAGCCCTTTCAATTACTTCTAAATTGTTGCTTCTGCCCATTTCAACATCATAGAAGCAGCTCACTGAACAACCGATAGCATCGGCAACATCCTCACCAGTAAAGCCGTGTTCCAGCCTACGCAAAAACAGCTTTGGAACGTTGCTCGTATCCCCTAATTCGTGATAATCAACGTTCAATACCTTGCTTAACTGAATCAGCTTGTACGGTGACATCAACTGCTTTTCTTGAGCCTGGTGTATTACCTTGTAACTGAATTTGTGTTTGTTGCACAAGAAGCCCCATGATATATTCCTCTTTGCCATTAACTCTTCTATTGTGTCAAGGTAGATTTTGCAGGTAATTGTCATAGACTCTCTTCCTTTTCGTGGCCGCCAAGAATGAACGCATCGGGTTGTATTGAACGCATAGCTATGAAAGCGTCTGTAAGGCTAACCGCTTCGAGTATTCTGCTTTCCTTAATGCCGTTGAGTTCAATCTCTACTACATATTTCATTTCCCTATCTACCTCCCGCTAATGATGTAGTCAAACTTGTGTTCGGTGATGATTTTCCACTCGTCCATAGTCAATTCTTCTGGCTCTTTCCTCAACCTTGTTCTCATGGCCTTCAGTGCCTCGCTATTCTTTTCAGACCTTGCCCACTCAACCAGCCTTCTGAAAGCCAGAAACCTTCCGCAACCAACATATTCGTACTTCAACCTGTTATCTACAACGCTAACAATTGCGCTTAATCCCTTGAATTTGCACGTGCGATAGTTAAGACACTCCCATTCACACTGATAAGCGTATTTATAAACATCTTGGAACTGCCAGTATTCGCCTCTTGTCATCTCTTTTACTTCGCCTGGCACGCTTATCTCTTTCAAGGCGTTGTTTACGGCTTTGAGCATTGCGGGGCTGGCAGGGTCTTGAGGCTTTAACTCCTGAATAAGCCTATCGAGCGTACTAGCGAGCCGCTTTACTTGCAAGTCGTTCGATGTTCTCAATGATTCTCCGACTGTCTGCATCGCTGACCTCCTCATTTGCGTTTAGCCACTTGTCAATGTTTTGATCGTTTCTCACGCAGTATTCCCAGGTCGCATAGTAAGTATGGGTTTCGTTGTCGCCTGTCATGTAGGGATTAGCAAGTATGTTGCTGATAGCGGTTTTCATCTCTTCAAGGGTGTAAGTCTTGAGCCTCAGTCTAGCTTTCTGCTTCAGAGGATAGAGATTCTTGTACTTCTTTCCTGACTTTTCTCTGTAAAACTGAAAGAGTTCTTCCACTTTCGTGTCAAGTTCCTGAATTTCGGAACTTGCACAAGAATGTTTTTCTTTAGTAATATCATTACTTAGTTCTTTATTACTTAGTAGTGTGAGGTTTTCCGCATCTGGTTTATCCATATCTGGATTATCCATATGTGGATTTCCTGAATCTGGATCACTTTCGCTGTTTAAGCCGTTTTTATCTGCTGAATTGGGAATTTCATAGATATGATAGATGATTTCTTTGAAAGTTCCATCGGGATTTCTTATAGTTTCCTTTACCATGTAGCCGTGTTCTTCAAGCTCGACAAAGGTAGTTCTAATTGCAGTTATTCCGTCTGAAAAGTGGTTTACGAGTTCGTTTATTATCGTTTTCCAATCGTCTGGAAGGCTTAGAATGTAAGCCATCAACCCCTTTGCCTTCATTGAAAGCGTCTTGTCTTGGAGAAAACCTTTGTGGATAATCGCAAAATTGACCTTGCTTTTAATTCTGTGAATTGTTTCTGCCATTAACCTTCACTCCTTTTGTAGAAAAGAGGGGCTTGGTGCTGCCCCTCACTTGCCAAAGCCGATCTCTTCCGCTGACGGTTGACCGAACACCTCCGAATCCATACCTTCAGTGCCGTCATCTATTACCGTTACCGATGTTTCTTCGTAGTCTTCGTTGATTTCGTAAGTCTCTTTATCGGGTAGAGTATCCAGTAAATCTTTGGAGATCGTTGATCTAATAGTCTCATCTGCCGCTAATTGCCTGTGCAGTTCAACGGATACTGGCGCATATTTGAGCGCTCTCTTCAGCACAGTCTTTAATGCCATAGCTTCATAGTTTGTCTTCCACGGTGAGTCGCTTGAATTTGCCGATTTGCTGTACTTTCTTCTAACCTCATCTACTTCCTCGGCACTCATTACGTGGATTATCTGACCGCCGTTTACCAATTCAATGAAAATGTAGTAATCGGTAATTCTTCCCCTATCCTTTCCGCGATAAGGTATGTGGCGCAAATACTGGTTGCTTCCGTATTCGTACTTAAATTCGTCTTTTTCATACACAGTGCCAGGACGTACAGTTTTTACTTCACCAGAGCGCCACAGCAAGGCAAGATGGCCTGCATAACCGATCTGAAAAGTGGCTTTGTCTTTGTAGGGAATTATCCAAGCCTGTCCCAATTGAGTATTAGGCTCTAACCCCAATTGAGCGGCTGCGATTAGGGCCGCAAGGAACGACTGAGGAGTGCAAGTCTGAAGTTTAGGATTGCTGTTCCATGCAGTGAAGGCCATTCTTCTGAATCTCGCAGGCGACATCCCTGTGCCTTCCAACGCATCGGCAAACTGATCGGTCATCTTCTCAAGGTAACCTCTCATCTGCTGATCGGCTGTTTTCATAGTGCTTTGTACTTTCTCTTTTGTCGCCAATTGCTTCTTTACATCGTTTGCGTTTGCCATTACTTCACAACCTCCTTTTTAGAACTTTCAATCAGAAGCTCCCCGCCAAATTCTTTTAGCGTTTCACAAATTTTCTTGTAGTTTTCTTCTTCAAAGGGATTTAGTGTGTCCGCTGATTGATAACGTTTCAGCGAATTTAGGATTGTTCTAACTGTCTGGAGTGACTTTTTTTCTTTCATCCGTTTAATAAGCCGTAGTACATAAACGTCTTTGTCGTAGAACATATAAGCTATATTTCCTTTGGCAAACGTTTTGCCACATGGGACTCTTATGGGATCAAGAAAAGGAAAATTGGTATGGAGAAGATGAAACAGCTCGTTTTTATTTAAGCCAACGGTTTCAATAACATCTAGCGTAGTAAGGTAACCCAAAGAGCGGTAGGTATCAAAATCTGTTTTCGGTTTCATTACTTAACAACCTCCTTCACACCGAATTTTCTGTACGATACTGTCTTGTACTTGTCGTAGAGTTCCTTTTCATTAGCCTTGAAGGCGGCCTTGTCAAAGGAAGTTTTCTGATACCTCTCAAGGATTTCAGGGTGTTCTTCTGCAAGTCTCTGTTCATCGGTTGTGTAAACGTTAGTCCATTTCACAAGCCGATACTCAGTCCTGCCTTTCTCGTACTCTCCAAGCTCTGCCTTCGCCTTGTTTTCGATCTCTTCCTTTCTCTTTTCGAGATCCTTTATCTGATCGCAAATTACCTGCCACTCGTCAAGGTCGTTATCAATCAGTGGCGGCAAGTCAATCACGTCAGGCTCATGGGCTTCTGGATATAGGGCTTTGAGGATTACTTCTGAATCACTTGAAGCGTCAAAGGGAGGCATCTTGCGAGGTATCACGTTTTCGTTCCAGAACTCTTCTTCTGCTTCTATGATCTGTTTCACAAGTTCTTCGTCTTTCTCGATGTAGTTGGCTACAAGGCGGTTGCCGCCGATGAGAGCAACGAGGTATCCCCACATCAAACCTGCGACTTCCATGTTGTGCTGAATTTGAACAATGTACTCGGCTGGCGATTCTCCGTTCTCCCATTCGCCTTTCTTCCATTCAGTGACATTCTTTACTTCGAGAACGCCAGGAGTTTTCTTTTTGGGGTCGTGAATGATTCCATCGAGATGAGCAACCATGAAAGGATGCTTTTCGCTTCTCAACATCTCTTCGTTGATTTCAACTTCTACGTTGTACTCAGCAGCGAACTGATTCCTGATAACAGGCTCAAGTATGTTGCCCCACTTGATATAGTCGTTATCCACTTCGGGCGTTTCCTGCCCTATCTTGTTCAGGTAAACTCTCATGCGAGACATATACCTGCTGATACCTAATACCGCTGCTGCTTCACTGCCTCCTATTCCCGACCGCCTTTCTTCAAGCCACTCAGGGCTTCCTACTTTAAGAATTGTCTCTTGCATTTCTTTTTGCCTCCTCTTCTTGAAAGTTGTAATAGCAGCAAGACCTGTGCCCGATTACTAAGAGAGTCCATAGCCAGTTGAGAAAACGGTCTAAAGTCTTTTCGTCGTCGAAAGTCTCTATTACTCGGTAAGCACGTTTAGAAACGTCATCGGTAGGGTCGTAAGCTGCTTCGTGTACTAGATGCTTGCTCCCATCTCTTTCATGAGCTACTATGTTGCATCTGTAAATTTCGCTGATGTTGTCTAGGTTTAGAATGTGACCTTGTGAAGTTCTGTAAAACACCTTTCACACCTCCTGTTTATTCTTTGCTTGCCATTGCTGGGCTTCTTCTTAATGCAAATTTTGGGAATACTACTTCTAACGGCACTTCTAAAGCCGCCGCTATCCTGTCCGCTATATCGAAGCGAGGGCTTCTTTCTTCGTTTTCTAGCCTGCTTACCAGCGTCAAACTTATCTGTGCCAGTTCCGCAAGCCTCTGCTGTGTTAAGCCTTTGCTGAGCCTCAGCTCTCGCAGGTTGTTTTGTACGCTCACGTTTATCACTCCTTATTTGTTGTGGGTATGTAACACTGTATGTAAACCTTGACTTTGCAAGTTGTT
>Ga0334900_1001626_pt1 | contig 23149 bp, 22 predicted proteins | sample GraSluR3_MG_2_FD_207231 | JGI IMG/M metagenome (GOLD analysis project Ga0334900, IMG submission 207231) | Sludge microbial communities from methane-producing bioreactor in Wageningen University, Netherlands - Granular Sludge_31_08-R3 | ecosystem: Engineered > Bioreactor > Anaerobic >...
CACAAACGCTTATTAAAGTACGCTATTTTTTAGAATTTATCCACAAAAAAACAACCACAGAAGAAAAAAACAATGAAAAAAGGAGCTTTGCGCTAGCAAAAATTATTTGCTAACGCAACAGCCCCATTAAAGTTATTTCCATAAAGTTATTCCCACCAGGGTGGTGCGTGTTCTCCATCGTCATGTGAAAAAACATAAGTGGTGTTGTAAGAAGTGGGCACACTAAATATCTTATCGCTGGATGGTTTCGGTTTACCTACAAAGTATACTGTTTCCGTCGATCGATATTCCTGTCCGCTAAAAGGATCTTTTGAATAGACGTTCACTTCTCTAAATTTTTTTGTTGTCTGATCAATAACATAATCATAAATATTTACAAGACCACTGACGCTACCAGGATCGTTTTTCTCGAACTGATAAACAATAGCGTCATCTGTTTCAAGACGTTTTCTAAATCCTAGAGTATCTAGTTGAAACCATTGATGCTCGTGAACAGAGGACGGATAAAAATAAACTTCTTCTTTAGAAGGTACGATTACTTTATATGTATCTTCTTCTCTGAAACTAATCACTTCCACTTTTTCACCATGCATGTTAAGAGGGGTTTGGCGCTCTGCCATGGTTTCCATTTGATTACCATTAAATGTTAGTGTCAAAACGTTTCCGGAAACTTCATCGATAAGCTCAATATCGAAATATCCCTCCATGAATGTCGATTGAAATGCATCCCTAAAATCTTCTGAATAAGGAGTATTGCTAAAGAACAAGGAAAGAGTTCTGTCTTGATAGGTCACATCTTGCCTCGGCATAAATACATCCCATGGAATCTCTTCAAAATCCATGCTTTCAAGAACAGATTCCTGAACTAATTCTAAGTCTTCATTATATACTTCTTCTTGTATAACCACTCCAAAATCTAGTGAAATCCATTGTTTAACGAACCCGTTGTCTGGTTGACTTAAATTTTTTTTTAGCACGTAAAGTACAGGCATGTCAAATAACTCTGTTAATTGACATTCTTTTATCTCAATATGTGAAGCGATTTCTAAAGCGTTATGTGAGATAGGGGGTAGATTTTTGATTACGGGTGTATAAATCATAGTGCCTATTAGAATAGTGTCCTCTTCTTCTGTAGACACTAGTTCCGTAGCTTCATAATAAATCTCCTTGTATGGATCGTAATAAACGTATTTTGTGTTCATCTCACCTAATACCTGTTTTTCTGCTATATATGATTCTCTAAGCCATACTGTTTTAAGAGTGTCCTCAGCCCACGGCGTCTTTACAATATAGTCACCTCTGAAAGATGAAAAACCATTATGTTTGCAACTTTGCCATAATTGAATGCCTTCTAGTTGATCATCTACTGTAATTACTCCGATTTCATTCGGGGCATGTGTTGCTTCATTAGAAGTAACTGTTAAATTGGTCGTGTTTGGAATGATATCTTCACTACTCTCCACGCCGCTAGGCTTGATTTCAGTAACAGTTGATTCTGAAATACACCCAACTAGGAAAATTATCAGGAATAAAACCATTATCTGAATTAAATTTTTCATATACACCTCCAAATTATGTGTTATTCTTGAACCTGGTAATTAACATTTGTACCATCGTAAGTGAATAAAGATGTGTAGGAAAAATCAGCAAATAAATCATTCCATGATGCCGGTTTTGACTCAAGAATTGCTTGAGGGAGAGTGAGTCCGACCTCAGAAAGATTAATAGCACGAGCATAGTTGGCGTTAGTGCCATCATAATATACGATTATATGCTGGCTAAGTTCTTGATGTGGAGTATAGTCACAATAGGAGAGATAGAAGGCTCCGTTCTCATCAACATACTGTTGCATAACATAATCGGAAACAAGTTCACCGGTAGCGGTGTTGGAATAATCAATAGTTTTATCCGAAGGTGAATAGGTTAATAAAATGCTTTGTTCACCGCCGTCATTATAAAAAGAATCATATTGAAAAACATATTTATCACCGTCTTTTATTAATGAACTTGCGTATTCTCCACTACCATTAGGCATTTGGCTACGTTCATTATTCCAGGAATCAGCCATACCATTCATGGCTTGTTCCAATTCAGCATTTAATACAGCCATTTCTACGATGCTTATGGACATCAAATCACCAAAAAATGTAAAATCTTCGATATCAGCACCAACATTATCAACGACATCATAAAAATCCTCAAAGAGGGTAGAAAATTGCTGAATACTTGCAAAATCGTTTTTTGTTGTTGAATCAGGAGAATCTTGAGAAGCGATCTCGGATAAATCCACTTGAGAGGCGACCTCATCCATAACTTCGTTTATATCTTCTGAGGAAACACCGCTATCAATAGCTTCTTCGATTTGTTTTTCAATAATTTTTTTAGTAGATGAGCTAAGGTCATCATCAGAATCTTTGGAACATCCAACAATTAAAAACATAAATAATAAAAGTATACCTATTGACATTATCTTTTTTTTCATACTTTTTCTGGTAAATAAATTACCAAACTCCTTTCCCTTATAAATAATAGTTTTGACACCTAAACCATACATATAATATAATGGTTTTAAGCTTTACAGGCATTATTGTAAATTAAAAAAGAGTCATATAGGTAGTGTCGAATGGCTATAAAACGGTCACACAGATAGGAGAAGTAATCGATGGAAGTATCTGAAAAACTTGCAAGGTCTATAACAACCATTCTTAGCTTTCATATTGTTGCACTTCTTTTTTTAGTGGGTTTTACCTTTCTGATTTATCTCAAAGCTAAGAAAACAGAGCTTTTTTATAGTTACCTTCTTGTTTTGTCCATGCTGATTCTTTGGATGATCTCAAAAATATTTAAAACCGTATCACCAACACTTATGTTAAGATGGCTTTTTATAGTTACCCAATATGTTGGTGTGTATTTTCTTGGATATTTTCTGCTTGTCTTTGCTTATATTTATAATAAAAATAAGATGCCAACAAAAAAACAGCTCTTGCTTTGGGGATGCATACCTTTATTTTCCTTTATAGTAGTTTTGACCAATCCCCTCCATATGCAATTTTATTCCTATTTTGATATATATCGGGATAAATTCGGACCATTTTTTTATCCGCTTCAAATTATTCAATATGTATATATATTGATTGCAGTTATATTATTGTCCCAAAATTATGTTTGCGAAGCAGGGTTTTCTGAGAATAAATCTTGGGGACGTTTTTTTGTTGCTCTTATTCTAATTCCCTTATTTTCCAACATCTATTATATATTGTTTAAACTAGACTTACTTGAGTGGATTTTCCCTTTCGCCGTGTTTGATTTTACGCCAATATCGGGGTCGCTTGCCATTATGCTGTTCATGATTCCGGTCTTAAAATATCGTATCTTTGATTATGTGCCGATTTCATATGCCTATATTTATGACCAATTACCACAAGGAATTACCTTTGTTGATTTGCGTAAAAAAAGAAGCTACGGTGGTAATGATGTATTTATACAGCTGTGCCAAGCTCATCAAGGACAAGTAGAATCACTTATTACCAAGATGATGGAAAACCCAATATCTGAAAACACTGCTGAAGCGAATCATCGATTGCTAACCTTGAAAGACCGGATTTTTCAGGTAGAACAAAGAGCATATGGAGAGCGCCGACGTATTATCTGCTTCAAGGAAATGACAAAAGTCTATAATCAGCAGCAAGAACTCAAAAAACAAACAGATGAATTGATTAGAACGAATGAAAAACTGGACCAAATGATTCGACATGAGAGAGACTTGGCAACAGCCAAAGCTAAGGCAAAAATCGCACAAGATATGCATGACATACTCGGACATAGTCTGACTGTTATTATAGGAACGACAGAACTTGCTATACTTGAAGAACGGGAAATATCTGACAGTGAATTAGCAAAAGAACGTTTGCGTGAAGTGAAGCGATTGCTTGAAACGAGTCTTAGGGATTTGAAAACATCAAAGCTGGAGATAAATTCCAAGTGGACAAAGACCTCTTTAATCAAAGCAATCCAATGCTTGAAAAATGATCGTATTGATATGGAATTGGTGGTTCAAGGGGAAACTTATGAACTGACCAGTGAACAAACAGAAGGGATTTTTCGATTGTGTCAAGAGAGTATTACTAATTCGATTCGACATGGTAAAGCAAAACATAGTCATATCATTATTCGTTATGAAAAACATCAAGTACAGGTCTTTGTCATTGATGATGGACAGGGGTGTTCTACAATTAAACCCAATTACGGGCTTAGTGGAATTGAGGCAAGAATCAAAGCGCTAAAAGGGGAGGTAAGCTTCGGATCTGATGGCGAGCGAGGTTTTCACATACATGCCAATATCCCCGTCAAACAATCTGGTGGGTAACGGCAAAAACAGAAAGTCTAGAACGATCCGACAAACCGGTCATACTTAAAATCTTAGAAACTCGATTTTTTATAGTACCTTGACTATAGTTTAGTATTTGGGCAATTTCTCTATTTGTTTTCCCTTCGACGATGAGTCGAATGATTTGAAGATCGGTACCGTTAAATAATTGATCATTTATTTTCATACACTCAAGGGAATCTTTAAAATGAATGTTCTTTGTTTCCAGCATAGTATTATAGGCACTTCTATGGAAAAGAACCATATCATAATAGACACATTTTACAGCTAAAATCAGTGCCTGTGGCTTCATATCCTTGACTAAATATCCGTCTGCTCCCAGGGAGCAAGCCGTCGAAATATTTTGTGGGTTTTCAAAGGTTGTCAGCATAATAAACTTGGCATCTGGCAACTGAGATTTGAGATCAGTTAAGGCATCAACGCCACTCATAATGGGCATCTGAATATCCAGTAATAAAACATCAGGATGGTGTTTTAAAGCCAGTTGTATAGCTTCTTGGCCATTATCAGCAAAAGCAACCACCTCAATGTCAGGGTCCTTTGTTAACATATCAACTAACATTGAACGAAATAATTGTTGGTCATCTGCAACTAAAATTTTAATCATAATTCTCTCCCTGTTTGGTAAAAATTTTATGTACAAAGGTGCGTAGCTTAGCATAAATGTGTCTTAGTGTATTTGAAAAGTCACTTAGATTTTGATGGTATAGTTCTGAGTGTTTATAGTTAGAGTCAAGAATAGTGTCTAGTCCTTCCAATGCTGATTGCAAATCGTTAGCCAAGGTATCTTGAATGCTTTGAATTTGTTGTAATCGTAGATTTTCTGTGTTCAAGGAGTTGACAAGCTTAGCCTCTAGTTGAAGTTTCTCATGAGCATCTTCGAGAATTTTTTTTTGATGGCGTAGGGTTGTTTCAATCGACTTTAATGCGGTTATATCATAAAAGATAAGGGCATGACCAACAAAAAAGCGATGAGAAACGATGGGAATAATATTTATATAATAAGACAAATCCTTATAAGTAATTTCACAGTGTGTTTCAGGCAAGCTGTCCATATGCATGGTATCAAGTAAGTCCTTTAAACTATTAATCGAACCGAAAGTTTTTTTGAAATTTTCAGGATGATTGATCTCTATAATATCTCCATTACGATTAGTGATTAATGCTAAATCTTGAATTGAAAAGAAAACAGTTTGAACATCTGGAGATGCATTGGAATGATTTGTTGTTAATAAACAAAGACGTGAAAACTCAATAATGAAAACCAAGGTCGTCACCCCAAACAAAACCCATAGAATACGAAAGGAATATACAAAAAAAGTTTGAGAGATGAATTGAAATTTGTTGCTGATAGAATTCCGAAACAACAAAGTGCAAGACAAAGCATTGAAAATATATAAATATAGGATGTCATTCGATTGTGTTTTTTTCGAATAGAATACCAAATACATAATAGTAGAATTATGAATAACAGTATCGTCAACACGATTGTTTTGAATAAAATTCCCAACGTTACAACCACAGAATCACCACCCTTTAAGTCTAATTTTAGCACTTCATTGTTGTAGAGACAATAAGAAGTTTTTCTATAAGGAGCTATTGTTATGGATTCTGGGCTGTGATATAATTCTAATGTTAGTTTAGGTGCAAAATAGTTCGTAGCAAAGAGAGGAGAACGCATGAAATTACATGTGGGTGTTTTTTTCGGCGGGAAAGCGACAGAGCACGAGGTGTCTGTTATTTCAGCAATACAAGCAATCGAAAATATAGATAAGAATAAATACGAGATAATTCCAATATACATAACAAAAGATGAAACCTTTTATACGGGAGATGCATTATTAGATATTAAAAACTATAAAGATTTAAACAGTTTACTTAAAAACTGTTACGCGTGTGCATTTGAGAAGCGTAAAGGTGAAGAAAAAATAGACTTGCTGAGAATACCGAGTAAGTTATTTAACAAAAAATTAGGATATATTGAATTGGCTTTTCCGATTTTACATGGAAATAAAGGAGAAAATGGAGGCGTTCAAGGATTCCTTGAGATGCTGTCGATTCCTTATGTAGGGTCGAATGTGTTAGCTTCAGCGGTGAGTATGGATAAGGATATTTCGAAAATCATTGCCCTATCCGCCGGAGTTCCGGTCATTGATTTTGTGGCCATTGATAAATATGCCTATTATAAAAAAAGTGAAGTTATTCTCGCCGATATACTCCAAAAATTGGAGTTTCCGATGATTATTAAACCGGCAGGTGGTGGTTCAAGCATTGGTATTGAAGTAGCGAAGAATTCAGAGCGATTAAAAGCGGCCATAGAACAAGCCTTTAATTATGATGTGAAGCTTATTATTGAAAATAAAGTGGAAAAAATTCGCGAAGTCAACTGCTCAGTACTTGGTGACATTGAAGATGCAAAAGCATCCGTCATTGAAGAGCCCAGTACAACCGATGAAATCTTATCTTTCAAAGATAAATATATGCAGGACTCAACAAAAGGCATGAGTAGTGCCAAGCGCCAAATTCCGGCCGATATTGCTGACGATATGCGTCAAGAGATTGAAGGCTATTCCAAAACAATCTTTCGAAAATATGGGTGCTCGGGTGTGGTGCGTATTGATTATATTATTGACACACAGAAAAACAAAGTTTATTTCAACGAAATCAATCCGATTCCGGGATCTTTATCCTTTTATCTCTGGGAACCTAGTGGCGTGAAATATAAAGAGCTTCTTGATGAATTAATCCGCATTGCAATCAAGCGTCATCAACGAAATAATGAGTTCAACTACTCTTTTGATAATAACTTGTTTGCGTCGAATGGATTAAATATGAAAGGTAAACTAAAAGGCGGTTCAAATGGGTGATCGGTTTAACGAACGTTACGATTTAAGCAAAAAGATCATAAAAAGTCTAGATTCTATTGGCTACCATAAGCCAACAGATGTTCAAAAGCAGGTCATCATGCGTGTGCTTAATGGTGAAGATCTTGTAGTACAAGCGGATACCGGCAGTGGAAAAACCGCAAGTTTTGGTATACCTATTGTGGAAAAAGTGCATGTTTTAGACAATTATGTTCAGGCCTTGATATTGACACCAACGCGGGAGTTAGCGGTTCAGGTCAGTGATGAAATACAAAAACTGGGAAAATACAAACATATTCGAACTTTGCCGGTTTATGGAAAGCAAAACATTGATATTCAAATACATCAGTTGAAACAACGTGTGCACGTTGTTGTAGGAACGCCGGGGCGTGTCATTGATTTAGTAGAAAAAGGGCACTTAAAGCTAGAACAATTGGATATGCTCATCTTAGATGAAGCCGATGAGCTATTACGACGAGGTTTTTTAGATGCGGTTACAGGTTTAATGAATCAGCTTCCCCAAAGTAGACAGACCTTACTTTTTTCAGCAACCATGCCTGAAGCCATTAGCAACTTAACCAAACGGTATATGCACCATCCGGAGCGGATAGACGTTGCGTCTGAGATTGATGAAAAAAATTTAATTGAAACGTTTTCAAAAAGTACAAGATCAGAAGATAAGACGCTGATTTTATTTGAAGTTATTGAACAACTACAACCTGAGCAATGTTTAATATTTTGTAATACCAAAGTCGATGTGGAGCGGATTTATAAATCCATGCGCCGACGTTTTAATCATGTAGAGATGCTTCATGGGGATCTGCCACAAAAACAACGTCTGCAACAGATTCAGCTTTTTAAAGCAGGTCAAACAAAATATTTAGTGGCAACAGATTTAGCCAGTCGTGGTTTGCATATTCATCGTTTACCTTTGGTCATAAATTATGATTTGCCTGTAGACGTTCAAAACTATACCCATCGCATCGGTCGAACAGGGCGAGAAGGGGAAAAAGGTGTTGCCATCAGCCTAATTAATGCATTAGATATAGAGCGAGTCCAAGATATTGAAGCTTATTTACAGGAAACACTGAAGCCGCTTCCTGAAGACTATGTTTTAATGAACAATACAATGAGCGGAAGAAAAACAGATGATCAGAAAAAGACATATCAAGATATTTTAAAGCTTCGCATTTCAGCGGGAAAGCAAAAAAAGATTCGCGTTGGGGATGTGGTTGGTGCACTTTGTAATTTAGAAGGCATTACTCAGGCTGATATAGGAGTTATAGACATTCGAGAACGCTATAGTTATGTTGAGATTTTTAATCACAAAGGTCGGCAAGTCATCGAACAGCTTAATGGACAAACGATTAAGAATAAAGTCGTCAAAGTCGAAAAGGCAAGAGGACATAAGGAGTTAATATAATGAATCAAACCCAAGTTGCACAGTTGATTAAAGATAATTATCGCGCGCTATATCTAATGGCAGGAAGAGTCGCTAACTGCCCGATGGTTCAATCGGATCAGTTCAGCTGGGTGAATAATCAACATATATGGCCGAATCGAATTTATGGCCTGAATCTAAAGGAAGACCTAGCGGAAGATGTGTTACGCGAGATGGTGCAAGGCATGGCAAGCGGTGAATTGCCTGAAATAATAACAACAAGCATGTTTACAAAACCAAAAAACTATGAAACGATTTTTGCCCGTGTCGGATTAGAAAAAAAATTTGAGGCAGCTGGCATGGCTCTTGATTTAACTCAAATTACATGGCCGGCAACAAAATCACCGGAGGTTACAACAAGCTTTACCATAAAAATAGTAGAAACGGAAGAAGAAATCAATGCATGGTGCTCCGTTGTTATGGAAGCGCTATTTGAACAACCAATTCACCGTATGGAAGCTTATCGCAAGGTGATTGCGCAGTTGATTCGGCGCCAAGAAATTAGGTGTTTTATGGCAAAACATGGCGATGAAGTTGTGGCTACATCGATGTTGTACCGCTCGGCTCCTGATATTGTAGGAATCTATCATGTATCAACCCTCAAGGCATATCGCGGGCAAGGAATTGGAAAAGAAGTAACACGAGTTCCCCTTATACATGCGAAAGAATTAGGGTGTCGTATCGCAGTTCTTTTTGCCTCAAAGTCTGGGGAAAGCATTTATCGTCAATTAGGATTCGAATCTTATTGTGCGTTTGGAAGATATGGTTTGGCAAAAGCAAAGAATGAATAAAAATGCAAAACGATGAATTATAATTCGCGACAATGTCTTGAATTTGCAGGTGTTTTTTTGAAAAATAATATGACCAAAATAGTCAAAAGGTCCCATTAAATATAGGCCTTAGCTATAAACCTTGACAAATGGGCGTTCCGATGATATAATAATAGGGGTTGTGAATTAAGATTAGTTTTTTGATTCACATATTTATTTGCAAGAAAGAAACACCAATTTTTTGTGTTTCAAGAATATAATTTATAAAAATGCACTAGTGAAGTACATGTGTTGAGTAGATAGATTAGCGAGTTGATTTACGTACCATTTTCGTAAAAAATGATGTGGAGATGAATTAGCTAGTCTGTAGCGTTGAAAGGCATAATGGAAAAACGTCGTAATGAGCTGGGGCTTGTATAGGATCAAATGGTCATATACTATACTATGGGAACGCCATGGTATAAAGTGAGTTAAATAATATAATTTAGCGAAACTTAGGCACTCTAACTCTGGATATCCAGAGTTAGAGTGCCTAAGTTTTTTTAAATAAGAACAAAGAGGCTACGCCTCGGTCCGCTTGCGGATTGTTCACGGAGGGAAAGGACCCTGACGTAAAGAGTAGACACTTATTGACCTTATTGGAAGGAGTATCAATGCAAGAAACAATACAAATGACACAGTTTAAAATGGATAAGAAACGAGTTACGGATGATTACTACGCCAAATGGAAAGATTGGAAATGGCAGATTAAAAACACCATTCGTAAAGTAGAAACAGTTGAGAAGATTTTAGGTGTGACTTTTGACGATGATAAACGTAAAGTGATTCAAGGGACTATCGATAAATTCCCGATGGCCATTACACCCTATTATCTTTCTTTAGTGGACAAAAGTGATTATGAGAATGATCCGGTATTTAAACAATGCTTTCCGGATAGTCAAGAATTACAATTAACTAACTGTGATATGGAAGATCCTTTACATGAAGATAAAGACAGCCCTGTACCGGGAATTACACATAGATATCCGGACCGTGTGCTTTTTCATACGAGCAATGTATGTGCAATGTATTGTAGACATTGTACACGTAAGCGAAAAGTAGGCGATCAAGATTCAATTCCGTCAAAAGACCAAATTCGAATCGGTATAGAATATATTAAAAATGCACCGGAAGTTCGAGATGTATTATTATCCGGAGGAGATCCATTTATGCTATCGGATAGTTATCTTGAATGGATTCTTGATGAAATCTCAGCGATACCTCATGTTGAAGTCATTCGAATCGGAACAAGAACACCGGTTGTACTACCTTATCGAATAACAGATGGACTCATTAAAGTCCTTGAAAAACATGATAATATTTGGATTAACACACATTTTAATCACTCAAGAGAAATAACAAGTTCATCTAGGCATGCCCTTAAAAAGCTGGCAAAAGCAGGTATTCCATTAGGAAATCAATCGGTATTATTGAGAGGTATTAACGATTGTCCGCGTATCATGAAGAAATTGGTTCATGCGCTTGTTGCCAATCGAGTCCGACCTTACTATATCTACCAATGTGACCTATCTGAAGGTCTAGAACATTTTAGAACCAATGTTGGTAAAGGTATTGAAATTATGGAAAGTTTAAGAGGTCATACCAGCGGATTTGCAGTACCAACCTATGTTATTGATGCACCGGGAGGTGGAGGTAAGATACCGGTTATGCCAAACTACCTTATCTCATGGTCTGTCAACAAAGTCGTTCTTCGAAACTATGAAGGTGTGATTACAACCTATACAATGCCGGACAGTTACGAGGCAATAGAATGTGATCGAAAATGTGAAAGTTGTGATTTACAGTTGAAGTTAAATAATGAAGATGAAGAAGAGGTTGTTGTTGGAATTTCAAAACTTCTGTGTGACTATGAAGATGAAATCACATTGACGCCGGAGAATTTAGACCGAGACCGACGCAATCAAGGAGCTGATGAAGTTGATGAAGAATCAAAACAAGAACCAGCTCGTGTTTAATCAAGAAACGAGAGAAAATTCCCAAGGCAAGTGCCAACAAGCCGAAGATACAATAGAAAAAATCGGAAAATCAATTATACACCATGGAAAAAGCAGTGATCGAGTCTATATCATGAAATTTTATGAAGAAGACAGTGACGCCTTATATAATCTTGTCAATACATTAGTGCATGAAAAAGGTTATACAAAAATCATTGCTAAAGTTTCGGAAAAGTTGAAGCCTTATTTGCTAGATAAAGATTTCCGTATCGAAGCCCATGTACCTAAATTTTATCAAGGTAGATCCGATGGCTATTTTATGTCGTATTATACAGATCCAAAGCGACATACGAGTCAAGAACTTGAGCGTATCAATGATGTTTTAGAAAAGGCGATTAGAAAAAAAGATGAAACACGCGAACCTCTTGTGCTTGATTCAGATACAGATATGATGAAACTTGAAAAACGACATACAAAGGAAATGGCCAAGGTATATCAACAGGTTTTTGATTCATATCCGTTCCCGATATTTGACCCAGAGTATTTAGCCAAGACGATGGAAGAAAACATTATTTATTATGGTGTTTTTCATCATAAACAGCTCGTAGCCATTGCATCCGGTGAGACAGATTACAGTAACTTAAATGCAGAAATGACAGATTTTGCAACCTTACCGGAATACCGACGACAGGGCTACGGACAAGCGCTTTTAGAAGCGGTTGAAAGTGCATTAAAACAACAAGGATATCGCACACTATACACAATAGCGCGAGCGGTATCCTATGGTATGAATATTACCTTTGCAAAAAGCAACTACGCCTACGGCGGGCGATTAATTAACAATACAGATATAGCCGGACAAATAGAAACGATGAATATTTGGTACAAGAATATTTAGTACAAAATATAATCAAATCAAATGAAACGATGAAAAGGAGATTTATTATGAAGAAGTTTAACATGAAAGTAGTTTTATCAGCAGTACTTGTATTATCAATGGTTTTGATTGCAGGATGTAGTAGTTCACCGGATACAACACTAGGTAAAATTGAAGAAGAAGGAACAATGACTTTTGCAATGACAGGCCAATACCCACCTTTTAACTTTATCAATGAAGATGGAAATATAGACGGTTTTGATATTGATATTGCAAAAGCGATTGCCGCAGAAATGGGCGTTGAAGCTGAACCGATTACAACAGCTTGGGACGGTATCATCGGTGGCCTTGAAAGTAAGCGATTTGATATGATTATCGGTAGTATGGCGGTAACACCTGAACGATTGGAAAAAGTAGCTTTTTCAGATCCTTATTATTATGATGGAGCACAGTTTTTTGTACCGATGAGCTCTGATATTGGAAGTATTGAAGAAGTTAATGGAGGTACCGTTGGTGTTGTTACAGGTACAACCTTCCATGACGCATTAAGTGAAATGGATAATGTTGGTGAAATCATGCAGTTTGAGTCAGATGTTGACAACTTTATGGCACTTGGACAAGGTCGTATGGATGGACTAGTAACAGCGAAGTTTGTTGGACTTCAAGCACCTGAAAAATATGATGTTCAAATTCAACCTGCAGGAAGTTTATTATATGACGAAGAAATCGCCATTGCTATTCGTCAAGATGATGAAGACTTACTAAATGCAGTCAACGAAGCATTAGCAACACTTGTAGAGAACGGAACTTATGAAGAAATAAGCAACAAGTGGTTTGGTCTAAATATATTAGAAAAATAAAAAAATAGGAGGCGTTAACCTTTGGAAGCAATCTTAGAAGCGGTACAAAGTTTTTTTGGAACAGTAATTCAATACGCCCCGAATTTTTTACCTGCAGTGTATTTAACACTGCAGTTATCTTTCTTTTCTATTCTATTAGGGACTCTTTTTGGATTAATTGTTACCTCATTAAAATTAGTTAAATTGAAAGCACTACAAATCATAGCCAATATATATGTATCTATAGTCCGTGGAACACCATTGTTACTTCAGTTGTATTTTATTTTTTATGGCTTACCACAACTAGGGCTTGAATTCGATGCATTTACATCAGCTGTTATTGGTTTGGCCTTTCATAGTGGTGCCTATATTAGTGAAATTTTTAGAGGATCTATTGAATCCATTGATTATGGGCAAAATGAAGCGGCTAGAGCGTTGGGAATGACTAAGATGCAAGCCTTTCGTTATGTTGTATTACCTCAAGCTTTTAAGCGTTCGGTACCATCCTTGGGTAATCAATTTATCATTGCAGTTAAAGATTCATCACTTGCCAGTGTTATTACAATTACTGAGACGATCCTTATGGCTCGACAACTTGTGTCGGCAACGTACGATCCATTTCCAATTTTATTCACGGCAGGAGTTTATTATTATGTGATTATTTCGATCTTAAGTTATCTCTTGAGACGTTTGGAAGGAAGGTTGAAAGTTAATGAAAGATAAGCCAATGATTCGAGTAGTTGGATTACATAAATATTTTGATGAGTTAGAAGTGTTAAAAGGCGTTGACTTAAGCGTCTATCCAGGTGAAGTGGTTAGTATCATCGGAGGTAGCGGATCCGGTAAAAGCACACTCCTTCGGTGCATCAACTTCTTGGAGAAAAAAAATAAAGGTGACATCTATATCGGCGAGAAAAAAATTGTTTCTGAAAAACATGATGTCAACCAATTGCGAGAGCGTGTTGGAATGGTTTTTCAACGATTTAATCTCTTTCCCCACAAAACAGCATTGCAAAATGTTATGATGGGGCCGGTTGTCATCAAAAAAGAAGAAAAAGAAGAAGCAAAAAAGAAAGCTGTAGCCTTATTGCATAAGGTCGGTTTAGATGACAAAGCGGATGTATATCCGGCCATGCTATCCGGTGGTCAACAACAGCGTGTGGCAATTGCGAGAGCCTTAGCCATGGAACCGGACGTTATGCTCTTTGACGAGCCAACATCAGCCCTTGACCCAGAACTTGTCGGTGAAGTTCTTCAAGTAATCAAACAACTAGCAGATGAAGGAATGACCATGGTTATAGTAACCCACGAGATGGCTTTTGCCAAAGAAGTCTCTGATAAAATCGTTTATCTTTACGAAGGTATCATTGCTGAAGTGGGATCACCTGAGGAAGTCTTCGACTTTCCAAAAGACGAAACATTAAAGAAATTCTTAGCAGGATTTTCATCACAAGAATAAAAGTGCCCGTGGATGAAATATGCGAAGTGTTATTTCGCTAAGAGTAATCTAGGCAATAAAAAAAGAAAGAGCATCGGATTCTAAACTCGCTGTCGCTCAGACAGTAGAATCCTTAACATGCTCTTTCTTTTTTTAACGCCAATTACTCTAAAGCTCATAACAAAACTTATATTTCATCCAAGGGCACATAATAATAAGAAAAAACTTTACATTTAATGTCTAGGCATTTTTGCTATTAGCTCTACTTGATCTTCGTATTGTAGGTAGGGGCGTTTTAGCAGTGTTTTGTTATTAGCTAGGGTGTCTTGAAGAAGCGGTGTATGAAATATGAATTTTGTCATAAGTGTTAGAGTAACTGAGCAGCAAAAAAGAGTGAGTATGTTAAGGATTCCACTGTCTGAGCGACAGCGAGTTTGGAATCCGATACTCGCTCTTTTTTGAGCTTTAGTTACTCTTAACGCAAGGACACTTTGAATATTTCATAGGCCCTTACTTATACCTTATACAAAAATCAACGCCAATACAAAGACAAGAACGATGGTAGCAATTCCTTGAATCAAGGTAGCTATTGTTTGTGATTTATAAGCAGTGGATACATCCATTCCGCTGAATTCTGCAACAACCCAGAAGAAACTGTCATTGGCATGTGAAACCGTCATTGCACCTGCGCCGATTGCCATTACAGTTAGAACTCTTCCAAGTACAGAGGCCAATCCCAATGCAGGAAGCAATGGTGCGACTAATGCTGATGTTGTTACAAGTGCTACTGTTGAAGAACCTTGAGCAGTTTTTAGAGATGCTGCAATGATGAAGGGGACTAAGATTCCAATATTTAATGTTGTTAATGAAGATCCAAGATAATCTCCAATAGGTGTTGAACTTAATACTGTACCAAATGCGCCACCGGCACCGGTAATCATAATAATTATTGCTGCATCTTTAAGGCCTTCGCCAATCCATCCGGATAAGGTTTCTTTGTTAAACTGTGGAAGTAGAGCAAAGGCGAAAAAGAGTCCAATCATCAATGCATTAATTGGCTTACCAAGGAAGGCGAAAAGCGTATATACACCACCGTCTCCAAATGGTAATGTTGGGAAATTGGCAATAGAACCTAATGTAATCAAAAGAATCGGTATTAAAATCGGTGCAAAAGATTTAAAGGCACTAGGAAGTTTTCCGTATTCCTTGTGAATAACATCATAATCCATCTCAAGAGTTTCGTGATCTTCTGCAGATGTATATTTTTTGCCTGCAACTTTTGCCCACATATGACCCGCAAGCATGGTAACAATAGATACACCGATACCTACTAAAATTACTAATCCTAATTGATCTTCTAATCCAAGATTTCCTGCTGCTGCAATTGGGCCAGGTGTTGGAGGAACTAATGTATGTGTCGCATATAATCCTGTTGCTAAGGACACGGACATCATAACACCGGAAACTTTTGATTTTTGTACGAGGGATTTTTTGAGTGAATTCAAAATAACAAATCCAGAGTCGCAAAATACCGGAATTGATACGATGTAACCGATTATACTCATTGCAAGACCGGGGCGCTTTTCTCCAACCATTTTTAAAACAGTATCTGCCATGACAATAGCTGCACCGGATTTTTCTAATATTTTTCCGATTATTGTTCCTAAGATAATAACAATACCAATATAGGTAAGGATATTACCAAATCCTGAGCGTATTGTTGAGCCAATTTCAAGCACTTCCATTCCTGAAGCAAAAGCAACACCATAAGATGCAATAAGCAAGGCTAAAAATGGATGAATTTTGAATTTAGCTGTCGCCAACACAATAAATGCGATTGATAAAACTAAAATAACGAGTAACATTGGTCCTTGTACCATAATAAATCCTCCTAACAATAGTTTATAATAGTTTTGCTATATTCTGATAGGTTTGAAAAGCTAGCTCGCCTGCATTTTTTATAGCCTCCTCCAAAGGCATCGGATAACGCATAATGCTAAAAGCCGCAGTCAAACCTTCATCATACATTTTTTCATACCCATTGCTTAATGAACCGACAACAGCAATGACAGGTACTCCATATTTTTTGCCTAATCTAGAAATGCCATAAGGTAACTTTCCGTTTAGGGTTTGATCATTTAACTGACCTTCTCCGGTAAAAATAACATCGAAGTTTTCTTTTTCAATAATTTTTTCTAGTTGAATGGTTTTGCTAATCATGTCAAATCCGGAACCTGTTTTTGCATTTAAAAAGGCGATTAAGCCGGCGCCCATTCCTCCTGCTGCTCCTGATCCCGGATAGTCATTAACGTCTTTATCCAAAAATTCAATAATGCGCTGTCTGTAATTCATCATACCTTTTTCAAGTGTTTCAAGCCGATCTGGGGTTCCGCCTTTTTGAGGACCATAGACATAAGTGGCGCCTTTCTGACCGGTAAGTGGATTGTCTACATCGCAGGCGACTAGAAATTCAACATCCAATAAGTCGTTTGAAACATTGGAGGAATCAATGGTTGCAATCGTGTCTAGGAATCTTCCTCCATATCCAATTTCGACACCGTTTCGATTAAAAAAATGATAACCTAATGCTTGAAGCATGCCGACACCGCCATCATTGGTTGCGCTACCACCGATGCCCATGATGATTTTGTGGCAGCCTTGCTTGAGTGCATCAAGAATTAGCTGACCAGTTCCAAAACTTGTTGTTAATAAAGGATTCAATCGTTCGGTAGGTACTAACATAATACCGGAAGCGCTGGACATTTCAATGACTGCTGTATGTTTGTCGCCTAGAATACCGTAAGTTGCGGATACTTCTTCACCAAGAGGGCCAATGACATTAAGATTATGATATGTGCCGTTGGTTACTTCAACTAAAGCTTCAACCGTACCTTCACCACCGTCTGCCAGAGGTATGCCCATGACATTGGCATTAGGTAAAACGGATGTAATTGCATCAGTAGCGATGTCACATATCTCTTTTGACGATAAACTTCCTTTAAAAGAGTCTGATGCTATAAGTATCTTCATCATTTTCTCCTTTCCTAAAATAAAAAACATAAAAATGACTAGTTTTATGACTGTAAAATATATTTTTATATACATGATGCATACATTTATTAGGATACGTGAAAAAGAATAAAAAAACATTATTCTTTGCCACAAAAAAACATAGCTATATTGTGCACTACGCACAATATAGCTATGTTATAAATATGTTAGTTCATTTTGCTAATAATATATTCAGCGAAAAGATACCAATAGATACGATCGCCAATCTGTTCCGTTGGATCAAGATGCAAAATTTCCTTTAACCTGTTCAAACGAAATAAAATAGTGTTGCGATGTAAGAACATATCTTTGGCACACTGGCTCATATTCATATTGCTTTGATACATACAAACGAGAGTTTCGGTCATGCCGTTGATTGCGCTTAGTTTTTGGTAATCCTCTTCAAAAAAATGTTCTAAAACATTGTCAGAAGTTTTTGACAAGAAATAAGCGAGTAGATAGTCTTGAATAAAACCGAATTGATCTTTCGAAGATTTTTTCATCTGAACCAGAACAAATTCTGCTTCATAATAACTCGATTTGATGTGATATATGTCGTCATAAAAGCTTCCACAGGCAATAAAGTAGGGTGTTGATGTGTTCGCATTAATGATACGGACAAGTTCAAAAATATATTCGCGAAGATTTTCGGCTTCAATATCTACATCTAAGAAATAAGATGCCTTTAATATAACGATGCGATTCGAAGAGACTACGGTTGAAATATCATTTTTATGATGGCGCTTATTCGATTTTATATGTTGATAGATAACTTGAATTTTTCCTTGTGTTGCAAATGAGGAATCATTGCCGTTCGAGTCGTTGAACTCCAACACAATAGCATTACGCCGTGTTGTCATGTCATACCCTAATTTTTCACCCCAATTAGTGGTGGTGACAAGGGACTCGCGATCAGTAAGGTTAATCAACTCGTTCAAGAAAAAAGTTTTGTCACTCTGACGATAGTACATTTTTTGTTTTAGGACTTCTTGTTCATACATCAGTTCAATCATTGACTTGACAATATTAGATAATTCATTAATTTCACTTGGAATCCCAGTGATGCCGATAATACCCATTAGCGTATTGTTGTGGTAAAAAGGTTGATTAATACCGGCTTTTACACCTTTATAGTGGTTCTCATCGATTGCTTGAATATCTACACGACGTTCCTCATCAGAGGCTTGTTTGCCTATTTTATGAAAGGTCCCGATGCGATGTGGGTTTCCGCTTGCGATGATAATGCCATCGGTATCAATAATATTTATATTATAACCAATATCTTCAATGATTTTATTGACAAGTTTTTGCAGCATATCTCCATGAATTAACATGTGCTAGCTCCTTTTATGGCATGGATACGCCTTTTGATTTGACTAAAAGTTCATACCATTCATCACGAGTTAGATCAACGTCCAATGCCTCCATTGCATTTTTAATACGTTCCGGTTTTGTGGTGCCAATAACTGGATTGATTTTTGCGGGGTGCTTCATCAACCAAGATAAAACAATGGCATCAAGTGAAACATTATATTTTTTAGCGAGTTTAGCAACCAGCTTTTTGGTCTCAAGAACTGTTTTTGGTGTATCTTTTTCAAGTGGTGCACCGGAATAAATACCACGAGCGAGTGGGCTCCATGACTGTAAACTCACATTGTTTAGAATACAATATTCTAATGTTCCCAGTTGAAAATCAAGGCCTTTTCCGTGGGGATTATTAAAGCCAACAGCACTATCAACAAACTCAGTTTTATTGAGACTAAGCTCTAATTGATTGGCAACAATTCTTCGACCCGTATAGACCTCAATAAGTTTCATTTGATGATAATCCATATTCGACACACCTAGATTACGAATTTTACCGGAAATGAAAAGTTCGTCAATAGCTTTTTTGAGTTCATCACGATCACATAAAGGATCCGGTCGATGAAGAAGCAAAATATCTAAGTAATCCGTATTTAACCGTTCTAAGATTCCATCTACGGATTCAATGATATGCTTGTAAGAAAATTCAAAGCGTGATCCAAAATCAGAGCCCCAAATATGTATGCCGACTTTGGATTGTAGAATAATATTTTCTCGAATGTCCGGATGTTTTTTAAGATATTCTCCAAAAACAATTTCAGAACGACCGTTTTTATAAATATCTGCAAGATCAAAGAAAGTAATGCCTTCTTCAAGTGCAGTTTCAATTGCTTTTTCGCCCTCAATAAACTGTTCTTCCGTCAAATCAAATGTTTCTTCCCACGGGCCACCTAAGCCCATAGCCCCATAAATAATATACTGTTCAGGTAGTGCTTTCGTCTTCATACCAATACCTCCATAATCAAAACAAAATTATTGTGTCTCTACCATTATACACCTAATAGAAATGCAAAGAAAGGCTAAGTACCTGTCAAATATTTGCCAATCCATTTCACAAAGTGTTTCTAAGGTTCAGAAAAGACAAATGCAACGGATTCTGAACTCGCTTTGCTCAAACAGCAGAATCCTTGCTTTGCATTTGTCTTTTCTTTCACCAAGAAACACTATGCTTATGAAAAAGCTCATATTTGAAAGGCACTTATCCTCTATGTGATTTTATGAAGTGCCAAGATGATAAATCTGCGTTTATTCATTAAGAAACACTTGACGAAATGAATCGGCAAAGATTTATTGTTTTGGCATGTTTATGTACCCGATCCCAATAATCCCTTTTCCCACATGGCAGCCGATGGCGGGGGAAATAGGGGAGTCGATGAGTTTGCTTGTGTCAATACCAACATCTTCTAGACGTGATTTGACATAAGCGACTTTCTCTGGAGCATCGGTGTTAAAGAGAAACATAAAACGTGCGTTTTTACCCATATTGGTATCATCGAGAAAGGATTGGATGACTTGATCCATAGCGCGTTTGCTTGTCCGGATTTTTTCGCGTGCAACAATTTTTCCTTCCGGATTGATTTCTAGTAAGGGCTTGATTTTTAGCATGGATGCTATAAATGCAGAGGAATTTGATAGGCGACCGTTTTTTACGAGATAGCTTAGATTGTCGACCATAAAATATACGCGGTCGTGGTCGCGTAATTCAGATAGGTGAGCTAATATTGCATCTACGTCAGAACCTTCCTTGGCCATTCGGTGTGCTTCGGTTGCCATAAATCCGGTGATAAAGCTTGCGCTTTTTGAGTCGAAAGGATAAATATTGAGGTCCTCTATATACGTTTGTGAGAGACAAACGCCTTGATAGGTACCACTGAGATGGCTAGAGATAGATATGTAAATGATATCCGTATATCCATCTAAGCGCATGTTTTCATAAATGTCTAGAAGTTGACCGGTTGACGGTTGTGCGGTCGAAGGAATGATTTCAAGAGTGTCTAATCGATCATAGAACTCTTGAGGTGAGAGATTTTGTCCATCATAATATTCTTGATGATCCATAATAATCGTTGTTCTTGCAATTCGAATGTCATCATAACCTTGAAGATAGTCTAATCCACTGGTACTGCATGTTACAATTCCGATTTTCCCCATAATACACCTCGCTATAATTTTGTCCTATATGATGCGTGAATATATACTAATTATAACAAAAAACCTTTGATAATCAAAGTAATTTTTAGAGGCCTTGTCATTTTTTCTAGCTATTCGGCTTGTGATTTGGTACAATAAGAGTAGATTAAGAAACCAGGAGGACATTAAAAATGAAGGCAGTCGTTGAATATGGAAAATATCAGGAGTATTTGAAGAAAATTTTATATGGGTTACATGCAGGTGTTATTTTATTAGCTATTATAGGTGTTGGTATTTATAAGTATGTTGGACTCTTATCTGAGAATATGGCAGATACCTTTTTTACTCCGGAAGTATTGGCGGACTATTTTTTTAAAGTTATTTTAGTATGGGCAATTTTTTATTTTGTCAAGAAATTATGGATAACAAAAGCAGTGGATCGCTTTTATGATGTTGAAGGGGTGGACGAAAATTATTGGTTTTTGCCATGTTTATACAATACACGCATATACAATTCATGGTTTGGTAATATACTCATCGATGAAGATACGCTTTGGTTTAATGCAAACCGCGTATCAAAAGAACCGGTTAAATTTAAAGCGAACTGTTCAGATCTAAAAATATCGGTTCATCAAGAGCCGTATAATGTGTTGGCAAAATTTTTATGGGGAGAAACAGCCGTGTTGGAATTAGAAGACCTTCGCAACAAGAAAAAGGCGAGATTTTTAGTTCCAAATCCGGAAGCGGTATCACAGGAACTGTTAAAAGTTGTTAACAGAAAGGAATGAGTTTTATGAAAAACATCATACTTTTACTCGTTATTGTATTTCTATTTGTAGGTTGTCAAACAGGTACAAGGAATCTTGATGAACTTGAAATGGAACGGGATGATTTAGAACAACAATTGAGTGGTGAGATTTCAAAAAGTGCAAGTTTAGAAGACAAGCTAGAGACAGCAGGTCAAGAGATAGAAGTATTGAATCAAGAAATACTCGATTTGAATGAAGAATTAGAAATGGCTCTCGAAGAAGAAATTGAACCGCTTACATTGTCATCTTCCGGCCAATTAATTGTTGCTGGTTTAGAAGTGATTGAGTTGATAAAAACAGAAGATTATGCTGCGCTTAGCGGATGGGTTCATCCGACACTTGGAGTAAGATTTTCTCCATATTTCTATGTAAATGCAACTTCGGATATTATTATGACGCCAAATGATATTGCCAATATTGCATCGGATACATCAGTTTATAACTGGGGAGCTTATGATGGCACGGGAGATCCGATTGACTTGACCTTTGCAGACTATTACGATCGATTTATTTATGATCAGGATTTTGCAAATCCGGAAGTTATTGGCAATAATAATGCGATTCAAGTCGGTAATATGCTTGATAATCATGATGATGTGTATTCAAACGGTGACTTTGTCGAATTTCACTTTTCAGGATTTGACCCTCAATTTTCAGGAATGGATTGGCGTTCGCTTCGACTCGTGTTTGTAGAAGATGCCGGACAATTGTATCTTGTTGGGGTTGTTCATGGTGAGTGGACAATATAAAAATCTGAAATTAAGGATATAATTTTAAACGACATAAGGTGATGTCATCATCAATGGGTTTTTCCCCCAGCATTGTGTTTAATACATGATGTGTGAATGGGTTTGTTGTATTTTCACCTGTAATCAGACTGTTTTCTAATTGAATCTTAGCGTCATCAATATCTACATCTATATGCTCAATTAGACCATCAGAATATAAGAAGATATAATCAAGTTCATTGCTGGAAAATGAATTCACTGTATATGTTGTATTGTTTTTAATGCCGACAATCATATTATTAGAGGGAATAGCTGTAAGCTCTTCCCTCTTTTTTATTTTGATAGGAAAGTCCTACTTTTCTATCAAAGACATTTTAGAATCAAAAAAATAATCCAAGTCACAAAAATAAGGCCAAGGATTAAAGTGGCAATGATTTATTCGTGTTTGTAAGTAAC
>Ga0334900_1001629_pt1 | contig 23127 bp, 21 predicted proteins | sample GraSluR3_MG_2_FD_207231 | JGI IMG/M metagenome (GOLD analysis project Ga0334900, IMG submission 207231) | Sludge microbial communities from methane-producing bioreactor in Wageningen University, Netherlands - Granular Sludge_31_08-R3 | ecosystem: Engineered > Bioreactor > Anaerobic >...
CAACTTTATTTCTTTTTTTCTGTCGTAGAATTTCATGAATTTGATTTTAGTAATGGTTGTTAATATAATGGCTGTTACAAAAATATAGATTTTTTTGATAAACTACAAAAAAAAGGCACTCACAGATCCGAAAAGCCCGTCCCGCGGAGAAAGGGACCCGGTTGCGTAAGCAACTGGGATGCCTTCCCCGTTCAATCGTGCAGCTGCCGCCAACTACACAAGTGAAAATACGCCAACAACACAAGTAAAATCTTGCCAACTACACAAGTGCGCAAAATTTATGTATCTTTGCATTACGTTTTTTAAGTAGTAACGATGGCAAAAAAATACCTTTCAAGAATTTGTGATTCACTTTTGTTGAGACAGTTGGCTTCTTCGGGTGCCGTATTGATTGAGGGTGCTAAATGGTGCGGTAAAACGAGTACGGCTCGCCAAGTGGCTAAAAGTGTGCTCTATATGCAAGATACATACCGCGGTCAGGGTTATCTGAAGATGGCAGATACAATGCCGTCACGTCTGCTTCTGGGTGATAATCCTCGTTTGCTGGATGAATGGCAGATGGCACCGATTCTTTGGGATGCTGTTAGATTTGAGGTCGATAAACGCAGTGAAAGGGGGTTGTTTATTCTCACAGGCTCGGCCGCTCCTAAAGATGGCGTAACGGCTCATACCGGTACCGGTCGAATTTCACGTCTGATGATGCGGCCAATGAGTCTTTTCGAATCGAAGGAATCAAACGGCAGCGTTTCTCTTGGGCAACTGTTTGCCGGTGAAACTGATGTGGTGGGTGAAAGTACGTTGACAATTCCTGATTTGGCTCAGATAATATGTCGGGGTGGATGGCCAGAAGCCGTGGTAAATGGCGATAGTGATTCCTTAGTGGCACGTAATTATGTGGATGCTGTTATAAATATGGATGTGCAGCGTGTAGACAATGTTGAAAGAAACCCGGCAAGAGTACGACAATTCCTTCGGTCCTATGCACGTAATATTTCTACAATGGCTCCGCTTACCACTGTATTAGCCGATGTCAAATCGAATGATACAGGCTTTTCGGACACAACCTTGTATAGTTATGTGAATGCGTTGCGTCGTATTTTTCTGATTGAAGATATTCCAGCCTGGAAACCATCGTTGAGATCGAAAACAGCCATCCGGACTTCAGATAAACGGCAGTTCGTGGATCCTTCCATTGCTGCGGCATTAATGTATGTCAATGTTGATAGTCTTCTTGACGACATGACATATTTTGGTTTTTTGTTTGAATCATTTGCTACACGCGATTTACGTATTTATGCGCAGGCGCTCGATGGCGCTATTTTCCACTATCACGATAAAAGTGATTTGGAAGCCGATCTTGTAATACGTCTTCATGACGGCCGTTGGGCACCTGTGGAAGTTAAATTGGGAAGCAGTGAGATAGAAGAAGCTGCGGCACATCTGATGACACTACAGAAAAAAATAAATACGGACAAGGTGGGTGAACCCTCTTTTAAAATGGTACTGACTGGTGGTCAATTCGCTTATAAGCGTAATGACGGTGTGTTGGTCGTTCCGATTGGATGCCTTAAGCCGTAACTGATGATAGCGCTGTGTGTGTGTACAGGCTATAGCGCTCTAAAGGATACCGGGCCACAATTCTGGCAGATAGCATGGTCGCGTTCTCAATGCTTCAGATTGATGCATCAAGCAGATGCTGCTACTAAACGTTGCTGCCACCAAAAGAAAAGGGAAGCCTCGGCTTTCTAAAAAGCTTCCCGTTCTTTAAGGTGGCAGTGGCCGCCTAAATGGAAAAACCTGCCCACCAGGCGCACTTTTGCCGGGTTTTCGTACCTGGTGGGGCTCAAAACCCACCCACTAGGCGCACTTTTGCCGGGTTTTCGTACCTGGTGTTCGTAGCTGGTGGATATTTTGTTGGTCAGGTATCTATGGGCTGCTGTTATTGTGTGTAGTTAACGAAATACAAAAATATTTGCACAATTTGGAAATATGTACCATATTTGTACCGAAATAGTACATATCCATATATTGTTATGTTAGTAGTTAGTTCGAAAGAATTCCGTGATAACCAGAAAAATTATCTGGATAAAATAGATGAAGGCATAGAGATTTTACTTCATAGAGGCAAGAATAAGGCTTATCGTATTATTCCTGTTACAGAAGATGATACACTCATGTCAAAAGAAGACTTTTTTGCAAAGATTGACAAATCTATTGCAGAAGCACGTGATGGAAACCTGGAAACTTACGATACAGTCGAATCCTTAAAGAACTTTCTTGAAAAGCTTTGATATGTTTAAGATTTCTTTTACCGGTCAGGCAAAGAAAGATCTGAAAAAATTAAAAGACAACGAACCCTTCGCTTTCAAAAAGCTATCTAAGTTACTACTGGAACTCACAGAACATCCAATGACCGGTACAGGTAAACCAAAACCACTTGGAGGAGATAGAGCAGGACAGTGGTCAAGGAGGATCACGGATAAACATCGTTTAGTTTATCTGATTGAAGAAGAAATGGTCAACGTATTGATATTATCCTCCTACGGCCATTATAACGACAAGTAAAAAGTATTAGGTCATTGCACCTAAAGGTCGCTGCCACCTTAAGATAAGGGAAGCCTCGGCTTACATCAAAAGCTTCCCGTTCTTCAGATGGCAGTGGCCGTCTGAATGAAAACACCTGAACTAAATTGAAAGACCCACACCCACCAGGCGCACTTTTTGCCTATTTTCGCACCTGGTGGGGCCTAAAACCTGCCCACCAGGCGCACTTTACCCCCGATTTCGCACCTGGTGCTTTCGGTTGACTCGGCAATAGTTTTGTAAAGTGCTTTGAATGAGGTGTTTGACAAAATTCACATTCTTTGATAATTACCACCAGGGGCACTTTTGCCGGGTTTTCGCACCTGGTGGGGCTCAAAACCTGCCCACCAAGCGCACTTTACCCCTGATTTCGCACCTGGTGGATATTCTGGACCATAGTGGGCCAACATTCCGGAACAAACCAGGCACGATCCATAGGTCAATAAGTATGATCATCAGAGCTACAGTCAAACTTCACATTTGAGATGGTTTACAAATTTGGAATTGAAATCCAAAATTGTATATTTGTATTATGCTAATAACACGTACTGCAGAAAAAGAATTAAGGACGTTAGCTGGGCAATTTAAAACTGTGGCAGTGCTTGGACCCAGACAATCCGGCAAAACCACGCTGGTACGAATGGCATTTCCAGACAAAGCGTATGTAAGCCTTGAAAACCCGGATACCAGACGTTTTGCCATAGAAGATCCACGCGGTTTTATAGCCGGTTATCCCGATGGGGCCATTCTGGACGAAATACAACGTACACCTGATCTATTTTCCTACCTTCAACAGGTGCTGGATGAAAATAAGGGTAAAGGCCGGTTTATTATTACCGGGTCCAACAATTTCCTTCTGCAAGAAAATATATCTCAGAGCTTAGCAGGGAGGGTAGGTTACTTGTACCTGCTGCCTTTATCAATTAACGAATTGCCAAAACATAAACTTTCTGTCAACGAGCAGATACACAAAGGTTTTTATCCCGCAATTTATGAGCAGGAGGGTCAAACAGATGTTAGTAAGTATTATCTAAATTACATACGCACATACATAGAGCGGGATGTAAGGCTTATTCGCAATGTAACCGATTTGTATGCTTTTGAGCGTTTTCTTCGGTTGTGTGCGGGACGTACCGGACAGATGCTTAATATGAATAGCCTGGCAGTTGAAACAGGGGTTGATAATAAAACAATCGGGGCCTGGTTATCGGTTTTGGAAGCCAGCTTTGTAGTATTCCGCTTACAACCGTATCATAGGAATTATAATAAGCGCATGGTTAAGATGCCAAAGCTTTATTTTTACGATACCGGAGTGGCATCTGCGTTGCTGGGGATCGAAAATCCGGACCAATTGGCTTTACATCCTTTTCGCGGAGGATTGTTTGAAAATATGGTTGTTGTTGATTTCCTCAAAAGCAGATATAACAAGGGGAAACCCAATAATCTTTATTTTTGGCGTGACAGCCTGGGTACGGAAATTGATTTACTTGTTGAACAAGCCAACTCCTTATTGCCAATAGAAATAAAGTCCGGACAAACCATTACTGACGACTATTTTAAATCAATGTCTGCCTGGCTCAGAATTTCCGGAATGGAAAAAGGATGGGTGATCTATGCAGGAGATGAAAAACAGGTTAGAAGCAATGGTATTACAGTGCTCCCTTTAAACGAAATGGAACGGCTGCAGGCATGACGCGGCATCGGCGCGGCATCGGCGCGGGCATCTTCAAGCTGATGCGCCACTTCCGTTTCAATTAATTGATGAAAGTGCTGTATGGGTACCGGCTATAGCGCTCTAAAGGTTACTGCCACTATAGGACGCTGCCACAAAAAGAAAAGGGAAGCCTCGGCTTTCAATTAAGCTTCCCGTTCTTACCCACCAGGCGCATTTTACCCCTGATTTCGCACCTGGTGGGGCTCAAAACCCACCTACCAGACACACTTTTGCCGGGTTTTTGCACCTGGTGGGGCGCAAGACCTCCAGATCATAATACAGGTTTAAGGCAGCCTGCACATTGATAAGGGGAAGCTCGTCCCGCGGAGGGAGGGACCCGGTTGCGTAAGCAACTGGGAGGTCTTCCCCGTTCAATGGTGCAGCTGCCGTCAACCACGGATCTGGACGGGAGCTTGCCGTGGAAGCGTTCTTGAGATGGCTCAAATTTGGTGTATACTGGCATTTTGGATAAATAAATTTGGTGGGACTATGTTTTTAGGTTACATTCGTGCATAAAATTTGTAGGCAATGGAAAACCATATAATCTTTTTCGAAAGAAAGATGTACGAGACGATGCTCAAATGGAAATCAGAGCGTAATGGAGATACAGCATTGCTGATACAGGGAGCCAGGCGTATCGGAAAATCCACCATAGCAGAGGAATTTGCCCGTAGAGAGTATAAATCATACATATTGATAGACTTTTCAAACGTTTCAAAGGAAGTCAGCGATTTGTTCAAGGACATATCCGATTTAAACTATCTTTTTCTCAGGTTGCAATTCATATATCAGGTGCAATTGTACGAAAGAGAATCGGTGATCATATTTGATGAAGTCCAGCTACAGCCGCTCGCAAGACAGGCCATCAAGCATCTGGTGAAAGACCATCGATATGACTACATTGAGACAGGATCTTTAATATCTGTAAGGTCAAGAAGCCGCAATATTATCATTCCGAGTGAAGAGACAAAGGTAGATATGTTCCCTATGGATTATGAGGAATTCAGATGGGCGCTTGGCGATACAGCTACCATTCCGTTATTGCGTAATGCTTTTGAAAAGAAATTGCCGCTTGGCGATGCTGTTCATCGGAAACTCATGAGGGACTTCCGCTTGTATATGCTAGTGGGAGGAATGCCACAAGCCGTCGCTGCATATATTAAAACGAATAATTTTACTGCCGTTGATTTGGCAAAACGTGACATCATAGCTCTCTACGAAGAAGATTTCGGGAAAATAGATGACTCGGGTAGAGCAAAAGCCATGTATGATGCCATTCCCGCTCAGCTCAGCAAAAACGCATTGCGTTATCAGGTGGGAAAAGCTGTTAAGGATGAAAAGGTGGAAAGGATTGTGAATGTCGTGAAGGAGATGGAGGATTCCATGACGATAAATGTTACATACCACTCAGATGATCCGAATGCTGGATTAGCCCTTACAAAGAATGAGGAATACTTCAAGATGTATGCTTCGGATACCGGCCTGTTTGTCACTCTCGCATTCAAGGATAGTGATATTACGAAAAATGTCATTTATGATAAGCTGCTGAATGATAAGCTAAGTACCAATCTGGGATATGTCTATGAGAATGTTATAGCCCAGATGCTGAGAGCGACCGGAAAGAACCTGTTTTATCATACGATTCCATACGCCGAAGGCAAGAAGTATTATGAAATAGATTTTGTCATCCCCCACAAGCATAAGATATCGCCTGTTGAGGTGAAGTCCTCAGGGTATAAAACGCATAAATCATTAGACGTATTCTGTTCCAAGTTCTCTGATCGTATAATGCACAAGTATTTGATCTACACAAAGGATTATAAGAGGGAAAATGGGGTTGAGTATATACCGGTATATATGACAATTTTTTTGTAGCAATTATGCCAGACGCGGTCTGAAGATGACTCTTTCCTCGGTCCACAAGAATGTTGTGGTGAAGCATGACCAAAGGCAAGGTGGCTGATTTGAAATTTTCCACGAACTCAGAAGCAAATTCAATTCGATAAACTACTCGCAGTCGCAAAGAAATGCGACCTGGATGCATTTTTGATGCACACAGTAGTATTTTAGAGAAATGATATCACAAGCGAACATAGATTTATTCAAATCCCTTTTCCGAGGACGTGAGGATGTTTATGCCATTCGTTGGGAAAAGGATGGCAGGAGTGGATATATGCCAGCATATAAAGTTGACTGGAGTGATTACAATCAACACAAGGCAAAAGGTGGAATCTTTGCCAATTATGACAAAAAAGAATATATCCCACTAAATGATGAAGCTTTTAAAGAACATTTGTTGGGTAAATCAACGATTGGCATTTATCCCTTATTATCAGATAACACATCTTTCTTTATTGCGGCTGATTTTGATGAAACAAACTGGAGAGAATCAATATTGAATCTTTATGCTGTTTGTCGTGAAATTGAACTTCCTGCGGTGATAGAACGTTCTCGCTCCGGGAATGGCGGTCATTTGTGGCTTTTTTTTGAAGAGAATATTCCAGCTTTTATGAGTCGAAAGATTGTGTTTGAATTATTGTTTCGTGCGGGGATAATCTCCAGATTCGAGAAGGAGCCTAGCTTTGACCGACTTTTTCCAAATCAGGATGTTCATTCAGGCAAAGGTATTGGCAATTTAATTGCATTACCTTTACAAGGTGCTTCCTTAGCTAACGGAAATTCTTGTTTCCTGAATCCTGAGGTATTTGAGCCAGTAACCGATCAATGGGGATTTTTACAGTCTGTCAGAAAGATACCAAAACAGCAAATCGAAACGCTACACCTGCAATTAGCAGGTAAGACAATGGAAGTGTTCTCGTCAAGATATGTGCCGGATTCGAAGTTTGAGTTGGAGATACTCATCAACAGCGAGATATATCTTAAAAGAGTACAACTTAATGAAAAGCTTACTGATTTTTTGAGAGATAATCTGAATTTTCTTAATTCCGATTATTTGATAAAAAAGCGTTTGGGTAAGACTGCATATAATGTAGAAAAGTATATTAGATTAATTGAAGAAACTGATGATGGCATTATTATTCCCCGTGGGTTCGCTTCTTCATTGATTCATTTTTGTGCCAATGAGAATATTCCAATTAAAATCATTGATGAACGATGTAAACATGTGGAAATTGAGGTCAATTCAAAAATTGAATTGTTGCCTCATCAAGAGGATGTTTTAGAAAGGACTAAAGCTAAAGATTTTGGTGTAATCGTTTCGCCACCCGGTTCGGGGAAAACAATTATTGGGTTAGAATTGATCGCACAAAAGAAGCAACCGACACTCATACTTGTTCATCGAAAACAGCTCTTCGATCAATGGCTTGACAGAATAGAGAATTTTCTGTCCATTCCAAGGAAACAGATAGGGCAGATTGGCAATCAGAAAGATACGATAGGTAAAGAAATTACGGTGGCTATGATTCAGTCTTTGATCAGGGGTAATCATTCGGAACTCAGAAATAGATTTGGTATGGTAATCGTAGATGAATGCCACCATATTCCGGCAAAATCGTTCCGGGAAGTAATTACACAGCTGAATTGCTTTTATCTCTATGGATTAACTGCGACAACAAAGAGGAAGAACAACGATGAAAAGCTTATCTATGTGTATATTGGTAATACAATCTATGAAATGACCCAGAAAGAGATGATGGAATCACAGAACACCAAAGCTGAGATTAATATTCGTGAAACTGATTTATTTGTTCCTTACGATTACGAGATTGATAATTATGAAACGATTTCGCAGATTTTAATTTTTGATACAAACAGGAATAGCCTGATACTGAAAGATATTGAAGTGAACATCTCTCGATTTAAATCGATATTAATTCTTACTGAGAGGAAATCTCATGTAAACGTGCTGAATTTATATTTAAAAGAAAGATTCGAAACTGTTGCCATATCTGGTGATGATTCGGAACGAAGTCGCAAGAGCAAGCTGGAGCAAATTGCACAAGGCCATTTTCAAATTATTATTTCCACCGGACAATATTTTGGTGAAGGAATAGATGTCAGTGAGTTGGAATGCCTTTTTATTGTCTATCCTTTTGCTTTTGAAGGGAAGCTAGTTCAATATATTGGCAGGATTCAGCGATCTGGTAAGGCTCCGGTAATCTTCGATTACCGGGATTCAAAAATTGATTACTTTGAGAAGATGTTCAAACAACGTAACAGGTATTACAACAAACTGAGGTAATTTAATGGCAATCAAGGCGAAACCAGAAATGAACAAAGACGACATTCTGAATGATGTACTGGCACATACCGCTAAAAGCAAGCTGGATCAGTTTATCAGGGAATATGCCCACGATAACGAGAATTTTCAGGCTTTTTTCATGGAAAAATTTTCTCCGAAACCCAAATCAGGTTCCAGAATGAAGCCACCGGAAGATTATGTGAAAACCATTCAAAAGGTTTTTATAAAAAGTGGAATTAAGTCATACAGCAGGTACGGAAACAGAATCGAAGATTTTGGTTTTGATGCTTGCGCTGTTAGCGAAAAACTGGAGCATTTGTTGGAAAAAGCACACTATTTAATCCGGCATGATAACAGAGAGGAAGCCATTTGTATTGCGCAAAAGTTGATTGAAACCATTCCCGATTATTGGGATGAAGGATTCGACTACGAGTGTCTGGTTCCGGACGTATACGATAGGGCGATTGATCTGCTGGAAGAGATGTTGAATGAAAAACTTTCGAATGATCAGGTAGAATCGATCTTTAGTTGGTACGAAAAAGTAATTGAAGATAAAAAGCATGAATATGTGGGACAAAATACTTCTTTGGAGGTGTTGGAACAATATTTTGTTTCAGATGCTGTAGGTGGTTTTGACCGTGTGCTGCGCATCATTAATCGGCGGATAGCGAATGCCGGGGATTATGAGCAAGAACGGGCTGTGTTGGAAAAGATATACCTCTTGGTCGAAAATAATCGGGAGGAGGATGCAGATCAAACAATCTGGGAGTTCCTGTTTTATCCTGAAGTCCGGAAGATCAAGTTGAAGCGTATGCTGGCAGAAAATAGGTATGACCAGGCCATTGAATTGCTGCAGGAAGGAATTTTAGTTGCCAGAGAAAAAAAGGAGACAGGCATTGAAAGTGAATGGTTACAAAAACTTTTATTCGTGTATAAGCAGTTGAATAACAGCAAAAAAGTTCTTGAAATTACCAAAAAGTTATTTGTGCAAGGGACGGAACAACGTGCCTGTTACCAATCGCTCAAAAAAATCACACCAAAAGCAGAATGGCATGAAATGCTGTCGTGGATATTACAGAATTTATCTGAGAGGGATATTTATAGCTCCATTGAATTGAAGGCAGATATTTTCATTGAACACCAGATGTGGGATGATCTTTGGCAGCTTTGTCTGAGAAGGGGCATAGAATTTCTACGTCAATATGAAAAACACCTATGTCCCCGGTATGAAAAGGAGATTCTGTCAGTCTATCTTAAATATGTTCAGCAGCAAGCTTCCATTACAGATAAGAAGGCATACATAATAGTAGCCAACATGTTGAACCGAATGAAATCGTTCGATAGTGGACCGGAGCTCGTCGGGCTGCTGGTCAATCAGTACAGGCAAATTTATAAACGCCGGATCAATATAATGAAAGAACTGGACAGCGTAAAATTGTGATGGTTGTCGTATATGGCAACGGGAATGTTTAAGAATAAAAAAACTACTTCAAACATAGAAAGATAATGCAGGAATATCCTAAAGGTCTTGTACTACTATTTACTCCTGGACAAACGAAGATGTCTTTGCACTTCATGGAGGAACGGTAATAAATTGCAATTATTTCCACCAGAACATATGTTTAACGATTCATAATAAATACTATGGGAAAAACGTATAAAATCAGACTCTCACTCAATCACAGCAATCCGGAGATATACCGTGTCATGCTGGTGGACAGCGAAATAATGCTGTCGCAGTTTCACGAGCTTATCCAGATAGTCATGGAGTGGGAAGAGGAACACCTTCACTGTTTTGAAGTGGGTAATCATTATTTTGAGCCGCGTTATTCAGATGATGACATGTGGAAGGAAGGCACGAATATTGACTATGCCGGCATTATGCTATCAGAGGTGCTTAACGGCAGCAGAAAGAAGATAGAGTATCAATACGACTTCGGCGACAGCCACGAAGTTACGATCCGGTTGCTGGATATTATAGACGAGGAGTGCCCCACTCCAAAATGTCTGGAAGCTGTGCTCCGTGCACCTGTAGAGGATGTAGGAGGCATTGGGGGCTATTACCAGATGCTGGAAGTTCTGAAGAATCCAAAGGACGAGGAATACAGGTCATACCGTGAATGGTTGGGCTTGGAAAAGGGGGAGAAGTTCCGTACTAAAGCCTTGCCGCTGAGCACTCTTAACCGTCAGATGGAGGCCCTTGTAAAGACAAAGCACTACCAGATGCTGAAAAAGCAGAAGAAGCAAGGTATCGCATCGCCACGAAAGACCGGTATAAACAACCATCAGGCTGAAGGTCCTATCCGTCAAATTCATGACTTTCTGGATGATTATCAGAAGACACACGGGAGCTTTGATTCCCTTGAACAGGCGAATAAGGTTCTTGCCGGGTTTATAAAGAAACTCAACGAAAAGAAATAGCGGAAGATAGCAGCCTGCACATTGATAAGGGGAAGCTCGTCCCGCGGAGGGAGGGACCCGGTTGCGTAAGCAACTGGGAGGTCTTCCCCGATCAATCGTGCAGCTGCCGCAAAACAGCTGACACCAACCAACCACCAACCCACAAACCAACCGCCCAAAACCCGCATCCCCAAACTCGGCAAAACTCAAAAAAAACACAATAAAATGTGCGGCATCGTAGGATACATCGGACCCCGTGAGGCAGGTCCAATACTTTTGAAAGGCCTCAAGCGCTTGGAATACCGAGGCTACGACAGCGCCGGCCTGGCGTTGATCAACTCGGCAAACCAGCTGGCTGTATACAAGACCAAGGGGAAAGTGGCCGATCTGGCACGCTACCTCCAGGGGAAAGACACCGCAGGCACCATTGGCATTGCCCACACCCGCTGGGCCACCCACGGAGAACCCAGCGACGTAAATGCCCATCCCCATTACTCCCAATCCGGGCAGCTGGCCCTGATCCACAACGGCATTATTGAAAACTACCCCGTCCTGAAGGAAACCCTCGTTCGCGAAGGCTACACCTTTCAAAGCGATACGGACACCGAGGTGCTGGTCCAGTGGATAGAGTACATCCGGACTACCCGGAAAACCGACCTGTTCCACGCGGTGCAACTGGCCCTGACACAGGTGGTGGGCGCTTACGCCATTGCCGTTATCCAACAGGACGATCCGGACACTATCGTGGCAGCCCGTAAATCCAGCCCGTTGCTCATAGGCATAGGGGAGGGTGAATACTTCCTGGCCTCGGATGCCTCGCCCGTCATTGAATACACCAAAAAGGTCGTCTACCTGAACGACGACGAGGTGGTCTGCCTGCGTCGGGACCGGGAGCCGGTGTTCCACAACTTGAAACAGGTGGAAAAAGACCACCGCATCATTGAACTGGAGCTGACCCTGAGCCAGCTGGAAAAAGGCGGCTACCCGCACTTCATGCTCAAGGAGATCTTCCAGCAGCCCCACACCCTGCGCGAATGCATGCGCGGACGGGTGAACGTGGACAACAACTCGGTCACCTTATCGGGGATCCTGGACCACCGCGAACGCTTCCTGAAGGCACGGAGGATCATCATCGTGGCCTGCGGGACCTCGTGGCACGCCGGCCTCATAGGCAAGTACCTGATCGAGACCTTTGCGCGCCTACCCGTGGAAGTGGAATACGCCTCTGAATTCCGCTACCGCAATCCCGTTCTCTTTGCCGATGACATTGTGGTGGCCATTTCGCAATCCGGCGAGACGGCCGATACGCTGGCGGCGGTGGAACTGGCACGTAGCCGGGATGTCTTTGTTTACGGGGTGTGCAACGTGGTGGGCTCCTCCATTCCCCGTCGTACCAACTCGGGATCCTATACCCACGCGGGGCCCGAGATAGGGGTGGCCTCGACAAAAGCCTTTACCGCGCAGGTCACCGTCCTTGCCCTGATGGCCCTGAGCATTGCCCGGGTGCGCCGCTCCCTGACCAAAGCCCGTTTTGAAAAGCTGGTGGCCGCCCTGGCCGCCATCCCTGCCAAAATGGAAGAAACCCTGCAAATGAGCGACTTCATCCGCGAATTCTCCGGCATCTTCACCTACGCCCGCAATTTCATCTACCTGGGCCGGGGCTACAACTACCCCGTGGCACTGGAAGGTGCCCTGAAACTGAAAGAGATCTCTTATATTCATGCCGAGGGGTATCCCGCTGCCGAGATGAAGCACGGGCCCATTGCCCTGATTGACCAGGAAATGCCCGTGGTGGTAGTAGCCCCCAATAACAAGACCATGTATGATAAGGTGGTCAGCAACATTCACGAAATCAAAGCCCGCCAGGGCCGCGTAGTAGCTATTGTAACCCGCGGCGACGTCATGATCCGGGACCTGGCCGACTACTCCATAGAAATCCCCGACGCCGAAGAATGCTTCGTCCCTCTGCTGGCCGTCATCCCCCTGCAGCTCCTGGCCTACTACATAGCCATAGTCAAAGACTGTAACGTAGACCAGCCCCGGAACCTGGCCAAATCCGTCACGGTGGAGTGAGGCACGGGCATCTTCAAGCTGCCGCGCCACCTTTATTTTGCCAATTTATAAATATCAGTTAATCACGCATTTGACTTTTCAATGATTAAAAATGGCGCGGCAGCTTGAAGATGCCTGTGCCTCTACCATTTCAGTTGGCAGCACACCCACCAGGGGCACTTTTGCCGGGTTTTTGCACCTGGTAGGGCTCAAAATTCACCCACCAGGGGCACTTTTGCCGGGTTTTTGCCCCTGGTGCTTTCGGCTGACTCGGCAAAGATTTTGTAAGATGCTTTGAATGAGGATTTTGACAAAATCCACATTCTTTGATAACTACCACCAGGGGCACTTTTGCCAGGTTTTTGCACCTGGTGGATATTATGTACCTTAGTGTCGCCATTATGTACTAAGTGTGGCATCATGCCGGATCATTACGGGCCACGATTCTGTAATTTTGTAATCGCCAAGTAATTAATGAAAACTTTACAATCATGATCATCAGAGCAACAGCAAAACTTCACAACATATCCCGGCTTACCCCCATCCGCAATGAATCTGCAATTCCGGGACCCTTGCCCGGAGAATGGTACGCCTCGTTGGTCTCGACCGGCTGGAAAAGAGGAGCAGCCATATACTTTGTTCATAATCCCAGTATGTTAATGGTTATTGTATTGGGCAAATCCATAAAAAAAGCAATGGTTGAAATGCCGGACAGAGTTCGGGCATTACTTGAAAGAAATGGATTTTCAGCACTGACCCGGGCTTTTGATCTGGATACTCCGTATGAGATTTTCGCGACAAACGACCGGAATATATTATCTAATATGACCCAAATGAAATTCAGCCTGGAATACAGTCTGGCAATAGAAGAAGAGTTGGGTTCGGCTGAAATCGTCCGGATTGAAGACCTGTATTTGGATTACCTTATGGGCGGAAAGATTGCCGGAGAGGAGGATTATATCAGGCCTATTGATCAGCTCAATAAATTGATGCGGCTGAATAACGGTTAAAAAATTTTGTATATTTGTCTGGCATCTTCAAGCTGATGCGCCACCACGTGTCAATAAATTAATATATCTTTAATAATCAGACATATGAAAATCCTAAAATCAAAAGTGGCGCGGCATCTTCAAGCTGCATTGCTTCTGTGCGCCGTTTGCATACTTTTTGCCGGCTGCAGGAACAACAATATTGTAAAAACCAAGCTTACGGACAAAGAAGGTACTGTGCTGGTGATGGAATTTGACAAAAAGGCCGGTACGGCCACCTTTGTATTTGAAGGGGATACTATTCTTCTGACCCAGGACACCATGGCCTCGGGCATCCGCTACAGCAATGCCCAATTCGTTTACCTGGAATTGCAGGGACACTGTACTTTGTGCAAAGACAGTTTAGTGGTCTTTGATATTGAGTGAGGTCCGGCTTGCATGAGCGATCATGCTTCCTGTTGCAATCCCTGTTGCAATCCGGTTCTGAATGAAAAACTACTTTTGGCTGAGGACTGGTTCTGATTGATGTCCTGTTCTGATTGATGTCCTGTTCTGAATGATGTCCGGTTCTGATTGATGTCCGGCCTGGTTCTATTCGCGCAGATTATAATGAAAAAGCTCCCAAACGGGGGCTTTTTTCAAATGGAGTTTGATGCGCCACAGACCCGCAAAGGTGCGCCCCAGATGGAGTTTGATGCGCCAGAGACCCGCAAAGGTGCGCCACAGACCCGCATGACTGCGCCAGAAATGGATTTTGACTTCATTCCATCCTCAAAAACAGCCCTAAATGAGGATGGATTGCGGAAAATCTACACTTTGTCCTCAAAAAGGGGCCTATATGAGGATGGAAGCAGGAAATTCGGGGTTCGGTCCTCAAAAACAGCCCTAAATGAGGATGGATTGTGAAAAATCTACACTTTGTCCTCAAAAACAGCCCTGTATGAGGATGAAAGTAGAATAAACCTCGTTCCGTTGGTTAATTAATATCGTTTATTGGAGCGATATTCGGAAAGTTTGTATCTCTTTATATACACAAACCATTTCTCCACTAAACAGATTAAAAATTTCAACCGATGAAAAAAAAATCCCGTTTCTTCCCGGGCTTTATATAATGCTCCGGGCCCACCCGGTAATGCTCCAGGCCCACTCGGCAATGCTCCGGGCCCGGCCTCGGCAAGCATCCATAAAAAACTACATCGGGCTTTCAATTGTTCCCGCAACAATGTTTGAATTTTTTGCCGCTTCCGCAGGGGCAGGGATCGTTTCGGCCCGGTTGATGTGCGATAACAGGGTAATGAGAGGGCGCCGGTCGGCCGGAAGAACCCGACCCGCCGGAAGAACCGGACCCGCCGGAAGCACCCGACCCGCCAAAGGCCTCGGCATGGTGCCCGCCAAAAGCGTCAGCACCACCGGGCCCACCAGCACCACCGGGCCCACCGGCACTACCAGACCCACCGGCACTACCAGTCCCACCGGCACTACCAGACCCACCGGCACTACCAGACCCACCGGCACTACCAGACCCACCGGCACTACCGGGCCCACCGGCACTACCGGGCCCACCGGCACTACCGGGCCCACTGGCACTACCGGGCCCACCGGCACTACCAGGCCCACCGGCACCACCAGACCCACCGGCACTACCAGACCCACCGGCACTACCAGACCCACCAGCACCACCGCCACCGCCCGTACTCGGAGCGGAGTTGAAATTCCTACCGGGCATGGAGGATTTGGAAAGGCCACCGGGCACGTTCCCTTTCAGAGTCCATCGGGGAATATTGTTCTGATAATCGATAAGGACCTTCAGGGTGTCCTGCAGGTCCCGGAAATCATCGAACACGAGTTGTTCGGATATGAAGTCAAGCATTGAATGCGCGGTCGTTTCTATCTGTGTGTTAACCCAGATTTCGTGCATGAAAATGTCAGTGTCCGGTATATCGAACTTGTACAACTGCTTAAGAAGTCGCTGGGAAAAGGAGTTTTCATAAAAATAAACGTAATTCGAGGCCTGCAGAAGCTCAGGTTCTGTGAACGAGGCGTATTCCAGGTCTTTTCTTTGTTCAATTTCAGCGATCAAAGGTTTGACATCCGGGATTCTGGAATGATAAAAGAACATGATATGCTTGTTGGAATAGGTGGCGTTGTATTTTCTGCATAATCTGTTGCTTTTTAAATTGGTGAGCAGAGAGGGCAGCGACAGGGTTTCCGGCAAATAACGATTGAACAGTTCTTCCAGTTTCTTGAGCGGGAGAGCTCCGTAAAGTGTAAGCATACCAAGAAAGAGATTTTCTATATGGTATGCTTTTTTTATGGCCTGGTCCTGAAGACAGCGTTGCAATTCCGGAAACAGGATTTCTTTCATGTTGTTGGGGAGGAAAAATTTTGGAATCCCTGCTTTGTCGTCAAAAGAAATGCTCACGAGCCCGGTGAGCAGTAAGCCTTCCAGATCTTCAATGGAAAAACCAGCGGATTCGTCTTGTTCGTGGAGCCGGGGATTTGCCGAGTTGGAGCCGGGGTCTTTGAAAAAAAAGTAAAGCGTTTTTAATTCATTATAGGAGAGGGCTTTCCTGAGCAGAGATGGATCCTGTTGGAGTGCCTGCTCAATAAAAGCCGCGCAGGTTTCTTTGTTGGCCGAGGTTTTGATCTTCAAGCCAAAACTTCGTGCGACAAAGATGATCTGCTCCTTGGTCTTGGTGAGGTACAAAATGTCTTTGTATGTTTCTTTGCTATTTACGACAGCTACTTCCTCCTCTTCAGAGGCGTCTTCAGAGGCGTCTTCAAATCCGTCCTCAAATATGCCTTCAAATCCGGAATCATATTTGCTCAAAAGGGAGTTTATGGCATCCAGATCAATGGTCGTCTTTCCCTTACCCCCGGGAGGTTTATAAAGAAACGGCCCCCCTGAATCTTCCCGGGGACAGGCCATCTGACCGGCAATGCACGAAGGAACTTGTGTTGAAGTATTTGCCGAGTTGTGAATAGCCTCCAGTGTGAGGGTGTGTATCCATGAATCCCCGAAATCGTACTCATAAATAACCTTATCTCCCTTATTCTTAAGAAGATCACCAATAGTCATTCCCGTATACTCAACGTTAAGCGCATCGTCCCAGAAATTGTCGTTATCCATGCGTTCCGAATAATACTTGCCCTCCTTAATGAACTGATGCAAATGACAGTTCTCCCATCCCATAGCTATTTGAATAATAATATGAAAATCAAACAGCAACGTATCTTCATGAACCAGCACCCGCCTCCAGATTTTAGGAGTGATTTGGTCTAAAACAATAAGGATTTGATATACCATATTAACTTGAAAAATTAGTGCAAAAATTAGTGCAACGCACACAGTGTGCGTTGCACCCTAATTTCCCTGGGATTCCGTAGCTGTAAAGGAAGAACCGGTGAAAACGGCATTGAAATTAATACTTGAGTGAGCCAGGTCAGGATTCTTTTCATCCACTGTTATGCTGTACTTCTTGTAATCCACGGTATGGACCAAGATGGCAGTTCCCTCTTCTGATTCCCCGCGAATCATGAAATCAAACTTATGTTCATACATGGGGGAGTTAAGTACATTCATTCCGTACTTTACTATCCTGGAGGCACCCGGTTTGACCAATGTTGAGAGACCGTTCTGTTCATACAGGTCTGTAACTATCAGGTAGGCATCTTTGGTGGTCCCGTTTGTAAGTGTAATGGTTACATTCACATCTACAGTCTTATCCGGGGCACCTTCACCGGATAAATCAAAATCACATCCGTAAAACATCAATAGAAATGCCGTAGCCATCACTAAGCGGCTGATGCGGCTGGCAATGGTGAGGGTTCTCATAACTAAATAGTTGAAGTTAATATTGTGGGACCCCTTAGTTCTTATTATTCGTCTACATCATCCAGGTCTACTCCTAATAACGTTATACTCAGCTGATTGAAAAGGTTAAACGCTTCCGGCTGACGGGCAAGCGATTCCAAAAGCAACGGAAGTGCACGCACTTTTGAGTAAGCGTTCACCGTGTCCGGGATCTCCTCGGATCCGGCTTCTCCTAAAAATTGTACTGCTAACTGGATTAGCAATTCCGACAACTCGGGCTGGCGCGCCAGGGCCACAGCACAGGCACCGATGCATTCGCCCCGGGCATACCCGAACTGTCTCCAGATGGCAGGCGAAATAGGAGCCAATTGGGCAATATCGCTGTATCCGGCCACCCGCTCCGCCGTCGCGATCAGCTGATCTGCCGCTTCCGGCTGACGGGAAATGCTTTCGAACAACGTTTGCACAGAAGTGATCTGATCTACCTTGTAATACTCCTCCGGCTCTATTTGACAATAGTTACAGGAGGTCAAAATAAGTAAACTTGTGAGGAAAAATATGGTGATAGTTGTTTTCATGTAGTAAATATATAAAAAAGTATTCAAATGGAGTTTGGTGCGCCACAGACCCGCAGTGGTGCGCCGAAAAAAAATGTTAATTTATAGTCATAACCATAAAAAGTTGAATAAAAATATTATATTTGTGGTCATAACCATAAAAACTATAATCGCTTCATGATCACAAGGGATTTGTATTTACATCAATTGGGGTATTATATTGACAAACCTTTCGTAAAGATAATCACCGGTATCCGTCGCAGCGGCAAATCTACAGTGCTATTATTGTTGCGTGATAAATTGTTGGAGCAGAGTGTGAAAACCGCACAGATAATTTATGTCAATTTTGAAAGCTTTGCTTATGCAAACCTGACTACAGCCGAAAGCCTTTACGGATACATTGCTTCCTTAATCCGTGAAGACAAAAAGAACTACCTGCTTTTGGACGAAATACAGGAAGTGAAAGATTGGGAAAAATGTATTAATTCATTAATGATAGATTTTCAGGTGGATATATACCTGACCGGATCCAACTCTCATTTGTTGTCATCGGAACTGGCTACATTTCTGGCGGGCAGATACGTGGAAATCCCTGTTTATACTTTATCATTCAGGGAATACCTTCAATTCTGTTCCAATTACAATAAAAAAGAAACAACTCTTGCCCAATCTTTTATCCGTTATTTGCGTTTAGGCGGTTTTCCTGCCATTCATACCGGAGAATACCCGGAAGAGATTGTGTACAAAATTGTATATGATATTTATTCATCGGTCATTTTAAGAGATACCGTTCAGCGTTACAAGATAAGAGATATTGAACTGTTGGAAAGGGTTATTCATTACGCCATCGATAATATCGGGAACACGTTTTCCGGTAAAAATGTCGCAGATTATTTTAAAAGTCAACAGCGAAAAATTGATATAAATACAGTGTATAACTACCTATCAGCACTGGAAGGAGCATATATCTTGTATTGTGTTCCCAGGTACGATATCAAAAGGAAGGAGATTCTAAAAACACAGGAAAAATATTATTTAGGAGATGTGTCTATTTTGTATGCTACCATGGGCTTCAAAGACAGGCTACTCCCGGGTGTATTGGAAAATCTGGTGTTTTTGGAACTCAGAAGAAGGGGTTACGCCGTATACGTTGGAAAATCAGACACCCGGGAAATAGATTTTGTTGCTCTAAAGCCAGATAATAAAATCTACATTCAGGTAACTTATAAACTAGATAGCCAGGCAACCGTACAAAGAGAATTTGAGCCCTTATTATCGGTCAGGGATCAGTATCCAAAATACGTTGTAACCATGGACGATTTCTGGAAAGAATCAGTAGAAGGGGTACAGCACCTCCATATTTCCGACTTCTTGTTAGCAGAACGATAAATAGTGCGTGCCCTATGCCCCAAATGGAATTTGACTGAGCCACAGCTTGTTTTTCTTTGCACACTCAAACTCCATTTGTATCTTTACAAAATGAGAACAGTCATTTTTTATGCCTCAAAATACGGGACGACAGCTTCTGTCGCCAACGAAATAGCTGAATTAATAACCTTAGATGAAAAAGTAGAAGTACTTGACATTAAAAACTTTAACACAGAATTCATCCCCGACTTCAAAGCCGTTTCCCGTTTTGTTTTAGGCGTACCCATGTACGCCGGAAAACCCCTGAAATCCATGCGCAAATTCTGCGATTCCTTTACCTTCAAACTGGAAACCAAACCCCTGTTCCTTTTTGCCTGCGGCTCCGAGATATCTCCCGAAAAGCAACAGGCCGAGTTGGATGCAGCGTTTCCCGAACGTCTGCGTAAAGCAGCATTTGAAGCAGCCTTCCTCGGCGGCGCTTTCCATTGGAAGAAGATGAATTTCATGGAACGTTTCATCATAAAACGCATCACCGGCCGTACCGGCGACATGGACATGATCCGCCATAAAGCAATCAAAAAGTTTGCAGAACAGATTTCAAGTGGGGTATATGAAAATTACAAACCCCCAAAGATGCACCCAAAACACCTGGAACAGCAACCGAAACCCCCAAGACATATTCGCTAAGCACCGGCATCCAAATGGAGTTTGATGCGCCACAGACCCCACATGACTGCACCACAAGACCCCGGCACCTAAAAGTATCTTCATATAAAATGTATTGAATCATGAAAACAATTCTTTTAGCCTTACTTCTGATTACCCTGCCCGCACTAAGCATAAATGCGCAAAACCTCCCAGCATTGCAGAACCTTCCCGCATCCTGGGAAGAACTCACCTCGGCAGATTTTGTAAAAGCCACCGAACTTTCGCAAGGCCTCTGCATCATCCCCATGGGCGTGGTGGAAAAGCATGGGCAGCACCTTCCACTCGGCACAGATGTCTTCATCGCGCGCGAACTTTCGCTGATGGCAGCACGCGCCGAGTACGCAGTAGTTTTCCCCTTTTGGTACGCCGGCCAGATCTTTGAGGCCCGCCACCAGCCGGGAACCATTTCTTACAGTTCCGAGTTGCTTTTCCGCTTGCTCGACGAGACCTGCCGCGAAATATCCCGCAACGGCTTCAAAAAAATCCTGCTGGTCAACGGCCACGGCGGCAACACCAACCTGATCCAGTATTTCTGCCAGGCCCAGCTGGAATCGGAACGAGACTATTCCGTATTTTTCTTCAATGCCGAGTTGGATCCCGAGACCAACCGCCAAATCAGGGCCATGCGAAAATCCACCACCGGCGGCCATGCCGATGAAGTGGAATCTTCCGAGATGGCCTGGATTCGCCCCGATCTGGTTCATCTTGATCGCGCAACTTTCGAATCCGGCGAAGACCTTAACCGCCTGCCGCTGCCCGGAGCCTACACCGGCATCTGGTGGTATGCCAAATACCCCAACCACTATGCCGGCGACGCTCAAAACGCCAACCCGGAACTGGGCAAATACGCCATGGAAAAACGCACGGAAAAACTAGCCGAAGTCATCCGCATGATCAAAGCAGACACCACCACCCGGCACCTCCAGAACCGCTTCTACCGGGAAGCCAGCGCCCACTAAATCTCAGAGATTCTGCGCAAAATAAATTCTTGTTATTTATAAACGCTTAATAATGTGATATCTATGTTTTGGCACCTATAATCTTGCGCAGAATCTCTGAGATTCGCTATGATGCGGTGCAGTGCGGCATCTTCAAGCTGGTGCGCCACTTTCTTTCAGCCAATTCTTAATTTGCTGCTAATCAGGTATATGAAATTTCAGAAACTTAAAGTGGCGCGGTATCTTCAAGCTGCCCAAATGTAGGTGGAACCTTCTGCGCCACAGACCCGCATACCTGCGCCACAAATGGAGATTGACTGCGCCACAAATCCGCAAAGGGGCGCCACAGATGGAGATTGGTGCGCCACAGACCCGCAAGGGTGCGCCACAGACCCGCATATTTGCGCCATTTGATTCTACAGCGCTTATTTAAAGGCAAAAACCGAATCTTCATCCTCAAAAACCGCCCGATATGAGGATGGAAGTGGAAAAGACGGAGGTTCATCCTCAAAAACCGCCCGATATGAGGATGGAAGTGGAAAAGACGGAGGTTTGTCCTCAAAAACCGCCCGATATGAGGATGGAAGTGGAAAAAACGGAGGTTTGTCCTCAAAAACCGCCCGATATGAGGATGGAAGTGGAAAAAACGGAGGTTTGTCCTCAAAAACCGCCCAAAATGAGGATGGAAGTGGAAAAAACGGAAGTTTGTCCTCAAAAACCGCCCGATATGAGGATGGAAGTGGAAAAAACGGAAGTTTGTCCTCAAAAACCGCCCGATATGAGGATGGAAGTGGAAAAAACGGAGGTTTGTCCTCAAAAACCGCCCAAAATGAGGATGGAAGCAAAATTTGGCGTCGGGATGTGGAATTTTGCGTGTGGATGTGGAACTTGGCGCGCCGCCAGATAGTGGATGTTTTTATATAGCAGATATATAGTTAGTTATGAAGTGTGTGCACAATTAAGGCATGGGAAGGTTGCACCTCACTTCCAGCAGTATATCCCATTGATTTTTTCCTTAACTTTGGATAACCAAACACATTACATTATGAAAAAGATACTTTTAGCTATTATCTTGCTGGCAGCGGTTCCTGTAGCAATGAACGCAAATCCGGCCCGTAAAGTGACCCTCAAATACGACAAAGAAACCGAAAAACTTACCGTAACCATCTTGCATCCGGTACGGGACACGGTCAAGCATTACATTAGTGAGATAACCATCTTGGTGGATGAAAAGGAAATTGAAACCAAAGAACTCACAAGCCAATCCTCTGCAGATGCGGAAGTATACGAAATAACTCTGCCGGGCCTTAAAAAGGGTGCTGAAATTGAAGTACAGACCAAATGCAACCAGTTTGGGCGCAAGAAGGGGAAATTAACCGTGAAATAGAAACGGGACCATTTGGGCGGAAGAAGGGAAAGCTTACGGTGGAATAAAAGCGGAAGCTGACTGTGAAATAAGATGGGGAAGCTGACTGTGAAATAAGATGGGGAAGCTGACTGTTGAATAAAAATCCGCGACCTATTCGGTTATAACCGGGAATGTGCGACAAAGTGCATAAAACTTGAAAACTAGCGATCAAATAAAAACCATATCTTTGCTGCAGGAACCTTAAATTGCAACATGACCCTTAATTTGCAACATGACCCTAAAATTTGCTCCAGGAACCTTACATTTGCAACATGACCCTAAAATTTGCTCCAGGAACCCTAACCCAGTGGTCTTATAAACAAGCTGCATAATAACCAGCTGCATGAACCGTAATATATGAACCTCAAACTCCCGGAAGAACTCAACCAGATACT
>Ga0334900_1001630_pt1 | contig 23127 bp, 19 predicted proteins | sample GraSluR3_MG_2_FD_207231 | JGI IMG/M metagenome (GOLD analysis project Ga0334900, IMG submission 207231) | Sludge microbial communities from methane-producing bioreactor in Wageningen University, Netherlands - Granular Sludge_31_08-R3 | ecosystem: Engineered > Bioreactor > Anaerobic >...
ATTGAAGTTGATTCCTATTTAAAGTAGTTAAAGGAGATGGATAGGTTACTGATCAATTTGATTAACCTGTAGTGAGCATAGTAATATAACTAGAAAATATTATAGAAAATTTGATTGAAAAGTTTTATGAAAAGTACAACTGAATCTTTTTAAAACTGTTCACGGAGTACCTATGACTGATGATATCATACTAAAATTTGCAGATGCAGAAATTCTTCTTGATGAAACTGCTTATCATAAAATAAAAGCATTCGAAGATTCTTCCCAGCTTGTGAATTCATTAATCAACCATTTAACTATGTCTCCTTCGGAAATGCTGGTTCTCACTGGTGATCAGGTGGAGGAATATTTAGGAAACAGTGAAATATACAGTCCCCTATCCAAAAAAACAAGTGAAATGGCCCAGAGCAAACTCCTTCCACAAGAATTCGACTTACAAATACTTAAAGATGCCAGCCAAAAATCTTACACCAACGGAGAAATTAAAGATCTTTCCAGTTACTTTAAAAACAGATACCAGAAACTTAAAGATTTATTAATTAGTAAAAGAGAGCTTGCAGATAATCAATCAATAAAAGAAGCTACCAGTATTAATGATGCGGTTAAGATAGTGGGAATGATTAATGATATCCGTTCCACAAAAAACAACCATAAACTCATTGAATTAGAGGATGAAACAGGTAGTGCCACGGTTCTTATTCATAACGAGAATCATGAAGTTTTTGAACAGGCAGAAAGACTGGTTAAAGATGAAGTTGTGGGTGTGCTGGGTAGTAGAAAAGGAACACTTATAATGGCCAACGAACTCATAAACCCTGGTGTTCCCCGTATCGATGAAAAACCAATGGATTTTGCCACTGTTTTTTTAAGTGATATTCATATTGGCAGCTCTACTTTCCTAGCAGATGCTTTTGACCGGTTTATTCAATGGATCAACGGGAATTATGGTGATGAACAACAACAGGAAATTGCCAATAACGTGAAGTATGTAGTGGTAGCTGGTGATATTGTGGATGGTATTGGAGTATATCCCAGCCAGGATAAAGAATTGACCATAAAAGATATACACCAGCAGTATGAGGAAGCAGCACGGCTTTTTGGAGATATGAGTCATGTTAAAATTATCATAGCCCCGGGAAACCACGACGCCTGTCGTCTGGCAGAACCACAGCCAGCCATACCTGAAGATTATGCTAAAGGCCTGTACGAATTAAAAAATGCAGAGTTCGTGAGTAATCCAGCCATGGTAAGTTTAGATGGTATAAAAGTGCTAATTTACCATGGACGTAGCTTTGATGACATGGCCATGACTGTGAAGGGAATGAGCCACCAACAATCCGATCTTATCATGAAAGAACTCCTGGAAAAACGACATTTAGCACCTATTTATGGGGAACGAACACCTCTTGCATCAGAAATTGAGGATCATTTAGTTATTGATGATGTCCCTGATGTTTTCCACACTGGACACGTGCACATTAACAGTTACCGAAGATACAAAGGAATCCATCTCATAAACAGTGGTACCTTCCAGTCCCAGACTGAGTTCCAGAAGATCTATAACATAGTACCCACTACTGCCCAGGTCCCGGTGATTAACAATGGCAGTCTGAAAATGTTGGACTTCAGTTGATTATAACTAATTAGAAATTAATAATTAGAAGTTAACCAAGATTTAATTAAGATCTAATTATAATTTAACTCTAATTAGAATTTAACAGGATTATATCAAGAGAATGTAAATAATTTTAAAGAAACTGAAACTGAAAGACATTTTAGGAGAATAAAAAAATATGAACCACCATACTTTATCACCTGAAATATGTGAAACTGCTCATTATATTTACAGTAAAGGCCTTGCTCCAGGCAAATCCGGGAACATAAGTGCCCGTTCCCATGATGTCATAGCCATAACACCCAGTGGAGTGTCTTTAGGTTATTTGAAAGAGGAAGAAATAGTTTTTATAGATCTTGATGGTAATGTACTGGCTGGTGGTGAAAACCCATCATCAGAACTCCAACTGCACTTGGAGGTCTATCAAAATAGGGAAGATGTTAAAGGAATCGTTCACACTCATTCACCATACGCAACCGGTTTTGCACTTGCAGGGGAGAATATAGAAAGATTAGAAGGTTTTGGACCTAAAAAAACTCCATTTTTAAAGATGGTTGAATATGCACCTCCAGGAACTACTGATCTGGCTGTATCAGTTGGTAAAGGTCTCAAAGAAGAAGATGTAGTTATCTTAAAAAATCATGGGGTGGTGGCCACTGGAAAAAACCTGTTCGAAGCTGGTCTCCTGGCAGAATTTGTGGAAGAAACAGCGAAAACCCAGTTCATAGCACGTACCTTGGCTAAAAAAGAATTATAACCTTAAAAAATCATTACGATTTCTTACAATGTGGTGAATGGAATTTATATAATTTAGAATGATTTTAATTTTTTAGATTTTTAGATAAAATAATCTGGGATATGATGATAAATAACAAATAATTAACACAAGGAGTTTATAACAAAGGATTTCTTTGACTAACTCCTTTGTTTTTCTATTTTTTCTAAAATGGAATTTCAAAAAAAAGATTTTTTAATATAGTACTCGTCCTTAGTTTATTTTATTCACGTACGGATTCTAATTCGCTTAAAACATTCCATATGAGAGTTCTGGCATGAATTGGAATATTAGGATCGTTACTAATCTCATCCAAAATTGAAATTACTGTGCTGGCTCGAACAGTGGGTTCATCGTCGTCTTTAGATAGAATATTTTTGGATTCCTCAGCAGCCCTCCTTATATTTCTAGGTACACTCGTATCTCCCATGATATGCTTCAAAATCTGATTACAACGTTCAAATGTTTCGGTACTCATAATAATGCCTCCATTAATTTAATTGTGCTTATAATTTAATTGTGCTTAAAATGGTAATTCACAAAAAGCCTTATCCTAGTTTGTTTATATCTTGAGCTTTAAAAACCTTTTGGTATATGATTAGTAAAAAACAGTTAAAAAAGTGTTTTTAACATATCAAAGATTACTAATAGTTTATTTTCAATATATTTAAAAAATAATTTGTTTATGGTGTTTTTCAAGAATTGTCTACTGCAACTGCAATAGTCACCCCATTAAACGCTGTTTTTTTCAAGATAAGTTGAGATTTTTCACCGGCTTGAATAAGGGCTGATGGTTCACATACTCCTTGCACCCCGAATTCACGCTCCACTAACGCTGAGGGAGTACAATCAGAGTGTTTAAAATCTTTTATACTCTGTAAAGACACGATTTCTAAAGGTAAATCTAACGTGACCGCTGCATTTTTAATACCACCTTCATCTTTTTTTATCTCAGCTGTGGCCAATGCATCCAATCTTCCTATATGTAAATGAAGATGTTGAAGAGCTGATCTAATAGCAAAAATAACTTGTTCTTCCGTCACTCCCTTTTTACTACCCACACCTGCCACTATTCTCTTAGGATACAGATCCAAGTCTGTGTTAGATGATGAAGCTCTTATAAAAGATTTATCCCAGGTATGAATTTTATAAGATCTCTTTATCATGGGATGATTTTCCAAAAATGTGAAATGAGTAGGTAAATACAAATCCACATCACCCCCTTCAGAAAGTTGTTTATTAATATCTTTAATTAGATGAGATTGGGGAATTTCAAGCCAATAATAATATGCTAAAGTATCAATGCCCATTTTACCATTTAAATCTGTGGCTGTCGTTATAACTGGTACAGCACCTATTAAACCTGCTATCTTGGTTGATAAATAATTAGCACCACCCATATGGCCTGATAACAAGCTGATAACATGTTTCTGATTTTCTCCAACCACTAAAACAGCAGGATCATTTAATTTAGATTTAATAAGAGGACAAATACATCTGACCATTATACCTGTGGCCATGATACCAATCCAACAATCATAATCATGGAAAAATGTTTTCATAGTTTTATTAACGTTTTTATGGAACACATCAACCTTAAGTGTAGTTGGATCATTTTCTAGTATTGATGCAATATTGTTGGAAATTTTCTTTCCTTCTTCCGTCACACTGATAATTGCAAAACGCATTATAACCACTTTTGATTTGATCTAGTCAATAAATAGCCAGATGACTGAATTATTAACAGTATAACAATTTACAGTAGTTTTAAATTATATAGTATCTAATATGAATTTAAGATTATAGTAGTAGTTGTTTATTATAGTATGGTAAAGTAACATTCATTTCCTTGAAATTGTTATGTAAAGTAACATTCATTTCCTTGAATCAATTTAATAATTGCTCAAATTACTTAAACAAATAATTTTATTGTTATTTTTCAAAAATACACAATTATTTTTGTTTGATAGTTAATTAGATCATATGTTAACAATGACCAAGTCATTGTACTGATTAACATAGAAAAATAATGAAAATAATTAATAAAAATATTGTGATGGTAGTCATTGCTAATTTGATTGCATCATTAATTTTATCAGAATTCATATCCACGTTTTGGTTTCCCAGGGTGTAAACACCGGGTTTTATCAATTGAACATCAAGGGCCCCGGCAGCAGCAGCCATAGAATATCCAGAGTTGGGGCTAGGAGTTTTCTGTGCATCACTTAACATAACTTGCCAAGCATTTTTATAATTCAAACCAATTAAAAATGATGACAAAATAATTAGAAAACCTGTAAGTCGGGCAGGAACATAATTAAGATAATCATCAGTTTTAGCAGGGAACCATCCAATTTCAACATGTTCAGGGTCTTTATAACCTACCATTGCATCTAAAGTATTCACCACCCTATAAGAAACTCCTGCTGAAACCCCTAAAAGAACAGGGAGTTGGTTGAAATAGGTTGATTCCATTACTCCAAATATGAAACCCAGTGTTAATCCTGAAAATATGCCTAAAACACTGAAAATAGCTATGTAAAAGAGGGGTGCTATTACAGAATCCGTAATATTTTCAGTTAGAGTTTCAATTGCTGCAGAGGCCACGTCTGCAGATGAAAGTTGAGAAGTGTTTCTACTTACTAAAAACGAAATAGAAATCCTTGCTTTTTCCAAGTTTTCATGTAGATCTTGACCAACCTTTTGAACTGATTTTATGAGAGATTTAATTGCAAATGTGGTGGATAAAAGAAAGGAAGCTAATAATAAAAATAAACCATAATTAAAACTAGAAATTAATAGGACCCCACTAAAAATTAGGGTGAAGATAAAAATTAAAAATAATGTCATGAACACTCCTAAAAATTTGTTCTTAGTTTTAGAATTACTTATGAAATGATTTTTCAGGATTTCTGTTAATTTACCCATCCATACAACAGGATGAATAGATCCAGGCACTTCACCTAAGGTTAAATCTATTAAAACTGCTAAAAAAATTACTATGAAAAGTTCTATTACCATAAGCTTTCCTCATTAATAATTTAACCTTATATTAAAGTATTTAATTATGTTGTCGAAAGTGAGTAAGACCACCATTGCAAGTGTAATAATTTTTTTAAACTGAAAAAAATTAATGTTATGTTAACTTATTTTTGTTTTTTATTTTACATCAAGTCATAAAAGTTGATAATTAAAAAAAATGATAATCAAAAAAGTGGATTTTAAGGAGTAAGACGTGCATTTCCACTGTAAGTTTTCGAGAAGTTTGGAGTGATGATCAAGAGAGGTCAATTTCAAGTGTAAGTACCATGAAAAAATAATGAAAAATAAGTTAGAGATCAATTTCAAGTGTATTATGAAATGTTAAATAAAACTACATAATTTAACTGAAATTAATTAAAATTGATCAACAAAGTGAGAGATCAATTTCCACTGTAACTTTTTAATAATTAATTTAATATTAATAATATTAGTTATAATTATAATTAACAAAAAAATTGCTATTTTAGTAGTTATAAATTAAGGAAAATATAAAATAAGAAAAAATGTTCCTTTTTAAAGTAAGATAAAAAGAAGTTTTTCTAAAACTACAAAAAATTGAAAATAACTAATTTTTATTTACTTATTTTTTTGTATCAAAATCCAAAATTTTTTTCGAAATAAATATATAAAAAATCCTTATTTTATTTAAAAACTGTTTTAATTAATTTTAAGAATATTCTCTCATTTTTAATATTCTTAATTAAAAATAAAAATTATATTTTTAATTAAACTAACGTATCGTTCTATTTTAGTTATTTTAGTTATTTTTTTAAGGACTTAATATGTAATTTATTTTAATTTTTAATAATATATAATATTTTTTTATTACTAATCTCATCATATACTCATTTTTTTTACACTTGCAACTAACCTCTCACTCACTTTTTTTATTTTTTCCATTTTTTTTACACTTGAAATGGACCTCTATCCATCAAAATATTTTTTTTCAAATCATTTTTTTACACTTGAAATGGACCTCTCACCATAATGATTAATATAGGATTAGCAACTTACACTTGAAACACACCTTCATATTGTCAAGCATACAGTTTTACACTTGAAATTCATCCCTGTCAGCTAGGTTCCATTTCAACGCTAATTGCGGGTAAACATCTATCCATCCGAACTGTTCGATGAAGAACGATTCTAAGCCAGAGTTTGTCCACGGAAAATTGTATACATATATTCGCCTAACAATTCATAGTTTAGGGTTGTAATTGAAGATTCACTTATCTTACATATATTGAATCAATGAGTATTCATGTTTTAACTGTGCAATAAGAAGAGGTCTAGGTTAAGGCGTAAATGTATTTTTATTGTTAAGAAGTGATATTTATGAACATTTTTGAGGAATTAGGCGAAAAAAATTCGGTGTTTAAATATAAGAAATTTTTGGATCATAGATTTTTACCTGATAACCTCCCCCACCGTGAAGATCAAATTAAATCAGTGGCAAAATATTGGGTTGAGGCTTTAAAAAATGTCACACCTCCCGATGTAACAATTTATGGGAAGACCGGCACTGGGAAAACTGCAGTAGCTAAATTTGCTAAAAAACAGTTGGATCAGGTTTCCAAGGAAAAAAATGTCAATGTTCGAGTTGAATATATCCGGTGCACAGATTTTACCACTGAATATCAAGTAATTGCTCGTTTATGCCAACAAATGGGTCAGGATGTTCCATACCGTGGTTGGACTAAAGCAGAAGTTATTAATGCATTTCGTAATCTTTTTAAAAAGAATGTTTTTGGTAATGATTTGGTTTTGATTATTATACTTGATGAAATAGACATTCTTTTGAAAAACGATGGTGATGGTCTTTTATACACTCTTACCCGTACTGATAATGTTTCTATTGCATCTATCAGTAACTTTGTTGATTTCAAACAGTTTATTAAACCCCGTGTGCGCAGCAGTTTACGGGATAGAGAAATTGTTTTCCCCCCATATAATGCACAGCAACTGGTGGATATATTAAATGAGCGTTCACAATTATCTTTCAATAACGGAGTTCTCCATGAAGAAGTGATACCACTTTGTGCTGCACTTGCAGCGAAAGAAGAAGGTGATGCTAGGTATGCTTTAGATTTGCTACGTACATCTGGGGAGTTAGCTGATGAAAAAGGAACGGAAATGGTTTTTGAAGAATATGTGCGAGAAGCCAAGGATCAAATAGAGCATAATAAAGTCACTGATATTGTAATGACTTTACCCAGCCAGCAGCAGAAGGTCTTGGAATCACTGGTGTTTTTAACCAAACGTAAAGAAGAAATCACCTCTGGAAGACTCTATGATGTGTATAAAGATATAACTAAAGGAGATTCTGTTTCATACAGAAGAATTTTCGATTTCATAAACGAACTTGAAATGTTAGGACTCATATCAACAAAAACAGTGTCTAGGGGTAGGGGTAAAGGAAGAACTAATCTTATTACTCTTCAGTGTGATATGGAACTCTTGGAAGATGCCATGTGGAGTGGTTAACATCCACTTCATCCGATTATAAAAATTGAATTGATAACAATTCTAAAATAGTTTCTCAAATATAATCATAATTCCTAAAATTGGGTGAAGTTAAAATAATTTTAATATTTTAATATTCATTTTTTCTTGAATTATTTCTGTAATATATAATATTTTTTTAAACAAATATTCATCTCTATTTAATTTTCTATTTTTAAACATAATTTCTATTTAATAATAGATTCTAATAGTGCCATACGCACAGGAACTCCATAAAATGCCTGTTGAAAGTATTTTCCATAAGATGTGTTATCCACATCATGGGATATTTCATCTACCCGTGGTAAAGGATGCATTACTATAGCTTCACTTCCCCTGAGAAGTTGTGAATTAATGGTGTAAGCACCTTTAATCTTTAAATATTCTTGGGGGTCTGGGAATCTTTCTTTCTGGATTCTGGTCACATATAAAACATCTGCGTAAGCAAGCACATCTTGTATGTCTTCGGTTTCCTGTATACTGGCACCTGCACTGGCCAGATCATGTAGGACTTCTCTGGGCATTTTAAGTTCTGGTGGTGATACAAAGCTCATTTTAGCTCCGAACATGGCCAATGCATATGAAAGGGAATGCACTGTCCTTCCATATTTCAAGTCTCCTATCAATGCCACATGTAATTCTTCGATATCACCCAGGATCCTTTTCATGGTGTAAAGATCCAGTAGGGTCTGGGTAGGATGCTGCCCTGCTCCATCACCAGCATTAACCACAGGAACATCCACTATTTCTGACACATAACGTGCTGTTCCTTCCATATTATGGCGAAGTATCATAGCATCAGTGTATTCTGAAACTATGCGGACGGTGTCAGTTAAATTTTCACCTTTAGTAACTGAACTGGTCCCGGCTTCAGCGAAACCAACAGTACTTCCACCCAATCGTTTCATGGCAGTTTCAAATGATAAGCGGGTTCTGGTGGAAACTTCGTAAAATAACATTCCCAGAATGTTCCCTGAAAGTGCATTAGATTTTTCTTGAGAACGAGCAATGGGTTCCATTTCCTCTGCTAATTGCAAAATATATTCAATATCACCTTTGCTGAAGTCTTTAATGGAGATAATATTCTTTAAATTAAAACCCATACTAATTCACCACATATTGTTTTATATGCTTATATCCACTTTAAACTCTTATATCTTTAATAACATTATATTTTCTAATTATTTGTTTAAGATTACAACTGTTAACCCTAACATATCCATCTAAATTTTCCTTCCAAAAGTTAAATACCCTGTATGGCCTGTCATCCGTGTTTTAGGACGCACACCTTTATCTTTAACTTCCATTTCACGTACCAAACATTCTAAACTCTTCAAATCAGAAAAATCACGTTTTTTAAGGATCCTGGTGAATAGTTTCACCTGGTCTACATAAGGAGTATAGGCAACTAAAAATCCTCCACTTTTAAGAGCAGCTCTGGCATGTTCCACCATTTCCCATGGCTTGGGCAGATCTAAAAATACCAGATCCAATTTTTCTTCACTAATACCTTCCTCCACATCCTGACATTTTAAAGTTACATTCTCAAGACCAAATCCTTTAATATTTTTACCTGCCACCTGGGCAAAGTCTTCCCTTAATTCATAAGAGTAAACATGACCTGTTTCTCCCACCAGGTTTCCCAGGAATATGGTGGTTGCACCGGCACCTGTTCCAGCTTCCACCACCCGCTGACCACATCCCAGTCCAGTGTAAGCAGCCATAACACCCAGATCTTTAGGAAGAATTATAGAGCACCTGCGGTCCATGAGTTCAACATAATCATTGACATTAGCTTCTAACACCCTAAATTCCCGGCCTAAATGTGTTTTTAAGACATCTCCAGAATGACTGTTTTCAATTTCCTCTTTTTTAATATAACCCTGATCAGTGTGCAAGTCATCAGTACCTGCTATGAACTTTTTACCCCTCTCATTAATCAAAATCTTCATTTATCATCATTTCCTTTACTTTTTCTATTACTCTTCAACTGATATTCTTTTGGGGGTTTGTCTTTCCCACTTACTATAGATGCCTGCAGATCATCAAACTCTTGGGGTGAAAGCAGGTAATCAGATTCAATTATCGTCCGAATACTTCCTGCTATTTTATCTCCAATTCCCTCCACATTTTTTAAATCATCTATACGGGCACTGAAAACACCACCCACACTTTTAAATTCCTCTAAAAGTTTTCGAGCAGTTACTGGGCCGATATTGGGCAGTGATTCAACAATGAAAAGTTGCTGTTCTTTCAGGGTTAATGGTTTTTTCTCTGTCCGCACCTGCACATCCTGAGATGTTTTATCAGCTTCTCTAACTGCAAGCCGATGGATCATAGCTGCAGTATCCTCTGGATTGCGTGTGGGTATTATGGGTAAGTTGAAGTCAACTGCCAGACTGGCCAGAGCCCCACGAATGGCGTTGGGATGTAATCCACTACTGTAAAGATCCTGTCCTTCCAGGATCATCACTGGCCTGGGGAAATTTTCCACCAGTTCCTGAGCCTGTTTATACAACCTTTTATCAATTAACGAGCTTACAAAATCCTTACTACTTTTTCTTTCCACAGCCACCTGGGAACTTATCTGATAATCTGCAACTGGGAGGCTGGTAGGTTCAACTTTCACTTCCAGGTTGCTTAATTCCCTGGTAACTCCAGATCGCATCTCCCTATGGTCAACAAACACCACCAGTTTCCCCTCTTTCCCATTGTTTTTCCTATCTAGAACTTTAACATCTTCATCATCAGCTATGAGTGGCTGTTCTGGCTGATTATAACCATTAGCCAACTGTTTTTTCATTTTTCTCTCTCGATGTATGCTCGAATAATAGAATGACTCATCTCTAGTGTTTTTAGTGATAAGAACTATCATACGTCCTTTGGTAGTTCTTCCAGTCCGGCCACGTCTCTGGATCATCCTTATCTCTGAAGGAACTGGCTCATACAACACCACCAGGTCCACGCTGGGAATATCAATACCTTCCTCTGCCACACTGGTGGACACCAGTACCTGATAAGTTTTCATACGGAAGGCTTTAATGATCTCTTTTTGCTCTTTTTGACTGAGACCTTTTTCGGTCTCCCGATTTGCCTGTCCAAAGAACTTTACGGCGTTTATACCTTCACCCTGGCACTTATCATAGATCTCATTAACTGTATCCCGGTACTGGCTGAAAACAATAACTTGCCTATCCTTTTTCTCAGCTTTTTTAAGGATTTCCATTAGTTTTTCCAGTTTAGGATGTTCCACTCCTTTTTCATGAGCTTTTTTAGTTAGATAAACCGCATTTTTGAAGTTTTCATCTTTAAAAAGGCCCTGCGCAGCTTTAGTCTTTTTCTGCCGCATCCGTTTAAAGTAAGAGTGCAGGTTACTAACACCCTGTGTTTCCAAAAGTTCCAGTGCATGCATCACACTGAAAACAGCAGTTAACATAGAAATTGCCATAAGACAAGTTTTAGGGGGTTTAATACTTCGGGACATTCTGTTCTGCACTTTTCCCCGGGCTCTGAGAATGTCTTTTTTGCTTACCTGGTTAACAGAACTGATCACTCCTAGTTTTTTCAAACCCTTAAGACGGTTCTTTAAAACAGTATCTAAGTGGCTTTTAATGGCTATTTGTTCCTTTTTTAAATCTACTTTAACCCATTCCACTTCAATAGGGTTGAAGTATGGTTTAACATCAGGGTCATCCTCATTTTTCACCACCACCTCGTTGATGAAAAGGTTTTGGCACACCTGATTTATTCTTTCTTCATCACCACCTGGTGAGGCAGTTAATCCTAGTATAAGTTGATTTTCGGCTTTTTGAGTGTAACGGTTGGCCAGGAACACGTAGGCATAGGATCCGGTCCCCCGGTGGCATTCATCAAAAATCAACAGTGAAACATTTTTTAAGGAGTACCGGTCAGCGATAATATCAGATTCAATGGTTTGAGGGGTGGCACAGATAATTTGAGAATCGTACCATCTTTTCACACGTTCTTCTAATTTCACAGAACCGGTTAAACTGCTGGTGGTTGTTTTCAAGAAATTTCGGAAGTTTTCTTCATGCTGCACTACCAATGGTTTGGTAGGGGCTAAAAGGAGAACCTTACTATCAGGATATTTTTTAAGCCTCTCTGCAGCTACCAGGGCAGCTACAATAGTTTTACCCATAGCAGTAGGGGCCACTATCATACTATTTCCCTTTTTTATCACGTTAGCTGCAAGTACTTGTTGATAAAGACGAGCCTCTATTTTTTCAGGGTTTATTAGAGGGTGTTGTATCCACCTTACAGATTTTGTTGAAGGTTGGGTCTCTTTTTGATGTTTATTATTGACCATTTTTTATATCCTTAATAATGCAGGTTTTCTAAAGGTTTTTTATTTAATTTAAAAATGAACATTGGTTTATTTATTTTAGTATTTTATCATAATCATATAATAATTAATATTATTCTTTAGCAGGTTACCAAAATAGCCATCCTCCTCTATCAAGTATGGTGACTGTTGTTTTACTTTCAGGATGTTTATCTAAATCTTCACCACACTTATGGCAGAACCGTGCATTATAACTGTTAATAGTCCCACATTTTGGGCAACGTTTTCTTAAACCAGATTCTTTATAGCCCATGTTACTCATTAACCTAAATATTTAATCCACTTACTCTGTTTACAATATATAAAATATTATACATATAAACTGCTGATTAGTTTAGATATCATTAATTAGATAATAATTTCTTGGAGATTTATAATTCAAAATTATCCTTTATTATAAAATTATATACAATTTGTAAAGAGATATTCACTTCCCGAACACGAAGCCTCCTATGATTTTTCTTAAATGTAATTGTGGAAAGGATTTAAAATTATTAGTCAGCTATGAACTAAAAATATCCACAATATATTACTTCTTACTATATTAAACTTTTAATCAACTTTAAAACATTATTCAAATTTTTTAAGCAGAAATAAAAAAAGAATTAATGAATTTTTTGATATACCGCAATCAAACCTGTTTCTTTAATCATACGATAACCCCTGAGAGTGGGTTTTTCTTCACTGAAAACATCAACATAGTATTCAGCATTTGAATCAATTAACATGGAAGAAAAATCATCATCATCTCTGTAATTTTTTATAACCCCTGTGATGACGTATTTTTTCATGGTCCAGGCTACTGCTGGGCTGTAATCAGAGATAATAATTTTATCATGGTAGTCTGGATCATATTCTTCAAGCCACTGAGTTGTGGGTTCCACATACTTTATTAAGCAAGTGTTAGGTGTGTGGCCAATGAAAGTCACTGTTGATGAAGTTAAAAATATTAAACCAATAATAGCGTACAATCCCCAGGTTTTTAAGTTTTGGTTTTTGATTTTATATTTATATCTCTCCACTAAGACACTCAAACCCAGGATTATGAAATAGGCGAGTGCGGGGGTAACGGTGATGAAATATCGATCAACTTTTAAGGAAATTACACTGTGCATGATCAGGAAGGTGAAAAACCAGGATAAGAATAGTAAGTCCATCTTCAACTTCTCATTTTCCTTATTCCCAAATACTTTATAGATTAAAAGACAGGTAAAAAAGAGGATAACATCTGTCACAATATAGGATGCATAAAAAAAGCTCACAACACTGGAGATGAGTAGGACTGCCAATAATGTTGCATGAATAATGTCCCAACTTTTTGACTTATCAAACTGTTTTATTCTGTTTTCTATAATGGTGTAAATGTATATTCCCAAGCCACAGAGAACTAATAAAAGGGTTAAATATGATAAAATGGATGGAATTCCTTGATTAGGACTTACTATCTGACAGTAAGCTCCTTTAATCGGACCAATACTAATATATTTTAATAAATTATGGAGATAATATAAATTATCAGTGTTATAGGCAGCATCCCCCAAACCGAAAGAAGCACCGGTGAATATGCTGTTGGTAATGAGTAATATAAAATAGGATATGTAAGTGGTTTTAAAGTATCCATAGATTAAAAATGGTATGGTTATGCCTAAGGCGATAAACATATGTTTCACTGGTTTTACAATGTTTTTAAGGAAATTCGTGTCGATTATTAAATATAGGAGTAAGGGTGCTATTAAAAGAGCAGCAGTATATCTGGTTAGAATGGCTAACACAAACATGGGGAAAACAAGATATAAATATTTTGGGTCTTTTTTTAGGCCAATAACCATGAAATAGATAGTCCATATTGAAAATGAAATTGCTGGAACATCTGTGGATCCACTGGCTGCCCATGAGAATACTAAAGGAAGTGAAATGAAAATTAAACAACCAGCAAAACTTTGAATTTCATTAAAGCGCTGTTTAAATAGAAGATATAATCCTATCACTCCAAAAACAAATAGGACGGCGTCTAATATAATTATGACATTACTGGAGATGAATCCAGCACGAAAAACGAGAGAAGTTAGAAATGGTAAGAATGGTGGTCTGTGCAGTAAATGTGCATCACTGTTGACTACACCTGCATAGTTTAAAGCAACATTTAGGTCGGTAAAAACATCGAAGTAATTAACTCCAATCATGATTTGAACCGTTGAAATAAAAACACTGATAATGAGGGTAATTATGGTTAAAACCACCAAAGGATTTTTAAGTCTGGTTGGAATTTTTTCAACCAGTTCCTTGGGATATAGATTATGGGGTGGTGAAATGAAATCAGATATTCTTTCATTTAATTTGTTGGAAAATGAATTTTCTGCTGGTGATACTGAGAAACTGAAATTGGAGACTCTTTCAAAAAGCCATCTTGGAAGATCCATCAATAATATCACCTAAAAATAGAATTTAACGTTATTTTTTAATCATTACTCATTATTAACTATTTAAATCTGTACTTAAGTCATGAATTATTTTGTTTTTATAGATATCAGATTCTTCCAGTCATCAAAGACCACATCTAATCCACACATACTGGGCACGTAATTAGCTGCCTTGGCAGAATCAACACCAATTACTTTAAAACCCAAGTCTTCTATAGGAGCCACTACCATGCAAGTGTCACAGACCACATGACCCCCTGCATTTTCAATAACTTTCGTGTAACCCATTCTATCAGAAGCAGCTTTAATGGAAATAGAAGTACACACCCATAATTCATTGGCAAGCTGTTTACCAGTTAACACCCTGGCAACTTCACTGATCTCTTCTAAGGAAGCATGAGGACATCCAAGACAGACTAGATCTGGGGTTTCACTGGAAATGGATAGTTTTTCCCGGGTTTCTTTAATATCATCCTGAGTTATAACTATTTTATCTAAGTCAGCAATGTGCTTACTTGCATCTTTATATTCTGGAGTAACATTCTCCACATGATAAAGAGCCACAGCTCCTGACGATGCTAACGCAGCACCCAGGGCCTTTAAATCGTTAACAGTTGGGGCTTCCTGTGAATTACTTTTTAATTTAAAATAGGGCACACCACTCCCTACAGTTTTCCCAACCAGGTATCCCAGTGCACCATAATCAGAACCCTCTAAGGGGGTTTCAACATCCACCAGCAGGTTAGGAATTCTTCCCTCATCTAAATGATAACCATAATTAGGGGTTCTACCACAGATGGCTGCGGATAAGGCTCCTGGACCTCCCTCTCTGTTGGTTCGGGCCCCCAGAACTGAATTACCATAACAAACAGCAGATGACTCTGACCAGGCAATATGACTACCTAATGGGGGAACATTACCTACAAGATAGGGAGTGCAAGTGCAGGTGGTGCTGATACCCATTTCACGGTATGTTTCAACAATTAAAAGTTGTTTTTTGGTGAATTCTTCCCTAAAACCAAGTTCCTGCCACTGGTCCAAGTCCACACCTGCTGGGTTGAGGGTGCTGGGAACACGAACCTGAGCACCTTCACGTACCAGATCCTCCAGATACTCTAAACCTGCATCACCAATGGTTTTATAAGAAACTCCAGATATCTGGGCGGATACTACTTCTACCATACCTTCTGCCCCATAAATATCTCCAAGGGCAACAAGGATTTCCATTGATTTTGCCACAGCAGGACCATATTCACCTGCATACATTTTTTCTTCTTCTCGGGTAAGATGCATGAAAATGCCTCATTTAAAGTTTCAGTTATTCCGACTCTCTCCCATGAATTTTCTAATAGAGAGTTAAATTGGGGAATTACTGTAGATTTATGGTGTTTTCTCAGTTCAGCTAATTTGGGTGCTTACAATATCGTTAACCAGGTTTTTGAAGTTTTCAAGTTCCCGGTAGGGTACCACTGCACCAGCAGCGATGGTATGACCACCACCAGCACCGTTAAAACTTTTAGCTGCCTGTTCAAGTGCAAAACCCAGGTTAACTCCTTTATCTGTCATTTCCAGGGTGGTGCGTCCTGATATCTTAACCTGGTCATGCATGCGTGACAGGGTTATAACTGGCTTCTGTGGGTTTAAAATTTCCAGATCAATACCTAAACTGGCCAGAGTCCCCATGATCTTCTTTTTTTCTTTATCTGCAGTGTAAAGGTACTGAACATAATCCATTTCCTGGGAACCTTCCCTTCTGATCCAGTTTACACCTTTCAACAGGGATTCTCGATATTTTTTAAGAAATTCAACCCCTTGTGTAAGGGCAGATTCCCGGTCACCCAGACAAATACTTAATCCTACAGCGTAATGCTTATTCTTACCACAAGCATCCAGAATTTCAGCATAACTCTTCAGATCCCTTAGTGAAGGATCTTCCTGGGGCATACTGTAAACTTGGCCGAAGATATGGGGATTTAACTGTGTCAGATGGTCCCTTAGAAAATCTTTTTCTTCATTGGCCAGATCTGTGAATTTTATACCATATGATATGCCTATTTTTTCCAGGAATGCCTGACTTCCCTCCAGATCACCGGATATTCCTGGAATAGCTGGCTGGAAGGTGTAGGCCAGGGATTTGTAAAGAGGTTCTTCAGATTTACTGGATAATTTCAGGTCTTCGTGCTCCTCAACCACACCTGATTCAAGGGCCTCAGTGAGTATGGTTTGGTTAACTCCCTTAAAACCATCAGAGTACTGCATATCCCCAAAAGCCCCTACTAAGGCCAATCCGGATAGTTCTATTTTTTCCAATGGTTTTACAGTGAGATAAGTAACTCCAGAGGCACTTACATCTCTGGTTCCATCCAGTCCAAACAGGTGGGGGTTCACATGAACCAGGCTTTCTTCTTCATCTCCAGTGGTATCCATGGTCTGGTGGTGGTCGGCGATGATGGCCTGACCTTTAAGTCGGCCAATTCGCTCCACAAAACCACTGCCCATGTCACAGAAAAAGAAAAGCTGGTATTTTTCCCGGGAAAGCCGGTCAATAACCTCTTCTTTAAGGCGGGGAACCATGGTAACATGGAATTTACCCCCTTCCTGGGATATGGCGTTGCAGATAACGCCTGCTGCCGATATACCATCAGAATCATTGTGGGAGATAACCCTCACCACATGATCCTTATCTAAATGCTCTTTAAGGAGCGTGCAAGCTTCTTCAGCTCTATTTAACAAGTGATGTTGTTGATATGCACCACTTTTGCTTGATTTTGACATATAAATTTCCTATTAAATATTATATTAGTTTCTATAATTTGAATAATTTAACATTCGTTATTCTATGGAATTTTTTTAATTTATCTTCTTGTTTTTTCATTATTCTTAAGTGTTTATTGGGTTATGTTATTTGACTTGTTATATATTTCATTATTCAAGATTTAGTATTTTTTCCCCTAAAAATAAGCCTTTTATAGTCGAGATGAGGAATTTTTCCTTATTTGGCAGTAGTTGGTTTCTTCACAGTAGAAAACTACCGATCAATAAGATTTGACGCGGTTCGCGTGACAGGTCTTCATAGACATTTAGTTCACGTTTAGTTAAATAACAATGTTTATTTAGACAATTTTATCAATTGTTTAAGTGTGAACCCGAGGTTTTCACATTTACACTTCTGCAATGTCCGTCAAAATTCGTTAGTGTGAATTGAATATATTTGTTCGCGCAATGTCTAGTTTATGCCATTAATTTCTAATGTTTCGGAGGGAATTATAACGGCGACATCCATGTCACTGTAAAGAGTATAATTGTATAAAATAATAAACTATAGCATCATGAAGTTCTTGGAGGATAACAAAATGAGCGATGAAGAGCATAATATCCACGATTTTGATATTGCATTAATTTGCGAATATTTTTCCACTATGGATCGTCAAGGCCCAGGAAGTCCGGAAGCAACAATAAAAGCATTGAGCTTTATTGATAATATAAACGAAAAATCAAACATTGTTGATCTTGGTTGTGGTACTGGAGGTCAAACTATGGTTTTGGCTCAAAATACGCCAGGGAATATTACAGCCATTGATTTATTCCCTGGTTTTATCGACAAACTAAATGACAATGCACAAAAATTGAATCTTCAAAGCAGAGTTAAAGGCGTTATTGGTTCAATGGATAAACTTGATTTTCAATTAAATGAATTAGACCTTATTTGGAGTGAAGGAGCAATATATAATATTGGCTTTGAAAAAGGTATGAATTATTGGAATGAGTTTTTGAAAAAAGGTGGCTATGTTGCTGTTACTGAAGCATCATGGTTTACAGAAGAACGGCCAAAAGAAATATTTGATTTTTGGAATAAACAATATCCTGAAATAGACACCATTCCAAATAAAATTGCTCAAATGCAAAAAGCAGGCTATGTTGTTATGGCATCATTCATATTACCTGAAACTTGCTGGATTGATAACTTTTTTGTTCCTGGAATAACAGCACAAAAAATATTTTTGGATAAATACAAAGGTAATAAATCTGCCGAAGAATTCGTAAAATACGAAAAGCATGAAGCTGAACTTTATAATAAGTATAAAGAATATTATGGGTATGTATTTTATATTGGAAAGAAGTTATAAAAGCCCTGCCGGCATCATGCTGACGGCTGACGTTGCGGAATTAACGGCATATAACTTTCACGACATTGGTACCATAAAGCTCAATAGAACCCATGGAACTGAATTTAATATAGAATTTACAGATTTAACATATCAAAAAAGAATATAAAAAAAAGAATATAAAAAATTTGAACATTCTTCTTTACTGTAAAGCATTTTATAGTGATTTAAGTTATTCGATTGTTTTATTTTGAGCCGAAATATTTTCAATGTCAGTATTCATGAATTTAACGTTTTCAACCCCTTTAAAACTCGTGATTTTAGATTATTTAACAAGCAATGCTGCTTTTTTAGGGTCATATCTCCATCCTTCAGGGAGAACTCCTTCCCGGGTGTAGTACTTCACTAATCTTCTGATCCTGGATTCTACCAGTTGCAGACCTCTTTTGGTGTGCAGGTCTTTAGGGTTTTCTTTAAGGTGTTCTCGGATGTTAACTGCCTTACGGATTAAGTTCATGAGATCTTCAGGATATTCTTCGGTTTGACCGTGTTTTTCCAGGATCTGGGTTATTTTCATACTGGTTACACTTTTAACATCTGGAATTCCGTACTGATCTCGTAGTATAACTCCGATGACACTAGTGGACTTTCCTTCTTTTCTAAGTTTTAAAATTATTTCTTCTATTTCTTCGGTTGAATATTCAACCCATTCAGGCTTTTCTGCCATAAAATCACCTCTATAATTGTTATTTTCATTAATTCTACTCTATTCATGTAAAGTTCCATTCTGTGACTGGTTTATTTTCCATTTAGTTTTTTCAGCTTAAATGGGGATTTTATTCTTCGCTGACTAGGAAATCTTTATACCAGGGGGCAAAACGTTCCAGGGATCGTCGACGATGGGAGAACTCATTTTTCTTTTCTCTGGTAAGCTCACCAAAGGTCAGATCATATTTTTCTGGTATGAAAATTGGATCGTAGGCGAAACCGTACTTTCCTTTCTCTTGATGTGCAATATGTCCTCCGACTACACCTAAAAAAGTCTCGGGCTCGGTTTTGGGCGTTGCAAACCCAATCACCGACCTGAACTCAGCGTAACGGTCATTGACATTTTTCATCAGTTTTAAAATACCCTCATTGCCCAGGGTGTCCTGAACATAGGACGAATAAGTGCCTGGAAACCAGTTAAGAGCTTTTATAAACAGGCCGGCATCTTCAACAATAACAGGCCTTCCCAGCCGTCTGGCAGCATATTCAGCACCAAAACGGGCCACATCTTCAAGCTCTCCCTGAATTTCAGGATATCCTAGGTCTATATGTTCCACCTGGATATTGAACTGGTGGAAGATTCCTTGGGCTTCTTTTACTTTGTGTTGGTTACCGGTTATAAATGTTATGCATAATGGATTTTCAGTTTGGTTCATCTACTTTCCCACCAGACATGTACATGATAAAAATTCCGTTGATTAAATTTACATTATCTAATAAAATTTATCTGATAATGATTTTTGTAAAATGAACTGATAAAGCTTACCTTAATCCTTGAAGTCTGGCCACAAATTTTTAATAACCATCTGATGGTTGGAATAAACTCGTTCGAATAAATTACTAATAAGCATCGTCACTTTAAAACTATAATTTATGAAATAATAAAGAAACAACAGGTCTTAATCTTTTCTTTATCAGGGATAGGAGTATATAACAGTGGATTTATATACATCTTAACTGTACCATAAAAGAGTGTAAACATAATAAACTGCTGTCTATGATTTATAAGTATATGGACAGATCTAAGACAGAAACAAGTTGTGGATAAACACATAAAGTGATACATAATCTAATTTTGAGTTAACACAGTTAAATTCCTAGTAAACCCAGTTTTTAAACAGCATTCAATCTTCACACGTTAAATAGACAGTGAATTAACTTTATTCAGTGATAAAAGGGTTATACAAGTAATGTTGTAATATAAAATAATTAATTATTATTAAACACGTCTATGCGTAAAAAAAAAACATTTTCATAGGAATGCATGATTTAAAAGAACTTCACGAGAGTTTAAAAAGGCAAGAGGGTGAAAAACATGGTAAATAGTACTAAAGATTCAAATAATGGGAAGAAAGTTTTTAAACCTAATTATATGCTGGTGGAAGAAGCCCATGTGAAAAACTGGGAGGCAGAAATAGAGAAAGGTAAAGACCTGGAAAAATACTGGTCTGAAAAGGCAGAACAATTTGAATGGTTCAGTAAATGGGATAAAGTCCTGGATGAAAACAATAAACCATTCTACAAATGGTTCACCAATGGAAAAATAAATCTGGCCTACAATGCAGTTGACCGGTGGATACACACCGATAAAAGGAATCAAGTGGCCATCCTGTACGCTAATGAAAGGGGTGATGAGAGAAAACTCACCTACTATGAGCTTTACCGGGAAGTGAATAAAATGGCCAATGCCCTGAAAAACTTAGGCATTGAGAAGGGTGACACAGTTTCCATGTACATGCCCATGTGTCCGGAGCTCCTGGTCTCCATGTTGGCCTGTAACAAAATAGGGGCAGTGCACAGTGTAGTGTATTCTGGACTGAGTGTGGGTGCCTTTGTGGAGAGGATGAACGATGCCCGGGCCAAGGTGCTTATTACCGCCGATGGAACCCACCGCAGGGGTAAAATAATTGACCTTAAAAAGATCGTGGACGAAGCCCTACTGAAATGTCACACCATTGAAACCACCATAGTGGTGAAGCATGCTGGAAACCCCATTCACATGTCAGAATTAAGTGGTAAAGAACTCTTCTACGATACCCTCCTGGAAGGTGAACCAGATGAATGTTCAGTTGAGGAAATGGACTCTGAAGATCCATTGTTTATACTTTACACCTCTGGAAGCACAGGAAAACCCAAGGCAGTCCTCCATACCACGGCTGGATATATGGTGGGGGTGGCCACCACCTTGAAAACCGTGTTTGACATACATAATGGTGACTTGTGGTGGTGTACGGGGGACATTGGTTGGATCACCGGTCACAGCTACCTCATTTATGGACCCCTGCTCCTGGGGACTACCACCCTAGTGTATGAGGGAGCACCCGACTACCCTGACCCTGGGGCATGGTGGAAAATCGTGGAGAAATACGGAGTAACCAAGCTTTACACCTCACCCACGGCAGTAAGGCATCTAATGAGATATGGGAGTAAATATCCAACTTTTTATAATCTTTCTTCCCTCAAAATACTGGGCAGTGTGGGTGAACCAATGAATCCTGCAGCCTGGATGTGGTTATATAAAAATATTGGCCATGAGAAAACACCTATAATGGATACCTGGTGGCAGACTGAGACTGGAATGCACATGATTGCACCACTGCCTATTTCTCCCCTGAAACCAGGAACACCTACTTTACCTCTGCCTGGTGTGGATATAGATTTGGTGGATGAAAATGGTAACCCTGTTCCTGTGGGTGAAGATGGATATGTGGTGGTTAAAAGACCATGGCCTGCCATGTTCAGGAATCTGTATAAGAATGAAGAGGGATTCGTTAATTCTTACTGGAAAGAGATACCTGGTGGATTTTACACTGCAGGTGACATGGCCCGTAAGGATGAGGATGGATATATTTGGATACAGGGCCGTTCCGATGATGTTTTGAAGATTGCCGGGCATCGGGTTGGAACTTCTGAGGTTGAAGCTGCATTTTCATCCCATCCTGCTGTGGCTGAAGCAGCAGTCATTGGTAAATCAGACCCCATCAAAGGCCAGGTTATAAAAGCCTTTGTCATACTCAAAGAAGGTTATAGGTTAACCACCAAACTTATCAGTGAATTACAACGGCACGTTCGTTACGAACTGGGGCCAGTGGCTGTTTTAGGTGATATAACCCAGGTTGAAAAACTACCGAAAACCCGGAGTGGTAAGATCATGCGACGGGTACTCCGTGCCCAGGAGGAAGGCCGGGACTTAGGAGATTTATCTACCTTGGAGGAATAATCCCTTTGAAAGCGGCTAAGTTGAGTTTAATCAGATTTAATTATCTGGATTAAGAGCGAATAGGATGGACACGTATTAACGAGTAAAAAAGTTCAATGTTAATACGTTTTTTTATTTATTTTAAAAATTAAAAAAGAATAAGGGGAAAAACAGGTAAATTCAGTTTCAATCTAATCTTTTTTACGAATAAAATGATTCCTCATTTAATTTCTTTTATAATATATTTAATCAACTTTTATAACTATCTCTTCTTCATTTAATACTTTATTATAAGCTTGTGCTTCGATTATGGTCTTTAATTTTGATAGAGAGATTT
>Ga0334900_1001631_pt1 | contig 23124 bp, 19 predicted proteins | sample GraSluR3_MG_2_FD_207231 | JGI IMG/M metagenome (GOLD analysis project Ga0334900, IMG submission 207231) | Sludge microbial communities from methane-producing bioreactor in Wageningen University, Netherlands - Granular Sludge_31_08-R3 | ecosystem: Engineered > Bioreactor > Anaerobic >...
GTCAACAATTCAGTGTGCAAACAAACCGTGATTTATATTCAAGTAATCACTTGTATTTATTTGAGTTGAATGATATATAACCTCTGATTGTGAGACAATTGTCGTGCCCATAATTGTATAAAGGAACAGCCATTCATGATTACCCGATTCGCTCAGTCGCTTGGTCAGGAGTTCACAGGTTATAGTATCGAAACCTTTTTTCGGGATATGTTGGCAGGCCTCACCGTAGCAGCTGTCGCACTCCCACTGGCACTGGCATTCGGTGTTGGCTCCGGAGCAGATGCAGCAGCAGGGTTGGTGACAGCGATTCTTGCAGGGTTGTTCATAGGCGCATTTGGCGGATCCTCCTTCCTCATAAGTGGCCCGACTGGTGCCATGGCTGCGATTCTCCTCCCCCTCTCGACTCGATTCGGGGTAGAGGGCGTGCTTGTCGCCGGGTTCCTCTCCGGAATCATATTGGTACTTGCTTCGGCTCTCTCTGCGGGAAGGATCGTCTCTATCATCCCTTCGCCAGTGATCACGGGATTCACCAGCGGAATTGCTCTCATCATCGTCTTCGGTCAGGTGGACAACCTGCTTGGAGTACGATCACAGGGGGAACATACGATTCAGAAGCTCCTCTGGTTTGCTCAGAACTCGTTCACCGTCTCCTGGCAGCCGATCATGTTCGGCCTACTCACCGTCATGATCATGCTCCTGTGGCCAAGACGATTAGCACAAAGAGTTCCTGGATCGCTAGCGGGACTTCTCGGTGCCCTCGTGGTGAACTTGCTCGGTCCATTCTCGGTCCAGGAGGTGGGAACCATTCCACGAACCCTCCTGCTTGAGCATCGAGTGACGCTTACATATCTTGACTTAGCCTTCATACAGCCACTGCTGGTTCCTGCATTAAGCATCGCTGCACTCGGTATGATCGAGACACTGCTCTGTGGAGCAGCAGGATCGACCATGAGAGAGGATCGAGTCGATTCAAATCAGGAGCTGTTCGCCCAAGGGTTGGGAAATATCATCATTCCACTCTTCGGTGGGGTTCCTGCAACCGCGGCCATCGCCAGAACGAGCGTCGGAATCAAGGCAGGCGGACGCACTCGTCTGACCAGCGTGTTCCATGCAGGGTTCCTCATTGCATCCATGTTCCTGCTCAGTCCCGTCATGTCCCGAATTCCGCTCGCCTCTTTAGCTGGAATACTGATCATGACGGCTTGGCGGATGAATGACTGGGAGAGCATTCGAACCATATTCCATAAGCGATACAAGACCTCGATTGCCCAGTATCTCACAACCCTGGTTGCCACGGTGGTATTCGACCTCACCATTGCAATCGTGATCGGAATCGGTCTTTCCGCGTTGTTGTTCGTAATTCGAAGCTCATATCTTGATATAACAGTAGCAAATATCGATGAGAGACATGAGAAGGGGAGAAATCTTACCGACACGTATTCCGAAGTGAAACTCGTTTATGTCACTGGACCGCTATTCTTCGGATCTCAAGACAGGCTCATCTCCACAATCGAGCAGATAGAGGACGCAAAGACCATCATTCTCTCGATACGTGGCGTTCCGAGCATAGACCACAGCGCCATGGTGGTATTGCAAACACTGTACGCATCGCTTGAACGACAGGGGAAGAGACTTATCTTCTGCGGTCTTCAATCACAAGTAAAACGACAGTTTTCGCGATCTGGTTTCGACTCCATCGTGGGCCAGGAATCGATTTTCGACAACGCCGTGGCAGCCATCGATTCTCTGGAGTTGCCGGTCTGATTCAGAGGGGGCTGTATGTATCGTAGGCTTGACACCGCTCTTGATTTATTGTTATGCCATGACTGACGACTTTCGTAAGCTGTAAGGAGCCAACATGACATCAATAGCGATTCCTGCTCTCACAAAGGATCTGGTACGTGTCCTGATCGATGCCGATACCATACAGAGACGGGTAGACGAACTTGCCTATCGGATCAACAAGGAATACGAGGGAATTACCGAGAGCCTGATACTCGTGGGAGTATTGAAAGGCTCTTTCATTTTTCTTGCAGACCTCTGCCGGAAGTTGAACGTTCCCCATGTGGTGGACTTCATCTCACTATCCAGCTACGGAGCATCCTCTCAGTCGACCGGGAATGTGAGACTGATCATGGATACGCGAGAGAATCTCGAAGGTCGACATGTCGTTATTGTGGAGGACATCCTCGACAGTGGATATACACTCGACTACCTCTGCAGGAACTTCGAAGCACGCAATCCGAAATCCTTGAAAACCGTAGTCCTCCTTGATAAGCCGAACAGACGAAAGGTGAGTGTCGAACTCGACTATGTCGGTTTCGAAATTCCCGACGTCTGGGTAGTGGGCTATGGGTTGGACTATGCCGAACGGTACCGTACGCTCCCCTACATTGCCGAAATGGTACCCGTAACCGATTGACGATAAAGGAAGATTCATGGACAACAAGTATTATGTTGGGTATGCCACGATTCACAAACTCGTGAAATCGCTCGCAGACCGTCTCACGGCATCGGACTACGATCCCGATGTCATCGTAGCCATTGGCTCGGGGGGATTCATCCCAGCCCGAATCGTCAAGACCTATATAAACAGACCAATCTACGCCGTGGGAATCTCGTACTACGGCATAGACCAGACCCACAATTCACATCCGCAGAAAATTCAATGGATCGATGAGACTCAGCAACAGTTGCGCGGCAAGAAGGTGCTCCTCATCGACGAGGTGGATGACACGCGTGCAACCTTGAGCTACTGCATCCGAGAGCTCCTCAAGAACGAGCCTGAAGAGATTGCAGTGCTCGTTCTCCACAACAAGAGAAAATCCAAGGATGCCGATTTCCCATCGGAGATAACTCGCTACTTTGCGGGAGAAGAGATTGACGACCTGTGGATAAAATATCCGTGGGATGCCATCGATATCGATGAGCACGAGATATGCGAGCAGAACATGCTTGCCCGATTAGGCCGCCAAGGCAAGGAGAAGGTATGAGCGTAACAGCGATCGTAGGAGCCCAGTGGGGAGATGAAGGAAAAGGCCGGATTGTCGACTATCTCGCCCAGAAGGCGGAGACTGTCATCCGTTTCCAAGGTGGGGACAATGCTGGTCATACAGTCATAAACGATAAGGGTAAATTCGCACTCCACATAATCCCCTCGGGAATATTCAATCCCGACACCATGTGTATCGTAGGAGCAGGAACGGTAGTGAACTTCGACACCATGCTCACCGAACTGGAGTCTATCGCAACCGCAGGTGTCGATGGCAAGAACCTCTTCATTGACCGGCGAGCCCACTTGATTCTCCCCCTCCACTGTCTCCTCGATGGAGCTGAAGAGGCGAGTAAGAAGAGTGGATGGGCAGTGGGAACCACTAAACGTGGCGTCGGGCCCTGCTACAGCGACAAAGCCTCACGTATCGGAATCCGTGCATCGGACATACTCGATGAAGAGCGACTCCGTACCCGTCTTGAAATGCTGCTGCCCCAGAAAAATCGTCAACTCGAGTATTACGGCCTTCCTCAGGTGGATATAGACGAGCTCATGGCTCGCTGCGCATCGTGGAGAGAGCGGTTCGGGTCTCAGATCATCGACACGTTTCCTGCAGTGAAGCAGGCCGTCCTCGAGAACAAAGAGGTACTCCTTGAGGGACAGCTTGGAATCATGCGCGACCTGGATTGGGGTATCTATCCCTATACTACGAGCAGCAACCCGACTGCTGGAGGAGCCTGCAGTGGTGCAGGGATCTCACCTCGACACATCGATGAGGTCATAGGTGTCGTCAAAGCCTATTCGACATCGGTGGGTGGAGGACCATTCCCCACAGAACTATTCGATGCAGACGGAGAAAAACTCCGAGCTGTCGGGGGAGAGTTCGGTGCCACCACAGGAAGACCTCGCCGTTGCGGCTGGTTCGATGCCGTGGCAACATCGTTCTCGTGTTGGGTCAATGGATTCACGAGCATAGCAGTGACGAAGCTCGATGTGCTCGACTCCTTCGAAACGATCAAGATCTGTACCGGATACATGATCGATGGAGAACTGGTGACCGACCTTCCTGACACCTCTGGTCAGGAGAAAGCCGAACCTGTCTACGAAGAGGTTCCTGGCTGGATGTCCAGTACCACCGAAGCTCGAAGCTGGGAGGACCTGCCGAAGGAGGCACAGTCCTTCGTGAACAGGATCGCCGAATTGACCGGTGCTCCAATGAAATTCATCAGTGTGGGACCCGAACGTGATCAGATAATCATTCTGTAACGGAGGCAGCTCATGGATCCGACATTCACACATGACACATTCATCTCGCCATTCACGTGGCGCTATGGGAGTAGTGACATGCGCTCCATATGGTCTGAACGCCATAAGCGTGAGACCTTGCGCCGAATTTGGGTTGCGCTGGCAAAAGCGCAACAGACTATCGGCCTCACCAGTGCGCAGCAGGTCGCTGAACTCGAAGCTCACAGTCTCGATATCGATATCGGTCGAGCTTCCGAGATTGAACAGGAAATACATCACGATCTCATGGCCGAGATCAGAACCTATGCAGAACAGTGCCCGACTGGTGGAAGCATCATCCACCTCGGTGCGACCAGCATGGATATTCTGGACAATATGGATGTGCTACGACAGCGAGAGGCTCTGGATCGAATCATCACTTTGGTAAAGCGTGTTCTCAAGCGCTTTGCCGAGAGAATAGAAGAGACGGCCGACACTCCATGCATGGCTTTCACCCATATCCAGCCTGCTGAGCCGACGACGATCGGCTATCGTCTTGCACAGACAGCACAGGACCTTCTGGATGACCTCGAAGATCTAGAGCGGTTGGCGAAATCGCTCAAAGGCAAGGGACTCAAGGGGGCTGTCGGAACCAGTGCTTCATACAAGGCACTGCTTGAGGGGTCTCACGTCACACCTGCAGAACTCGAGGAGCGGGTCATGAACGAGCTTGGCCTCAAGGCCTTCGTTGGTGCGACTCAGGTCTATCCGAGGAAACAGGATTGGAGATTGGGCGTGGTGTTATCTGGTCTCTGCGCCACTATCAGCAAATTCGCCCTCGATCTCCGTCTTCTGCAGAGCCCTCCGATCGGAGAGTGGAGCGAGCCGTTCGGTTCCCTTCAGGTCGGTTCATCGGCAATGCCATTCAAGCGCAATCCGATCAATGCAGAGAAGATCGATTCGCTTTGCAGACTTGCCTCCGCTCAAGTGGAGATTCTGTGGCACAATGCCGCAGACACCATGCTTGAACGGACTCTGGACGATTCTGCAAATCGCAGGGTAGCAATTCCTACCCTATTCCTGTCGACCGAAGAGGTCTTGCTTACTGCAGAGAAACTGGTGAAGGGGATGACTTTTCACGAGGAGGGAATTCGCCATAATCTCAAGAGATACGGTCTATTCGCGGCAAGTGAGCGACTCCTCATGGAACTCGGTCGAAGAGGAGCCAATCGTCAAGAGATGCATGAAGTGATCAGGGAACACTCCCTCGCCTCGTGGCCGATCGTACAACAAGGCAAAGAGAATCCACTCGCTGAACTGCTGAGTGGTGACACGAGGATCACCAACTATATTCCTCAGGATGAAGTGATACGTCTGCTTGATGCTTCCGAGTACATTGGAGATGCTCCGGAGAGAGCACGGTCGATTCTGAAACGGATCGTATCAGAATATGACTGAAAGCCCTCCACGAATCAGTAGATAGTAGATGATCATCCGTGGGATACGGCTAAGCGATGCTACCGCGATCAACGTCGGATTCACACGAACCATTCCAGCAATCCAGCAGACCGTTGAAAATGGAATCGGAGTGAGCCCGGCTATCACCACAGCCCACACGCCATACCGATTGACCAGTTGTCGGGTATCCGGGGAGAAGCGAGAAGTGAGCAGGGCGACAAGAGGCACATGTCCCAACAAACGCCCAATCCAATATCCGCCGATTCCACCAATGGCCGATGCCAACGACATAGTGGCTAAAAGCGGAACAGCAGGCCATTGTGTCACGAACGGAAAGAGAATATCCACACTGAACGGCACGATGAACATGTCGGTGATAAGTGAGAAGAGCGCTACCCCGGCTAGACCCAGATGATCAACGACCCAGCGGCCTATCTCGTGGTAGTAATCCTTGGTGAAATAGAGCCCGATCGCATAGATCACGAGAAAAAAACCCATGAAGGCGATCGTTCTCCCAATCACCTGTGGCCAATTCAGATTTCCCGAATCGAGAAAGAGCGAGTTATTGAAGATATGGAACCGTATACTTTTCGACTCTTTAGATCGTCTGTCCATGAGCGCCACCTGTGAAGATATCCCTCACGCTCTGGAGAAAGGGCAGCTTTCCCTCTTTATTCACCCCGACTCCCTGCCAGAGGGGTGCCTTTCCTCCACCTTTACCGTCGATCAGCGGGAGTGCCTCGACTCGAATTTCGGAGAAACACTGATTTTCCTGATCGAACCCTTTCAGCGCCACCATCCACCCCAGTTTTCCATCGGCTCGCTCACGCACAGCACAGAGTTTTATGTGCGAAACCGAGAAAAAGGTCTCCGGGAGACTTCTGAATTCGTCCTCTGTCCACGATGAAGCATCTAACATGACCACGGGTATCCCCTCATGTAGCGGGGCTTCGGTGAGCAAGGACTCCATTTTCATAGCGACGACTTGGCTACGATACGCATGCGCCTGATGCCGAGTATCGCTCACCTGCTGTTGGAGTGCCTCAATTCCCTCTGGAATTCCTTCAGGCGGCATCGATAGTAGCGTCCCTGCAGCATCCACCACCTTCCGGTTTCTCCGAATGGCACGAAGCGCCCTATCGCCGGCAAGCCAGAATGTCTTTGTGTTTCCACGAATGGTCTCTTTTCTCAGGTATTGAACCGATGCAAGTTCGGCTGTATCGGCGACATGCACCCCGCCACAGGCTATCGTGTCGAACTGTCCTATGGTGACAAGCCTGACATCGCCATCGACCTTCACCGATCGACGTAGCGGTATATCCTGAGACTCACGTTGTGTGACCGTTCGTGCCGTGACTGGAACAGCAAGACGGATAATGCGGTTCACTTCCTCCTCAAGGGCATCGATGGTCTCATCTGAAATATCCCGTGTGTCGAGCTCTATGCTCATATCCTCGTGTCCCAGGTGGACAGAAACCGTACCTATGTCAAACAGCCGGTGAAAAGTCCCCGAGAGCAGATGTTGTGCAGTATGCTGCTGCATGTAGTCATACCGGTGCTTCCAGTCGAGTTCTACGTGAACTGTATCGCCGACCGACAGATTCGGAGACTCCGAGAGTAAGTGGAGAATACGATCATCGTCATCCTTGATCGTATCGACTATCGTGATACCGTTCAGTGCTCCTCGGTCTCCTGGTTGACCTCCCCCTTCGGGGTAGCAGATGGTCGCATCGAGCACGACAGCTGTTCTCTGTGCATACTTTTCAATTGCACGTATAGTTGTGGTGAGGTCTCGCTGATACGGATTCCGGTAGTAGCATGTGTCAGTCATATCCATACTGGAAGACTACTGTTTTTCTTGAAAAACGTCCACATTTGTCCTACCCTGCACCCTGTATTTCATCGCTGACGGCACTCTGTGCAGGATACCCTTGTCCAAGAGCACACTTACCGCTATCTTACAATACAGACACACAGAAACCAGGAATACAAACCTTCATACACAAGGAGTCAGAATCATGGCATTAATTAAGTCAGCTTGGGAAATAGCATTAGAGAAGACCGAAGGGATAGAGGCAGACCCGGAGAAGATGAGACGTGACAAGTTGATCAATGAAGGAAAAAGAGTTGCAGGAACCTATCTGACCGATATCGAATCGGATGGACAGGAGCTTGCTTCCGCTGTTGCCGATGCTCCGAAGGACGATCTTCCACTCATTAAGCGAGGAATCGCATCCACGGTTCTCATGAACATTGCGCTTCCCCAAAGCCTCGAATACGAAGAACGCATTCAAAAAATGCAGAAGATTGTGAAAATCATCGATGGCTCCGACAGTGAGACCATCGACCTTATGGGTAAGATCGGCGACTTCATGGGAAAGTATCTGGAAGCACGAGATTCGCTTCTGGAACGTGCAAAACAGCAGTATCAGCCGATGTTTGAACAGAAACGGGACCAGATGATGCAAAAGTATGGAAGAGCCAGCGGTATGTCCATGGAGCAGGATCCGGAGTTCGTTCAATTCCTTCAGAAACACTATGCTCAACTGAACCAACAGTACCAACAGGTTCTCGACCAGGCTAAGGATCAGTTGAAGGAGGCGTGGGAACTTACCGAGTAATCGACCAAGGCTCCCAGAGGGAGATAAAGGAGGCGACATCCATGGGTTTCGCAAGCAGGAACCCTTGAGCAGACTGGCAATGCACCTTTCGAAGGAATGCCAGCTGTTGTTCGCTCTCCACACCCTCTGCAACTACAGCCATCCCGAGCTCCTTCGCCATCGTCAGTACAACTCGAACCATGATCTCCGCTCTGGAGTTTGTACTGAAATCCTGCAGGAAGAGCCGGTCTATCTTCAGCGTATCGACATGCAGATCCTTCAGAAGATTCAGTGACGAGAACCCCGCACCGAAATCATCCAATGCAACAGAGAAGCCAAGTGTCCGCAACTTTGCGACGGTGATCATGACTTGTTGCATATCTTGGGCGAAGGCAGACTCGGTCAATTCGATCTCCACTGATCGTTTGGGTAATGAGAATGTGTCTAAGATATCTTGATACTCGTACACAAACTTCGGTGAAAGTACATGAATTCGAGAGACATTCACCGATACCGGAAGGTGTGGATACCCCTGTTCATACCACTGATGAAGATGGAAGCAGACCTGTCTGAACACATAATTGTCCAGTTCATCGATTCTCCCGTTCTCCTCGAGAAATGGGATAAACTCTCCAGGGGAGATGATGCCGTGATCGGGATGGTTCCACCGAACGAGTGCTTCTGCGCCTACGATCTCAAGGGTATCGATGTCAAACTTCGGTTGGTAGTAGACGACGAACTCCTCCTGCTTTAAAGCGGTGGAGAAACGACCTTCGAGTGCTCTTCGTCGCTGCATTGTCTCGTGCAGAGCCTCATCATAGAACGCGTAGGCAGAGAGTCCCGAAGTCTTGATCGTCTCAAGGGCGATCTTCGCTCTATCGTGTGCTGAGTCAAGCTCCGATGCCCCTTGATCCAGAGGATAGATCCCGCATGAATAGGTAAGCGATAACTCCCTATGAGATTGGAGGATAGTCGATGACCGGATGGAATCCAGTGCTTGTATCAATTGAGATACCCGTTGCTCGATACTTGGACTCGACCGCAGAATCAGGGCAAAACGGTCGTTGACCACACGTGCGGCAAACTCGTCCGAGTCGATGCTGCTGGCGATAACAGATCCCATCGCTTGCAGGATCGCCGTACCTGTTTCAAAGCCGACTGCACTGTTGATCAGCTTGAAGCGATCAATATCCACGAGCACAAAGTAGAACCCTCTCCTTCCCAGATCGCTGATCTTGTGCTGTGTCTTATATTTTAGATGGTCCCAAGTCCAGAGTCCGGTGACTTTGTCGGTGAACGCAATTCGTTCCAGAATCTCATGTCTCCGTTCTCGTACCAAGCCGATGACCATCAGAACGATGACCAAAAGTGACAACGATCCATACAGTCCGATTGCCATGACTCGTGCTGCTAGGGAGAGAGAACCCATCATTGCCCGTTCGGGGAGTACGGTGAGTACATACCAGTTGTTGATCCCGAGTGGACGATAATCGACAAACTCTCCTAACTCATGGCTCTTCATGTGCACCATACCGCGCTCTCCACGACCAATGGCAGCTTCCAACTCTTGTAGCCCCACCGAGCTTGCATAGTGTGGGAGTTCAGAGAAGGGAAGATCGTGCGAATACATACCGTCGCTAAAACCAGTATTCGCAAGAACGACCTCTCCCGTCGTCTTCACGATGTAGGCATTCCCTTTTCCGTTCGGTGTGGAGACCTGAAGCATGTTCGCATATACATGGATATCGCGCACTCCACGGAGTACGCCAATCACCTTCCCCTCCCGGAAGATCGGTACAGCAATGACAATAATGAGTTGTTGTGCATCTTGTGTGTGCTGCAGGACCTCTGAGACCACCGTTCGACCTTGCATAGCCTGGCGAAAATAGTCTCGAAAGGCGAGATTCACCAGATACCCATCGGAGTTGATGCTGGAGCCATCCGGGGCTATCACTCCTAGTCGAATATACCCTCCAGCTTCCGATTCGTGGCGAAGAATGGAGATGATGTCCGGGTTCTGAATATCCTCGTATCGACTAATGAATGCCGCCTGGAGTTGTAGTGAAGCGATTTCGGCACTGATTACCGAGTTCAGGCGCACCACATTCTGCGTGGCGATCTCATTGATGAGCGACTGTACATCGTCGGTCACTATACGATCGAGTCTTCCGACCACAAACAGACCGCCGACAATCAACCAGATCGACACAACGAGTAAGAGAATGAGAAATAGCCGTAGTCTCAATTTTCTCGTCATGCACCCTTCCGTTTCATGAACACGCTAAGAACAAAAGGTTCTCGTCCGATAAACAGACGAGAACCCAAACAATTACAAATCGTACATCACTTCTACTCCCAGTAGTGTGCCATCCGTTTCTTCAAAGATTCTCTATACCCGTCCCAATCGGTGATCGGGCGCAGTGCGAGCCCCTCTTCACAGGCAGCCTTAGCCACAGCAACAGCCTCCCATTCGATAACGCGTGGATCGAAGGGTTTCGGGACGATGTAGTTCCGTCCGAAGGTGAACTCCTTTCCCGAATAGGCACGTCTGACCACTTCAGGCACAGGCTCCTTCGCCAAGTCTGCAAGAGCTTTGGCAGCAGCCATCTTCATCCCCTCTGAGATCATGGTTGCACGGACATCTAGTGCTCCACGGAAAATGAAGGGGAATCCGAGTACATTGTTGATCTGATTCGGGAAGTCACTCCGTCCCGTAGCCATGACTACATCGCTTCGAGTCGCGATTGCCACGTCGTAGGCAATCTCAGGGTTCGGGTTGCTCATAGCGAACACAATGGGATCTTTTGCCATGGAATTCAACATTTCCGGAGTGAGACAATCTGCTACTGAGAGGCCCATGAACACATCGGCATCCACTACGGCATCGGCAAGCGATCGAGCAGAGGTCTCGACTGCAAACTCTCGCTTCTCCTTCGTCATGCCCTCTGTTCTCCCTGCATAGATTACACCCTTGCTATCGAGCATGATGATATTCTTTGGATCGACTCCTGCTGCAACGAACATCTTCGCACAGGAGATACCGGCAGCCCCAGCACCATTGACTACGATCTTCACATCGGCAAGTTTCTTACCCACCAACTCCACAGCGTTCATGAGCCCAGCAGTGGAGATGATTGCGGTACCGTGCTGATCATCGTGAAATATGGGGATATTGCATTGCTCGATCAGCGCCTGCTCGATCTCGAAACACTCGGGGCCTTTGATGTCTTCCAGGTTCACTCCTCCGAAGGTCGGCTCCATAGCTTTCACAATCTCGATGATCTTCTGTGGATCCTTTACATCGAGTTCAATATCGAAAACGTCGATATCTGCAAAGCGCTTGAAAAGCACTCCCTTGCCTTCCATGACCGGCTTGGATGCCAAGGCGCCCCGGTCCCCCAACCCAAGAATCGCAGTACCGTTGGAGATGACGGCTACCAGATTCCCCTTTGCAGTATAGGCATATGCATCTTCGGGATTTTCAGCGATCTCCAATACAGGCTTCGCCACCCCTGGGGTATAGGCCAACGACAGTTCGTCGGCGGTCTTGCACGGTTTGGTCGGAACAACCGACACCTTTCCTGGAACACCATCCATCGTATGATACTTCAGTGCTTTCTCTTTCAACATGTCCATGGTTTCATCCTTTGTATTTCGTGTGTTGTGTCACTATTCGAAGTCGAATCGGTAATCGAGATTGTAGGCATCCCTAAGTTCGATCATATGCTTTTGCAGACTCGGTGGAACCGGACAACCGTGCTCCTTACGATACTGCCATGCATCGTACTCCTTCTCTCCAGCGGTATAGATACGATCTTCACCCGGAGCCTTCTTCGAGTCTCTGATCTCGCGACAGATCGTCCCTGCAACACGCTTGAATACCTCGAGTCCCATAAAGCGTTCGGGATCGATCGCCATGAAGAAGTGTCCGAGCGGATACGGAATCGGTTTGTGGTTCTCATCGAAACCGTTCAAGGCCTTCATGAATGAGCCATCCTGTAGTGCCGCTGAGAGGATTTCCACAACCATGGCATAGCCGAAACCTTTGAATCCTGCAGTCTCTTCACCAATTCCACCAAGCGGGGTAAGAGCTGCCTCGCCCGTAGTGAGATCCTTGAGCACCTGCTCGGTATCGGTTCTTGTCTTGCCGTTGAGGCCGATCACCCACCCTGGAGGCAGTGTCTTACCGGCTCTTCCGTACACTTCGATCTTGCCTCGCTGCGTAACACTCGTTGCACAGTCGAGCACGAACGGGAACTTTTCATCTGTTGGGATACCGAAGGTGAGCGGGTTCGTGCCGAGCATATTCTCAACTCCGAACGTCGGAGCAATGGAGGGTCTGGCATTGGTACCTGTGATACCGATCATACCTGCTTCGACAGCCATGGTTGCATAGTATCCAGCGATTCCGTAGTGGTTGCTGTTCCGCACAGCGACCATGCCGAGCCCATGCTCCTTTGCCTTCTCAATGGCCATCTCCATGGCCTTCTTGCTCACCACGTGGCCCATTCCGTTGTGTCCATCGAGCACTGCAGTGGTGGTGTCGTCCTTCAATACCTCAATCTCGGTCACGGGATTCATGATACCGATATTGATCCGATCGATATAGATCGGTTTGAGCCGTCCAATACCGTGGGAGTCGATTCCACGTTTGTCCGATTCAATCAATACATCACCGATGATTTTCGCATCGTCATCGGGAACACCGACTGCTTTCAGCGAGTCGATCATGAACGATTCGAGTGTCTCGAAATCGATCCACACGCAGTCCTGGTAGGCATCTTCGTAAGCCATCATTATCCTCCGTTCTTCTGGTGACGAGCAGCTCCCGCCACGATAAGTTCAATCTGATTCTCTTCCAATTCGTGTTTCGAGAGCATCCGCTCTCCCTTCACATCGGTAATAAGTACATCGATATCCTTCGCATCCACCGTGCTGAAATTCGAGAGGACTCCAATCTTGTTCGCTGCTGCCACAACGATCACGGGACCCACCGTACGCTCGATCATGAGCCTAGTGGTTTCGGCCTCTTCGACAACGGGTGTGGTCAGGCCAGCAGAAAGACTGAAGCCGTCCACGCCTATGATCGCTTTATTTGCATAGACTTGTCCGATGATCGGTTGTGAAAGCCCCCCGGATACCGAGTGGGATCGGGTTCGGTAGACACCTCCGACGAAGATGAGCCTGAATCGGGCATCTTCATTCGCAATCCATGCAGCATCCATATTATTCGATACAATGGTTATGTCGTGTTCCTTCAGCGCCCGGATTACTTCCAGAGTGGTGGATCCGCTGTTGATGAATACCGTATCTCCCTGCTCGATGAGCGAGGCTGCTGCGAGACCGATCGACTGTTTCTCTTCGGGAAATTCGAGGGCTTTCTGCGCATACAATGGTTCGATCGGGAGACTCTTCCGAAGTGTGGCACCACCATGGGTCCGCTCTACCAAGCCTTCATCTGCAAGGTGGTCGAGATCTCTTCGTATAGTAAGTACACTTACGCCGAACCGCTCGCTGAGATCCTGAACCTGCACTACCCCATCTTGGGATATGAGATTGAGTATTTGGCGTTGCCGATCGGCAGGAATCATTCCCACAAGACTCTCCCTCGTTAGACCGATCATGATCGGCGTTGAACGTTTTTGAATTATAGTGAACGTTTGAATCAATGTCAACGAATTTTTCGTGCATAATAGAACAAAAAGGCTCAAACTTGGGTGATGCGAGCCTCTCTTGACAGGGTTGCCAATTCTACCAATTTCTGCTATCTTCCCTAAAGCAATGGTGCCGTACCCAAGTGGTAAGGGACAGGTCTGCAAAACCTCTATGCACCGGTTCGAATCCGGTCGGCACCTAATGAGGCTCCTGCTTTTCGGCAGGAGCCTCTCTTGTTTCTCAAAGAGTACTTCGCTGTAACAAGAATCCTATAGGAGTTTCTCCTCCATTTGCTTGAGGAAGTGGAACGTGGAGTCGCTTTCAATGAAGGCCCATGCCTTTCCACGCTTGAGCACCAAGCCCTCGACCACCTGTTCGACCGACTGGATCCCCGAGGAGATCTTTCCATTCTCATAACTTGTGAATGCTGTCCCATAGCGTTGCACACGACTCTCACCCGGAGGAATAGTGACGGTAGTGGGATTTTCGAGCAACGAGGGTTCTGAGATTGCTCTACCCAGACCGTTTGCGAAATGGCCGATCGAATTCTCGACGCCAAGACAGAAGGTCTGGTCGGTACCGCCCTCGTATAGTGCCCATGGGGTGAATGGTCTACCACCATACTGCATCCAGAGATTATTGAAACGGAGGGGAACCTCATTCGGCTCGACTGCTGCCGGACCGGGGAAAAAGGAGAAATAGACCATCTTGAGCCGTGGGTTGATGACACTGCTCCAGCCGAGTCTGGCAGTTTCGGGAACTTTCCCTGTTATGAAATCGGTATACCCGATCATTCCCGGTACTTCAGAGATGTCGCACGTTCCCTCCTTCCTCAATGGAACCTTCTCAAGGTCGTCGAACTCCTTTCCGAATGCCAACCGTCCAGTTCTATCGAACTCCGAGCCCTCGGGGACAGTCATGAAGCTCTCTGCACAGAGATCGATCACACAACCTGCCTCTAGAAATGGCGAACCCACGGTATTGTGCCATGCAGCATTGGCAATCAGTGGTGTCTTTCCAGGGTTTCTGACCGTAACGCTGCTGTAGAGTACAGGATGCCCAGGAAGGACAAGGTCGATCTTCCAGGCTTCGAAGGGATAGGAGGGATCTGGGCTCCGCATAGATGAAAGTAGCCAGTTCGCTCCGATTTCGGCATCGGTCCCATACTTCACCACAGACCAGATCTCATTCGCTGTCCAACCATGCGCCTCGTGAGCAACGGAATCCACCACATGGTCGGGCCCGAAATTGGGGAAACAGAAAAAATTTCCGCCAAGAAAGTAGAGAAGATTGCTGCCATTCCAGAAATCACCGTTTCTGTCATTGCTCAGTGAAGCCTCACGCCCACGGAAAGCATACAGCGGGTGGGCATTCACTCTTCCGCCCAGCTCCGACATATTGCTCATCTCGATTACCATACCACCACGATCTTCCAAAACCGTACGCAACGACTCGTTAGAGAGAATGGTGGCTTGCCGACCTTCCCACAACTGCAACCTCTTTACGTCCATAGGACCTCCCCTCATGTATCCACCTCTGGCCTCATCTAAAAAAACCCCAACAGCAGGGTGTAAAATCGGTCAGAGCAGGCTATACTATACAGCATCATGATACTACCACGGAAAAACGGCATTCACAACTCTCAGTCATCAGGAGAACGCGATGATACATGAAAAGAATCTGGTGTTCACGCTCCACACTGCGTGGACCACCTACATGTTCAGGGTGAATGAGACCCATCACCTAGAACACCTCTACTACGGTAGGCGAATACGAACGACCGAACATATAGAACCTCTCTACGACAAGCATACCATCCCAACTGGAAACGCAGTTGCCTATGATGAAGAACATCCAACTCTCACACTGGACAATATCTGTCTTGAGTATTCGGGATACGGGAAGGGAGATTTCCGAGAACCGCCCCTGTTGTTCTCAAAGAATACTGGTGATCGAGTAGCAGACTTTCTCTATAAGGAACATCGCATACTGAAAGGAAAGCCTCGGTCATTCTCAGGCTTACCAGAATCGTACGGAGACAAGAATCAGTGCACCACCCTTGTCGTGGTACTCCTGGAAAAGTCGAGCGCGATTCGCCTTGAACTCTACTACTCCACCTTTGATCATGCCGATGTGATTACGAGGAGGGCGGCTCTCACCAACGACTCCGGTGAGTCGTTGGACATTCAGCGATTCTCCAGTATGCAGCTCGATCTTCATACCAGTGCATACAATCTCGTCACCTTCGATGGTGCCTGGGCACGGGAACGGTATCGAACGGTGCAACCGCTCCGTCCTGGAATTCACGTGAACGACTCGAAGACCGGGACGAGCTCCGCTCGACATAACCCCTGTATCTTCCTCGTGTCCGATCCAAACGATGATGGTCATGGGGATTGCTTTGGCTGCAACCTGATCTATAGTGGAGACCATGCGCAAAGTGTGGAGGTCACCCCATACGGGAAGGTGAGAATGCTCACCGGTTTGAATCCTGCCACATTCAGATGGCAGCTCAACGCAGGAGAGAAGTTGCACACCCCCGAAGCGATTCTCACCTACTCCCACGAGGGGATGAACGGTGCGGGGTTGAACTTCCATAGATTCATAAATGGGAACATCGTTCGAGGAAGCTGGAAGTATCATCAACGTCCGATTCTCGTGAACAACTGGGAAGCTACCTACTTCAACTTCTCCGAGCAGAGTCTCCTCGAAATCGCAAAGAGTGCAGCGAAGCTCGGGGTCGAACTCTTCGTGCTCGATGATGGGTGGTTTGGGAGCAGGGAGGACGATACCACCAGCCTTGGAGATTGGACGGTAAACACGAAGAAACTGCCGAATGGCCTTGCCAGTCTTTCGAAGAAGATCCATGGCATGGGGATGCTTTTCGGTCTCTGGTGTGAACCGGAGATGGTGAGCCGAAAGAGTCAGCTCTTCCGCGAACACCCAGATTGGATGGTCTCGGTACCCGACAGAAACCCTTCTCCAGGGAGAAATCAGTACCTGCTCGATCTCACCAGAGAAGATGTCCGAGCATATCTATTCGACTCGCTATCCACCATTTGGCGCCTCGCCAATGTTGATTATGTGAAGTGGGACATGAATCGCATGTTCAGTGACATGCACAGCAACGAGGCCCGTTTCAGGCAGGACGAGTTCAATCACCGATACATGTTGGGTCTCTACGCACTGATTGAGCGGTTCATCGAAGCATTCCCGAACATTCTATTCGAATCCTGCGCCTCAGGAGGGAACAGATTCGATCTTGGTATGCTCTGCTATATGCCACAGGCGTGGACAAGTGATAATACCGACCCACTCTCCCGTATGCATATACAGGAGGGGACAAGTTGCGGTTACCCACTCTCTGCCATGGGATCTCACGTATCGGGATCTCCGAACCATCAGACACTCCGAGTCTCTCATCTCGAGTCGCGTTTCAATGTAGCCGCGTTCGGAAACCTCGGATACGAGATGGACCTCTCCCAGCTTTCGACACATGAAAAGGATATCATCAGGAGTCAGATCGAATTCTACAAGGTGCACCGATCTCTCCTCCAATATGGGGAACTGTTCAGACTGAAAAGTATCTCACGGGGAAATCAGGCCATCTGGGCAGTCTCGAATCCCGATCGAACTGAGATGCTCGTACTCTACTTCCAGACCCTGAACGAGGCGAACCCTCCTGCCGACATACTCCGAATCCCGATAGTGGATCCCGATCTCACCTACGCGGTGACTCCCAGGAGGGAACATGTGGCCATACGGTCGTTCGGTTCTCTTGTGAACATGATCAGTCCGATTCGCATAAAGAACGATGGAACATTGCAGAGAATAGTCGAAGAGACGATCCATCTCGAAAGCGAACTCGAGTACTACATTGTCGAAGGAGACATACTGGCCTATCATGGAGTTCTCCTTAATCAGCAATTCGGAGGAACCGGGTACGATAAAGAGACTCGTGTTCTCGGCGATTTTGGATCGAGAATCTATCACATCAAGGCCTTGAAGCGATAACGTCTCTATTGATTAGGTAGTGAGTCATGGGTATAGTGAAGGCATGGATTCCTCAATAGACTGTCATATCATGGTGGTTCCCCTCGGAGATCAGAGAAAGCCTCACGAGCTCCACTCGCTGCTTGACTGCATAGCCATTCGAGAGAGTGTGTTCATCGACGAGCAACAGGTTCCGATCGAAATCGAACAGGATGGAAAAGATGGCGAAAGTGGTCATGTGCTCCTCTGGTGTGAGGGTGTCCCGGTGGGAACGCTCCGATTCAGGATCACTGAGGATGGTGTGAAGCTGGAGAGAATCGCGATCCTGAAGAGATATCGTGGCCGACACCTCGGAAAGTTACTTATCAGAGAGGGCGTGCGCGCCATTCGGATGAACGACCTTAATCAGACAATCTATATCCATGCCCAGAAGCACGCATCCCCATTCTATCGGTCCTTGGGCTTTGCGGAGACCGGAGAAGAGTCCGTCGAGGCCGGAATTCCCCATTGTACCATGCTTCTATCACCCGAGCAGGAGTCTCTCCTATTCGAAACCGATGTGCACGTGATCTCCTGAACAAGGAATTCGAAGACTTTACAGCAACTCGAACACTACTGATACGCTACTTGAGATGGTGAGCTCTCCAGTGGGTAGCTCAGTTGGCGCTGCACTCTCCATCATCATCATGGTATCGGCTTTCATCGCGGGACTCCGTGCATACTGCGAATCACTTGCAGAGTAGTCCGACACGGAGAGCGGATTTCCCAGCTTCATCCCAGAGGCCTCAGCATAATCTGTAGCTTTCTGGATGGCCTTCTCCATGGCAAGCTTTCTGCTCTCCACGTACTCTTCCGATGTGTCGGCTTTCTTGAACTGAATGGATCCAATCGAGATATTGCTCACAGTTCCCAATACATCCATGAGGGCCGAAAGGGTGGTCGCGTCGTCTTCGATACCTCTCACGGTCACATGCAGGGACTGCCTTACCCGTTGTCCGATCAGAACCTGCTCGTTATCTCGCCATCGATACTCGGGAGAGAAACTGAGAGCTGTGGTGGCAACATCCTTCGCTTCCACGCCAGCTTCGCGAATCATCACCAGTAGCTTACCCACTTTCTCATTGGTCATCCTCTGCGCCTCCCCAGTTGTTTCGGCAATTTCCGAAACGGTCACTGAGAACGAAGCGATATCCGGCGTTACGGTGACCATTCCCGAGCCCTGTACCGAGACAGTTCTACTCTGCTCCATGAGCGAAGCACTCGCGCAACCGCTTAGCACGAGTAGTCCAATCAACGCTAGTGCGATCGGTGCAATTCTTTTCATGTCTCCTCCTACTGCAGAATGTCGGGTCTTTTCTGCGCAAATCGCAGGAAAAAGGCCTGCGCTATCATCATGATTCCATTGTCGTAGGTTCCGGTTCCCATGGATGCAATGACTTCATGCACCGGAATGGCAAGGATATCCAGTTGTTCATTCTTGTCGAGCTGCTGATTCCCCACCCTCGTTACCCCCTCGACGAAGTAGAACCACACTCGGTTGTTCATGAAGGCGGGATTCGGGGATACCGAACCAAGCTCATACACCCCGTCCACGGGCTTGCACCCGGTCTCCTCAAGCAACTCTCTCAGTGCAGCATCCATGGGAGACTCTCCAGGGTCGACCGTTCCGGCGGGAAACTCGATCGTCACCGAATCGCTGCCGTGGCGGTACTGGCGCACCATGAGAAACGACGGTGTCCCCTGCTCATCTCGGAACCAGGGAATGACCGTAGCCCAAAGTGGAGCGTTTATTTCGATGAACTCTCCCTCTCTTCCATCTGTGGAGGACCTCCGCACCTTTCTAACATCGAATATCGGTCCATCGAAAACCTTCTCCTTTTCGATGGTTCTCCAAGTCAGTCGTTCTTTGTCGGTCATGCAAAGGTCTCCTATCGTGGTATTGGTAGTTGAACCGTAGCGGTTTTCACCCTGGGCCCTTCCACTGAACTGTAGTGAGAGTGGGTGGAAAAATCAAGGAAAATTGTCTCTCGTTCTGATCGTACGTACGAGAAAATAATATAGCGAAAGTCCTGCAAGAAGATGAAATATACTAAACATATACCTTGAAAGACATACGTATTCCAGCTATAGTAGATTGAATTCTTATACGCCGGTTTTACCGGTGTTGATAATATGATTCAAGGAGCACAGCACATGCTACAGCAATTGCCGAGAGAACTACTTGTCGAGCAGCTGAACAATGGTCTGATCCTGCTAGTGTTGGGAATGGGAGTGGTTTTCCTGTTTCTGACCCTACTGGTTTTCACGACCAAAGGACTTTCAGCGTTCGTACGGAAGTTCATTCCTGAAAAAGTATCAACCGTAACGAAACGTCCAGTTTCCGCCTCTGGTTCCCCCGTCGCAGACACTGCGGGAGCAGAGATCGCCGCGGCAATCGCCGCAGCCGTCGCGCAGTCGAAGCGCTAACACCCCCTTAAGGAGTTCCAATGAAAAAGGTAAATTTCATGTGTACGGCTTTCCGAGACGGATTCCAGTCGGTCTATGGAGCCAGAGTTTTCACCAAGGATTTTCTGCCAGCTGTCGAAGCAGCTCGAGCAGCTGGAATCAATCATTTCGAAGCAGGTGGTGGAGCACGTTTCCAATCGCTCTATTTCTACACCAATGAAGATGCATTCAAAATGATGGACGATTTCCGTAAAGTGGCGGGACCCGATGCCGACCTCCAAACCCTCTCAAGAGGTATCAATGTAGTCGGTCTCGATTCACAGCCCCGTGATATCATCAAGATGCACGCCGATCTTTTTGCAAAGCACGGAATATCCACCATCCGAAACTTCGATGCGCTCAACGATGTAAACAATCTCATCGACAGCGGTCGTGCCATTCACGAAGCTGGAGCCCGCCACGAAGTCTGTGTCACCATGATGGCTCTTCCCCCTGGGGCAAACGGAGCACACGATCCTGAATTCTACGAGAAGACTCTTCGCAGCATTCTCGATGCCGGTATCCCGTACGACTCGGTCTGTTTCAAGGATGCTTCGGGAACCAGCACTCCGAAGATCGTGCATGAGACTATCAAGCGAGCCCGAAAAATGCTCGGCAAGGATATGAACATCGTATTCCATTCACACGACACCGCGGGTGTCTGTATCCAGCAGTATGTGAGTGCTCTCGAGGCAGGAGCCGACCAGGTCGACCTCTCCCTCGTGCCTGTTTCCGGTGGTACCTGTCAGCCAGACGTTATCACCATGTGGCATGCTCTTCGTGGAACCGACTATACGCTCGATGTAGATATCGAAAAAGTCATGGAGGCCGAGAGAGTCTTCCAGGATTGCATGAGCGACTACTTCCTTCCACCCGAAGCGACACAGGTCAACCCGATCATCCCATTCTCCCCGCTCCCAGGTGGAGCTCTTACTGCAAACACGCAGATGTTGCGTGACAATGGTCTCATGGACCGTTTCACCGATATCACACATGCAATGGTAGATGTCGTTGCAAAGGGTGGTTACGCTACCAGTGTGACACCTGTTTCTCAGTTCTACTTCCAGCAGGCATTCAACAACGTCATGTTCGGGCCTTGGAAGAAGATCGCAGAGGGATATGGGAAGATGGTTCTTGGCTATTTCGGAAGAACTCCCGTTGCTCCGGATCCAGAAGTCATCAAGATCTCCGCAGAGCAGCTCAATCTCAAAGAGACCAAAGAGAAGGCAGTCGATATCAATGACAAGGATCCCAAGAAGGGTCGTGATGCCGCGATTGCAATGCTCAAGGCAGAGAATCTCGAGATCACCGAAGAGAACATCTTCATTGCAGCTTCGTGCAAAGAGAAGGGAATTCTCTATCTCACCGGCAATGCAAAGGTGAACGGTGTTCGTCTGAAGAGCGCTGAAAAGAAGGCTGAGCCAGCAGCTTCTCCTGCCAAGAGTGGTGGAAACGACTACACGGTCAAGGTGAACAACAATACCTATGCTGTCCAACTCAAAGAGAGTCAGGCTGTGGTGAATGGTGTTGCCTACACTATCGCTGTTCAGGAAGGAATCGCTGCAGGGGCGACCCCGGCGGCAGTCGCTGCACCAGCGGCATCCGGAGGCGCAGATGTCCCGGTAAAGGCTCCCATGCCTGGCCTCATTCTTCGCACCGATGTGAAGGTTGGTGACAAAGTGAATGAGAACGATGTCCTCATGGTCATGGAGGCCATGAAGATGGAGAATGAGATCTTCGCTCCCGTATCCGGTACAGTGAAAGAGATCAAGGTAAAACAGGGCGATCAGCTCAATGCCGATGAGATTCTCCTCGTTATTGGTAGCGAAGGAGCTCCAGCAGCTGCAGCTGCACCCGCTCCTGCTCAGCAGGCTCCCGCCGCTAGTGCTGGTGGTACAGAGACCGAGGTAAAAGCTCCCATGCCCGGGCTTGTTCTCCGCATTGACGTGAAAGAGGGAGAACAGGTTGAACAGAACACTCTTCTTCTGGTCATGGAGGCTATGAAGATGGAGAATGAAATCTTCGCTCCTGTATCCGGTACGGTCAAGCAGATCAAGGTGAAGCAGGGTGACCAGCTGAAGGCAGACGACGTACTCGCGGTAATCGGGTAAGGGAGTTTTGACATGATTGGACAAGCATTTTCACAATTATGGCAGACAACCGGACTGGTAGGGTTCCTCTCTGCCGGTGGTTGGGGCAACATAATCATGATCCTAGTCGGATTTGGATTGTTGTACCTTGCCATCGCAAAAGGGTTTGAGCCACTGCTGTTAGTCACTATCGGTTTCGGTTGTATTTTGGCAAATATTCCGTTCGCCTATATCGCAGGAGTGGATCCTTCGAGTAGCTCCGGAGGAACGGGATTCATAAAGCTTCTCTACGACATGGGTATCGAAACAGGACTCTTCCCGATTCTGATATTCATGGGTGTAGGAGCAATGACGGATTTCGGTCCGCTCATTGCAAACCCGAAGACCCTGCTGCTCGGCGCTTCTGCCCAGGTGGGTATCTTCTTCGCACTGATTGGAGCCCTCGCGCTGTCGTTCATCCCTGGTGTGAACTTTGATCTGCATGCAGCAGCATCGATTGGTATCATTGGTGGAGCCGATGGACCAACAGCTATCTATGTCACGAGCCGCCTCGCTCCCGACCTGCTCGGGTCGATTGCCGTGGCAGCATATTCGTACATGGCGCTGGTACCCATCATCCAGCCGCCGA
>Ga0334900_1001632_pt1 | contig 23111 bp, 30 predicted proteins | sample GraSluR3_MG_2_FD_207231 | JGI IMG/M metagenome (GOLD analysis project Ga0334900, IMG submission 207231) | Sludge microbial communities from methane-producing bioreactor in Wageningen University, Netherlands - Granular Sludge_31_08-R3 | ecosystem: Engineered > Bioreactor > Anaerobic >...
CTGAAATTGCATCAGGGCGTATTACCAAACCGATAGAATATATTTTTCCAAAGGCTATTAGGTGTGATATGCATAATATCACCGATAGATATACTTTTTATTCTGTTAATAGATCTACAACTTTAACATCTTTTCACGGAACTGGTTATATTAACTTAAAAATGAAAGCCAGTGTAAAATATAGGATTCAATTAGAAAACATGAATTATTATAATATTTATCTAAAAAACGATGATTATAAACATTATTCACAACCATTTTGTTGTGTAGAATGTACAAAAAATAATGGTATACCCAAATTTGATATAATATCTTCTAGTATCTCAATAAAATAAGTTAAATATTTTAAAAAAATATAATAATATGAAAGAACTAATAACTGGTGGTGCAGGTTTTATAGGTTCAAACTTTGTTCATTATTGGGCTAATAAATATCCCAATGACAAAATTATTGTTTTAGATAAATTAACGTATGCAGGAAATTTAGAGAATTTGAGTGATTTAGAAGATAATAAAAATATTACCTTTATTAAAGGAGATATTGCTAATAAAAAATTAGTTGATCAATTATTTACCAAAGAAAAATTTGATTTGGTTATACATTTTGCAGCAGAAACTCATGTTGATAGATCATTAATGAATTCATCTGATTTTGTAAAAACAAATGTCTTAGGAACTCAAGTATTATTAGAAGCAAGTTTGAGACATAAAATTAAACATTTTCATCATGTATCTACGGACGAAGTTTTTGGAGCAATTGGTGAAAACGAGCATTGGAAATTTACTGAAAATACACCGTATCATCCACGTAATCCTTATTCAGCATCAAAAGCAGCAGCTGATCATTTAGTGAGATCATATAATATTTCGTTAGGCTTACCAGTAACAATTACAAATTGTTCTAATAATTATGGTCCTTATCTTTTTCCAGAAAAGTTAATTTCTTTAGCAATAACAAATTTAATTGAAGGTAAAACTGTTCCAATTTATGGTTCTGGTAAGCAATCTAGAGATTGGTTGTATGTCGAAGATCACTGTAGGGCTATAGAAACAGTAATATTAAAAGGGAGAATAGGTGAAACATACTGTGTTGGTGGAATGAATGAAGAAATAACTAATATTGAGGTTATACAAAAAATATGCAAAATAATGGGTAAAGATTTTGATTCTAGCATTGTTTTTGTCAAGGATAGACCAGGTCATGATTTTAAATATATTGTCGATTGGAAAAAAATCCATAAAGAGTTAGGCTGGAAACCAAGGTATAAGTTTGATAAATGGCTCAAAAAAACTGTTAAATGGTACGAAAAAAATACCATTTGGTGGCAAAATATAAAGAAAGGAAGCTATAAAAATTATTATAATAAACAATATAAAAAAGATAAATAACTAATCCCCATCTTCCAATTTCTTCTAATATGTTCTAATATATTCTAATGCAAAAATATAACGATCAAATCATTCAGATCGAAGCCCTAAAACTTTATTTTGAAAAACTAGACATTAAACCAGAAGTCCAAAAAAATATTCTTCGCAATTCATTATTAAAAAGTGCCCGTTTTTCAAGTAAAATTGAAGGTGCTAATACTAAATTAGAAATTAATAATCTATACAAAGCCTATTCCTTTATTGCTTCAAAAAAATCACCAAAAAAAATATCTTTAAATCTAATAAAACAACTTCACGCAATTATTATGAACAAAATTACCAGAGATTCTGGTAATTTTCGTACCGAACCTTGCGCTATCTACAATACTGCCGGCGTCGCTATTTATCTCGCCCCACCAGCCTTCAAAATCCATGAATTATTAGAAAATTTAGTTAAAGAAATCAATACCAGCAAAGAACATCCCTTAATTAACGCTGCCATTTTTCAATTCAAATTCGAAAAGATTCACCCGTTTTTAGACGGCAATGGTCGCATCGGCCGTCTTATCTCTTATTTAATTTTATACAAAAATAATTTTTCTTTTAATGGCTATCTGTCACCAGAAGAATATATCAACAACTTCAAAGAAATTTATTACGATTGTTTTGACTCAAACAATAATTATCATCCCTTTGTAAAATATTTTTTAGATTCAATTGAAAATCAAATTAAAACCGTGTTTGATAATTTCAAAAACCCCAATAATTTAGATACTATGCTCCCTCGACGTAAAGAAATTTATGAAATAATCAAAGATCACCCCAATTGTTCTTTTGATTTTATTAGTCGTCGTTTTATTTCTGTCAACCCCAAAACTCTCCATTATGACTTATCTAAACTCCAAAAAGACAATTTAATCAAAAAAATTGGTGTTTCCCGAGGGGTAACCTATGTTGCCAATTAATGAACACGCCTCTTTTTTGGTGTATTCCTGTAAATTCATTTGTATCTTGTAATTTGGTTATTGTTTATTGTATTTTTTACTTTAAAAATAATCAAAGGCTCTCTCCCTTTGCTTGTCCCGCAACTGCGGAGTCAAGGGGAGATATCCGAATCCGCCTACGGCGGACAGGGGAATTTGAATTTCAAAAGGAGAAATCCGAAGGAAGAGGGGTTTAAAAATTAGAAATTAAAAATTAAAAATTTGTGTTAAAATACTACCTATATGACAGCACTACCTAAACATTGCCCGTCCTCACGCCGACAAGGCCGTCGACGCGCCGCTCATCAAGCAACAAAATTACCAAAAACAATTAAATGTCCTCACTGCGGTCAACCCAAATTACCCGGTTACCGTTGCCCTAATTGCAAACAGTGAAATCTAAAACCGATCCAAGACATAAAAAAAGAATAAAGCGAGTCCAAGCGATTTTCGCTTGGAGTTGTGGTAACCAATCTCAAATAGATTCTGATATCGAACCAATTATCACTAATCTCCCAAAAATCGACAAAATTATTGCCAAAAATGCCCCCAAATGGCCCATTGAAAAAATCAACAAAATTGATCTTAGTATTCTTCGCTACGCTGTCTGGGAAATCATTATAGAAGCCAAAAATCCAATAAAAGTTGTGATTGATGAAGTTATCGAAATTGCCAAAGAATACGGCACCGAACACTCTTCTTCTTTCATCAACGGAGCTCTTGGCTCAATTGTTAAACAAATCAAAAAATAAATTATGACCACTGACAACAACCTCAAAGAATTAGAAAAAACCATCAACTACACTTTTTCTAATCACCAAATACTAGAACAATCTCTCCGCCATCGTTCTTTTCTCAACGAACACAAAAATGAATCTCTCCAATCAAACGAAAGGATGGAGTTTCTGGGTGATGCCATCCTTGAGCTTTGGACCTCAGAATACCTCTACAAAAATTTTCCTCAATTTCCAGAAGGCAAGTTAACCAATCTTCGCAGTCTGATAGTTTGTACTCAAAATTTAGCCAAAATTGCCCAAAAAATGAATCTCGGTCAATATATTTTTCTCTCCACAGGAGAAATCAAACACCAAGGTCGCCAAAACCAATCAATTTTGGCCGATACCTTTGAAAGTTTAATCGGGGCTATTTATCTTGACTCAGATTACAGTCACATAGACAAATTTCTTTCCCATCAACTCATCGCCAATATAAAAACTCTTGCAACTCAAAAAATTTACAAAGACCCCAAAAGCATTTTTCAAGAAATTGCCCAATCCCAACGAGGAATTACTCCTCATTATAAAATGATTAAAGAAATTGGTCCTGATCATCAAAAAACCTTTGAGGTCGCCGTTTTTATCGGTGAACAAAAAATTGCCACTGGTCGCGGTCATTCAAAACAAAAAGCTGAAGAAAATGCTTCAACTAAAGCTACCAAAATTCTAAATAATCCTGTATAATCAAGCATTATGTTAAAAATCAAACTCGCCCCTCGGGGTAAAAAACACCAAATCACTTACAGAATAGTAGTTGCCGAATGTCGCAGTAAATTTGACGGCAAATTTACTGATGATCTTGGTTTTTATACTCCTCAAACCAAAACTATCCAAATTGACAAAGAAAAATTAGCTCAATGGCAAAAAAATGGAGCTCAAATTACCAAAGGTGTCGATAAACTTATCAATCCCGACAAATATCCTAACAAAAAGAAAGTTAGCAAAAAACAAGAAGAAGCTAAAAAAGAAGCTCCAGCTCAAGAAGCTCCAGCTCAAGAAGCTCAACCAAAAGAAGAAACAAAATCCGAAGAAGTTAAAGAAGAAGTTAAAGAGGAGAAATAAAAATGTCTGATATCAAAAATCTCTTGGAATACATCCTTAAAGGTATTATCAAAGAAAACGAAGATGTTATTGTTGAAGAAAAAGTTGAAAACAATTTTACCATTTTAGAAATTTCTGCTCCAACCGAAAAAATTGGACAAATTATTGGTAAACAAGGCAAAATAATCAAAGCTATTCGCACGATTATCGGAATTTCTTTCCCTCAATCTCATTTCAACATCACCATCAAAGAGTAAATGGATTAGTCCTCAAATATTCACCTTGCCTGTATTGGGTGTCAGTTGATTGTTTGTTTAATCTATCACCCCCATCGGCTTTGCTAAATTCTGAAATTGTTCTCAACATCTCTAACTCATTTCCTACTAATTTCAAATCATTTAACGACAGATTACTTATTTTTTCTTCTTTTTGATCAGGAATATAATAAGCCGTTACCACTAATTTTAATTCCACAATTGAGCCAATTCCCTTCATATCAAATTGTTTAAAAGTCAAAATCGGCAAACTACTCTCCATTGACTTAATTAAATCTAAATATTTATCCTTTACTCCCACCAAAGTCAAAGTTACTGGCAACTGGACCGCCTCAGTTACTTTTGTGTCATCTTCTCCATCAATTTTACCAGGATTTACCGAAAAACTTTCTACCCTAAATCCATATTTATCGGCAATATTTCGTATCAAACCCACCAAATAATAAGAATCTTTTTGCCCTAGTACCGCATTTTTTACCAAATCAACATTTTTTTGTAATTCTTCCTGCGAAATAGACAACAAATAATCTCTCTTTGCCTGTGTCGATTTAACTAAAGTTTCCGTTTTTTTAATCTCAGCAAAATTCTTACCAATAACCGCCAATTGAGGCTTCAAAAACACATTGTAAAGTAAAAAAAATCCCAATATCAAAAGTAGGGGATTGACAAAAAGAACTAACAAATCACTATCCATCCCAAATACCTTTTCTGGTAAATTTAAACCATATTTTTTCATTTTAACCTTACCTCCATTTTAAATTTCCAAGTAGAACCCGATTTATTTAAACTTATCAAATTCACATTATCCAAATTGTCATTTTGTTTATTTTTTACTTCTTCAATCAATTCTTCTATTTCATTCATTCCCTCATCACTTCTTGCCTCTCCATCAATTAAAAAATCATTTATTCCCCTAATTTCCAATGAATTAACGGTAATCTTTTTTGAAAATAAATCATTAACTCTTTCTATCGATTCACCATATTCAAATCTATCTGCCAACAAATTACCCACAATTTTTGCTCGATATTTTACCCCCCAGCTAGTTGTAAATACATCCGACATTGTCTTTAATTCCATATTTAAAGCATTCTGCTTTTTTATCAACCCGTTTAAAGAAGTCTTACTAAAAACCAAAAAACCAATCACTACCAAAGCAGTCAAAGTCATCCCTAGACCAAAAAGCCACATAAACAAATTTATTTTCTTTTGCAAAGCCGATCTTAAAGCTCTAAATTTTGCTTGATTTGGTAATAAATTTATTCCTTCGTTATTCATATTAAACCTCTAAGGGCCAAACCGGTAGCAAAAGTAAACCGGCACCCTTCGGTATTTAAATCAAAATTTATTGACACATTATTAATATCCATTTTGGCAAAAGGCTGAATTACTTGCACCTCGACCCCCAAAAGTTTAGTAAATTCTTCCGCCAAACCAGGCAAGTTAGCTCCACCACCAGAAAAAACCAACAATTCCACATTTTTACCATTGTTTTCAGCAAACAAAGAAAGGGCTTTTCTTACCTCCTCGGCCATACTGGTAAATATGGGCAAAACTGCATTTCTAATTTTCCCTTCCAATTGATTTTCATTCATCCCATAAGCCTTTTTGTATTCTTCCGCACTGGCCATATCCAAACCCAAACCAATAGAAATAGCCCGAGTCAAAGATTCACCTCCCACCGGCATCGATCGCGTGAAACTAATATTATTTTTGTAAAGACCAACAATATCCGAAAATTTTTCTCCAAAATCAACCACTACCATTGAAGTCACATCAGGCGTCGATAACTTAGCAATCCGCCTCATAGTTACTCCAATTGACTCCAAAGCCAACAATTCTAGACCCGCTGCTTTAAACAATTTAACATAAGCTTCAATCAAATCATTTCTCGCTGCCACCACAAAAATTTTACTCTTACCCGTTTCATCTTTTTCTACCACTTCATAATCAATCGTCACTTCATCCAAAGAATAGGGAACAAATGTCTCCGCTTCAAACTTCAAAGCATCCATTATCTCATTGTCTTTGAGAGGAGGTAATACCACCAATCGACTCACAATCTTATCTTCTGGCAAAAAAGTCACCGCTTGTTTTGCCTTACACTTAATGTCTTTCAATAAATTACGAATAGAACTAGCCACTTCTTTGATCGCCTGACCCTTACTATCACCCTTAATCCAATCAATTTTTGGTGTCTTTACTTCACCAATTTCATCAAGAAATAATTTATCTTTATTTTTGGAAATTGATACGGCCTTTATACTGCCAATACCAACATCAAGTCCAACAATATTACTCATATAATTCAGTATAACAGATAATAGTAATTGGTAACTAGTAACTGGTAAATAGTAATTAGTAAAAATTATTTACATTTCATATTCAATTCTGCAGAACGAATTAATCCATTTATTAATTTTTCACAAACCTTACTATCTTCCCACAATTCTTTTATATCTTTTTTGTCTAAATAATTTAAATCTCTAATTAAAAAAAGAAAATTTTGAACTTCTTTTAAAGAACCTCTTGCTTGAAAATAAAAATGTATTTTATCTTTTTTGTGAAATCTCCCAAATCCTTCTGCTATATTAGCTGAAATAGAACTAGAGGCTCTTCTTAATTGATCTACTATACCGTATTTTTCTTCTTTTGGTAATTGAGTTATTTTTTTATAAATTTTAACAACAAATTGATGAGAATTTTTCCAAGCATCAAGCTGATAGAAATCATTTATTATTGTCATTTCAAATTTTACCAGTTACTAATTACTAGTTACTAATTACTAATTACTAATTACTAACATCCCCTTTCGCCGTAATTGCCTCTATCATAAATCTAGGAATTTGGTGTTGATTCACCACACTCACTCTCCTCAAAACTGGCACAGATTCTACATCACCCGCCATCCCCGTTGAAATAATTTTTTCTCCTTGAATTGGAAAACTAGAAGTCCCCGAAACCGACATTCTCGCCGAAGCAAAAATTGGAGTTAAAGACAAAAGTAGGGGAGTCTCTGTCAATGTATAATCAACACAATTTGATTCAATATCGTCATAACCCATCACCCCATCACTACCCGACAAATTGTATCCCACTCTCGCCACCTGTATTACCCCTCCTGCATCCTGATAAAAATAATCTATCTTCAAGCTTCCCTCAAAATTTCCTCCACTCGTATTGGTCAAACACACCTCCACCTCATTTCCACTATAACCACTCCCATAATTCAATTCATCATTTTCATCTCTATCTCTCAACCACAAAAAAGCATTTTTGTTTTCCAAAATAGTTTCTTCAAAAGTAATCGTATTTTCACCACCCACATTTTCCAATTCAACCTCAGCACTTATCATATCATTACTTCCAGATTGATAATTTGTCTCTTCATTCAAAAGATAATTATCAATCCCTGATTCTGCTGCATTAAAAGCCTGTTTGAGCAATTCCTCATCAGTATCAATCTTTGTCTCCACTACCGTCCTCTTCGCCACCGACATCCCCACAGTCATAATTATCGCCGATATCAACAGCACAAACACCGCCACCTGCCCGCAATGCTTCGCATAGCGATGCAGGCGGGCCTGCCCCCGCATACAATTATAATTTCTAATTTTTAATTTCAAATTTCTATTCATATTTTTATTTTATTGTTGTTCTCCCTTTTTCAAGGGGAGAAACCCCGAGCTTGTCGAGGGGAGAGGGGTTTTATCTCTCTCTCCATCCAGATAAAACTTTTGTAATTTCTCCTGGTAATTTAAACAAATAATCAGGTCTATATCGCACCAATACTCCAGGAGTGGTATTGTTGGCACTTCTAGCCGTCCTATCGCGACCCAATTCAATATTACCATTAGTCGAAAACAACATCCCCTCTATTGTCAAAGCCTCATCGTCGGCATCATTTGCTTCAATATCCCCATCCGCAATAAATATACCACTACTTACCACCGCATCTTCCTCGAAAACAATTCTCCCTTTGGCAATAATTATCAGATAATCATCTTCACCTGTCGTCAACACATTGTCTGTATCCACCCAAAAATCACCATCGACAAAATAAATTCCTGTTGGCGACAAACCCAAATCACTCATTTTTGCATTATTTGCCAAAGTCGTCCCTTGCCCCAATTTAACAAAATATTCATTGTAAAAATATTGATAAGCCAAATTACCTGTTACCATATTGGTATTCACCCAAGTATCAGGGTCAGCAAAACTACAATCAGTACAACCCTTATCCATATCTCCACCTGCGGCTATCAATCCACCAATTGCCGTAACCGACTGACAATTTTCATCATTTACACAAGTTACTGGGATTAAATTACTAAAATTACCTCCCGCTTGCACTCCACCATTTTCTGCTTGAAACCAAGGATCAGAATTAACTACCAAAGCAAAATCAACTATTGCACTCGGTAGGGTAGAGTAAGGATCAATCGCTTCTGTCGTATTTAGCAAAAATGAACCACAAGTAACCGTTCCACCCACATCAGTCACTTTCAACACCACACTCTCGCTATCACCATCAAGATTACCAAAAACAGGTGAATAACTAAAACCCCAATCCAAACTATTACCACTACTCTCATAATCAGGTGCATTCACCACCATAGGAAAAGTTACATCAGTGTCTATATTTCTCCAATCCAAGCTATCAAAAATATCGCCTGCCTTATCAACAAAATTCGCCTCACACTCCGCCTCTTGCCCTGACCCATCATACATCGCCCCAGAAACCGGCACCTCACAATCCCAGACCTTAAACTGCCTCCCTGTATAAGTCCAAGGCAAAGTACTTCCATTAATATCCAAGGCGCTCACCCAAACCACATCCAAAGCATCACTACCATAATCATCACCAAAAGTAATATTCACTGATAATGACCTCTCTGTCTCATATTCTGGCAAAGTTCCAGCAGTTGTTGTTGTCACTACCGTGACCTTATCAGACTCATCACCCGAAACAAATTGCAAACCCGAGCCATTACCAAGATTAACTACCGAAACAATTAAATCTTCTCCATCAGCATTACTCAAAGCTAAACCAATCGCATCAATATAATTAGCTCCTCGATTGTTATCAATCGTAAAATCAAAATTTGCCATTCTTATATTTGTCTCACCTAACCAAAAATCAGACTCACAAATATTATTTCTTCCTTCATCATCCTTAGTAACAAGAACCCCTCTGCCATTACCAATTTCCAATCCTGGTGGTTCAGCCAATTGCAAATTACACTCTTTAGTCCCAAGACAAGTATTTTCACACTCATCAATACAAATATCATCCTCACATGTTTCTTCACTACAAGCACAACGATTTTCACAAATACACATTGCCTGACATTCGGCTTCTGTTTCAAAAACTTTGGCATCCAAGCAAGCTTGATCATATTGACAACCACTCTCTCCACATTCGGTCATACATTCCGATGGTAAAAAATCATTTCTTCCTACACAACCATCGGTCCCGTCACAATACCAATAATCCACCTCTCCGGGTGGTACAGGGTCTGGACTCTCATACCCTTCACAACCAGGAGCTGCTCCCAAATTATAAGGGTCACACATATAGGCACACATTGTTTTTCCCTTCTCCATCGGCAAACAAGTATAAGTGCGATTGTACAAATCACGAATACTTGCTATTTGAGTCAAAGCAAAATCACGAATACAAGTTGTATTGCATTGCTTCAAACAATCAGTATCAAGATAACCACACCGTGATGGACAATAAAATTTATCACACCAATAATCCGGTTGGTCATAAAACCAATTACACAAAGCATAAAAACGAGTTCTACAATCCATCAACGAACACAAACTTCCATCTGGATTTCTACAAACTTCACAAGTCCGACACCCTGGCTTACAATAGACCACTTCGTAATCATCTCCTGGGTCCTCTTCTTCCCACTGTGCACAAAAAGTTCCACACAATTCCTCATCTCCAAAACAATTATACGAATCCCAATTCTCCGGATTGTAGTCACAATAGTCCCTTATATTTGAAGTTTCAGGAATCATTTCCGAAAAACATTGACCTACCTGCACCCCTTGAGCCTCTTCTGAGCACAAATATGACCCTTCCCAAGTATCAGGAGTACATTCATGATATTTGCAATGCCACAATTGTTTATATCCATCCGTTCCTGTCGGCTCTGGTGCCAAAGTAATCCCAATCGAATCTGTCGGCCTCGGTGCCGACCCTCCATCAGGAAAACCACCGGCTGGAGGGTCCACTTCACCAGGATCCCCACCTTCTCCCCCACCGCCATCCTCATCTGCCAACACTTTAAAATCAAAAAAAGATACTAGCACTCCCACACAAAGCAAACATATCAAAAATAATTTAAACCATTTTCTTCCCATCTTATTATAATAATATCACAAATCCCCTCTCCAATTCCAAAATACTTGCTATATCTTATAATATTGACAAAAGACCCCATATATGCTATACTGTAAGTATGAATAAAGAAACTGTCAAAAAAGTCTATCGCAAAACTATTGCTTCTGGACTTGGTCTTGTAACTGGACTCAGTATATCTCTTCACAATCCTGAAAAATCTAAGGCCCAAAATTCAAGTATTGAAATGACTCCAATTACTATGGCAGAAGACAGATACAATGCCGCTCACTGGAATCAAAATGTCATAAGCCAATATCATAATATTCTAAAACCACAAGACAATAATAAATATGAATATATAGGCATGCCAGCCAAAACAGGTTTTAATTATAATGATGACGGATCTAAGGTTGAAAATGATGTTAGATTTAAAACATTTTATGGTACAAAAACAATTCCCAGATTTGCCATAAATGGAAAACTAGAAACACAAAACATATTAGATAATTGGAATAGTTTCATCGGCCTCCAAATAATCAAAGAAGGAATAGAAACAAAAAAACAATATGCCGATTTCACTCTTCAGCCAAACGAAAAAGGTTTTTATACCCTCAAAGTTACGGGTATCAATGATCAACTAAATGACAACAAAAACTTAAATCTTAATGCCATTGTTTTAAAACGAGAAGTCAATTGTAAAGATAATAATGATAGTTCCAATACTACCATTCTCAAACAAATTGCCTACAAATACCCCATGGGTGCCTTGGGCGAATCCTTTCAAATCAAAAACAAACAAGTAGCCGAAAAACAATTGGATCTCGGTATCAAAGATAGCGAAAAAGCTATGTGTGGTCTTGTCGCCTTTCTCCAAGATATGAAAACCAAAGAAATTATTGCCGCTTCCTATACCGACCTCACCCCCGATACTCCCGCTTTATTCAACATCGACCATTTACCTCAAAATACACTAGAAAATATTGAAAAAGTCAAAAATTTCACTTCACTCAAAGAAATCAGAACTCAAACAACTAACAAAAAAGAATATCAAGAACAAATTGGTTTAAAGCAAAAAATTATTTCCGTCACCAATGCCAAAAACCTTCGCCATCTCAGCCTTGAATTAGATTACACCGAGCACGAAGCCCAAGTCTATGATGTCCTTGGTGCTGCTCTAAGCGAAGAATTCCAAGCCAAAGCCAAATTAGAGTATGACCCCAAGGAGCATCGTGTCACTGTCAAATTTAACGAACCCTTAAATGGCGACCACGATATTTTTAATTTCTTTATCAAAATTCATACCAACACTAAAAAAGGAATAAATCACAGGACAGAAAAAGATCTTTTGGCATATGCCACCAATTTTAAGTTTAAAAACTTTTCTGCCGAAGATAGCGAATTCAATTCAGTAAAATACGAATTAAATCAACAACAAACTTATCACCCAGTTCGTATGGTCACCACCGACAATCCTCTTGATTTTAACTCTGATACTAATATAGACGAAAAAGACATTCAAGAATTTTTACCTGCCTTTGGTGTTACCGACAAAGACAGTAATTATATCAATAAATACGATATCTATCCTCAAAATATAAAAGAGGGGACTCAAGGCGATGGTATTATCAATGTCCTAGATCTCTACCACCTCGTCAAAGCCGTCAGCGAGCAAGAAAAACTAGCCAAAATGATCCAAGAAGTCAATCCTGATTTTGTTTATCCCGCCATCGACCAATCCATCAAGACCAAAGTCTTAACCCAACTCTGTGATATTATCCCTCCTTTAGGTTTAGGACTGGACCAAAATCAAGAATTAACCTTCGAAGCTATCGCTAATCAAATCGAGGATATTTACAAAATCCATGGCAAAACCATCACCAAAAAAGAAGAATCCAAAAGCCTTTATCAAAGAATCCAAGAATTCTTCAACACCCCCACCCCTCATGCTATAAGCAAAAAGAGGGAAAAAGAGATACAGGGGTAAGACAAAACCTTGCTTTTCCTTCAATTTTTGTTACAATAAAAGTGTGTAAAGTGAAAGGGTTTACCCTTCATGACGCTAACGCCAAAAAGCCAAAGCGTGAGGCACTTTATACAATAATTAAGCCTTCTTTTTGAAGGCTTTTTTATTTTTTACATCCAACTTCTTATCCATCACCGACAAAAATATCTTTTTACCATTTTTAGCTTCCACCAAGATTACTCTTATTTTTCTCCACGCTTTTCGTTCTTTTTCCGACACTATACACATTGCTTCCAAAATATAATACACCGTTTTATCTCGTTTACTAATATTTTGTATTGTTGTTGATTTTTCAATTACTTCTTTGGCAAAAGTTAACAATTTTAATCGCCTATAAACATCATTCCAACTTCTTTTTTTAGCACCAGACTGACCGGTAATATGATCCCATCCCAAAAGTGAAATAACAATATGTTCCTTTAGTGCTGGACAATAACACTTTTGTTTTCGCCACTGGGTATAAAAATTAAATGCTTTTTTCTTGAAACTATTCATGTATTAAGAATATCACAACCAAAACATCTCAATCGTTATTTCAAATCCTCAGTCATTACCAGACCTGTCCGCCCACTGGCAGAAAGCAATCCCATTTCGATCAAATCCCCCTGTCCGCCGCAGGCGGACATCCCCCTTTGACAGAAGGAGGACTAAAAACAATTTTTTACTATATTCTCTTGCTATTTTTCTTAGATCATCAGTCTTGGCCCCCTTCTGTCAAAGGGGGCGGATTGAGTCCCGCCGTAGCGGGACGAAACAGGGGATTTGAATTTCAAGGGAAGAAGTCAAAGGGGGAGGGCCCGCAGGGCGGGGGATTTAAATTTAAATTTTTATTCCTCTCTCCCAATTTCCCCTTCCACCACCAAGCCTTCCAGCATAAAATAGGGGAGTTCCCACACCTCATCAACACTCACCTTCGACTCTATCCCATCATTACTTTTCCCCGTTGATACAATTCTCTCTCCTTGATGAGCAAAATTTCCACCACTAAACTTTACTACTGTTGGTTCAAACAGGGGACTCACTACCAGAAAATCAGAATCACCACCAATACTTATTTTTATTTCACCTTTTTTATCATTTTCAAACCCTTCAATACAAGCATCATCAACACTAGTACACTCATTAAAATTATAACCATATCGCTCTATTCCACCATTGCCATAAAACACATCTACCTTGACTGCTCCACCAAAATTATTATCCAATTTTATCGTCAACTCACCATCGTAACCATTAAGTTGTAAAAATTGCGGTTCATAAAACACCACCTTCCTATTAGCCATATCTTTAACTTCCAATTTTTCTTTACTTACCTCAGCCTCAAAATCATCAACAGGTGATTCGTAAGTTACTTTTTCTACTTCATTTTCCCGAGTCAAAAAATAATCAATTCCTGATTCGGCCACATTAAAAGTTTGTTTTAAAGTTTCCTCATTGGTATCTATCTTTAATTCCTTTACCGATCCTCGTGATAAAGACAAACCCATCACCATCACCGCACTAGTCACGAGAAGCACCACCAAAACAATTTGCCCTTTTTTATAATTTTTATTTTTCATTTTTTTACCATTTACTAATTACTAGTTACTAATTACTAGTTACTAATTAAAACTGCCTCCAATTTTTAATAACTTTTGTTATCCCTTCAGGTAAAGATTTAAACAAACTTGGATTATAAATTACCTCCAAGTTAGCCCCCTCCAAAGTCAAATTTCCAGTCACATACAAAGCCCCCGTCACCGTCCTTATATTTCCATCTTCACCCTTAACCACTACATTGCCATCAACAAATACCATTTTATTAATATCACTATCAATCGTATAATCACCCCAAATCAATTCAAATTTATCTGTGTCATAGTCAAAATCATCTAATTTCTTCATAAATTCTTTAATTTGACCCTTATTAATCACATCTTTTCTTTCACCATGCCACTTATGTCTATCTCCATATGCACCATCACCCTTTTCTATTATTCCTCCACTTACCACCCAACTATTATCTTTTTTGTTTTCTATCACTTGTGAAATAACTCCCTCCTTCGGCACCGCATTACTCATATCACCACCACTCATCACTCCCGCCCCCTTTACCCAAAACCACGGCTTTTTCACCTCTGGTGTTGGTATTGGACTTGGTGTCACACTCGGTATAGGTGTTGGTGTTGGTGTCGGAGTCGGAGTTGGTGTCGGTTCACGACAACCTCGTTGACAAGCCGACAAAGTTGAGTAACAATCACTATCTGTCACTACATTACATCCCTTATCATAATCACCATGTTCACAATATCCCAACTCATTATATTCACCACTCTTACAAATAGGAGAGTAAGATTCACAATAATAATTACCTGGTTCCTTAATACACTTAAAGGTAACCGCTGAACACTCCGTATTACAAACAATTTCCGCAGGCGTCTGACCATCAATAGTCGGAACTGAACAACATGAACCAGGAATAACCTGCACATCACATATACCACAATAATCCTTATAACATTTACCTGTTCCTGTTTGGGAACAATTAACGTAACCATAAATATCTCCCGAACACTCACAGTAACACACTCCTTCAGTTGAACATCCAGAATTATTATAAGTAAAATTCTTCTGTAAACAATTTTTTTTACATTTTTTAGTAGACAAATCACAATAATAAGAATAATTATTCAATTCTGGCTGACTCATTCTTATTGAGTTATTAACACCCTCACCAGGACCTATCACTACTGCCGCCCTTATTGTTTTTACTCCCATTAGTGCGAACAACAATAATAAAAATATTCCTTTTTTCATCCTAATTCCTTAAAGTAATTTTGGTCTCAAAACTTCTAACTGCATAATTATCAACTCCTAATTCCTTATTTCCCGCCGATAGGGTAAAGCCAATAGTTACCGTCTTATTGTCTATCACAAAATCACTACACGATACCCCCACTCCAGTATTTAAAACTTGATCATCTATCAAAATATCACCACCAATACAACTTATCTCTTTGTCCCCCTCATCACCACCATAAACATTTAACAACTTATTACCCTCACCCAATTCAACTAGACTAGCATTCAAAATAGTTTTTCTAATTTCAGAAATTATCCACTCACCATTTTCTTCCACCTTTTGTCGATAAAAAATCTTATTTTTTGACTTAAAAGTATTGGTCATAATTCCCACTATCACCGACATGATCACCCCAAGCACCCCCACCACTACAATAATCTCAATTAATGTGAAACCTGCCCGCCTTCGTGTCATTGCGAGGAGTCCGCCCCCGGCGGACGACAAAGCAATCCCATTTTTATTTCTCATTTACTAATTTACTTAATTACTAAAGTACTAGCGTACTAACTACAGTTTAGCAAAAAACCTCTCAAAAGTAACAGTCTCATCCCTTCCTTCCATTTTTACTTCAACTATCACCCGACCACCATTATCACCATCTTTACTATAAGTAACATCATACAAATATCCATCAAAACCAATTCTAGGCTGGTTTTTTTCTTCAATTCCATAATTTATATTACGCCAAAAAGTCTCTGTCTCATTATCTCTCTCCGCCACCTTTTCTTCAATTATCATTTGAGCCAATTGAGTCGCTTTTTTTCTATCAAAACCCTTATTTTTTGCCCCAAAAGTATTGACCATCAATATCACTACTCCCGACAAAATCAACAAAACTATCCCGATACTAAACACCACCTCCACTATTCCTTGTCCTTTTTTAATTCCCTTCATAGACTAATCCCGATGAATTAATAATCACTGTTTTGGTATCACCAACTGCCTCCGACTCCAAAATTATTGACAAATTTTGTCCAATTTCATCCTCCTGACAACCACCCCCAATTTCATCATATTGCTTGACCTCTCCAGTATAAGCCTCAAAGCAAAATTCCACATCAGTCTCTACCTCCACTTCTGGTTTTCCCTCACTCAAAAATTTTTCAAAATAAACATTACTATCCTGATCTTCTGCTACAATTTTTGACTGATTAGTATCAATATCATTTTCTACACTAACATAAACATACTCCAAATCATTTGCTCCTCCTTCTGGCTTTTGTCTTGTCACCGCATAATTCCTCGCCAATTTTAAATTGCCAATCAATTCTATTCTCGCCCCTTCTATTTTTTGCCTCGAATTAAAATCATTAAAATAAACCAAAATACCACCAGTCAAAAGCATAATTATTGCCACCGCCACCAACACCTCTATAAGATTAAAACCCGCCCGTATCCGTGTCATTGCGATCCGCCAACTGGCGGAGAAGCAATCCCGTTTTTTATTTTTATCTCTCATTAACTTATTTACTAATTACTAATTACTATTTCACCTCTCTATTCACTCTATCACCAAAAAGACAATAATTATAGACGCCCCCCTCTCTATTTAAATCTTCATCCAAATTTCTTTTTGTCTCCATCAGAGTACAAATCTCATATTTACAATCAGTAGGATGGGGTGAATAATAATAACGCTGATTAGTCCTTGGATCCTTTTTTGAACTTAACAGATCTTCAACAATTTTATTACCACCATCTGGACACTTCTTATTTTCAAATTTGTAAGTTTCTATTGCTAATTGAATTGACTTTAAATCATTAAATCTCCTTTGATCTCTTGATTTTGCCATAATTCCCGAATAATTTACCACCACAAAAACCACTATCAAAGCCATAATGGTTATCACCACCAAAAGTTCTATTAGTGTATAGGCAGGTCTTGTTTTCATGGATTAGTCACAGTATAAGGATTTTCACCTTCAGGTATTTCTAAATCAGCACTCAAAGTATATTCATAATCACTTATTACATAAGTATAAGATTTAGTAGGGAATTGGGGATCTTCTGGTAACTCTTTTATATAATCATCAACCAAAACATCTTCATCTGCTGGATAACTACCATTATCTTGTCGATACATTTCCAAAGCCACTCTTACTGATTCCAAATCAGACTTCCTCTTAGCATCTCTCGACTTCTTGTTAGCATTTCCATAATTTATCATTCCCACTACCGTCAAAACCATGATTATCGTCATCACTACTAACAATTCGACCAATGTAAACCCTTTTTTATTTTTCATTTTTTTCATATTTTTTTCTAACATTCTAACATTCTAACATTCTAACATTCTAACATTCTAACGTTCTAACGTTCTAACGTTCTAACGTTCTAAAGTTCTAAAGTTCTAACGTTCTAACGTTCTAACGTTCTAAAGTTCTAAAGTTCTAACGTTCTAACGTTCTAACGTTCTAAAGTTCTAACGTTCTAACGTTCTAACGTTCTAACGTTCTAAACTACTGTTGATTTTTAGCACAATAATAACCTGTACCATCAAAATCACAAGCATTATCTCCCGCATTTCCCTTATCTTCATCTTCCATCTGAGCACAAAAACAAAAAGTATCCCCACCAGTGTAAGTATATTCATAATCTCCTCCCTTTGGATCAGTTGGTATTTTTTCCAAATAAGCTGGATCACCACTAGTCAAATCACTCAAAGAACCAGTCTCTGGATAAACATAACTATTATTTGAATAATACATCTCCAATGCCTTCTTAACTGCATCCACATCCTGGATTCTCTTGGTGTCTCTTGCTTTCTTCTGAGCATTGCTAAAACTAACTGTCGCTAACGCCGTCAAAATCGCAATAATCGATATACTCACCAAAAGCTCAAATAATGTAAAACCTGCCCGCCTAAATGCAAAGCTTTTGGCGTGGCCTTTCTTTTTTTTATTTTTCATTTTTTTCATATTTTTTTCTAAATTTCTAACGCTCTAACGCTCTAACGCTCTAACGCTCTAACGCTCTAATTTCCACAAACCATAAAAACACCATTAACCGTCGATCCTATTCCACATTTCACCTGTGAATCAATATCTTCATCTCCTCTCCCAGAATCCAAATCAACCCACAACCAAAAACCATCATTATTGCTATGAGAAGAATAATTATATTCTATTCCTGACAAAGTCGGTATATATTCTCCTGTTACCAACACATCAAGACAATCTGTGCAACCATTTTGACTTTCATCACCAAAAGAACCATCATAAATAGGATAATTTTGATTGTCATTGTAATACATTCTTAAAGCATTTTTCAAAGCATGCAAATCCTGTATCTTTTGAGCATCTTTAGCTTTTTCTCTCGTTCCCATAAAATTAGGCAACAATATCGCCGTCAATATAGCAATAATTGAAATTGCTACCAACAATTCAATCAAAGTAAAGGCTCGCCTCACAATCCCACCTCCTTATCTACATTAGGACTCGCATAAATCAAACAATAATCATTAGTTCCACATTTATCTTGAAATCTAAAAGCTCCATCATCTTGCCGACAATCAATATCATCGGTATTTTCCAAAATTCCATACAAAGCAAATTGCTTTCTATCATCAGATACTACATAACAATATGGTGGCTGACCATCTCTATTTTCCACTGGCAATACTTTCATATAAAGCCCTTCTGGTTCACCAGTCCCATCATCAAATTCACAATCAGCCTCAGTACACCATCCATCACTAGTCACTGCATCATTGTTTATTGTTTCTGGAAATTCATTGTAATCAGCATAATAAATCAAAAGGGCTTTTTGTAAAGCAGACAAATCTCCCTTTCTCTGGACATCTCTTGCTTTTCTTCTTGCTGTCTCAAATTGTGATACCGTGATAATTGTCAACACTCCCATTATCGCCATCACCACCAACAACTCTATTAAAGTAAAACCCCGCCCCCGTGTCATTGCGAGGAGTCCGCCTCCGGCGGACGACGAAGCAATCCCTTTTTTATTTTTATCTCTCATTAACTTATTAAATAATTACTAATTATTAATTAACTTTACCATATTTTTACTCAGTACACGACTCAACAGCACTTGTACAAACACTGTTACTATAGCAATTAGGATAAACACAATCTTCTTCAATATGTTGACACACACCACCCGTATCCTTGGCATAACATGGACCTCCCACTATCGGTGGACCAACATCTTCCTCTTCCTCTTCGCCTCCATCTTCCTCGGCTACCAAGCCACTTGGACACCCTGTCTCATATTCATCAGGAAATTCCCTCCAATCTACATTACTACTTGATTCACCATAATCACAATTAACGGCTTGAGTATCATCTTCCCATTGCAACTTACCATAAACCCGATAGTAACTAGGACACTCATCTTCACTATCGATAAATATCGCATATTTACTCCCATTTGGATCACAAGGCCAATCTTTGAGGTAGCTATAAAAATTGTCCCCACAATTCAAAAGATCAATCTCCTCCTGAGACGGATAACACAATTTGTCATTATAATATTCTTCAAAAGCTATTTTAATCCTGGCCAAATCTTTTTTTCTTCTTGCATCTTTTGCCTTATTTACTTGCAAAATAGGATTGATAGTCATCACCGCCCCCACAATCAAAATAGACAACACTACCATCACCAACAAAACTTCTACAAAAGTTACTCCTTTTTTCATATTTATTTTTTTGTTAATCTCCCCTGTCAAGGGGAGGTGTCCCGCAAGGGCGGGACGGAGGGGTTTAAATCACCAAGTTACTAAAATAATACCACAAACCTTCTCCCCACCACCAAGCCACCAAAGTCCCCAACAGCAAAAACGGACCAAAGGGAATCATTGTGCTCTTATTTTTTCCTTTAAAAATCCAAAGATAAACAATTCCAAAAACTGCTCCAATTATAAAAGCCACATAAAATGCCACTATGATATTAGGGTAACCCAGCAATAATCCCATAAATATCGCCAACAATACATCTCCCATTCCCATACCTTCTTGTCCTCTAATTTTAATAAAACTCAATAAATACAAAAACAAAGTCGCCCCAATAGCACTATAAATATGCCCCATATCTTTTACAAAAAATAAACTCAAAAAAATTAAAGTATAAGTCGACCAATCGGGAAGATACATCGTCTTAGCATCATAAACCGCACTATAAACCATCAAAGCCACAATAACATTAGAAATTAGAAAATAGAAATTAAAAATTGAATAAAAATTAGAAATTAAAAAATAAAAATTAAGCAAAAACAGTATTCCCATTATTATTTCGACAATAGGGTAGGAGACATCTAATTTTTTACCACAACACTGGCTTTTTCCTCTCTGAAACAAAAATGACAACACCGGCACATTATTCCACCAATTCAACTTTTTACCACAATGATCACAACAACTCCTCTTATTGTTTGTTTCTTGGAATTTGTTTCTTGTGATTTGTTTTTCGCACATCGTGCGAAAAACCAGCATATTAATAAATGAACCAAAACACAAACCAATTACAAGTATTAAAATCTCAATCATAAACTTCATCGTGATTTCCAATATCAATAAAATAAGCCACATCACCTTCTATTTTTAATATTATCCTTATTTTTCTATTTACCGATATACTCCAACAATTATTTTGTTTCCCTTCTAATTTATGCAATCTTAAAGATGGGTGAAAAATATTTTTTTGAAAAATAATCAATAAACTCTCCAGTTTATCCAAAAGCCTTTTATCTTTTTTAGTTATTTTTTTTATTTTTTTTTCAAACTCTTGAGAAAAGAAAATCTTCATCATTTAAGTTTATCAAAATATTCACCCACATTATCAATTTCAATCCACTTGTTATTTACAAAAGCTTTTTCTATATTTGATTCAGTTCTTTTTGACATTTTTTTTACAGGAAACCACCTAGTATCTTCAATCTGTTTAACAGCCAAATATCTAAAATACCCGGCCAAAGTATATCCGTACAAATCAGCCTGATTTTTAATTAGTTTTTTTAGTTGAACCGGTAAATTTATTTTAACCTGTGTTTGCTGTATCATACCTTAATTATACCCCTTTTCAAGTACTTTTCAAGTACTATATCAAAAACCCCCTGCTTGGCAGGGGGTTAAAATTTAAACTAAACTAAATAAATTATTCTGGTACACATCTAAACATTGCTACTGTACCACCTAAATCAGGAGTACCCCAATCATCAGTCGCATCATCAAAAGCTACACAAACTCCTTCACCTTGATCAACAACTGTACCATCAGTCTCGTTTAAACACTTCATAACAACAGTGTTTGCATCTGGATTCCTTCTGTTGGCATTAGCTCTTGGAATGTAACACACATACAAAGAATCACCACTTTCAGTTTTAGCTACCCATAAACCATATTCAGGATGAACCAAAGACCTTACTGGTTCGAATTCATCTTTACCAGCAAAACTAGATTTTAATTCCATAGTACTAATCAATAAATTAGGAACATCATCTGAAGCACTACATTCAGCTGCTGGAACACTAGGATCAGCAGCCTGCAAAGTATCATCGTCAGCAGCCCCAGAACAAATACCAAAACCATAAGTATCAGATCTTAAAAGAACAGAATCACTAGATGTTATAGCATTAGTAGTAAAATATTCCCAAGGATATTTCTGCACAGAAGCATAATATCTCTCCATCGCATTCAAAACTTCTGCAGCATCATTTTGAACCCTAGAATCTCTTGCTTTGTTTGATTGTTCAATTGGATTGATTGTCGAAAGCACTGCCACTGACAAAATCGCAATCAAGGCGATAACAATTAACAATTCTACTAAGGTAAAACCTTTTCTCAATATTTGTTTCATAATACTTTAATTAAAAACTATTAAAATTGACTTGTCAAGTTATAAATTGGCATAATCACGGCAATCACCAAAAATCCTACTCCCACACCCAACACTATCATAATCAAAGGCTCAATCGCTGCCGTTAACGATTTGACCGATTGTTCAGCCTCAATCTTAAAAAAATTTGAGACTCTCATCAAAACTTCATCCAATTTTCCCGTCGCCTCACCAGTCGAAACCATCTGGGTCACTACAATTGGAAAAATAGTCGTTTCCTCAAAAGAAGAGGCAATATTAAAACCTTTTTGGACCCTTTCTGCAATTTTTTGATAAGCATTGTAATAATGTTCATTGCCAGCCACCGAAGCTGTAATTCTCAAAGCATCAACTAGCGAAATACCAGCTGCCAACAACATTGATAAAGTTCTAATAGTATTGGAAATAATTGTTTTTTTGTTTAATTCTCCAACAATAGGAATCTTCAAAAACAATTTATCTCTTTTCAATCTAAACTGTTTATTTTTATTTCCCATCTTAAACATCACAATTATTCCCGCTATCAATAAAGGAAACAAAAACCATACTTTAGAAACCACTGTAGAAATCGAAATCAACACTCTTGTCATCGCGGGCATCTCCGAACCAAATTCTCC
>Ga0334900_1001636_pt1 | contig 23073 bp, 16 predicted proteins | sample GraSluR3_MG_2_FD_207231 | JGI IMG/M metagenome (GOLD analysis project Ga0334900, IMG submission 207231) | Sludge microbial communities from methane-producing bioreactor in Wageningen University, Netherlands - Granular Sludge_31_08-R3 | ecosystem: Engineered > Bioreactor > Anaerobic >...
TACCACAGCCTCAACTAAATTAGTTGGGGCTTTTTTTATTATTATATAGAAAGTGTCAATGGTTCTTCCGAAAGCTTTCGGAACCAGGTGGTACCACAGCCTCAACTAAATTAGTTGGGGCTTTTTTTATTATTATGTGTTATAGATTCTGTGTAATAATCTTCTCAAATTCTTTTTCAAGACCAGCCCCATAACCAACTTGTGTATGTAATATTTTTCCTTCTTTGTCAATTATATAAATTGTTGGATAACTAGATACATGATATTCATTTGCCACATCTTTTCCATCTAATAATACAGTATAAGTAATACCTCTATTTTTCAAAAATACATCTATATCATTTTTTTCTTTAGTATCATAAGGATTGATCCCGATTACTCTAAGTCCTTTATCATAATATTGTTCATGTAAATCCTGTAAAGCAGGTAATGCAAGCATGCATGGATAGCAAGATTTGTAGAAAAAATCAATTAAAACCAAACTTCCTTTTAAATCTGACAATTTAAGTGTTTCATCATTTAGCGACACTAATGTCCAATCAGGAGCAAAAGTATCTGTTGATAGTAATTCTGGACTTTTTTGTGGTTTGTAATCTTTGAGACTAATATACGAAGGAATAGATGATAAGTTTAAATTCTCCTCTTCTTCGTTAAGGTTATTTAATTCATATTTTGTTAAAACATCCTTCGAAAACTGATACATTGTATCACCATTCATAAGGATATCGTATGCAACTGAATACTGTATTGGGATATAATCTTTTTTGCTTATCCAGAAGTTATTTTCAATTCGCAATATTTGCATCAAATCTGTACTATCATTATCAGGACTTGTATTCATCTTTACATGATAACAAGAAATATTATTAATTAAATCTTCTCCTATATACTCAAACACATGCTTATTATCAATAAAAGCACTATCATTTGGTAGTGGGTTACTCTTTATAGTTGTAAGAGGAGAATAAAACTTGTAATTATGGCTATATGACTTGATGTCATTTGCCCAAAGGGATTTTGACATTATTTCTCCGGTACTATCCTTTCTTGAATAATTTACAAAATCATCTCCTGTGTACAAAACATCTTTAGCGTATTCTCCCTCATAATAATGTTGATAATGAAAAGCAGAAGAATAAATACTATCGTCAGCAAGTTTCTTAAAATAGCAAGTATATGAGCTTGAAGTAGTGTCATTATTAGACATATATTTCATATAACTTGTCATCTCATAATAACCATTTTCAATAGACTGACATTTTTCGTATGATTTTTTAAGAATATCTTCAGCATTAGGCTCACTGCAAGATATAATGAATAAGATCCCCAACAATCCTGATATATAAATCACTATTTTCATTATTCTGGTTTTTGTAAAGTTTATGTTCTTAAAGGTTAAATATTGAAATTAAACATACAACTTTTATAGTGGTCTACCTAATTAGGACAACTTTTATCCTTACTTAAGTTTACCAAATTATTTACAAATATATTAATATTTCTTTTATTTACAAATTTATGCTGCATTTTTATAATATTTTATAGGTGGCTTATAATCAATTGATTCGTGAGGTCTTTCATTATTGTAGTATATAATAAATTCTTGACAAGTTTTATATAACTCTAATCCATCCTTAGGTACTACAATATTTATTTTGTCATACTTTATGGTTCTCCAAAACCTTTCAATAAATATATTATCTAAAGCTCTTCCTTTTCCATCCATAGATATTTTAGTGTGTTCCAAGCTTTTTATATATAAAATATATTCATCAGAAGTAAATTGAGACCCTTGATCAGAATTGATAATATCAGGTTTGCCGTGTTTAGTTATAGCTTCTTTTACAGCAGATACAACCCATTTTGAATCCATAGTGTTTGAAATGCTCCAGTTCACTATAAACCGACTATATAAATCAATTATTGCAACCATATACATAAAGCCTCTTTCCATAGGAATATAAGTTATGTCAATAGCCCATATTTCATTGGGTTTGCTTGCTTTAATACCTCGCAATAAATATGGATATTTGTATTTGGCGGGGTCAATTATAGTTGTGCGAGGCTGACAATAAATAACCCGTATGCGCATTTTTCGCATCAAAGTTCTTACATGTTGACGCCCTATTTTAAAGCCTCTATTTTGTAGCATAACTTTCATTCGTCTTGTTCCAAGTGTGGGGTCTTTACTATGGAGTTCATCTATAGCATGCATAATTCTATCATCATAATCATTTAAAACCTCTGGTTCATAATAAAACCCACTTCTATGTATCTTTAAAGCTTCACATTGCTTGACTATACTTAGTTCTTTAGATTCTTTATCAATCATTCTGCGTTTTTGATCTAAAGATAAGGGCTCAAGGTTTTTTTTAAATACTCATTCTCAACCTTTAACTTGCCAATTTCCTTGTATAGTTCGTCTTGACTTATTCCTTTGTTAGACTTCTTTCCTGGTTTGTTGAAAACATCTTTACTCTTTTCTAAAAAGTCATTCTTCCAGTTGGTGATTACATGAGGATGTAATTCATACTTTTGCCCTAATTCACTAAGGGTCATACGCTCTTTTAAAGCTTCGATTACTACGCGATGTTTAAACTCGCTGCTAAATTTTCTTCTTTTACTCATAATAGACAGATTTACGTTAATTTTAAATTATTGTTTCTGTCCTAATTTTTTGAACCACTATAATGGAATAGGGTTACAGGAAAATAAACAACTTTCTACATGAACATATGCAGTTAGAGTTTTTATTTTTATCGTCAAGCTTAATCTACTATGGTGCACTTTTGTGATTAACTATTAGAAATATAGAACAAATGTTTAGTAATACTATTTAAACAAAAAATGATTTCAGAGTTTTTTCTGAAATCATTTTTTATAAAGTCGGGGTGATTAGATTTGAACTAACGACCCCTCGCCCCCCAGACGAGTACTCTAACCAACTGAGCTACACCCCGATTTTGTGAGTGCAAATTTACATAAGTTCGATATTAATGCCAAACTTTTTGTAATAATAAATTTTTACACTTCACTTTATCGAAGCATAAACAATTATTATTAAATTCAAGCCTCAAAATAAAATGTAATTTATGGAAGAGTTTAAAATCTATTTATCGGGAAAATTTATTACAAGTAATACTGAAATTGAAGTAATCAATCCTTATACTAATAAAGCATTTGCCAGAACGTGGCTATGCGATGAATCGATCATTGAGCAAGCTATACAAGATGCCGAAAATGTAATATCTGAACTTGCAAAAATGCCAGTTTATAAGCGTTACAACATTTTAATGCTAATAGCATCAGAGCTTGAAGCACAAAAAAAGAAGCTGCATTATTAATCAGTAGAGAATCAGGTAAGCCCTTAATATTTGCACGTGGCGAAATTGACAGAGCTATTCAAACCTTTATTGTAGCAGCAGAAGAAACCAAACGACTTCCTGGCGAATACATTAGTATAGATTGGACACCTGCAGGAGAGGGCAAAGAAGCTTATGTAAAATACTTCCCGATAGGTATAGTTGCAGGAATCGCTCCTTTTAATTTTCCAATAAACCTTGCTGCACATAAAATTGCTCCAGCTATTGCTGCAGGTTGCCCAATCATTATCAAACCGGCAAGCTCCACCCCATTGTCGGTTCTTAATCTTGCTAAAATTATTGATAAAACAGACTTACCAAAAGGAGCAATAAGCATTCTACCTGCAAACAGAACCATTGGGGACAAATTAGTTAGCGACCAACGTATTAAACTACTTACATTTACAGGTTCACCCGAAGTTGGTTGGGAAATGAAAAATCGAGCCGGAAAGAAAAAAGTAATACTTGAGCTGGGTGGAAACGCCGGATTAATTGTTACAGAAACTGCTGATATCGAAAAAGCAATACAAAAAAGCGTAATAGCCGGATTTGCTTATTCCGGACAAGTTTGTATTCATACTCAAAGAATTATAGTTCATAAAAGTATATTTGAAAAATTTACTAAATTGTTTTGCAAAAACACGAACTTACTAAAAACCGGTAATCCTGAAAATGAAAATACCCAAATAAGCGTTATGATTGATGAAAAAAATGCTAAACGAGTAGAGGAATGGGTAAACGAAGCTGCAAATAGTGGAGCTAAAGTTTTGTGTGGCGGAAAACGAACAGGCTCAATGTACGAACCTACTGTTCTAACAAATACCAATAACTTAATGAAAGTTTGTGCTTTTGAGATTTTTGGACCTGTTGTTACAATAGAAGTTTATGAAAACTTTAATGAGGCAATAGATTACATTAACAATAGTAGATTCGGACTTCAGGCAGGTGTTTTTACAAATAAAATTTCGGAAATGAATTTTGCTTTTGAACATCTAGAGCTTGGTGGAGTTATAATAAACGATACTCCAACATTTAGAGTTGATCACATGCCTTATGGTGGTATTAAAGATAGCGGACTTGGAAGAGAAGGAGTAAAATATGCAATTAAAGATATGATGGAAGAAAAAATTCTTGTAAAACCAAAACTTTAGTGGCATTATCCATGGGTTTGATCTTATTAGTCAAAATCAGTTGTATGCTTATAATTGTATTAACTTGAAAAAACCAAGTGTAAAGATGTCTATTTAAAAAAAATAGTTTTGCAATAAATAATTCAGATTAAAAATACTATTTAATTACATTTGCCTGTTTATTTGTATTATATTAAATAATGAAACTCAAACTATTTATCATATTGCTACTCACTTTAATCGGTTTAAGTGCGTTTGCCCAAAAATATACCTTAAGTGGATATATCAAAGATGCAACAACAGGCGAAGATCTGATAGGTGCAAACATTATAATAAAAGAAGAACATAAGGGTACAACAACCAATACATATGGTTTTTATTCCATATCAATGCCAAAAGGTAATTATATTGTCTCTTTTTCATATATTGGTTACGAAACAATTGAAAGAAAATTAAATTTTAACGAAGATATTACATTAAACATAAATTTAAAACCAACAGCCTATACTACACAAGAAGTTGTTGTAAGTAGCGAACGTACCGATAAGAATGTACAAGATAGTCGTATGAGTGTAGTAAAACTACCTGTTGATCAAGTTAAAACACTTCCTGCTTTTATGGGCGAAGTAGATGTTTTAAAAACCATACAGCTTTTGCCAGGCATACAATCTGCCGGCGATGGTAATTCGGGCTTTTATGTAAGAGGCGGTGGTCCTGATCAAAACCTTGTAATACTCGACGAAGCACCAGTATATAATGCATCTCATTTATTTGGATTTTTCTCAGTTTTTAATGCTGATGCTATTAAAGATATGGAGATTTATAAAGGCGGAATGCCAGCTCAGTATGGTGGTAGAATTAGCTCTGTAATAGACATCTCCATGAATAATGGTAATATGAAACAGTTTGTTGCACAAGGAGGAATTGGCACAATCGCATCAAGACTTACTGTTCATGGACCTATTAAAAAAGATACATGCTCGTTTTTAGTATCTGCCCGAAGAACTTATCTTGATTTGCTTATTAAACCATTTATTAAAAAAGACTCCCCATTTAAAGGTTCGGGCTATTATTTCTACGATATTAATGCAAAATTTAATTTTAAGTTTTCTGAAAAAGACAGGCTTTTTTTAAGTGGATATTATGGGCAAGATATTTTTAATTTTAGTGCCGAAAGCGGCACTTTTCAAATGAGAATACCATGGGGAAACGGCACAGGGACTATTAGGTGGAATCATTTAGTTAACAGTAGATTCTTTATGAACACTACCGCTATGTTTAGCGATTACAAATTCACTACCGATATTGGTATGAATCCCGGAACCGAAGACGATACAGATGCCTCATTCAGGTTTATTCTATTTTCAGGAATACGTGATTATTATTTTAAGCAAGACTATACATGGTTGCCAAATCCACAACATACAGTCAAATTTGGAGCAGGATATACATTTCATCATTTTACTCCAAATAGCTTAAAGGCTGAATTTGGTGAATCAGAAATTGACTTTACTAAAGGGAAGAAACTGTTAGCACACGAAGCATATTTATACATTGGAGATGATTATATTATAAATGATTATATTACATTATACGGTGGACTACGAGGAGCTTCATTTTTTCAGGTTGGACCTTTTACAAGATACATCAAAAGCGATGATATGCTTTTTACAATAGATTCGATAAGCTACGGAAACGGAGAATTAGTTGCCGATTATTATTCGCTCGAACCTCGGGCATCGATAAAAGTATCGCTCGGGGGAAAAAGTAGCCTAAAAGCTTCATTTATGCAAAACAAACAGTTTATTCACTTAGCTAGCTTATCAGCCTCAACCCTACCTACTGATTTGTGGGTACCAAGTACAGATGTAGTAAAACCTCAAATGGGTAGGCAATACGCAATAGGCTATTTTAGAAATTTTAAAGACAATTTATACGAAACCTCAGTTGAATTTTATTATAAAGAACTTTACAATTTAATTGAATATATGGACGGAGCTTTGCCAGGAGACGAATTAAATGATAACAGCGATAATTACTTTGTGTTTGGAAATGGGAATTCGTATGGTGCAGAATTCTTTGTAAAAAAGAGAACAGGACGACTTACCGGATGGATAGGTTACACATGGTCGAAAACAATGCGAGAATTTAATGATATTGACGGAGGTATTCCATTCCCCGCAAAATATGATCGCAGGCATGACCTGTCGCTTACTTTAAATTACATTTTAAATGAGAAATGGACACTGGCGACAGTATTTGTATATGCCACCGGAAACACAACTACCTTACCGGTTGCAAGATATATGCTAGATGGTGAAATAATTAGCGAATATGGTTACAGAAATTCATACCGAATGGAACCATATCATCGCCTAGACCTTTCGGTTACTTATACTCACAAAAAAACCGACAAATACGAATCAGTATGGAATTTTAGTGTTTATAATGTGTATAATCGTAAAAACCCATTCTTTATTTATTTTGATTACACAGGTAGTGTTGACAACGGAAATTTTCAAACCGTAGCCAAACAAGTTAGTCTTATTCCTGTTTTACCTGCAATCACTTGGAATTTTAAATTTATGTAGTATATCGTATGAAAAAAACAATTTACATAGCTACTGTAATAATACTATTTGTAATTATTTGGTCATGCGAAACAGACATTACAGTTGACTTACCAACTCCACAAAAAAAACTAGTAGTAGAAGGATTTATTGAAAGTAACAATAATCCTTATGTTTTTCTAACTAAAAATTCAGGATATTTCGACCCTGTTGATTCTACTTCTTTATATAAAATGCTAATTCTTGACTCAACCACAATTCCTATGTTAGAACAAATTGGTTTTTCACAAACAGAGATAGAACTATTTGAGTTTGCCGAAGAACTTATTATAACTGTTACGGAACTCGAAACCAGTATTATCGACACTCTCAAACCTTCGATTATACCATATTTTCCGTTTTTCGGTTATGTTGCAAGTTCAATGACAGGCAATAACAATAATTCTTATAAACTAGACATTAATTATAACGGCAGTCATTATTTTGGTACTACAACAATCCCCGAACCGGTCCCTATTGACAGTATTTGGTTTACTACAGATACTGCTTATGCAGATACTTTAGGTACAATTGGAATAAGGTTTATTGATCCTCCTCAAATTGGGAACTTTTATGCAATTCATAATATGGTAGAGGGTGAACATCTTACATTTCTTAAACCATATTTTGGTATTAGTATTATAGACGACAGATATTTAAATGGCGACACTTTAAAATTTACCGGAATTACAAAAGCACAAGATAACAATGATTTCTTTGAAGGTGAATTTGATCCTGAAGCTGATTGGTGGGCAGAAGGCTTGTTTAGTCTAAATTCAATTGTTAATATAAGACTATCAACTATTGATACCGAACATTTTCTGTTTTGGAATTCTTGGAGTAGGCATCTTGCTACTGACGGTAATCCGTTTGTTAATCCGGCATCAATCATGTCAAATTTACATGGCGAAAATGTATTAGGCGTGTGGGGAGGCTATGGCACATATATTGAAAGAGTTCACATTACCGATAGTGCAACATTAGAAATATTATCAAATAAACATTAAATATATTACTATGAGTGAAAAAGTTAAATGCTTGATTGTTGGCTCAGGACCTGCAGGTTATACTGCAGCTATTTACGCAGCCAGAGCTAATCTTAAACCTGTAATGTACGAAGGTTTACAACCAGGAGGACAACTAACTACAACTACCGAAATAGATAATTTTCCAGGATATCCCGAAGGAATTACTGGTCCCGCCATGATGGAAGACTTACGTAAACAAGCAGAACGTTTTGGTACTGATGTGCGTTTTGGCATAATTACCTCTGCCGATTTGTCGAAAAAACCTTTTAAACTTATTGCAGACGAATCTCACGAAATTGAAACAGAAGTATTAATTATTGCTACCGGAGCTACTGCAAAATACCTCGGATTAGAGTCAGAAGAGAAATTTAGAGGTAGAGGCGTTTCGGCTTGTGCAACTTGCGATGGATTCTTTTACAAAGGGCAAGATGTGGCTGTTGTAGGTGGTGGAGATACCGCTGCCGAAGAAGCAACTTACCTTGCCGGTTTATGCAACAAAGTATATTTAATCGTAAGACGCGATGAACTTAGAGCTTCAAAAGCAATGCAAGAAAGAGTGTTTAATACTCCTAATATAGAAATATTATGGAAACACCAGACAAAAGAAATTGTCGGTGATGATATGGGAGTAACCGGAGCAAAACTCGTAAATGATAAAGGTGAAATAAAAGAAATTAAAATTACCGGTTTTTTCTTAGCTATAGGGCATCATCCCAACTCTGATATTTTTAGAGATTACCTAAAAACCGACGAAACCGGATATATAATTACCGAAAAAGGAAGCTCAAGAACAAATATTCCTGGAGTATTTGCATGCGGAGATGTACAAGATAAAATATATCGTCAAGCAATTACAGCAGCAGGAAGCGGTTGTATAGCGGCTATTGATGCTGAACGTTTTATTGGAGAATAAGGAAAGATTATTTAAGGGTTTAAGAGACAGTACATAGGAGATAGGGTTAATATAACAAAATTACCCTATCCCCAAAAATCTGCAAATGACAAAAAAAGAAAGATATCAGAAAACAATAGATTGGTTTAAATCAAATCGACCTGTTGCTGAAACTGAGCTTGTTTATGCAAGCCCTTACGAATTGCTTGTAGCTGTTATTTTATCGGCACAATGCACCGATAAAAGAGTTAATATTATTACTCCGCCTTTTTTTAAAAGGTTCCCAACTGTAAGCGAATTAGCACAAGCTAACGAACACGAAATATATAATTATATTAAATCTTGCTCTTATCCTAACAATAAAACTAAACACCTTGCAGGGATGGCAAAAATGCTTCTTAATAATTTTAATGGAGTAGTACCTGATAATATTAAAGACTTACAAAAACTTCCGGGCGTTGGTCGCAAAACAGCAAATGTAATAACCTCTGTATTGTATGAGCAACCAAATATAGCAGTTGATACTCATGTTTTTAGAGTAGCAAATAGGATTGGATTAACAACAAATGCAACTACACCACTTGCAACCGAAAAACAACTAACAAAAAATATCCCTGAAAATCTTAGAGCAATATCACATCATTGGCTTATTTTACATGGCAGATATATTTGTACAGCAAGATCACCCAAGTGTTCTGAATGCGGCTTAAAAGACTGGTGTAAACACTATTTGAGCAAAGTGGAATAAATTTTGTTAATAAGCATGCGATAAGATTTGTATTTAATAAAAAGCGATTTTTTATATTTGCCACTCAAAAAAAATAAATTATGAATTTTACTATTGTAAAAGCAGTAAAAGAGGGAATTCGGGCACTTTATGGAGAAGATATTAATATCGAAGAGATTCAAGTGCAAAACACACGTAAAGACATTGATGGAGATTTTACAATAGTTGTTTTCCCATTTACTAAATACTCAAAAAAGAAACCGGAAGATACAGCTAAAGACCTTGGAATTTTTCTCAGAAATACACTAGAAGAAATTGGCTCCTACAATATCATTAAAGGCTTTTTGAATTTAAGTATGTCTTCAGAATATTGGATTAGTTTACTAAACAAGCTTGCCATGTTAAAATCTTTAGACATAAATTTAGAAAGACCCAAAACCTTTATGGTAGAGTACTCTTCTCCTAATACAAATAAGCCCTTGCACCTTGGACATATAAGAAACAATCTACTTGGCAATTCCATATCAAAATTATTAAAAGCAAACGGACATAAAGTTATTCAGGTTAACTTAATAAACGACAGAGGAATTCATATATGCAAGTCAATGCTTGCATACCAAAAATGGGGCAACGAAGAAACACCCGCCACAAAAGGTATAAAAGGCGACAAATTTGTAGGTAATTTTTATGTAAAATTTGAAAATGAGTATAAATCCCAAATCAAAAATTTGGTAGAACAAGGATTCGATGAAGAAGATGCAAAAAATACAGCTCCTATAATAAAAGAAGCTCAAGTAATGCTACAAGATTGGGAAAACGGAGATGAGAGAATACGCGAACTCTGGGAAAAGATGAACTCTTGGGTATATAATGGATTTGGAGAAACTTACAACAATCTTGGTATTTCGTTTGACAAATATTATTACGAATCAAAAACATATAAAATAGGTAAAGACCTTATTTTAAAAGGGATTGAAAAAGGTATCTTTTTTAGAAAACCGGATGGTTCTGTTTGGGTTGATTTAAAAGACGAAGGTTTAGACGAAAAACTTTTGCTTAGAGCAGATGGTACCACTGTATATATTACGCAAGACATTGCTACTGCTATACAAAGGGTAGAGGAATTTTCGCCCGATAGTATAATATACGTTGTAGGTAACGAACAAAGATATCACTTTCAGGTATTATCACTCATTTTGAAAAAAATGGGATACAAATGGTACGACAAAGTTATGCATTTATCATACGGCATGGTTGAATTGCCCGAAGGCAAAATGAAATCACGCGAAGGAAAAGTAGTTGATGCAGACGACCTTATTGCAGATATGCTTACTACTGCTGAGAATATGGCAAAAGAAAATGGTAAATTAGAAGATTTAAACGAAAGTGAAAAATTACACATAATAAATAGAATAGCCTTAGGTGCGCTTAAGTATTTTATCCTTAAAGTAGATCCTAAACGTACAATGTTATTTAATCCTACAGAATCGATAGACTTTAATGGCAATACAGGTCCTTTTATTCAATACACAAATGCTAGAATTAATTCTGTACTAAGGAATGCCTCAAAATTGAATATAAAATTTAACGGTAAAGCATCTGATGAAACCAGATTGCTAAAAAAGGAAGTTGAAATATTACGTTTATTACAAAGATACGATGAAATAATAATAGAGGCAGCTAGTATTTTAGACCCGGGTATGATTGCTAATTATTGTTATGATTTATCTCGTGAATTTAACCAATACTACCAAGAATACAGCATACTTAAAGAAAAAGACAATAAAATACTTCAATTTAGATTATTGCTTATTTTACAAGTAAAAAGGATACTTGAACATGGAATGGGAATCTTAGGTATAGAAATGCCTGAGCGAATGTAATTATTAAACAAAAATTCCTTTAAATTTATCGAAAAAACTTTTATCCTTATGAGATGAAGGCTTGAACTCGGGAGATTCTGAAAGCTTTTCGATTAATTTTTTATCCTCACGCGAAACATCTTTAGGAATATAAACATTTATTCTCACGAGCAAATCGCCTTTACCATAGCCTTGCAATTCTGGCAATCCTTTACCTCTAAGTCTAACAATTTTTCCTGATTGCGTACCGGGTTCAATTTTAATTTTCACTTTTCTTTCGAGTGTTGGCACTTCAACAGGTGTACCCAAAATTGCATCAGGCACACTAAGAAAAAGATTATATAAAATATCGTTACCATCTCTAATAAACTCCGGATGTTCCAATTCTTCGATAAGCACTAAGAGGTCTCCATTAATTCCACCTCTTCTGGCAGCATTTCCTTTTCCTGAAACTGCTAATTGCACTCCATCAGAAACTCCCGGAGGAATTTTTATTTCTATAATTTCTTCATCTTGAACCAAACCTTCGCTATAGCAAGTAGTACATTTTTGTTGTATAATTTTTCCTTCGCCATTACAAGTACTACAAGTAGTTGTTGATTGCATGTGTCCGAGTATAGTTTGAGTAACTCTTGTTTCAACTCCCGAACCATTACAAGTTGGGCATATACGGCTCGAATTACCATTTTTTTCGCCTGTACCATTACAAGCTTTACAAGTTACATATTTTTTTACTTTAATCTTTTTAGTAACACCCTTAGCAATCTCTTCAAGACTTAGTTTAACTTTTACTCTAATATTTGTTCCTCTATTAACTTGTCGGTGTGTACTACGTCTTCCACCACCAAAAAAGCTACTAAAACCACCACCAAAAGCATCACCAAAAATATCACCAAACTGGGAAAATATATCGTCCATACTCATACCTCCCCCACTAAATCCACCGTTTCCTCTTACTCCATCATGTCCAAATTGGTCATAACGACGACGTTTGTCATCGTTACTTAAAACCTCGTAAGCTTCAGCCGCTTCCTTAAATTTATCTTCGGCTTCCTTATTATCGGGATTTTTGTCGGGATGATATTGAATAGCTTTTTTTCGGTAAGCTTTTTTAATTTCTTCCTTAGTAGCATTTTTATCTACTCCTAGTATCTCGTAAAAATCACGTTTTGCCATATTTATTCTCCTACCACAACTTTTGCATACCTAATTACCTTATCATTAAGTACATATCCCTTTTGTACTACATCAATTACTTTACCTTTAAGAGATTTTTCGGGAACAGGGAATTTTGTAACTGCTTCGTGCAAATCAGTGTCAAAATCATTACCTTTAGCATCAATTTCCTTTATTCCCTGCTGTTTCATAAACTCTTTTAACTTATTAAATATCAGTTCCAAACCTTCACGCACTCCATCCACTGTTTTGGCAGACTTAATATGCTCATTAGCTCTGTCTAAATCGTCTAATACAGGCAAAATTTGGGAAAGAATATTCTCGCCTGCCATTTTGCTCAATTCAATACGCTCTTTTAGTGTGCGTTTTCTGTAATTATCAAATTCAGCACTCAATCTAAGATATTTATCTTTCATTTCACCTAATTCTTGTTTAAGAATTTCAAGCTCATCAGACTTTGATTTCTTAGATTTCTTGCTCGACTTTTTCTTTGAGTCTTTCTTATCTTCTACCTGCTCATCATCTAAAACTTCTTCTTGCTTATCGGTGTTGATATCCTTATTTTTATCATCTTGTATTTTTTCAATATCATCAAGAGTAATTTTTCCCTTTGTATTTTTATTATCTTTTTCTTTAGCCATATCTGAAATATTTTTGCCTTGCTATTCTCAAAGTGTTTGCCAAATGATTTTAATAGTCAAAATGGCAGGCAATAAAAATTTATAAATCATTTTTTGACTTAATGGCATTAATGCTTTTTTCTATTGCAAATAATTTCTTTTCAATTTTTTTCAATAATTTTTCTTGTTCCATATAATCAGGAGAATCTTTTACATTTTGAAAAGATTTGTTTAATTTTTCAAGATTTTTATTTAGCTCAACAAGCGGGTCAAGTATCACATATTTCTTTAATGTTTCCTCTAATCTTGTACCTCTTAAGTTCTTAGCAATTATTACTCCGTCTTTATCAATCAAAAAATTTGCAGGAATACTTCTAACACCATATTCTTTAACAGGCGAAGAATTCCAATATTGCAAATCGCTTACATTTGTCCATATTAAACTGTCTTTATTTATTCCGGCAATCCATTGTTCTCTACTTTTATCTAGAGATACCCCATAAATAGAAAAACCTTTCCCAATCGAGAAATTTTTATCCTTATACTCTTTGTATGCTTTTAAAACGAGAGGATTTTCGCGACGACAAGGTCCACACCATGAAGCCCAAAAGTCAATTAAAACAAGTTTGCCTCTTAAAGACGACAGCTTAACAGTTTCACCTTCGGGAGTTTTTAATTCTATTTCGGGTGCTAAATCACCGATTCCAGTTCCTGTTTTAACTTCGGGTTGAGCCAATAAAATCGAAAAATAGAACATTACTGACACTAACAATACAAGTGTTTTCATAAATATATACTTTGATTTAAAACTATTACATAAACATTATAATTTATATATTGTTTACTGTCTTAATATTTGTGCTCCCAATTTGTTTAATCTAGTGTCAATTTCTTGATATCCTCTATCAATTTGTTCGATATTATGAATAACACTCGTTCCTTTTGCCGACATTGCAGCAATTAAAAGCGCCATACCTGCTCTAATATCGGGAGAAGACATTTGTATTCCTCTTAGATTGATTTTATGGTCAAGTCCAATTACAGTTGCTCTATGCGGGTCGCAAAGTATTATCTGTGCTCCCATATCAATAAGTTTATCAACAAAAAACAATCTACTTTCAAACATTTTCTGATGAATAAGAACTGAGCCTTTAGCTTGAGTTGCTACAACAAGAAAGACACTTAACAAGTCGGGAGTAAGTCCTGGCCAAATAGCATCTGAAATTGTCATAATAGAGCCATCAATAAAAGTTTCTATTTGATAATGTTCTTGTTCAGGGATAAAAATATCGTCTTGTATTCTTTCAAATTTTATTCCTAATCTTTTAAATTGTTGAGGAATAATACCGAGCATATCGTATTGTACATTTTTAATTGTAATCTCGGAGTGAGTCATGGCAGCCATTCCGATAAAACTACCAATTTCAATCATATCTGGCAATATTCGATGTTTTGTTCCCGACAATTTAGTTACACCTTGTATATTTAAAAGGTTAGAGCCAATACCTTGAATTTTTGCACCCATTGCATTCAGCATTTTACATAACTGCTGGATATATGGTTCACAAGCTGCATTATAAATAGTAGTAAGCCCCTCGGCTAACGCTGCTGCCATAATAATATTTGCGGTACCGGTTACAGAAGCCTCGTCTAAGTGCATATAAGCGCCTTTGAGTCCTTTTGAGAAAAGCCTGTAGAAGTTCTTACTATATTCGTAATCGAAATTTGCCCCAAGTTTTTCAAACCCCAAAAAGTGAGTATCTAATCTGCGGCGACCAATTTTGTCGCCACCGGGTTTTGGCATACATACGGTTCCAAACCTTGCTAAAAGTGGACCCATAATCATTATCGACCCCCGTAAAGATGCTCCTGATTTTAAAAATTTTTCGGTTTGTAAATAATCCAAATTAAGATTTTCTGCTTTAAATTTCCATGAATTACCTCCAAGATTACTAGTTTCTACTCCAAAAGATGTAAGTAAATCAATTAGATTATTTACGTCTCTAATGTTCGGAACATTATCAATTATAACTTCTTGGCTGGTAAGAAGTGTAGCACAAATAACCTGTAAAGCTTCATTTTTTGCGCCTTGAGGGTATATTTCACCTCTTAGCCTAAAACCTCCTTCTATTTTAAAGCTATTCATTTATCAATTATTTCGTTTCCGATTACTTCTTTTCTTTTTTGAAGTGCGTGTAGATGAATTCAAATTAGCATTCATATCCCAACCATTGTTAAGCACTAAACCATCTTTAACTTTAACTGTGTTATTTGTAATTTTCTTAATATCACTAAAAATCACTTGGTCATCAACATGTTCTTTCTTGTATGTAACAACAAGTTTTTTCATATGATTTGCCAACAATGAAATTAATGCTTCTTTTTCTTCTTCTGTTTCCAATTCATTAACTTTATTAAGCATTTGTTCCAAATTGTATCCATAATGCTTAAATTTCATCTTTTCGTAACTATATGGAACCTTTTCGGGAGGTTGATTAATCTCCTCTTTATTAGGCAAATCATAGGGCCAGTCAATGTCTAGTTTAAAGTCTGTCATAATTGCCAAATGGTTCCACAATTTATGTTTAAATTCGGGAACATCTCTCAAATGAGGATGTGTACTTCCCATAATAGCTACAATTGCGTGAGCATTTCGGGTTCGTTCTTCTTTATCTTCAATCTCCATACACAAATCAACCAATTTGTGTATATGTCTTCCGTATTCGGGGAAAACGAGTTTTTTTCGTTGTGTATTATAATCCATAAAAATATTTATTAGGCTTGTTACAAAGTAACATCTTTTAAGTGTTTAATACAAAAGATTTTATTCAAACTTTCTAAATCGTGCAAATTTAAGCATCATTTTTTTCTGTCCTGAATTTTCGAAGAAAACAATTGCCATTTTATTGCCGCTAACATTTTCAAGTTTAAGAACTTTTCCTTTACCATATAATTTATGAAGCACATGTACTCCGGGTATAATTAATTCTTGTGGCAATTCCTCCAAATCGTCAAAATTAGAATTATTTTGCGAATTTAACGCTTCATTCCTTTTAATGGGAGATTTCTTTAAAAATATTTTTCTACTAATCGATTTTTCTATTACATCACCATCATCATTAAAATCTGATGCTTTAATAAATTTATCGTACTCAGGCCAAGAAATGAATTTATCATCAATCTCATTTAAAAACCTACTGGGTTTTGGGTTAGTAATAGACCCATATTTAAACCTAGAGGAACAGTAGCTTAGTATTAAATTAAGTTTTGCTCTTGTTATTGCAACATAGAACAAACGTCTTTCTTCTTCGAGTTCTTTTGGATTATCAATGCTTAATGCTCCCGGGAATAAGTTTTCTTCAAGACCTGTAACAAATACATTTTTAAATTCTAATCCCTTTGCCGAATGTATTGTCATAAGTGTAATTTTGTCATTATCGTCATCGTCAGCCTTGTCTAAATCTGAAAGCAAGGCAACATTTTCGAGATATTCTTCAATGCTAACAACATGTTCGGGATTCTCTTCAAATTTTAGCTCTACATACGCCTGAGCTGCACTTACAAGTTCCTGAACGTTCTCAATTCTGCTTACTCCTTGTGGTGTTTTATCTTTTTCGAGCTCTAGTTTTAAACCGCTTTGAGTGTAAGTAAATTCGATAAAATCGGTTGCATTAAGTTGGTCTGTTTCTTTCATAAGGCTTAAAACCAATTCGGCAAAAGCCTTTAATCTGGATGCAGTCCCCGAATTTATATCAATAGGATATTGCATTGGGTGGTTAATTATTTTCCACACCGAAATATTATTTCTATCAGAAAAAGCAAATAGCTTTTTAAGTGTTGTATCGCCAATTTTACGAGAGGGATAATTTATTACGCGTCTTAATGCTTCTTCATCTATAGGATTAATTGCTAATCTGAGATATGCAATTAAATCTTTCACTTCTTTACGATTATAAAAAGATTGCCCTCCATAAACTTGATACGGCATATTCATTCTACGAAGCGATTCTTCGAGTATTCTCGATTGTGAATTAGTACGATACAAAATAGCATAATCGGAATATGTATCATGCAATTTGTTTTTCATTTCGCTAATACTTCTGGCAACAAAAAAGCCTTCTTCATTATCGGTTAATAGCTTTTCAATTTTTATTTTTTCGCCCTGCTCATTTTTAGAAAAAACATTTTTCTTAATCTGACTACGATTATGCGTAATAATAGAATTTGCAGCATCCACAATAGTTTTTGTTGACCTATAGTTTTGCTCTAATCTAAATAATTTATAGTCTGGATAATCATTTTTAAAATTTAAAATATTTTCAATTTTTGCACCTCTAAAGGAGTATATACTTTGAGCATCATCACCAACCACACTTAACATACGATGATTTTCGGACAATTTTTTTACGATTAAATACTGGGCATAGTTTGTATCCTGATACTCATCCACTAAAATAAATTTAAATTTTTCGCTATATTTTTTTAGAATATCCGGATGCCTTTTAAACAGAAGATTTACATTTAATAACAAATCGTCAAAATCCATAACATTCGATTGTTTACATCTTTGGCAATACTTTGCATAAATGTTTTTAAATTCGGGACGTTTTGCATGCATATCATCTAAAATAAGCCTCTCGTTTTGGCTATAAGCATCCACTGTGATAAGGTTATTCTTTGCCATAGATATTCTTCCATAAATGGGAGCAGGTTTATAGTTCTCTTCGTCAAGATCCATTTCTTTTATTATAGATTTTGTGAGATTTTTGGCATCAGTGGCATCGTAAATTGTAAATTTTTGCGTATAATCTATTTTTTCTGCTTCGAATCGTAATATTTTTGAAAATACAGAATGAAATGTTCCCATCCATAAGCCTTTAGCCTTTTCATAGCCTACCAAACTTGCAATTCTCTCTTTCATTTCATTTGCAGCCTTGTTGGTAAATGTAAGAGCCAGTAATGATGTAGGAGAATAACCCACACTTAATAGATATGCAATTTTATATGTCAATACTCTTGTTTTTCCCGAACCTGCTCCGGCAATAATTAAACTGGGACCTGAAATGTATTCAACGGCTTCGCGTTGATTCGTATTTAGATTATTTAAATAATTCACAGCAAAAATAATTTTAAGCAAAAATAATCTACTCAATAAAAATACTACACATATTTCTGTATTTATTATCAAAAGCTTTACACAGTGATTTACAGCCCATTACACAGAGTTGTTATTATCTTGATTAAAATGATACAATATTAGTTTCTATTAACATAGAAAAATACTAAAATAAACTCCTTGAACATAAAGAACAACATGTAATTTAGTGGTAAGTAATTTAAGGTTTTTGGCGTGATTTTTTTTGAAAAATCATGACAAAAACGTGTATGTATAGTTATATTATTTAATTTTAACAGAGTAAGAAAATATCACAAATACATAACGGGTTAAATTATTAACTAATATCTAATGATAATATAATTGTGAACTTATTAATTGAGAAAAACTTTTATATTAAAAATAATTCAGACAACTAAAACCACCTTTAGTCTGTCTATTAACAGAAATTAAGTTTTATTTAATTCATAATTTTTATTAAACTTGTATTTTAATTTTAAAATAACTTTAAACATGAAAAATTATAGTATCCTTCTAACTTCATTAGTTTTAATAATTTTTAACACTAGCGTATTTAGCCAATCGCAGCAAATCAAAGAAAGATATGTTAAATTTACAAACGAAGACGAGATATTTGTTGAGAAAGACGGAAATATCGAAGTTCGAAATATGTTTTTATGCAACATACTGGAAAGCGAAAGTTCTAAGCCTGCACATATTGCAGTAAATGAATTATCGAATGTTGTTAAATTTGGAATTCGCAGTAAATCAGAGAATATTGCTAATGAAAGATCGTGCTATGTAATAATGAATCCTGAAAATTACATTTCTACTTTCAGACAAGTTCTTTATAAAATGGGAGTAAAATATGTTTTAATTGACGGAGAATTCATTAGTACAGATAAATTTTATACAATTAACAAATAATAACTTAAGATATGTCAACAAGAGCCATCACATTATTTTTGGTTTTAGCATTTGTTTTCACAGGTGTATTAAAAGCTCAAATTACAGCACCAAATGCTTCTGCTTCTTTTCCTACTGAATACAGTTCAGGTTTTATATCAAGCGGTGGACAAAACGATTTAGTTTATGTTTTCTGTGGCAATCAAGAAGAGTCAAATATTGGTGAGTTACAAGTTAATGCTCCGGGTTGTACCGTAAACTGGTATAAATTTGATGGGTTAAGCTTTTCGCCCATTGGTCAAACAAGTCAGGTTATTACAAATTTAGACTCAGGTTGCTATATGGCACAGGTAACATGTGGAGGCACAACAACCTGCTATAGAGCATGGGTATGGGTAAATCAAACTTTTGTAGAAATAGATGATATACCTGCTGGATGTGAAACTTTTACTTTATCAGGTTCTTACGAAGCCCTTGACAATACATTTACAATAGTTGACCCTCCAAGCTCTAATTTTGTAATCGACGAAAATACTTATATAAAAGTTTGTTTTTGGGCAACACACACTTATGTTTCTGATATTGGTTTCTACCTAAAAGCTCCGGGACAACAACTAACCGAACCAGGAGATGATGGAGTTGTGCAATTATGCCCTTCAGCCTCTGATTGGGGACCAAATGCGGCACAAGGCAGTTGGACAGGAATACCTTGGTCAACATTGGGATGTAGCGACCCAAGTGATGAAAATACTGTTTGTAATAGTGGCGATAATGTATCAAACTTTTGTTTTACTACTCATGTTGCACCCGGTGGTCCGGAACTCCCTGCAGGTAACCCAACATACACACCTTGTGTTTGCGATATGCCAACACCTTTATCAGGAACTTATGCTTCAGTAGGCCCATGGAGTACTATTTATGGAGCCAATGCTTCTGATCCTGGATGGAGTGTTCAAATATATGATTGCGAATATATAGATTACGGCACATTAACTCAAGCTACAATAACTTTTATTGGAGATACTGATTGCGGAGAAGCATTGTTTACATATAATTCAGGGTCCATAAGTTCTGCAATAAACGATAACTCATGCGATGCCACTAGTGCATCCTTATATGTAGTACCTCCCGGAGAACCTGCCGGACAGTACGAAGTTACCTCTTCAATTGACGATGACAATATTTTATGGACATGTGATGCTTTACCCGGTTGGGATACAACTGCAAACCCTGTTACTATTGTATCCGGCACAGAAAATTTTCCACAGCAATCTACACAATATGTACTAACCGTATATGAAACCATTGATGTACAAGGTAATCCTACTTGTGCTGCTTCTGCAACAGAATATTTTGAAACACTTCCGGCTGATGCAACTATTGATGCTGTTGACCCTCTTTGTTATAATGCTCCTCCTTATCAGCTCACAGCTGAAGACGGTGGAGGTGTATGGACATCGACAACCCCTAATGCAATAGATGGCGATTTATTTATACCTGGTAATGTAACACCAGGCGATCATGAAGTTACATATACAATAGATGGTCCTTGTAGCGACCAAGATAATATAACTATTACAGTTTATGATATCATAAATATAACACCACCAATTACAGAGTGTAATTCTACAAATACTGCATATACTGTTTCTTTCGATGTTACAGGTTCGCAAGGTAATCCTGCCGAATTTTATGCTGTTTGGAACGATGGTAGTGGTACATTTACCGGAACATTTAATCAGGAATTTGATAACGAAACTATCTATAATATTACGGTTTCTGATGTACATAACTGCTCTGAACATGTTCTAAATGGATTTTATGCTTGTGATTGCGAAACCTATGCCGGAACTATGGTAAATTTACAACCTTTACACCTATGCGATGGAGAATGTACCGGAAATAATCTACACAACGGCAATCATATTTTTGACGGAGATGATATTCTTGAATTCATTATCCACAATGGTCAGTATCCACCTACAATCTACGCAGTAAAACCTACAACCGACTTTTGCCAAAACGATATTCCCGGAGGAGCTGACTTTGAAACTACATATTATATTTCTGCTATTGCAGGTAATGAAGTTGGAGGACATGTTGACCATACTGAAATATGTTATAGTCAGTCTATCGGTAAACCAATAGTTTGGCATACTACCCCTACAGCTACTATTTTTACAGATGAAGCAAATAAGTGTGGATTAACATATTGCTTAGAAGCGAATGAGCCTTCAGGCTCTATAACCGGAAGTTGGACAGCAGATCATTTTTTTGTCCCAACAGGAGGTGGAAGCACGTCTGATAACGAAATGTGTGTAATGGTAAATGACTTTAACGATGTTACATTTACTTGGACATTGTCTAATGGCTATTGCTCGGGGACAGATGATGTAACAATTCACTTTTTAGGCACACCAAATGCTTATGCAGGAACTAATCAAACCGTTTGTGGATATTGTACAAACCTCGAAGCTGTATATAGCATGAGTGGAACAACAGGCGTGTGGTCGGGAGCCGGAGGAACATTTAGTTCTTCAACCGATCCTAATGCAGAAGTATGTGTTAATCAATTTGGAACATATGTTTTTAAATGGAGAGAAAATAATGCCGAATGTTACGACGAAGACAACGTTACTGTAACATTTTTACAAGAACCACAACCAAACATCAGTTTACAAACAGATACAGTTTGTGGTGTAACATATAATCTGCATGTTGATAATGTTATTGGTCAAGGTCAATGGCGTGCATACAACAATGGAGTTCAAGTATTCCCATCATTTGTAGGTGGAACATCAGATACAGATCCTTCTGCTACTGTAGTTGTTTCTGCATACGAAAATCATGCAGATACTATCATTTTTGAATGGGAAGAAATGAAACAACACGAAGGAATTCAATGTTTTGGTTCTGCTAGTATTGAAGTAGTTTTTGTTGAAGAACCATCGGCAAATGTAGGTACAGATAATCAAGGACAAGCATGTGGCAATCAGTTCACTTTTTCTGCTGATACTACAGGCACAGGTTGGGCAAATGGTTTTTGGGCTGGTAAAGATATTCTTCCGGTATCTCCCGAAGCAGAATTATTCGACGATGAAACAGACCCATTTGCTACTGTTACTATTGATTCATTAGCCAGCTATGGAGATTCTGCTTATGTAGAAGTTACATTTATTTGGTTTATGATGAATACTACTAATTGTATTGATATGGATACTATGTATGTTACTTTTTACCAACATCCTAATGCAAATGCAGGATTAGACCAAGAAGTTTGCGGTTTAATGACCGAGTTAGAAGCTTTCTGGAGCATTCCTGCAACCGAAAGTTACGAACCATCAGGATGGTGGACAACACATTCAGGACCTAATACAAACTCTGTTAATATACATTATCAAGATTCTGCAAAAACTTTAGTTACTGTAGGAGAACCTGGAACTTATGAGTTTGTTTGGAGAGAATCAAATTCTAACAGACCAAGTTGCTATTCTACGGATACTGTAAAAATTACATTCATAGAAATTCCGGTAATTGATGCAGGTGAAGACTTTGACGTATGTGGTCCTTGCACTCAGCTTAATTGTACTAGCGCAGGTTTCTCCGGCAACTGGCAACCAATACCTGGTGTTACTTTTGAACCAA
>Ga0334900_1001640_pt1 | contig 23030 bp, 12 predicted proteins | sample GraSluR3_MG_2_FD_207231 | JGI IMG/M metagenome (GOLD analysis project Ga0334900, IMG submission 207231) | Sludge microbial communities from methane-producing bioreactor in Wageningen University, Netherlands - Granular Sludge_31_08-R3 | ecosystem: Engineered > Bioreactor > Anaerobic >...
TCATACTATCCATCTGCGCGTCTTTATTTGAACGAGGGAAAGAGCCGTCGAAAGTTTTGGCCAAGCATAGCCTCTTTTGCACCCGATTATTCACAGCAGTTGCACAGCCAAAGCTATAGCCCATTGCCTTACAGGCAAAGTCTTAGCGATTTGCCCGGTGCCGAGAAGGAAGCCAAAGCGGTGGTTGCAGAGCTTAATGGAAGCTTAGCATTAGCACACGAAGCCAATGAGCAAAATTTTAGGGATGCGGCAACAAGCTACGATATGCTCCATTTAGCAATGCATACGTATATTGATGAGGTCAATCCGCTTTTCTCAAAGCTTGTTTTTTCGCACAATCCTTCTGGAACTGATGATGGCTTGCTCAGCATGTACGAGCTATATGGGCTGGACATGAGCAGTAGGTTAACTATTATTAGTGCATGCCGAAGCGGCGATGGTGCCCTAGCCAAGGGCGAAGGGATGCTTAGTCTTGCCAGAGGCTTTTTGTATGCCGGTTGCCCATCGTTAATTGCAGCGCAGTGGCGTGTTGATGATTACAGCGGTGCTGAGGTTATTCTTAGCTTTGTTAAGCAGCTAAAGAGAGGCTGTAGCAAGAGCAAAGCGCTGCAAAGCGCACAGCTATCGTTTATTGAGAAAGCCGATCCGCTGCGCTCACATCCCTATTTTTGGGCATCGTACCAAGTTATAGGAAGTAACAATGCGCTATTCTACTCAACTTACATTAAGGTGTTGCTAATTTTTGTTGCCGTAGTGTTGGCTATTGCTATTGTCGCTGTAATTAGACTAAAGCTTATCAAAAAGCGCTAAAATATCACTGGCCTCTTTAGCGTAAAATCCATGTTCGTTTGCAATTTCGTTAAACAGAGTCCTTGCCTCACTGGTTTTACCCTGTTTGGTTAGCGATAGAGCAAGGTACCACTTAGCAATTTCCTTATGCTGAAATGACATTTCGGTATTTAGTAAGTTTTTTAGTAATGCTTCGGCTTTGGCTGGTTGGCTGCTACTTAAGTATGCCGATGATAGCATTAGGTGAGCTTGCGCTGATGAGGTTTCCTGTTCCAATGCAGCTTCCAAAAGAGGGATGGCTTTAGCAAACTCTTTTTGAGAGTACAACTTGTGGATAAGCAGAAAATTTTCCGATTGTTTATTATCACTCAGGTCTCGGGTTTGCCCAATGGGTTGATATGCCTCAAAGCTATCGGCAAAAATTTGTGTTGGTGAAATTTGACTGTTAAGGAAAAGTGATCCAATACTAACTATTAGGGCAATAGCAGCGGCAGCGGCAATTGAGGTAATAAAAAGCCTACGCTTAGCAACTTGTTTATGCTGTTGTTTCTGGGCTTGGTTAAGCTTTATTTTTAGTTCATCAATATCAGTTTCAATAATGGTGCTATTAACCTCTCGGTTAAATGCAAGTTGTTTGCGGAGTTCGGGGTTTACCTTCAGTTCCGCTTCAAAAACCTTCAACTCATTGCCGCTAAGGCTACCGTTGAGATAATCGTCGATATGGTTATAAAAATTCTTCATCATAATCGTTGCTTAGCAGGTGGTAGTTTGGGTCGCTCTTAATGCTTTTTACAAGGTACTCTTTGCAAAGGTATTTTTTACGGCGCGCATATTCCTCGGAGGTGAAGTTTTGGTTTTTTGCAATTTCAGCAAAGCTCATTCCTTTTAGAAAAGCTGTGAGAACGTTTTTGCAGTCATCGTTAAGCCTTTTAAAGTGTTCGAGGTATAGCTGTTTACGTTTACTTAGCAGGTATTCGCTAATGGTTTCTTGCTCGTATGGCGAAAGTTCATGCTTTAGCTTTTCGTTTCTAATGCTTCTTGCTTTTTCTTGCGAAAGATGTTTTTGCCATACCACCTTACAAATTCCAACAACATATTTTTCAACCATTATAGTTTGGTTTAGCTCATTATTCTTAGCCTTTCGGTAAAGCAGAATAATAGCATTTTGAAAAACATCGTTGGCATTGTCGTAATCGCCCCCAAGCCTTAGTATCATCTTTTTAACCTTCGGGAAAAGCTTTATGTATAGGTAGTTTAGCGCAGTTTGATCCTGTTCGGTAAGTTTTGTCAAAAGCTCGCTATTAGAGTATTGTTGCATAAAGACTACCAGATAAAGGCTTGATGGTTAGCGGAAAAGGTTTGGGTTATGGTTTCTTATTCAAAAAGGCTTGGTTTAGTCGTGCTGGAGTGTTAATAAAAAAATGCCCCAAACGTTGTCACATTTTAAAACAAAGCGGCATACTGAAGTAGTAGTCCATACTAATTTATGTTTAATAGTGTCCTATACGTTTAGCTCGCTTAATATGTTCGACCTAATTTTCATAAAATTGTTTACAGGCGTAATATATAAATATTTATTTCAAATAGTGTTCAAGTTCTCAGCTTAAATAAATACTAAATCACACAAATATGGATAACAATGTAATTGTAATTGGGATTTCAGTAATTCTCATTGCCGGGGTAGTAAGCTACTTTCTGCTACGATCAATTTTTAAGAAGTCAATAGTGTTTACCATTGGCGTAGTGTTCTTAATCGTAATTGATATAATTGCAGCATTGGCTTTTTTGGTGGCATCAATTGGCCTTAAACACTTATTTTGGGGAGTTCCCATTGCGGTAACCCTACTCTTTTTGGCGTACTTTTTTGTAGCCAAAAAGGTGAAACAGCCCCTAAGCGAGTTAACCGCTAAAATTGACGAGATTTCGCAAGGAAACCTTAGCATTAGGATCAATAATGGCTTCACCAATCGTACCGACGAACTAGGCGATATTTCCCGCTCGATAACAACCCTTTCCAATAAGCTGAAGGAGATAATTGCCGATTTCTATAACGTTTCTGACGAGCTAGCGCAAACCAGTCAGATATTAAAGGACAACTCTCAAATGCTATCGCAAAGCGCTAGCGAACAGGCAGCATCGGCCGAGGAAGTTTCATCGTCAATTGAGCAAATGGTTGCCAACGTACACCAGAATAGCGAGAATGCTAAAGCAACCGAAAAAATTGCCGACGTTAGCGTACTTGGCATTAACGAAAGCAATAGTACTGCTCAAGAGGCTGTAAAGAAGATGGTTGAAATAGCTAACGATATTTCCATAATTAACGATATATCGTTTCAAACCAATATACTAGCATTAAATGCTGCCGTTGAGGCAGCAAGGGCAGGTGAGCATGGCAAAGGTTTTTCGGTTGTTGCTAGTGAGGTGCGTAAGCTTGCCGAGAGAAGTAAAGTGGCAGCTGAAAGTATTCATAGGAGTTCGCAGGTTGGGGTAAATACCATGGCTGAAGCCAACAAGAAATTATCGGAAATTGTTCCCGAAATTGAGCGAACCTCATCGCTGGTAAAAGAGATTTCGGCATCGAGTGTTGAGCAGAACGCCGGAATAGAGCAGATAAACTCAATAATACAGCAGCTAAATTCCATATCGCAGCAGAATGCTGCAGCATCGGAGCAGCTTGCCACAAACGCCGACGAGGTGGCCGAACATGCTGTTCATCTTACCAATTCTATCAGATATTTTAGGACGTAAATACTCTGATGGGTTAATATGCAAGCAAATGAGGCTGTTTGGGAAACCAAACAGCCTCATCAATTTTGGCGTTATCATTTTCTATATCGAAAGAGCTGCTCCATACGATACTAGGAATTGAGGATGTATGCTTTTCGGAATGCTGGCTAGCTCAAACCCCTTTTCGCGAAATACCGTTCTAAGCGTTTGGTGGTTAGCTAAGCCTCCTGTTAGAACCAATCTGCATCCATTTTGGTTTGAGGCAGGCAGAAGCTTAATGGCTTGGGTTGCCAAATACTGGTAAACGCCTTTTAGTATTACACTTCTTCTGGCATCATCGGCCTGAACTAATGCTGATATTACGTTGGTAACCGCAAAAATTCCGCATGTGGTGTTAATTAGCTCGGCTTTTTGAGCCTTACTGGCAAGCTCGTCGAGCTTTTGAAAAGTCATACTTGGGATTGACTGCTGCCAGCGTTCCAAAATTTGAGCAAGCACCATTCCTGTTCCAGCCCCGCAGCTTTTGTTGGTGTTTATCCATGGGCTCGATTGCTGTCCATCAAATTTTACAATTTTAACATCTTGTGTACCAATGTCAACCACAACTAGTTCCTTTGTAGTTTCGAAAAGATTCCTAATAGCGTTGATAAGTGCACTAATCTCAGTAATTTGCTTTTGCCATAAATGGCTAAAGTTTGGGTTATCGCTACCAACTCCCGTAATGGCAATGCTGTATTCTTTATCGGTGTTAATTTGGGTTTTCACCAAGTTGAGTATGGCTTCATAATCAATCCCTGAGTTTACTAGCCTTTGCATAACAATGTTATTCCCGCTATCAACAACCGAGTATTTGCTGTAGCCACTACCAAAATCGACACCAACTCTTAGGTTCTTGTTTTTTGAGCCATTTAGTTGGTTGTCAATAATATCTAGGTTGTTAGTAATTGTAATCTTTTGTGGTTCTCTAAGAGTATCGAGAAATGTTCCAAGTCTAATCCCAGCGGGTCCTGGAGGAATACCTAGGATACAGTCGCCATTCAGCGATATTGCCTTTAGGCCATGCTCCACTGCCTTACTCTCAACAACGTGCAGCCTTGGGGCAAGCATTTGGCATTGCTCATGCGAGTAAATTACCAAACCCTCCGATCCTCGTTTCTTTGCATCGAGCATGTACGTGTCAGTCGATTCGTTTAGGCTACCTCCACGCATGGGAGTATCAACAAGATTTTTTGCCATGTTGGCAAATAGTTTACTAAGTGGGGTTTCGTAAATTTCATTGAGATTAAGGAGAGAAGGTTTGCCAAGGTAGTTCGCTCCTTCGAACGAGCAGAAGGCGTTATGCTTTAGCATCTTTTTATAAAGATTTGTCCGGCCATACTCAATTAGGCTAAAAATTGCAATGGGCAGCCCTTCGGTGTATTTTACTCGCCAACTTTCATTGGCAATTAACGATTCTATATCTGCCTTAAGCCTATCGCAAATTCGAACCCCCGATTCGTCGCCCCAAAGTGCCGAAAACAGAAAATGCCAGTGAAGCGGTTCAAGCCCAAGATTTAGTGGCGCTAGCTTGTCCCTTATTTCGCATATCTCATTATACGTTTGTTTTGCCTTTGTTGAGAGGTACATCGTTTTTCGAAGACTTAGCTCAGCCTCTGTTTCGGTTAATCCGTTAAGCTCGCTCATTTGCCAAAAAGCCTTTTCGAGCTGTTTTGCCATATTGCTTACTCCAAGTTCATCGCTGTAGCTTGGGATATCGAGATGGATATGCGGTACGTTAAACTCCTCTGCTAGCTCCTCAAATACGTAGCTAACCCCTTCGCAGTAAGCCGATGAGCTGAGCACAATTTGTGGCGATGGCAGTATGCCCTCCAAATAGGCTCCCTTTAGCGCATTAATAAAGCTGCAGCGAGGTGTTGGGTTGCTTCCCTTATTGGTTACGTCAATAATTTTTGAGTGCGATGCAATGAGGCTTGCATACATTTCCCAGTTAAATGGGTAGTGCTTTGTTGCCCAGCAAAGTTCAGGCGGGGTAATAAGCGAAATTGCCGAAACCATAGTTTCTGGCTTATAGGCAAGTCGAACTAAATATGCCCTACGGGCAGCAAGACTTCTGGTTCCGCTTAACATTACAGGTGATGATGAGGTTAGAGTTTCGCCCTCTTGACCCGAATCGGTATAAAACTGTCGTAGCTTAGTAAAGGCTTCCTCTCGTTGTGCAGAAACCATTTGCTGTGAAGAGGTTTTTAAAAGGCTCATAGTAAGATGTTTTTGGTTAATAATGTGTTTCGTTATCCATTTCGATGTGTTAGGTATCTAACTAATATGCCCCCAAAAGTGATAATGTGACAACCTATTAGGTGGATAAATGCAGTAAATAGTGAAATAAACACAATGGATAGGTGCTAGAAAAGTATCGCGATAATGTGGGAATCAAATATTTGCGCATAAGTTTTTTTATGCCCAGAACCCTTTGTTTTATTGGTGTTTTTATGAATTGAAGCAAAAAAACTTAAAAAAGTATTGTCACAAATTTCATTGTAAGGGCATATAGGGTAAAAGGCATTAATTCACAAAAAACCAATTACCTAACAAAAAACTTACTATCATGAAAACTCAAATTTGCTCAAACAGCCAAAGTTTTGAAAACTTATCAGATCATCTTCGTAACAGCATACTTACCGATTACGAAATGAAAGTGCTATTTGGAGGAGAAGGAGACTCAGAAGGTGGCAACAGTGCAACACCTATTGACCCTCCAATTTACAATGAAGACTAAAACAGAATAGCCATGAAAACAACTAATTACCTAATCGAATCGATGATTGACTCAACATTAGGGGTTGATGATATGTATTCCCTAAAAGGAAGGCTATTAAATGATAAATCCCTTCAAAACGAAGTTAAGCTCAGAAAAGAAGTTAATGCAGCAATAATTGAAGAGGATATTGGGCGACTTACCCAATGCTTGGATTATGCTAAAAATGCGTATGAAGCAAGTGAGTTTGGCATCGCTCGCCTTGCTTCAAGAAGCAGAGCTAGGCAAATTTTTTATGCCGCAGCTGCAATTTCGGGTATGGCAGTGGGAGGCTTGGCTTTATACTCGGCACTTAGCCAACCCAATAATCCCGATCAGCTGTATCGTGAGTTTTTTGCACCTTATCCTCCCACTTATGTTGCGCGTGAGGCATTTCAGGGTACAAGCAACTTAACCTTCGACAAGGCAATGGCTATGTATCAGCGGGCAAAGCACAAGGAAGCCGCCGAAAGCCTTTATAGGCTTAAGGAGCAACACCCAAACTCGGTAACCGTTAAGTTTTACCTAGCCATTACCCTAATGCAACTCAACGAGTTTGAACAAGCAAACTATCTGTTCGATGAGGTTATTTCTCGCGAATCGCTTTACAGTGTCCATGCAAAGTGGTATAAAGGTTTGTCATATTTGGCTACCGATGATATTAGCCAAGCAAAAAGGATCTTTGCTGAACTTGCTAACACCGAAGGTGAACTTGGCAACCAGTCAATCCAAATTTTAAAACAGCTCGAAGACTAAAACGTTAATAAGCATAGGAGGACGGGTTATGGAAAATTCATTCTTAAATAAAGTGGCTACTCTTGAGCACTCTAAGGCGTTGCTTACCATTGTTGAGCATCCCCATACGATATGCTACTTAGAGTCCGATGACTTATCGGTTTATTTGGTTCAAGAGAACGGGGCAAGGTTTGCTGTTAATGTTTTGTTGCACGAGCTCGAGGATGTTCTTCCTAAGCATGATTTTTTCCGATGCGGTTGGTCGTTTACTATTAATGCAAATATGGTTAAAGAATTTTGGGTTACAGCCGAACCCATGCTTGTTATGGCATGCGGACATATTATTCCCGTTCCACTTAAAGAGGTTTACAAGGTAATTAATGTGCTCGAACTAAGGCATAGGGGGCAACGTAAGGCAACAATTTGCTATGCTTAACATATTGCTCTTCCCATAAAGGCTTGAATTTTAGATAGAAATTTTATTAAACATTTGTTTATAATAAGGAAGCAGTAGTTTGTCTACTGCTTCTTTATTTATGTGCAAAATATTTAAATTACTGTTAGTATTTTGCGCAAAACAACTAATGTTATTTAACATGCGTTTAGTTAATTGGAGAATGCAAAGGTTTGCAACAACATTTTGATGATGCATCTCATTTATTTGACTAGCAAATATCATCTATGTGCTTAAAAATTATAATTTTGCGGAGATTTTTAAAAAAAGTAAAAAAAACCTAAAGAGAAAACTCAAGTTTTGGGACATCTATTTGGGTTCAACAACCAAAAATGGGATTTATGAAACGGTTACTATTCCTATCATTATTTGCTTGCTCAATTGTTTTTTCATATGCGCAGGAGGGAACAAAGCAGTTTATGCCAAACTCTAACGACAGGCTATGGCTTGAGTTTGGTGCATTCACTGGAAATAACTTTGGACTCTATGATTGCGACGAGAATGAGAGGATTAATGTGTACCTAAAGGCTAACGAAAAGTTATACTTAGGGATGAAAATGAATACCTCTGCTTACGGAGGATCAGGTTACACTAACACAGATAGAATCTCCTTTAGAATAATTGACCCCGACGGACAGGTTTTCTACCCATCAACAACTATGATAACCAGTGGTAGCGGATATATTGCAAACTACACTCAAGCAATTACCGGGCCCAATGGAGCTGTTCTGAATGGTACTGCAATTTCAGGTGGTTATACCCCAATTATAATACCTGCAACAAAGGAAGGTAACTATTCAATAGAGTTTCAATCGTGGCGATATAGCCACTCCACTTATGGCGACAATGCCCCAAACTATAGGTTAAGACGCCGTTTTGCCCTTGAACTTTTCGATGTAACCGTTACCGATGCTTCAAACAATGTGGTTACTAACCCTGGTGAACCAAACAAGTCGGCTGGTCGTTTGTGGTCAAAGGGCTGGTCGTTTACCACAACAAGTTTTACCGAGTACCCTGTAAATGCACACTTCTTTGTGTTTACATCCGATGAGTTTATCAACAAGGTAAACTTTCAGCTTTACCCATACTCGTTTACCTTTGTTGCAAACCACTACGGTGTTACAACGCTTACCGATGAATCGCACTATATAAGGCGAACTCAAAGTTTGGAGGATGATCAAACTGTTGACGGAATTCAAGAGTATCGCGTTTTTCTTAACGACCCCGATAGGATAGTTTGGCCAAATACCACTCTCGCCCCTCCACGAGTTCAGGTTTGGGCAGAGGAGGAGCTTTTTTTCGACTATAGCTACAACCGCGATCCATTATATCTTCCCATTGATTACAGCAATGTTATTCTTGAGAAGAATGAACCGTCTTGTCTGTACGACGATGTAACATTCTTTAAAATTGAATCGAACCTCGATGGATATACCGCAATCCTTATCGATGTTGATAATGATGGCGAATACTCATCCGATGGCAACGATAGGGTTATATATCGCGATATGAGGAAAGGACTCAACTATATTCTTTGGGATTTCAAAAAAGATAATGGTGCCGAGGTTGCAAATGGAACCTACAGTGCATCTGCCACATTTTTGGGCAGGGGTCCGGCACACTTCCCACTTTACGATGTTGAGCGTTTAGATGGAATTACTACCTCATCAATAAGGCCATTCAACAAGCTGCAAACTACGCTATACTGGGACGATACTCAAATTTCTCGTTGGGGCGACGAAACAGGGGCTGGCCAAATGGATGCTACGCAGCAAAAGCAGCTTGTGGTCGATAATCATGTCGACAGAATTTGGTCGTGGAATGCTGCTCTCGAAGACGAATTTTTTAATGGCAACAAGAATACCATGAACACATGGTTCAATGCAATTGACTTGGGCTATGGCGATATTGGCATTGAGGTACAGGAGAGCGACTCGAAATGTGTTGATGGTTCAGCACCTTGGGTTGGCGATGTTTACATTGAGGGCCCCAAAAATCAAACAATAGTATTCGACATTGACGATTTCGATTACAAGTTTTTCCATCCAAACGGTATTGCGTTAAGCTCTGTTCAAGTTGTCACCCTACCCAGTGAGGGTAGCTTATTTTACAATGGCAACCCGGTTACGCTTGGTCAAGAGATTGCTCGTGGTAATGTTGGGCTAATAACTTATGTGCCACCTGCTGATTATCATGGTAAAACCAGCTTTATTTGGAAAGGGCGCGATTCAAACGGCAACTGGAGCAACAATCAGGAAAATGTTTACCTTATAATTAACACACCTCCAACCATTTCGCCTATTGACGATCAGCAGCTTTGTACCAATAGCACAACCAATCAAATCGACTTTACAGTATCGGATGCTGAAACGGCTGCAAATGAACTAATAGTAACTGGGTTCTCAGCGTTTCCCGAATTTGTTCCACATAGTGGTATAGTAATTTCTGGAACTGGCGAAAACCGAAGCGTAACGGTAAATCCAGTAGCCAACAAGTCGGGAGAGGCAATTATTTATATTATGGTTGACGATGGCTTATCTCAGGTAATCGAGGAGTTTTCTGTTACAGTAAGCCCAAGCCTTGAGTTTACTGGCGATACTATAGTTTGCGTTGACGATCCTCTTTACCTTGTTGCCGAGGAATTTGGTGCCGATTCATACTCATGGAAGTTCAATGGAACCGAAATATCTGACGGGCAAAGTGTGCAGCAGGATGCAGGTAGTGTTAGCATTGGCGAATGGACGCTAACTATAGAAAAAACGGTTGAAGGAAACACCTGTGTTTCAACCCGCACATTTAACGTTGAGGTATCGCCGCTAACCACGTTCTTTGGTGATGTTGATGTTTGTGTAGGCGAAGAAATTTCGCTTACAGCCACTGAGGTTAATGCAACTTCGTACATCTGGCGAAAGGGAACTACTACAGTTTCAACGCAACGAGCTTTTACAAAATCCAGCGCTGCTCTTGGCGATGCAGGCGATAATTATACCCTTTACGTTGACAAGAATGGTTGCCAGAACACCTCTCAACAATTCTCAATTACGGTGAAGAACCTTCCAAATACAGGGCTTACAGTTACCGGGAGCACTGTCGATCCAGGGAAGGATGGAACTATTTCCATACAAAATACCGAAGCCGATGTTAGCTATAACGTTTATAAAGGGGGTAGTTTCGTAACATCAGGTGCTGGTCCGGGTAACATCGATATTACAATCGATGCCTCGAACCTACAGATTGGCAGTAACGAGTTTACCCTATTTGCCGATAACGGCAATTGCTCTATTGAGTTTCCTCAACCCGTTTACATAACGGTTAACCAGCCCGCTATTAGCGTATCACCTCTTACATTAACAACAACCGAGGGGGGCAGCACGGTAAATTTCACAGTAGTACTTGAAACCGAACCTAGCCAAAACGTAGTAATTCCAATTAGTTCAAACGATACGAGCGAGGGAACCGTATCGCCAACTAGTCTAACCTTTACACCAGCCAACTGGAATACTCCGCAGCAGGTGACCATTACGCCTGTTAGGGATTGGGAAATTGACGGAAACCAAACCTATAGCGTAATCCTTTCGGCTGCAACCGGCACCGATCCGCACTACTCGGGTATGGATGCTGACGATGTAACCGTAACCAATAACGATGTCGATATTGCAGGGGTAACGATAACTGGAACCAGCCTCCAAACCACTGAGGCTGGAGCAACCGATCAGTTTACTCTTGTGCTTACTGCAAGGCCTAGCGCCGACGTGGTTATCTCCTTCTCAGGGGTTAACACAAACGAGGGATTGTTAAGTGCTAGCAGCATAACCTTCACGCCTGCAAATTGGGATTCGCCGCAAGCAGTTGTGGTTACTGGCCAAGATGATGATATTGACGATGGCGATGCCTACTATACAATCAACATGTCATCGGCAAGTGGCGATGGAAATTTCGATGGGTTAAGCATTACTAGCGTTAACGTGGTTAACTACGACGACGATACGGCTGAACTTATTGTTTCGGAGAATTCCATTACAACTTCCGAGGATGGTGCGTTTGCAACCTTTACGATTGCACTTGGTACGCAGCCTACCGCCACAACAACCATTATTATTGGTTCAAGCGACACTAGCGAGGGTCAGGTTAACTTTGTATCGCTAACATTTACTACAACGGATTGGGCTACACCAAAACAAATAACGGTAACTGGGCAGAATGATGATATAGTTGATGGCGACATAAACTACACGGTAACAGTACAGGGAACATCTGGCGATGCCAGTTATATAGGCCTATCCCATTTAATCAACGCAGTTAATACCGATAACGATGTGGCTGAACTTTGGGTGTCAAAATCAACGCTTAGCACTTCGGAACCAAATGTTGCCGATAATTTCACTGTAAGGCTAACTGCACAGCCTGCATCAAATATTGAGGTTTCTGTTGGCTCAAGCGATTTAAGCGAGGCTTCAGTTTCACCTTCAATACTCACTTTTACTCCAGCAAACTGGAATAGCACCCAAACAGTAACTGTTACTGGTGCTGACGATGATATTATTGATGGCGAACAATCCTATACTGTTTCGCTTTTAGTAACTAATGGCGATGGTATTTTCGATGGGGTTTCCGAATCGCTTGCAGGATTAAATGCCGACAACGATGCTGCAGGTATTGAACTCTCTCAAACCTCAATTACAACAAGCGAAGACGGAACCGATGCTTCATTCGGAGTTAGGCTTACAGCCGAACCTGCGAGCAATGTTGTTTTGTCAATCTCTGGCCTCGATGCCACTGAGGGATCCATAAGCACAACCTCGCTTACCTTTACGCCAGCAAATTGGGATATTTATCAAAACGTAACGGTTACAGGTGAAGACGACGAAGAAGAGGATGGAAATCAAACCTATGATTTAACTTTAGCATACGCAAGCGGTGATGTTGATTTTGCATCGGTTTCAGCAAGCGTTCAGGTTACAAATATTGATGATGATGAAGCCGGAATTACTGTTTCGCCCCAAAACCTGACAATTACCGAGGGCAATGGCGCAAACTTTAGCATATCGCTTAGCTCGCAGCCAACCAACGATGTTACAATAAGCATTTCCTCACCCGATGTTAACGAGCTTACCGTATCGCAATCGAGCGTTACGTTTACGCCAGCCAATTGGGTACCAAGGCAAATTACCGTTAACGCAATTGACGATAATGTTGATGATGGCGATTTGGCCTATACCATCACGCTATCAAATGCAGTTAGCGGCGACGCAAACTACAGCGGTATGCCTGTGGGCGATGTTACGGTTAACATCACCGATATACACACTGCTGGTATAACCGTTTCGTCGGCAAGCGCAAATACAACCGAAGCGGGCGGCACGGCAACCTTTACCGTTGTGCTTAACACCAAGCCAACAGCAAATGTTACCATAACTTCGGCCTTGCTCGATGCCACTGAAGGTGTGGTAACTACCAATGGGTCAATTTCCTTCAGCGCTGCTAATTGGGATACTCCTCAGCAGGTTACCGTTAGAGGTGTTGACGATGATATTGACGATGGCGATCAGGCCTATCAGGTTAGCGTTCAGGTAAGCAGTGCCGATCTGAACTACGGAAGTGCACTAAATACTTTTGTTGACTTTACTAACGAGGACGATGATACTGCTGGCGTTACTGTTACTCCAACTTCAGGACTAGAAACAAACGAAGGTGGCGGAACCGCTAGTTTTACGGTTCAGCTAAACACCGAGCCAACAAGAGATGTTACCCTTAGCTTTGTGTCCGACAACACTGATGAAGGAGCGGTTAGTCAAGCATCGCTCGTGTTTAATTCAACTAACTGGAATAACCCAAGGTCAATTAATTTAATTGGTCAGGACGATGATGTTGCCGATGGACCACAATCTTACTCAATTACAATATCGGCAAGTAGTGAGGATCTGACTTATAATGGCATTGCCATACAGTCGGTTAGCGCCACCAACCTCGACGATGATGTGGTAGGCGTTAATGTTTCGGCAATTAGCGGAAATACCACTGAGTTAGGAGGTACGGCTATATTTACGGTGAGTCTTAATAGCCAGCCAACTAATTCGGTTACCATTAGTAGTGCTTCAAACGATGCCACAGAAGGGACAGTTAGCGCAAACTCAACCATTGTGTTTAATAGCTCAAATTGGAGTACTCCGCAAACGGTAACCGTTAGAGGCGTAAATGATTTTGTTGCCGATGGCGATATTGCATATACCGTAAGCCTTTCGGCTTCAAGTTCCGATGCTGCTTATAATAACATTGCAATTGGAAATGTAAATGTAGTTAACGAGGACGATGATGTGGTTGGGCTTATTCTTTCCACAGGTTCAGTTCAAACTTCAGAACCTGATATTGCCGATAGTTTTACCGTTACCTTACAATCGCAGCCAACGGCTGGTGTAACCATTAATATTTCATCAACCGATGAGAGCGAGGGAATAGCTTCACCTGCCACGCTCAACTTTAATGCAACCAATTGGGATACACCCCAAACGGTAACGGTTACAGGTCAAGATGACGATATGGTGGATGGAACAATTGCCTACCAGATAATTATCAACTCCTCATCATCGGCCGATTTACAGTACGCTGCATTAGCAAACGAAACGGTTACCGCCGAAAACTTAGACGATGATGTTGCTGGAATTTCCGTAGCTCCATACGCTGGTTTGTCAACTAATGAGGCTGGCGGTACTGCGCAATTTTCAGTTGTGCTTAACACACGACCTCAGGCTGACGTTAGCATTCGCATGACATCTAGCGACACTGCCGAGGGTGTAATCACGAACGTTTCTCGAGGTAGCTTCGATATTGATGCTAATGAAGCTTTCGTTACGTTTACTCCCGACCAGTGGAATAGCCCCGTTACGGGTACAGTAACTGGTATCGACGATAGCTACGATGATGGCGATAAAGCGTATAGCATAATTACAGAAATTCCTCAAACTACCGATCCACACTACAGCGTAATTAATCCTCGCGATGTATCGCTTACTAATTTAGATGATGATTCGTGGGGACTTATAATATCTCCTTCAACGCTAACCGTAAATGAGGATGGTGCAAGTCAATCGTTTAGTATAACTTTGACTAGCCAGCCAACACACGACGTTGAAATTCCGCTTTATTCAACCAACGCGGCAAGGCTAACGGTTTCTCATGCATCGGTAACTTTTAATGCAGCCAGTGCAACCGATTGGCAAACGCCAAAGGTAATTACAGTTACTCCAGTAAACAACCAAATTGACGAAGGCGATGAGGAGATTACGATCGTTACCGATCGCATTATTTCTGCCGATGTTAACTATGGTAACTACAATCCTTCAAATGTTACGGTTCAGTTTATTGAGGATGATGAGGCTGCAATAAACGTTTCGCCAATATCGGGGAACACTACCGAAGGAGGGGGTCAGGCAACCTTTACCCTAGTTCTTAATAGCCAACCCACAGCCGATGTTACCATTGGCATTTCATCATCTAACATTGATGAGGGTACAGCTTTACCCGCTTCGGTTACTTTTACTCCTTTAAATTGGAATGTTGAGCAAACCGTAACCGTTACAGGTGTTGACGATGCTGCCATCGATGGTAATGTTGTTTACTATATTGAGTTTGCCAATGCTGTTAGCGCCGATTTAACCTATGATGAAATGGTTATTCCAAGCGTTGAGGTTGTTAATGAGGACGACGACAGTGCTGGGGTATCGGTTTTCCCAATTAGTGGTTTGGTAACCAACGAGGCTGGACAAACGGCAACCTTTACAGTGAGGCTAAACACTATCCCAACTCACGATGTAACAATTAGCGTTGTTTCAAGCAACGAAACCGAGGGTACCGTTTTGCCTGCTATGCTTACCTTTACATCGGGTAACTGGAATGTACCTCAAACTGTAACCATTACAGGTGTGGACGATTTGGTTGACGATGGAAATCAATCCTATACCATTAACCTTGCCATTGAGTCAACTGGCGATGTTAACTACCAACCTGTTTCAATCCAAAGCGTTGCCGTAACAAATAACGACGATGTAACGCCTCGTCCAAATAACGATGCAGCCACAACCGATCAGGAGAACAGCGTAACTATCGATGTGCTTAGCAACGATTTGGGCCTCGATTATGCTCCAGTAACAGTATCGGTTATCAGTCAACCTGCACAGGGTACTGCTGTGGCAAATGCTGACAATACAGTAACATACACTCCAAACAGATACTATCACGGCGATTTCACCTTTACTTACACGGTATGCAACTCGCTTGGTAATTGTGCCGAAGCTCAGGTTACCGTTACTGTCGATAGGGTTAACGTTGTGCCCATTGCCAATTCTGATTTTAGGGGAACATCAATGAATACTCCTGTTGATGTTGATGTGTTGTTTAACGATGATAATCTGTACGATATTCCATTAACTGTTACAGTTGTAGGTTCCGCATCACCTTCGGGTAGCCTTGAGGTTACTGCTGAGAATACGGTGATTTTTACCCCTGCAGCAGATTATGTTGGCGAAGCCACATTTACCTACCGTGTAACCGATAACGATGGCGAATTCGATGAGGCGCTTGTCACTATCACCGTTAGAGAGGAAAACCATACGCCAGTAGCCAACAACGATAACGTAACGGTTATTAAGAACACTCCTGAAACCATAAACGTGCTGGCTAACGATAGCGGATTGGACGATGGCTTTGGCTCAATGAGCATTCATATTCCGCCAAGCAGTGGTTCAGTTGTCATAAACGATAACCGAACGGTTACATATTCTCCAAATCCCGATTTTGTTGGTAACGATAGCTTCGAATACTTTATTGAAGATATTGATGGCGACTACGATTTAGCCACAGTCCAAATTACTGTAATTGATCAACCAAATGCTGTTCCTGTTGCCTTCGACGATTCGCGTGCAACCGAAATGGATACTCCAATTACAGTTGATGTGCTATTTAACGATACTGATTTAGATGATGGTGTTGATGCGCTCAATATTGCCTCTAGCCCTTCAAACGGTATAGTTGTGGTTAACCCCGATTTCACCATCACCTACACGCCAAATAGCGGATACCTTGGCACTGAGACTTTCAGGTATCAGGTGTGCGATGTTGACGGCGATTGCTCTAATACAGCACTTGTTACAATTATTGTTAAGCCAACTGGAACGAATCATAATCCGGTTGCCGCCGACGATGAGGCTATTACCTATGTGAATACATCTGTAGACATTGATGTTCTAGCAAATGACAGCGGATTGGAGGATGGTTTCGGATCGATTGAGGTTTATCAGCAACAATTACCTGGTAATGCAGAGGTAATTGAGGGGAACCTAATTAGGTTTACTCCGGCTAACTTCTACATAGGCAATGTTACCTTTACATATAAACTTTCTGATATTGATGGCGATTACGATATCGCAACGGTTTCGGTGGGTATTTTCGATGAGAATAATCCAAAACCAGTTGCCAATGACGATAGAGTTGGAACCAGTTTCAATACTTTGGTAACCATTGATGTGCTTGCAAACGACACAGACTTAGACGATGAGCCAATTACGGTTACTGTTCTAACTGAACCAAACGTTGCTGAAGGTAGCGCCTCGGTTAACCCCGATAACACCATTGATTTTACACCTGCAACAGACTTTGCTGGAGTAGTTACCTTCAGCTACTTGGTAACCGATGCAAATGGCGATACCGACGATGCAACCGTTGAGGTAACTGTTAAGAGCGGTGAAAACTTTGTTCCAATTGCCAACGACGATAGCCGAGGAACAAGTTTTAATACACCTGTTGTGGTTGATGTGTTGGAGAACGACCTTAATCTCATCGACGAGCCAATTACCGTGAGCATTAGCGTACCAAGCAATCCAGCCTTTGGCGAAGCATTAGTAAATGGCGACAATACCATTACGTTTACTCCTGCTACCGATTATATTGGGTTAGCCACTTTTATTTACTCGGTAACCGATGCCGATGGCGATAGCGATAATGCCCTTGTTTCAATTACAGTTAAGGATGGCGAAAACATTGTTCCCGTTGCTCAAAACGATGTGGCATTTACGCACATGGAAACTTCAATTGATATAGATGTACTTGCTAATGATACAGGGCTCGATGATAGCCCAATAACAATCTACGTAAATAGCGCAGAGGTTAATAATGGAGAAGTTGAAGTTACCGAATCGAATCAAGTTAGGTTTACACCTGCTATCGGTTTTGTTGGAGAAACTGTTTTCGCATACAGAGTGGTTGATGTTGATGGCGATTTCGACGAGGCCACAGTTACTGTTAACGTTTACCACGAGGTTATTGCCATTAACGATGAGGCTGAGGTAATGCGCAACGAAGAGGTAACTATTAATGTGCTGGCAAACGACCAGGGTATTGAATCGATTATTCCAGAGTTAACCATTACTTACATGCCTACACACGGTATGGTAACTGTAAATGCCGATAACTCCATTACTTATACCCCCGATTTCGATTACTTTGGTGACGACTCCTTTGAGTATAGGGTTTGCAGTCAGTACGGCAGCTGTAGCGATGCTGAAGTAAGTATCGATGTGAAAATTGAGAAGTTCAAAATTCCTGAAGGTTTCTCGCCCGATGGCGATGGAATTAACGATAAGTTTGAGATTATTGGAATAGAGGCCTACAACCAGGTTACCATTAAGATATACAACCGTTGGGGTAATCTTGTATACCTTAACACCAACTACAAGAATAATTGGGATGGAAAGGCAAGTGCCTCAATGTCTGTAGGAAAAACGTTACCAACTGGCACATACTACTATATCATCGAAATTGTTGATACAAAAGAGAAGTTTAGTGGTAATGTATTTCTTAAGCGGTAACTGAGTTAAAAATTGAGAAAATTTAGACCTATGAAAAGTTTACGTTCAATAAAATTATTTGTATTGGCAATAGCATTATTCGCTTCACTGGGAGCTAGTGCACAACAAGATCCGGTTTTTACTCATTACCTGCAAAATCCTATTGCTTTTAACCCTGCAATTGCTGGAACAGTTGAGGGGCTGAACCTCAGCTTGCTTACAAGGCATCAGTGGATTGGACTCGATGGTGCACCGGCCTCATATAGCTTTAATGCACATACTCCATACGTTAAGCAGAATATGGGCTTGGGGTTAAACGTTATGACTGATAAAGCTGGGCCGCTTAGGAATACACACATTACTGGTTCGTATGCCTATCAAATTACCGTTTTTCCAAATGTGAAACTATCCATGGGCTTAAAGGCAGGCATTAGTAGCTACAACGCAGCAACGGGCAGCGTTCAGGTAAACGACCCAAGCGATCCGAATTTTCAGACCGACGAGCAGCGCGTGAGCCCTAATCTTGGCGTTGGATTTTACCTTTACTCTAAGCAGTATTATGCTGGGTTCTCAGTACCTAAGCTTATCGAACCAAGGTTAAATAAAGAGTATAGGGAGAGTAAAGAGCCTTACAATCCACAGTTCTACCTTATGGGCGGGTATAATTTCCCAATAAATAACGATTGGGAGTTTTTGCCATCGGCGCTTATGGGTATAATGGGCGGTTCGCCAATTTCTGCCGATTTTACTGCTCAGTTTATGTACCTTAAGCGTTTTTACTTTGGTACTCACTATCGGATTGGCGATGCTGGTGGTTTGTTTGTTAACGCAAAAATTACCGACGATTTCACCTTTGGTTACGCTTTCGATTTTACGCTTAACAAACTTTCGAGCGTTAATAGTGGTACGCATGAGTTTATGCTTACCTATACTTTCTATGGCTTGTGGAATACCCTGCAGGGGTGGAAGTTTTAAATAAGCATGGCGATGAACGAACAGAATCTGCAAATAATCTCGTACCTAACGCTTCGTAAGCTCATTGGAGCTATTGGAATTTTACTGCCAATAGTATTAATGATTGGAGATTTTGTTTTTTCAAATTCGTTTCATATTCAAAGTTCAATAAGTAACTACTATTCAACTCCCATGAGAAATATTCTTGTGGGAGTTCTTTTTGTTTTGGGTTTTTTTCTGCTTTCGTATAAAGGGTACGAACCAATAGATAATATTACGGGTACACTAGGTTTTTTCTTTGCCCTTGGCGTTGCGTTGTTCCCTTGCACGCATAGTTTAGCCGTTGTCAGAACAATCCATTTTGCATCAGCAGCTTTGCTGTTCATCGTTTTTGTAATTTTCTCGTTGTTCCTTTTCACCAAAACCAATAAGCAGGTAAAGTCGGTAGGCAAAAAGCAGCGTAACCTAGTCTTCATTATTTGCGGATTGGTTATAATGGCTGTTCTGCTAATTATAGCCCTTGTCTTTATTCTTCTTCCCAAAGAGCAAATTGCATCATCAACTCTAATTTTTTGGCTCGAGTCCATAGCCCTGTGGGCTTTTGGTGTATCGTGGTTGGTTAAGGGACGTTTCCTTTCATAGTTTTATTCGCATTGTCTACAGTTTGTTTTTTTTAACTAATAGTTGTTCAGTAGGTTGGCAGGCTTGGCTAAAATAATTAAGCCAAAAGTTACCCGTTACCCTTATTATTTTAATATATTTGGTGGTTGTTGGGACAAACACAAATTATCATGCTTACATACACAGTTAGTAAAAAGGATACGTCGATATCCGGAGAGATTTCTTTGGCACCATCGAAAAACATTAGCAGCAGAAATCTTGTAATACAGGCCATTAAAAATGCAAAGTTTAGCATCGAAACCGTTAGTGAAAAGGATGCGGCAAAGGTTATCGATAAATCGGTGCGAAAAGGTAAGGTTGCGCTCGACAAGGGCGATCCTGCAAAGGCCATACGTTTTCTTGGTGCTTTCCTTGCCTACTTTGGAGGCGAATGGATTATCACCGGATCGAAAGAAATGAAAAAACGACCTGTTGCTGATGTTATTGGCTTACTTAGCAAGCAGGGACACAATATTAAGTACCTCGAAAGAGAGGGTTTTCCCCCACTTAAAATTATCGGTAAAGCGCTTCACGGCCGAATATCGAGAATAGATGCATCAATTTGCAGCCAGTTTATTAGCGCTTCGCTATCCATTTCGCAAACCCTTTCGCACGATGAGGTGGTTGACCTAAAAGATTGGATTATTGAGTCGCCTTATATTAGCCAAACAATAAGGCTTTTGAACTACTTAGGGGTTAATAGTGGATGGAATAAGGAGGAGATGCTTATTGAGTACGATTTGCATGACGGGTCGGAAATGACCGTTGAAGCCGATTGGCTGGCCGCTAGCTATTGGTATCAATTTGCAGCGCTATCAAAAAAGGCCGAGCTAAAAATACTTGGGCTTAATTTTGAAAGTGTGCAGGGCGATGCCATTGTTAAGGAAATATTTGAGCCGCTTGGCATAAAATCTGAACCAGTTGAAAATGGGGTTTTGCTAAAGTCGGTTAAGCGAAAACTTAAAACTTTTGAGTACGACTTCTCAAATAGCCCCGATTTAATACCCACCCTTGTTGCCACATGCGTTGGGTTAAAAATGCCATTCCGTTTTCAGGGGGTTGAGTCGTTGAGACTTAAGGATGTTGATCGAATTATGGTGCTTCAATCGCAAATGCAAAAGTTAGGAGCCAAGCTAAAGGTTGAGAAACGTGGCGAATTTGAAACAATGACTTTTGATGGTAAGGCTTCGTTTAAACCAAAAGCGTCTATTGAGTTTAACTGTTTTAGCGATCATCGAATTATTATGTCGTTGGTGCCACTTTCGGCCATGGGACTTAAAATATCCGTTGACGACCCCAAGGTAGTATCACGATCGTACCCCTGCTTTTGGGAAGATGTTAAGAAATCAGGTTTTATTGTTGAGTAAACCATTTTACTATTTAGGAGGTGCAAACCTCCTTTTTTTGTAAACCTAAATTGTTGTTTGCTGTTTCATGTACATCCCTCTCTTGCTTTTATGTTTATGTTTTTGCAACTTTGGAGAGGTTTTGTATAACCGTTAATTTTTCAAAATGATACAGTTTAACGACACTAAAATTGCCTTTGCCTGGCGAAGTAACAGTGAACTTGTAAAAGCAAAGGTTCTTTTCAAAACCATAGCATGGCCCATTTTAGTTAAGGTAGGCAGTGCAATGCTAAACGTAGCACTTGCAATACGTTTTCCCATTTCGTGGATTGTAAAACCAACCATTTTTAAGCATTTTGTAGGAGGCGAAAATCTTGCCGAAAGCAATAAAACTGCTCAACGTTTGTTGCAGTATAATGTTAAGTCTGTACTCGATTACTCCGTTGAAGGAGCCGATGACGAGGTTATACAGGAAGAAGCGTTTAACGAAATTTTACGATCGGTACAAAATGTTAAGGATAATGCTAGTATAGCATTTACTGTTTTTAAGCCAACAGGGCTTATCAGCACCAAAATCCTTGAAAAAGTTAGCTATAGCCAAGAGCTAAGCCAACACGAGACCGCTCAGTTCGACCTATTTAAGCAGCGCGTGAAAACCCTATGCGAGCAATCGGTTAGTTCCAATACGCCAATACTTGTTGATGCTGAAGACTCGTGGTACCAAAAGGCCATTGATGATGTGGTACATAAAATGATGGTTGAGTTCAATAAAGAAAAGGTATTTGTGTATAATACGCTACAGATGTATCGAACCGATAGGCTCGATTTTCTTAAGGCTGCGCATAACGATGCGTTAGGTAAAGGCTATTTGCTTGGAGTAAAATTTGTTCGGGGAGCATACATGGAGAAGGAGCGGGCTAGGGCGCAGCGCTTTGGTTACCCGTCGCCAATTCACCCAAATAAGGAGGAAACCGATAAGGCTTTCGACGATGCTCAGCAGTACGCCTTTGAGAACTTAGATACAATTTCAATTTTTTGCGGTACGCATAACGAACAAAGTATACAAAAGCTCTGTGGAATGATGCAAAGCAAAGGTTTACAAAATAACGATGCGCGTATTACCTTTTCGCAGCTGCTGGGCATGAGCGATAACATTTCGTTTGTTCTGGCGCACAGCGGATACAATGTGGCTAAGTATATACCCTATGGCCCCGTACGAAAGGTTATGCCATACCTTATCCGAAGGGCAGAGGAGAATACCTCGGTAAAGGGGCAAACTGGGCGAGAGCTAGCACTTATTCGTGCTGAGCTAAAACGACGAAAGCATCAACATAAACCAAAACATTAAATACTATGAAGTTCGATAACTCATACGCTGTTATTAGAGTACAAATGCAAAAGCGTTTACTTGCCATTGTTGTGGCAGTTTTTGTAGCTCTTCTGTATACTACAAATATTTGGAGCTATGTCGAAAAGTGGACAGATATCCCCCGATACGTTGGAACAATTATTTTTGTAGCCACCTTTTTCACGTTTTACATCTACCATGTTATTGCAGCCTCGTCGTTTATCCTTTATAATGATGAAGAGGCAAAGATTATTGTCAGGTTCTACCAGCTTAACATGTTTAATACCTCCAAAAATTCATTCGAAATTCCTAAGAGTGAATTTGAAGGCTATGCATTATCGAATAGCCACTTGGGCATACGCAAAAATCTTTTTCTGTACCGAAA
>Ga0334900_1001642_pt1 | contig 23001 bp, 32 predicted proteins | sample GraSluR3_MG_2_FD_207231 | JGI IMG/M metagenome (GOLD analysis project Ga0334900, IMG submission 207231) | Sludge microbial communities from methane-producing bioreactor in Wageningen University, Netherlands - Granular Sludge_31_08-R3 | ecosystem: Engineered > Bioreactor > Anaerobic >...
TTATTAGAACTAAAAAGGGAGTAAGAAGAGAAGACGGGTCTTATATAAAATTTGATGATAATGCTTGCGTTATTATTAAAGATGATAAAAGTCCAGTAGGAACTAGAGTACTAGGTCCAGTGGCACGTGAATTACGTGAAAAAAAATATATTAAAATAATTTCCTTAGCTACTGAAGTTCTATAGTTAAAAAGGAGGATGCATATGAATTTAAAAACAGGTGATAAAGTAATTATTATTGCTGGTAAAAATAAAGGTAATACAGGTAAGATTAGCAAAATATTAAAAAGAGAAAATAAAGTAATTGTGGAAGGTGCTAATATAATAAAGAAACATCTGAAACCAGATGCTAATAACCAAAGTGGTGGTATTGTTGAGCAAGAAGCACCGATTCATATTTCAAATGTTATGCTAATTGATCCAAAAAATAATAAGAGGACAAGAGTTGGTTTTGATTATGATAAAAAAAACAATAAAATAAGGATTGCAAGAAAATCAAAGGAAAAAATTGATTAATAAGGAAGGAGGACATTTATGAATCAGTTAAAAGAAAAATGGGTTAATGAAGTTGTTCCTGCTTTAATGGAAAAAAATGATTATAGTAATAGAATGGCAGTACCAAAGATTGAAAAAATAGTAGTAAATATAGGTGTTGGTGATGCCAATATGAATAGTAAATATCTTGATGCATCACTTCGTGAATTAGAATTAATAACTGGGGCAAAACCTGTAGTAACTAAAGCCAAAAAATCAATTGCGGGATTTAAATTACGAGCAGGAGCACCAATTGGTTGTAAAGTAACATTACGTGGTGAAAATATGTATGTCTTCTTAGATAAATTAATCAATATTATTATTCCGAGAGTTCGTGATTTTCGCGGATTATCACCAAAATCATTTGATGGTCGTGGTAATTATACTTTTGGATTATCAGAACAATATATTTTTCCTGAAATTATATATGATGATGTTGTTAAAGCGCGTGGTATGGATATTATAATTGTAACCACAGCTAAAACTAATGACGAAGCACATGATTTATTAAAAGAAATAGGACTACCTTTTAAAAGGCAATCTTAATAAAGGAGGGATTGTATGGCGAAGAAAAGTTTAGTTGTTAAAAATATAAAACCAAAGAAGTTTAAAGTACGGGAATATACTCGTTGCGAACGATGTGGACGTCCACATGCGGTAATGAGTGAATTCAAGTTATGCCGTATTTGTTTTCGAGAACTTGCTTATAAGGGGCAAATTCCAGGTATAAAAAAATCCAGTTGGTAAGATGAATTAGGGAAGGAGGATTTTAATGGTGGTTACTGATCCAATTGCAGATATGCTTACGAGAATTCGTAATGCAAATCAAATGCGTTATAAGGAAGTGGCAATGCCTAACTCAAAGTTAAAGTATGATATTGCCAAAATTTTAAAAGAAGAAGGATATATTCAAAGTTATAAAATTGAAAAAAACAATGTACAAAATAAATTAATACTAACATTAAGATATGGGGAGAAAAAAGAAAGGGTAATTACTGGATTGAAAAGAATTTCTAAACCAGGATTACGTGTTTATGCGAAAGCAGAAGAAATCCCGATGGTTTTAAATGGGTTAGGAATAGCTATTATTTCTACATCAAAAGGAATAATGACTGATAAAAAAGCGCGTAAAGAAAAAACAGGTGGCGAGGTTCTAGCGTATATTTGGTAGTAATTACAATAAGGAGGTGCAGAAATGAGTCGAATTGGGGGACGTAGATTAACAATTCCCGAAGCAGTTAATATTAAAGTTGAAGATAATATATTGATTGTTAGGGGACCTAAAGGAGAGTTAATACTTAATATTCCCGATAATATAAAAATCAAGATTGAAGAACAAGCATTAACGGTTGAACGTCAAAATGATTTAATGGCAACTAAAGCGATTCATGGAACGATTAATTCCCATATTTTTAATATGATTAAAGGGGTTAGTGAAGGTTATGAAAAAGGATTGGAAATTGTTGGTGTTGGTTATCGTTTTCAATTAAAAGATAAAAAAATAATTATTAATGCAGGTTATTCACACCCAGTTGATATTAATATTCCTGTCAATATAACAGTTGAATCAATAAGTAATACGGAAATTGTTATTAAAGGAATTGATAAACAAGCAGTTGGTGAATTTGCGGCACAAATTCGTAAAATTAGGAAACCTGAACCATATAAAGGTAAGGGAATAAGATATAAAGGTGAACAAATACGTCGCAAAGAAGGAAAAAAGGCTGCTAAATAATATGCAAAGGAGAAATGAAAATGATTAAGAAACAATCAAGAAATGAAATGCGAAAAGTTCGTCATCAACGAATTAGGGAAACATTATCAGGCACTACTAATAAACCTAGACTTAATGTTTTTCGTTCTAATAAACATATTAGTGCACAAATAATTGATGATGAAAAAGGAATAACTTTAGTTAGTACAACATCAACTGATAAAAAGTTAAATATTAAAAACGGCGGAAATATTGAAGCAGCTAAAATTGTAGGAGCAGATATTGCTAAAAAAGCAATTGCTTTAAAGATCCAAAAGGTTATATTTGATCGTAGTGGTTATTTGTATCATGGTCGCGTTAAAGCATTAGCGGAAGCTGCTCGTGACAATGGTTTAGAATTTTAAGGAGGGTAAGATATGACATTTAGAGATAAAGAACGAGAAAAAAAAGAATATGAAGAAATGGTTATATCGATTAATCGCGTTACTAAAGTAACAAAAGGTGGACGCCAATTTCGTTTTAATGCAACAGTAGTTGTAGGAAATCGTAAAGGTTTAGTCGGATTAGGTACAGGTAAAGCTAATGAAATTCAAGACGCAGTAAAAAAAGCGATCCAATCCGCTACTAAAAATTTAATTAAAGTACCATTGATTGAAGAAAGAACCATTCCTCATGAAGCAATTGGTATTAGTGGAGCAGCTAAGGTTTTAATTAAACCAGCTAAAGCCGGAAAAGGAGTTATTGCTGGTGGGCCAGCACGTGCTGTTTTAGAAATGGCAGGGATTCAAGATGTTATTTCTAAATCATTAGGCTCTAATACTAAAATTAATATGGCTCGCGCTACTATAAATGCATTAAAGCAACAAAAAAGTATTGAAAATGTTATGCGTTTACGTGGCAAAACAAAAGAGGAGATTTTAGGATTATGAAATTGAATAATATAAAGTATAATGCTGGTGCTAAAAAAAGTCCTAAACGTTTAGGACGTGGTTCTAGTAGTGGCACTGGAAAAACTAGTGGTAAAGGACATAAAGGACAAAAAGCACGTAGTGGTGGCGGTGTTCGTCCTACTTTTGAAGGAGGTCAAACGCCTTTATTTAGAAGAATTGCTAAACGTGGCTTTAGTAATTATAACTTTAAAACTGAATATGCTGTTATTAACGTTAATACTCTAGAGCGCTTTGAAAATAATACAGAAGTAACACCAGAACTTTTACAAGAATTAGGAATTATTAAAAAACCATTAGATGGTATTAAAATATTAGGTCAAGGTAATTTGACTAAAAAATTAACTGTTAAAGCACATCAATTTTCTTTAACAGCTAAGAAAAAGATTGAAGCAGTTGGTGGAAAAACCGAGGTGATTTAAGATGTTTGCATTAGTTAAGCAAATAATGAATCCTAAAAATAAAGATATCAAACAGAGAGTTCTATTTACTTTAGGAGTTTTATTTATTTTTGAATTAGGGACAGTTATTCCAATTCCAGGAACTGAAAATATTGTTAAAGATTTAGGATTCCTTGAATTATTTAATGCCATGGGTGGTGGTGCATTAAAAAACTTTTCCATTTTTGCTTTAGGAGTATTTCCTTATATTTCAGCTTCAATTATAATGCAATTATTACAAATGGATGTTATTCCTTACTTTACTGAATTAGGAAAACAAGGTCATGTTGGCAAACAAAAATTAAATAAAATTACTAGATATTTTGGTATAACAATTGCTTTTTTACAAGGGTATGTTTTTTCAATTGCCTTTTTACCACAAAATTTATTGGCTATTGAATATATGCGTGTTGCTGTTATATTAACAGCAGGAACTGCCCTTTTATTGTGGTTAGGAGATCAAATAACTCAAAAGGGAATTGGTAATGGGTTATCATTAATTATCATGGCTGGAATTTTATCAACCATTCCAATGATGTTTGTTAATGCTTATCAAGAAATAGTTGATTTTACTAGTACTCAAACTACATTTATTAGTTTAATTGGTTTCTTGATTTTTGTTTTAGTATATTTAATAATTGTTATAGGGATCATTTATATTCAACAAGCAGAACGAAGAATTCCGATTCAATATGCTAACCGTACTACTACTGCTTATGGAGCAAAACAAACATATATGCCAGTTAAATTAAATTCAGCTGGGGTAATACCAGTAATTTTTGCTTCAATGGCAATTGCGGTACCAGCTACCATCGCGCAGTTTGTAAATAATGAAAAAATGACTTTATTTATAGAGAAATATATTAGTTATGATACTATTACTGGTTTTGCTTTTTATGTTTTATTAATTGTTTTCTTTGCTTACTTTTATACTTTTTTGCAATTAAAACCAGATAAATTAGCTAATGATTTACAACAAAGTGGCGGTTATATTCCGGGTATTAGGCCGGGAGGAGAAACCACTAAATATATATCACAAATTTTATCAAGATTAACTTTAGTAGGTGCTGTTTTCTTAATTGTTATTGCAGGTTTACCAATTATATTTTCAAATGTATCTAATTTAAGTTCTAACATTACAATTGGTGGTACTGGATTATTAATTGTGGTAGGCGTATTATTAGAAACTTATAATCAATTAGAAGGTAAATTATTAACTAGAAACTATAAAGTAAGGTAGTGATATCATGGCTAATGTTATTTTTATTGCACCACCAGCGGCTGGTAAAGGTGTTCAATCAGAATTATTACAAACAAATTATAAAATGCTTCATGTTTCAACTGGTGATTTATTACGCCAGGAAGTGGCAACTGAAACTGAATTGGGTGGTCAAATAAAATTACTTATGGAGCAAGGTTTATTAGTTAGTGATGAAATAGTTATATCATTATTAACTAAGAAGTTAAAACAAAGTGATTTAAGCCAAGGTTATATTTTAGATGGGTTTCCACGTACAATTGAGCAAGCACAAAGATTAGATCAATTAACGAAAGAAATAAAAGCAGAAATAGATTATGTATTTTTCTTATCTGTTGATAAAGATATAGCGTTAAAACGTGCCCTTGGCCGGGTAACATGTTCAAATTGTGGAACTATTTATAATGAATATTTTGATACTTTTGCAACCCCAGGAGTTTGTAATAAGTGTAATTTAACATTAATAAAACGAAAAGATGATAATGAAGAAACATTTAGTCGTCGTTTCGATGAATATCTTACTAAGAGTAAACCATTAATTGATTATTATATAGATAAAGGTATATTTCATGAAATTGATAGTTCTAAAGATATTATGAATGCCTTTAACCAAATAAAAAATATTATTGATAAGGATATTACTCATGATTAATATAAAAACGTTACGTGAAATTGAATTAATGGAGAAAGCCGGTAAAATTGCTTACCAAACTCATCAATTTATTAAAAAATATATTAAACCAGGAGTTACAACAAATGAACTAAACGATTTAGTTGAACAATATATCTTAAGTCATGATGCAACACCTTCGTTTAAAAATTATGAGGGCTTTCCGAAAGCAATTTGTGCATCAGTAAATGATGAAGTTGTACATGGTATTCCTAATAATCATAAATTACAAAAAGGTGATATCATTTCCATTGATATAGGTGTTAATTATAAAGGTTATCATAGTGATACTGCATGGACTTATTCGGTAGGTGAGATAAGTGAAAAAAAAGAATATTTATTAAAGCATACCAAACAAGCTTTATATGAAGGAATTGAACAAGTTCGTCCGGGGAATAGAGTTGGTGATATTGGTTTTGCTATTAGTAAGTATGCTAAAAAATATAATTTAAAGGTAATTAAAGAATTAGTAGGTCATGGCGTTGGTAACAATATTCATGAAAAACCAGATGTTCCTAATTATGGTCATCCCGGTACTGGCCCTTTATTAAAAGAGGGAATGGTATTAGCGATTGAACCAATGTTTAATTTAGGAACAAGAGAAATATATATAAAGGATAATAATTGGACCATTGCTACTGTTGATGGTCAACCTTCCGCCCATTTTGAACATACAGTTCTTATTACTGATAAAGGTTACAAAATATTAACAGGAGAGTGATTAAATGGCTAATAAAGATGTAATTGAAGTTGAAGGAACAGTCGTTGATAAATTACCAAGTGGTAAGTTTAAAGTTGAATTAGAAAACAAACATATTGTTACTGCCCATGTTTCTGGTAAAATCCGAATGCATTATATTCGTATTTTACCAGGAGATATTGTTAAAATAGAGTTATCACCATATGATTTAAATCAAGGTCGAATAATTTACCGAAAATAATAGGAGGGATAAAATGAAAGTAAAACCATCAGTTAAACCAATATGCCCGAAATGTAAAGTAATAAAACGTAAGGGGAAAGTAATTGTTATATGTGAAAATCCAAAACATAAACAGAGACAAGGATAGGAGGTGTACGTATGGTACGAATTAAAGGTGTTGATATACCAAATAATAAGAAAATTGAAATCGCTTTAACTAAAATTTATGGAATTGGTTGTAATTTATCAAAACAAATTTTAACTGCTGCGAATGTAGATATTAATAAAAAGGCAGGGGATCTTGATAACGATGAATTAGTCCGAGTTCGAGAAGAAATAAATAAACATACAGTTGAAGGGGATTTACGTCGTGAAGTAAATATGGATATTAAAACGAAGATGGAAATTGGTAGTTATCAAGGGTTACGTCATCGTAAAGGATTACCAGTAAGAGGACAAAGAACTAATCGTAATGCTAGAACTCGTAAGGGGCCTGGCAAAGTTGTTGCTAATAAGAAGAAAGCAAGTTAAAATAAAGGAGGTTATGTAATGGCATATAAAACAAGAAAAAGAAAAGTAAAGAAAAATGTCCCTGAAGGATATGCTCATATTCATTCAACACAAAACAATACAATTGTTACAATTACTGATAAAGATGGTAACACTTTAAGTTGGGCTTCTTCTGGAACAATGGGTTTTAAAGGAGCAAAAAAAGATACACCATTTGCTGCTGGAATGTCAGCCGAAGGAGCTGCTAAATCTGCGAGAGAAAGTGGCATAAAAAGAGTAGAAGTTTTTGTAAAAGGACTTGGTCCTGCTCGTGAAACAGCGGTTCGTTCTTTACAATCAGCAGGATTAGAAATTACTGCAATTAATGATGTAACCCCAATACCTCATAATGGGTGTCGGCCTCCAAAAAGACCTCGAGGATAATAAGAAAAGGAGTGATTATATGGCAAAGGATAATGAAAACAAGCCAGCAAATAATCTAAATGTAACTGTTGAATTAGAATATACCAAAAATAATGATACAAGTTTAGTGTATCAAAAATCAAATTATAATATTACTGAATATACTGAAAGTAATTATTATTGTAAATTTGAATTAGAACCTTTAGAAAGAGGATTTGGAACTACTTTAGGTAATGCTCTTCGTCGTGTCATGTTATCTTCTTTACCAGGAAATGCTATTCGAAGCATTTATATTGAAGGAGTATTACATGAATTTCAAACTATTGAAGGGGTTATTGAAGATGTGACTACTATTATTTTAAATCTAAAAAATGTAGTTGTTAAAAAAGATGTAGAAGAAGATGTAGTAATAAAAATAAGTACTGAGGGTGAAGGAATTTTAACAGCAAAAAGCTTACAAAAATCACCGGATATCGAAATTTTAAATCCAGAACAAGAAATTGCGACTATTGTTAAAGGTGGTAAATTAGATATGGAATTAACCGTTAGTACTGGTCGTGGTTATGTTCGTGCTGAGGATAATAAAAAATACATTGATCAATCAAAAATTGGAATTATTTCAATTGATTCGCTATATTCACCAATCGAAAGAGTTAATTTTGAAGTAGAAACCGCTAGAGTTGGTCAAGATGCTAATTATGACAAATTAATTTTATATGTGTGGACTAATGGAGCAATTACTCCACAAGAAGCATTAGAAAAAACTGCTAGTATATTAATTACTCAATTAGAAAAATTCTATAATCCTGAATTTACTGAATCAATTAAGGGGTTAATGAAGCAAAATGAAGATGATCCAAAATTAATTGTTTTAGAAAAAACAATTGATGATTTAGAATTATCAGTTCGTGCTTATAATTGTTTAAAAAGGGCAGGAATTAATACAGTAGCAGAATTAATTAATAAAACTGAAAACGAAATGTTAAAAATTCGTAATTTAGGTAAAAAATCATTTAAAGAAGTATTGGATAAAGTAAAAGAATTAGGATTTAATTTTAAAATTGATGAATAGACAAGGAGGTTATTATGGCTTATAGGAAATTAGGACGGGATAGTCAACACCGAAGAGCTTTGCTTGCTAATTTAACAAAAGATTTAATCATAAACGAATCAATTGAAACAACTGAAAAAAGAGCAAAAGAAGTACAAAAAAAGGTTGCTAAAATGATTACTTATGGTAAAAAAGGATCCTTAGTATCGCGGCGTAAGGCATTAGCGTTCTTGCATAATGATAAAGAAGTAGTAAAAAAAGTGTTTGATGATTTAGCTAAACGTTATATCGACCGCAATGGTGGTTATACACGGATATTAAAATTAGATGAACGTCGGGGCGACGATGCTTTAATGGTAATTATTGAGTTAGTATAAAAACAAAAGTAAATCTTTTGTTTTTTTTATTATATATTTTTGTTAAATAACCATACTAAAATTAAAATCGTCATTTTACAAAAATTACCAATGTAAGATTTGGCGTAATTTATTGACTTTAAAAGGATAAGATGTTATGTTTAGTGTAATAATAGTAGTAGATAAGCGAGGTATAAAATGAAAAGAAAAGGTTTTACGTTAGTAGAGTTATTAGCGGTAATTGTAATATTAGCAATTGTATTAGCAATTGCTGTACCATCCATAACTGGTCTTATTCATCGAGCAACAATTGATGCTTTTAATAGTGATGCAAAAATGGTTTTAAAAGCTATTGATTATAAGTTATTAGAAACTAGTAACTATAATATTGAAGGTATTGATCGTGATAAAATTAAAACAGATTTAGAATTAGGGAATGATAATTATGAATCAGTATCAGTTTCAATGAAAGATAATCAACCATATATTATTATTGTTGGTCAAAATAAATGGGATGATTTAGTAGCGTGTGGAACTTATACTAATATGATAGTAGGTGATGGTTCAGAATGTGATGGTGAATTACCGATTCCTGGTGAAGATACAACTCCGCCTGTAATTACTTTATTAGGGAGTAATTCTATAATAATATATGAGGGGGATACTTATAATGATGAAGGAGCAACTGCTGTTGATGATGTAGATGGGAACATAACTAATGAAATTATTGTAAACAGTGGTGTTAATACTACTGTTCCAGGAGAATATACTATTACTTATAATGTATCTGACAGTGCTGGTAATCCAGCAATTGAAGTAATTAGGGAAGTGATTGTGTTAAGTATTTATAATGCTGAAAAAGGAGTGAATAGACCGAAATTAGCAAAGGGAATGATACCAGTTAAATGGAATGAAACAACTTTAGTTGAAACATACGAACTTGATTCTGAATGGTATGAATATGGAACAACTCTAACAACAAGAAGATGGGCAAATGCAGTTAGTAAAGATACTAGTGGTAATATTATAGCATATTGGGTATGGATACCTAGATATGCTTATAATATAACAAGTGGCTGGAACAATAATATTACTGGTAATATTAGCATTTCTTTTAGCGTTGGAATTGATGATACAAAAGGCGGAACCATTGCGATAGTTGATACATGCGATGAAGTTAATTCAGAATGTGCTAAGGATTCAAATGGAACATGGACTAATCATCCTTCGTTTACTTTTGGTGAAGATGAATTAACTGGTATTTGGGTAACAAAATTTGAAGTTAGTGGGAATGTTGATGAAATCGACTCTAAACCAAATGTAAGACATTTAGGGGATACAAAAATAGGAGATATGTTTACAGCTTTTCTTGATATGAAAACCAATAATCGTTATGGTTGGGGAACAACTGGTAATGGTATTGATACGCATATGATGAAAAATACAGAATGGGGAGCAGTAGCATATTTATCACAATCAACATATGGTAAAAATAATTTTATATGGAAAAATCCATCAATTGACCGTGTTGGTTGTGCTGGTGATGATCCGTTTACACATTATGATAGTGGATGTTCTTTCCAATATTATACTGATAATGGACAACAAGCAAGTACGACCGGTAGCATCTATGGTATATATGATATGGTTGGTTCTAATTTTAATTATGTCGCTGCTTATGTTGATAATGGATTTGATGAAATAATGGAAAATGGCGCTAGTATTGTTGCGGCTAATGATAAATATAAGGATGTATATCCAAGTGAATTAAGTTACTCAAAAGCAACAAACTTTAATAATGCTATTATTAAAAAAGGTGATGCTATATATGAAATTAGTAGTACTGGTGAAGATTATACTTCATGGTATGAATCGCAGTCTTCTATGGGATATAATTCATGGGTGTGGTTTATTCGTGGGGGTTCTAGTTGGGCTGAATCAGGAATTAGTATATTTAGTTATGGTGCAACTTATGGTAATGGGTCTGCCAACACTGGTTTTCATGGCGTATTAGCAGTTGATTCGAAATTATAATTAGCAATTTGTAAGTAATGAAATGATATTAGTAAAATTAAGATTTATAGGTATTGTTATTTAAACAATAATACCTATTTTTAATAATGTAATTAATTACATTATTTAATAGGTGTTATTCCCTTTTTTCCCATTATTTGATATACTATAGTTATATGGGCTGGGTGGTTGTATGAGTGAAATAATTCAAACCAAAAATTTATCTTTTCGTTATGATACAGAATTGATTTTTTATCGATTAAATTTAAGTGTTAAAACAGGTGAATGGGTTACAGTTATTGGACCAAATGGTAGTGGGAAAACAACTTTATTAAAATTATTAACTGGGCTTTTATATAATGATAGTGAAATTGTTATTGACGGTATTCGCTTGAAAAAAAACAATTTAAAAACGATTAGAAAAAAAATTGGTGTTATTTTTGATAACGTTGACAATCAATTTGTTACCGAAACCGTTAAAAGTGAAATTGCTTTTACTATGGAAAATTTACAATATAAACGTAAAGAAATAAATCATCGAATAGAAAAGATTGCACGACAATTAAAGATTGAGCATCTATTAGATCAAGATCCTCATCATTTAAGTGGTGGTGAGAAACAAAAAGTTGCTCTGGCTTCCATCCTAGCATTAAAACCCAAAATTATATTACTTGATGAATCGTTTTCGATGCTTGATGTTAATGAACGAAAAGAAATATTAGATATTTTAAAACAGATTCAAAAGGAAGAAGATTTAACTATTCTTAATATTACGCATAATTTAGAAGAAGCATATTGGGGTGAAAGACTTATTGTTTTATATAATCGCTCTATTTTAATAGATGGTCCAACATTAGATGTTTTTGCGCATGATAAATTATTAAATCGGGCGGGGTTAGAAATTCCTTTTATGGTAGATTTATCAATGAAATTAAAATTATATGGATTAATTGATCGTATTATTTTAGATATGGATGAGTTGGTGGATGCATTATGGAAATAAAGTTTGAACAAGTTAATTATACTTATAATTTAAGAACGCCATTAGCAAAAAAAGTATTAAATGATATATCATTAATCATTCCTGCTAATAAAATCAACGGCATTGTTGGACCAGTAGGTAGTGGTAAAACAACTATGATGGAATTGATTAACGGATTAATTTTCCCAACAAGGGGCATTGTAACAGTTGGTAATTATACGATAAAAAAAGCAATTAAAGGGAAGCAATTAAATAAACTACGTTTTGATGTGGGTATTGTTTTTCAATTTCCAGAAGAACAGTTTTTTAATATAACTGTTAAAGAAGAAATTATTTTTGCTTTACAACATTATCAATATCATTTAAAAGAAATTGATGATCGTATTAATAAAGCATTACAAATGGTCGGTCTTAATGAAACTTTTTTAGATCGTAATCCATTTAATTTAAGTGGTGGTGAAAAACGCAAAGTAGCAATTGCCTCTATTTTAGTTTTTAATCCCAAAGTAATTATTTTAGATGAACCAACTGTTGGTTTAGATTATAATAGTAAGAAAAAATTAATTCAGTTAATAAAAAAATTAAGAAAAAATTATCATAAAACGATTATTATTTGCACCCATGATGTTGATATGCTATATCAAATAGCTGATAATATAATCGTCATTAATAAAGGTAATATTATTATTGATGGTCCAAAAGAAGAAGTATTTAGTAAAGAAGAATTATTAAAAGCAAATGGAGTAGGATTACCAAAAATACTTACCTTTGTTAATAAAGCTAGAAATAATAAAGGAATCAATTTAGTTAATTGTACTGATATAAAAGATTTAATAAAGGATGTGTATCGTAATGTTTAGTTATACATTTGGACGTTATTATCCTGTTAATTCTGAATTTCATAAAATGAATCCCTTTGTTAAATTAATATGTACGTTTATTTTTTTAGTTTTAGTTTTTAGTACTAATGATCAAGTTGTATTAATGATATTTATGATTACAACTGTTTTAACAATGCTTCTTACTAATGTACCATTATATTATTATTTAAAAGTAATATATAATTTAAAAATTTTAATTTTATTTATAGTAGGTATTAATTATTATTTAGGAGTACCTTTTGATACTATTGTTATTATGGTAACTAAAGTAATTTTAGGGGTTCTTTATTCAATGGTATTTCTTTTTACGACTAAATTAAATGATATTACTTATGCCTTAAATTTATTATTGAAACCATTAGTAATAATTAGAGTTCCTGTTAAAAAAATTGTTTTTTCTATTTCTTTAGCTTTAAACTTTATTTCCACAATTTTTTTACAAGCTGAAAAAATTTTAAAATCACAAGCTAGTCGTGGTATTGATTATCGTTATTCTAATATTGGTGGTAAAATTACAGCTTTATCAGCAATGTTAACACCAATGTTTGTATTAACATTAAGAAGAGCAGATGCTATTGCTGATGCAATGGAAGTAAGATTATATGATTATAATACTAAACGTACTAGTTATATAGCTCGTACTTATCATTTTTTTGATCTATTTATGATTTTAATTCATTTAGCAATCTTTGTAATGGCTTTTTGGAAGGAGTGGTTATTATCCGTTATTTAATAACTTTTGCATATGATGGTTCTAATTACAATGGCCTTCAAAAACAACCAGGATTAAATACAATTCAAGGTGTTATAGAATCTGCTATCAAAAAAATTAATAATGGGAAAGCAGTAAAAATTCATGCGTCAGGTCGTACTGATGCTAGGGTTCATGCTATTGTTCAAAAAGCTCATTTTGATTTAGATATGAATATTAGTTGTGAAAAATTAAGAAGAGCAATTAATAGTAATATTCCCAAGGATATTTATATTAATAATGTTGAAGTTATTGATAATAAATTTCATGCTCGTTATAATGTAAAAGCAAAAGAATACGTATATAAGATAAATATGGGAACTTATAATCCAATGGAACGTAATACTGTTTATCAATATAATAAAAGATTGAATATAATGGAAATGGAAAGAGCGTTAAAATTTTTGGAAGGAAAACATGATTTTAGTGCTTTTGCGAGTAAAAGTGAATTAAAAAATAGTTGTGTTCGCAAACTATTATTAACGCATTTAATTAGACGTGATGATAAAATTATGTTAGTTTTTTTAGGAGACGGTTTTCTAAAATACCAAGTTCGTAATATGGTTGGTACTTTAATTGAAATTGGCGAAGAAAAACGGAAAAGTGAAGATATTATTGAAATATTAAAAAGTAAAGATCGTAAACAAGCAGGAAAACGAGCGAAACCGGAAGGACTATATTTAAGTAATGTTCTTTATTAAAAATGAACAACTTAGTTTATACTAATAAGTAGAGGAGTAAGAGCATGGTGTTACAGATTGAAGATATATTAATAAAAACCATAGATATATTAAGAGAATTAGGCCCAATTATAATTTTTTTAGTAATTGTTATTGAGTCAATTATGCCAATTATTCCAGTTGGAGTTTTTATTACTTTAAATATTATTATTCTTGGTCCTGTTTTAGGCTTTATTATTTCTTGGATTGCTACTAATTTAGGTTGTATTTTATCGTTTTATATATGTCGTAAAGGTTTTAGTAGTTATTTATATCGAAAGGTAAAGGATAGACCTAAATTTAATCAAATAATGGATAATATTAGTAATATGAAACTTAGCCACATGGTTTTATACGTAGCGGTGCCTTTTACACCAGCTTTTATGTTTAATTTTGCTTGTGGTTTAACAAAAGTTCCCTTTCAACGTTTTTTAATTGCTATTTTAGTTGGAAAAATTTCATTAATATATTTTTGGGGTTATATTGGGACTAGTTTGATTGAAAGTATTAAAAATCCATTAATATTATTAGAAGTTATTATTACGGTTTTATTAGCATATATGGTATCATTATTAGTACAAAAGTTAATTGATTAGAAGGAGGATATAATGGAATATATTATAATTGGTTTATTAGTTATTATTTTGATTGTTTCAATACTAGCCTTATCACGTAATATTAATGAAAGTAACATTACAGAAAGATTAGGTCGTTTTGAAACTAATATGACTAAAGAAATGGGAGAATTTAAAGAAGGATTAGGGCGTAATCTAAATGAAGATTTTAATTGCTTAAATGAAAAAATGGAAAAGCGTCTTAATCAAATAAGCGATAAAGTTAATGAAAGATTAGAAGTTAATTTTGAAAAAAGCAATAAAACTTTTACTTCTGTTTTAGAGCGTTTATCAAAAATTGATGAAGCCCAAAAGAAGATTGATTCTTTATCGAGCGACATCGTGTCATTACAAAGTATTCTAACCGATAAAAAGAGTCGTGGTATTTTTGGGGAAGTAAATTTAAAACATATTTTAGCAAATATTTTTGGTGAAAAAAATGATTCTATTTATCAAATGCAATATTCATTTAATAATAATACCATTGTGGATGCTGTTTTATTTGCGCCAGATCCTTTAGGTGTTATTGCCATTGATTCTAAATTCCCATTAGAAAACTATCAACTAATGGTTGATAAGAATATAACACCTGCCAATCGATTAAAAGCGGAAAAAGATTTTAAAAGTGATGTAAAAAAACATATTGATGCTATTGCTACTAAATATATTATTCCTAATGTAACAACTGATCAAGCAATTATGTTTTTACCAGCAGAAGCTATTTTTGCGGAAATAAATGCTTATCATCAAGATTTAATTAATTATGCTAATAAAAGAAAGGTATGGTTAACATCACCAACTACTTTAATGAGTACCCTTACGGTTGTGCAAATGATTATTAAAAATATGGAAAGAGATAAATATGCTTCTATTATTCAAGAAGAATTAAATAAATTAAGTATTGATTTTGGTCGTTATCGTGAACGATGGGACAAGTTATCAAAAAATATACAAATGGTTAGTAAAGAAGCAGAAAATGTTCATATTACTACTGAAAAAATAACTAGAAAATTTGAACATATTAGTAAGGTAGATGTTGATAAATTAAAGGAGGAATAATATGAATGTAGCAGAACAAAAAGTATATTTTATATTAGAACAATTAAACATCAAGTATGAAAAATTAGAACATCCTCCTGTTTATACATTAGATGAATTTATTAAAGTAGTACCTAATTTAAAGGGTAGTTATTGTAAGAATTTATTTTTACGTAATAAAAAAGGCAATCAACATTATTTGGTAATTTATTCAGAAACAAAAAAAGTTAATTTAAAAAAATTAACTAAAGAACTAAACGAAGACAATTTAAGTTTTGCATCACCAGCAAGATTAAATAAATATTTAGGTTTAGAAGCCGGTTCAGTATCACCATTTGGGGTAATAAATGATAAAGAACATCATGTGATTGTTATTTTAGATAAAAATATAAAAGAGCAAGAATGGGTTAATTTTCATCCTAATCTAAATACCATTACTATTACTATAAAATATTTAGATTTAATTAAGTTTTTAAAATATTGTGGTAATCAAGTTAAAGAACTTTCTTTATAGTTTAAAGAAATAAAACTACTAATGTACCTAGTACAAAACAGTAATAAACAAAATAAATTAATTTCCCCTTTTTAACAATATCTTTAAACCATATTAAAGCATAATAAGTAAGAATAGTGGCGGCAATCATACTTAATGAATAAGGTATTATTAAACTAATTAATTGATTACTACTTAATAAATCTTTAATTCCTAAAATAATAGTGGCAAAACTAATTGGAATATATAATAAAAATGAATATTTAAAAGCCGTTTCGCGATTTAAACCGCTAAGCATTGATCCTGCAATCGTAGATCCACTTCTACTAATACCAGGAAATATAGCAATTGCTTGCCATAATCCAATAATAATAGCATCTTTCCATGCTATATTTTTTTCTTTTTTATGACCTTTTAAATCTTTAATTATATATAATAAAAAAGCAGTAATTATTAAAGCAAAACCAATAATTTTAATATTATTTAAATAATTTTCAATCACATCTTTTAATAATAAGCCTAATATTCCCGCGGGAATAGTACTAATTATTAAAAGCCAGCCTAATTTATAATTATCATGATATTTCACTTCTTTTGTTTTTATAAATTTAATAAAATCACTTAATATTTTAATTAAATCTTTACGAAAGTAGAATAAAACGGCTATTAAAGAGCCAAAATTAATAATGATTTCAAAATTTAAATCATTAATAAAATTATTACTAAATAAATTCTTTAATATAATGACGTGACCACTTGATGAAATTGGTAATGGTTCCGTAATCCCTTGTAGCATTCCTAAAATAATATATTTTATTGTATCCAATTAAACCACATCCTTTCTATAATTATATAATAAAAATTTAAAATAAGAAATACTATTTAATATGAGGTGTTACAATGTTGGCTAGAATTTTCTTTTTCTTAATTGGGTTTGGTTTAACAATAATTGGGTGTGTATTTATTATTCTTTATTTAAATATAATGACAATTGGGTATAGTTTTTCGGAATATGTTAATTTTATAATTAGGAGATTAGAATTTTATTATGCAATTATTGGTTTTCTAATTTTAAATCTTAGTATTTTTATTAAAGGGGGCACTAAAGGTGGATTATATTTTCGATATTATAATTAATTTTAATCAAGAAAATATATTAGATTATTATGAATGGTATTATAATGATAATATTAAATATATTAAAAGAATTCCGCTTGTAAAAATTAATAATACTAATTTTATGACAATAAAGAATAATATTATTAATTTCAACATTGATTTTTTATCAGAAATATATAATGAATGTGAAATAATTAGACAAAAAAAAATTATTGCAATTAGTTATGCTTGTCTTTTTACTAATGGGAAAGAAGTTTTTGCAGTTGAACTTGATAAAAAAGGGAAAGTAATAATGTGGGGCGGATTATTATTTGATGAACAATATGGAGTAATTGAGAAAGTTACTAAAATAAGAACTACTAATATAAAATATCAAATTATTGAACCAATAAATAAAAGACCTTTTTTAACAAGAAAAGAACAAGAAATCATTATTTATTTAACTAAAAAAATTAGAGAAATGTATTTAACTAATGATGAAGAACGATTAAAATATTTATATTATGAGTGCTTTAATAAATTAAATCATAATATTGATAATATTTATCAACAGTTATTACATTTGTTAAATTTAGATTTAACAAATAAACACCAACATTTATATCATATTGTTCAGTTATTAAATCAAAAAGAAGTTATGAGTAAAAACCCATAGCTTCTTTCATTTCTTCTAAAGTTTTTTGGACTATTTTACGAACTTTCTTGCTGCCCTCTATAATTAATTTATCAAGATATTCATTATCATTATATTTGTTATAACGTTCTCTAAATGGGGTTAAAAAGCGGTCAAGAGCATTAATTAATCTTTCTTTTACTTCTACATCGCCAACGGTTCCTTTTTGGTATCTTTCTTTTAATTCCTTAACTTCAGCTTTATTATCATTAAATAAATCATGATATACAAATATTAAATTATCTTCGATTTTGCCGGGAATATCAGGTCTAATGCGATTAGGATCAGTTGGCATTTTCATCACTTTTTTTCTTAGATCCTCTTTCGTATCAGTTAAATTAATTACATTACCAGCACTTTTACTCATTTTTCCTTTACCATCGATTCCTGGTAAGTTAGTACATTCATCTGATGATACTGATTTTGGTATAGGGAAAACTTCACCGTATTTTTTATTGAATTTCATGGCAATTTCTCTAGTTATTTCAACATGTGAGAGGTTATCTTTACCTACTGGAACAACATCTGCTTTTACACATAAAATATCAGCTGCTTGTAAAATAGGATAACCTAATAAAGCATATGGCATTTCAATATCAGCATCTTTGGCCATTTCTTTAAGTGAAGGTACCCTTTCTAAACGGGATACACTAATTAAAGATTGAAACAAAGTATAAATTTCATTAATTTCTGGAATTAATGACTGTAAATAAAAAGTGGCTTTATTAGGATCAATACCACATGCTAAGGCACCAAGAACAAGTTGTCTGGCATTTTCTTTTGATTTAATAATATCTTCCCGGTTATTTTTAGTAGTTAGCATATGAAGATCCGCAACAATAAAAATACTTTCGTATTCATCTTGTAATTCAACCCGATTTTTTAAACTTCCAATATAATGGCCTAAATGGTATTTCCCCGTTGGACGATCACCAGTAAGCATAATCTTAGTCATTATTTCACTTCCTTTATACATTATATTTTATCATATATTTATTAAATGTCCACAAAAAAAAGAGTAGGCATTACTCTTTCCTCACGATAATATTTTATCAATTAAACCATACTTTAAAGCTTCTTCTGCACTCATAAAGTAGTCGCGTTCGGTATCACGTTCAATTTCTTCAATTTTTTTGCTAGTATTTTTTGCTAAAATCTTATTAATTTTAGTTTTAATTTTAAGAATATGTTCAGCTGCTATTTTAATTTCAGTGGCTTGACCTTGTGCACCTCCTAGTGGTTGATGAATTAAAATTTCGGCATTTGGTAAACTAAATCGTTTCATTTTACTACCACTAGCTAAAATAAAAGCACCCATTGAAGCAGCCATCCCAATACAAATAGTTGTAACATCACTTTTAATATAATTCATCGTATCATAAATTGCCATCCCAGCAGTAATAGAACCACCATTAGAATTTATATATAAATATATATCATCATTACTTAGACTATCTAAATATAATAATTGAGCAACGATGCTATTAGCTAAGGCATCATTAATTTCTCCACATAATAAAATAATCCGGTCTTCTAGCAACCGTGAATATAAATCGTAAGCTTTTTCACCACTACTTGTTTTTTCAATAACCATTGGAATTAAATTCATCACATCACCCTTATTATATATTTAGTCAATAAGATGTAAAATATACGAATTCCTATATGACAAAATATTTAATATTTGGTAAAATAAGAATAAAAGAATAGAGGTGAATTATGTTTACTGTGAATGTTACTTATCAAGGTAATGTTTATCCATATCCTAAAGGCATAACTTTATTAGAAATAAGTAAGAATTTTACTAATGAATATCAATATCCAATAATAATTGGATCAATATATAATAAAATTGTTGATTTGAATACAGAAGTAGATCGTGATTGTGAAATTAATTTTTATGATATAACTAATTTAGATGGAAATCGTGTTTATGAAAGAGGTTTATTATTTTTATATATTCGTGCGGTTAAGGATGTTCTAAATTGTGATGTTATGATTGAACATTCAATTGATCGAGGCATTTATACAGAAATATTAAACGATACTAAAACAATTAGTGAAGAAGATGTTTTAAAGATTGAAGCAAAAATGCGTGATTTAGTTGGGACAAAAATACCATTTGAAAAGAAAAGTATTATTCGTTTAGATGCGATTAATTATTTTGAAATTAATAAACAATTTGATAAAGCAGAATTATTAAAATATATTAGTAATTCTTATGTTAATTTATATAAATTTGGCAATATGTATGATTATTTTTATGGCGAAATGCCAATTGATACATCGTATTTAAATCATTTTAAATTAACTTTTGTTCATCCTAATGGAATTGTTGTACGATACCCTAATTTATTTATTGGGTGTCAAATTGCTGATTATCGTGAACGAAAAAAATTATTTGCTGAATTTAGGAAATATCATCAGTGGTGTCAAACAATCAAAGTTAGAAGTGTAACCGAGTTAAATAAGATAATTGCTAATAGTGAAATAAGTGATTTGATTTATCTTAGTGAAGTAGAACAAAATAGTCGCCTTTTTAATATTGCTGAAACAATTAATAAAAACAAAGATATTAAAATTGTTTTAATTGCTGGACCTTCTTCATCTGGTAAAACTACTACTTCCCATAAATTATCATTATATTTAAGAAGTATGGGGCGTACTCCGCATTCATTATCAATTGATGATTATTTTCTTGATCGGGAAGAAACTCCTAAAAAAGAAGATGGCGAATATGATTTTGAATCAATACGTGCTCTTAATTTAGATTTATTTAATCAACATTTAAAACAATTGTTAAATTATGAAGAAGTATCAATACCAGAGTATAATTTTGTTTTAGGAAAGTGTGAATACAATAATAAAAGATTAAAACTAGATAAAAATGATATACTAATTATTGAAGGATTACATGCCTTAAATGAGGAATTAACTATTTCGATTGAACGCTCTAATAAGTATAAAATATATTTATCACCTTTAACGAGTATTAACCTTGATTATCATAATCGTATTAGTACTACTGATAATCGTTTATTAAGAAGACTTATTAGAGATAATCGCTATCGTGGTTATAATGCTAGTGAAACTTTATCAACTTGGCAGTGTGTACGAGTAGGCGAAGAAGAATATGTTTTTCCATATCAAGATGAAGCCGATGTTATTTTCAATACATCTTTAATTTATGAATTAGGAGTATTAAGAGTATATGCGGAACCATTATTATTTTCAGTTGATGAGGGTGATCCTAATTATGGGGAAGCATTAAGATTAATTAATTTACTGCGTAATATATTACCAATAACTAGTACTAACATTCCCCTTGATTCAATTATTAGAGAATTTATTGGTGATAGTTATTTTAAAGAAAAAGAATAGGAGATGAAAAAATGGCAATTAAAGTTGCAATTAATGGTTTTGGGAGAATTGGGAGATTAGTATTTCGGATTATGGAGGAAGATTCTGATTTTGAAATCGTCGCAATTAACGATGTGGGGAAGATTGAAGACTTAGCATATTTGTTAAAATATGATACTGTTCATGGTCGTTATAAGGTGGATGATATTAAAGTAGAAGGAGAACAAATAGTTATCGGGAATCATTCAATTAAAGTATTTGCTGAAAGAGAACCAGGTAATTTACCATGGGGAGATTTAGGCATCGATATTGTTTTTGAATGTTCTGGTGTTTTTACTACCAAAGAAAAAGCTTATCCTCATATTGAAGCTGGGGCGAAAAAGGTTATTATTTCAGCACCAGCAGGTGATGAAGTTAAAATGATTGTTTATAATGTTAATCAAGAAACTCTAACTGGTGAGGAAGAAATAATATCAGCTGCTAGTTGTACTACTAATTGTTTAGCGCCAGTTTTAAAAGTAGTAGAAGATAACTTTGGTATTAATAAAGGTTATATGACAACCGTCCATGCTTATACTAACGATCAAAATACTTTAGATGGTCCACACAAAAAAGGAATTAAATCAAGGAGAGGAAGAGCAGCAGCTGCTAATGTAGTACCAACTTCAACCGGTGCTGCAAGTGCAATTGGTGCAGTAATTCCTAGTTTAAATGGTAAAATGGATGGTAAAGCATTACGAGTACCAGTTCAAGATGGTTCAGTAATTGATTTAGTGTTAGAATTAAATCGAAATACAACTGTAGAAGAAATTAACCAAGCATTTCAAAATAGTGCTAATGAAACCTTAAAATATACTGAAGATCCAGTAGTCTCAAGTGATATTATTGGTACTCATTGTGGGGCCTTATTTGATAGTTTAAACACAGATGTACTTGAAGTTGAAGGTAAGCAATTAGTAAAAGTATTGGCTTGGTATGATAATGAGATGGGTTATAGTGCTCAGATGGTTAGAACTGGTAAATACTTTGTTGAATTAAGTAAATAAAAGGATAATTGTTAAATAGAGCAAAAGTAAAAAATTGCTCTTTTTTTATTCAAAATTCCAAAAAATGTCAATATTGACATTTTTTTTGGGGGAGTAGACTTACAAAAAATACCATGTTATAATTTAATCAAAGGTAGGAAAGGAAGGAGTAATAAGTAAAATGAAAGAAAAAGGATTTACTTTAGTCGAATTATTAGCAGTAATAGTAATATTAGCAATAGTATTAGCAATAGCGGTACCATCAATAACCGGAATAATTGAAAATGTAACCATCAAAGCTTTTGAACAAGATGCCAAAATGATTATTAAGTCAATTAATTATAAGTCATTGACGAATGATAATTTTAATGCAACTGATATTACGAAAGAAAATATTACTGAATTATTAGGGGTCGGAAGTAGTAATTATGAAACAATAGAGGTATTAAAAGATGTAAATGGAAATCCTTTCATCAAAATAATAGGAATAAATAAATGGGAAGGATTAACAGCATGTGGTACATATACCGAT
>Ga0334900_1001646_pt1 | contig 22933 bp, 16 predicted proteins | sample GraSluR3_MG_2_FD_207231 | JGI IMG/M metagenome (GOLD analysis project Ga0334900, IMG submission 207231) | Sludge microbial communities from methane-producing bioreactor in Wageningen University, Netherlands - Granular Sludge_31_08-R3 | ecosystem: Engineered > Bioreactor > Anaerobic >...
GATAAAATACTGTATCTTTACTGCTCATTTTTGGGTGCTTTAAAAGTGTTTGTTTTTTTTTGTAATACCCTAAAGATAACACTTTTACACCCAAAAATGTGTTTTATTTATGAATTTTTCGGGATAAACAATTATGATTAAGAAATTTTTATACTCATTTGTGCTAATACTTGTTGTCTCGGCTGCGTTATCAGCACAACCAAACGTTTTGTATTGCGATTTAGGTTCAGGTTGGAACGACCATAATATGAACGATCGAGGAGCAGTATTAGGCAAAATTACTCAATATACCGGCTCCGGTTCAAGTCTTGCTTTCCTTTTCATTACCCAGAGTGGTGTATGGTCACCAAAATGGGTTGGCAGTTCAACAAATTTTGATCGAAATACAGATACTTATTACTCCGATGGTATTTATTATTATGTTGATGGCGGCTGGGATCACGATTTAACAATTCCTGTAACAAATGGCAACTATTATACTTTTATTACAGGAAAAAATACGGATAGCAATAATGCCTTTAGTGTACTTGAAACTAGTTACGAACCCGTTAATTTTAGCCTTACAAATATTAGCTCTACAGAAATTGCAGTAGGCGAACTTGTAGATGTTACAGTTACCCTTGCCGGCACACTTAACACAGGCGAAAAAATATTTATCAGATACACAAACGATAATTGGGCAAACTCAATGTTTGTAGAACTTACAGACTTTACCGGAAATACCGGAACCGGAACAATTCCTCCTCCTACTAATCCCGGAACTATTGAGTTTTATGTTCTTTCAACTAATCAAACAAATTTAAGCCACGCCACTGCTGATTTCTTTACTTTACGCTACGACAATAACTCAGGAACAAATTACGAAATTACTGTTAGTGGCTCAGGATCTCCTACACTTACTGCAACTCCCGATGGCAGCATGACCGAAAACCAGCTCAACGATAGAGTAATTACTCTTACCCTTACTGACGAAACTTTTGTTGATGATAATCTTTTGGAAAGTAATTTTACGCTCAATAATGCACCAACAGGTTTAAGTATTGAATCACTGGTTTACAATGGCGATACAGAAGCCGAAATGGCATTGGCTTTCGATGGCACAGATTTCGACATAGATTATCCTGATTTTTCTATTACCATTGATGGTTCTGAACTATCAGCATCTGCAAACCTTACCAGTAATACAATACCTATTACCGCAATAAATGACCAGCAAAGCCTCGATTCTGCATTTATTGCATTTTGGGAAGGAGACGCCGAAGATATATTCTATAATGCTAATGATTTTAATTCTTACGATTTTGGGATAGTTGGACCTACATCATCTTTGTACTTAAAATCGGGGCAATTATACGTATGGAAAAATGCAGGGGGAGATATTACTGACGCAGTAATGAATTACCGCATCTATATGGATGGAGAAACACCGGACGCCTTTATTCAACAAAGTTTACCTTTCCATAACGAATGGGCTGTAAACGAAGGAACTGCTCAGCTTTGGTGGAACAACGAACCTGATGAAACGGATTTAAATATTTTAGAAAGTCTTACAGAAGGTACCTACTATATCGAAGTATATTTTGAAGCTTTGGACGGACAAGGAAACACTTTGTATCTTAACAATGAAGGTGCAAACTATATAGCCGAATTTACTTACGAAATACCTTCAGACCCAATAGTTATTATTACTCCCGACGAAACTTTACAAGAAGAAACTTTAAACGACAGAATGCTTTATGTAAGTTTAACTAATACAGAATTTGCAGATGATGCTCTTGAATCGAGCAATTTCGTTTTAAATAATTCACCGGCAGGATTAAGTATTGAAACTGTAACTTATACTAATGTAACTGAAGCGGTAATTAATTTAGAGTTTGATGGTACCGATTTTGAAGAAAGCATTACAAATTTCAGTTTAACAATTTTGGCAACTGAATTAACAACAAGTGAAAACATTACAAGTAATCAATTAACTATTTATCCCGAAGATTTAACAGCTCACGAAGGCATAAACTATGCAAAAATTGCTTTATGGGAAGGTGATGCTTCCGATAGTTTTTATAACGATGAAGATTTTGATGGTATGAATTTGGGGAATTTCAGTTCATCCTCATCGCTATACTTTAAATCGGGGCAGCTATTCACTTGGAAGCACAACGAGGGTAATATCTTAAGTTCAACAATGTATTATCGTTTCTATCACGAAAGTGAAACTCCCGGAGCATTCAACGAACAGGATTTACCCTTTGATAATGAATGGACAGAAAATGATACTACTTTTCAATTATGGTGGAATAGTGGAGAGAACCAAACTGATATTAATTTATTAGAAACAGGAATTTTGGACGGAACTCATTTTATTGAAGTGTATTTTACTGCCGAAACAGCTGAATCTGAGATTATCACATGGGATAATAATGGGAATAATTTTATTGCTAATTTTACTTATGGAATAGTTTCGGGTGTAGAGGCAAGTGTTACCGAACAGTTAACCGAAACAAATCTTGATGGAGCTATTGTAAACCTAACATTAATTGACGAAACATTTATCGACAATTCAATTGATATTGGTAATATTAGCATGAACAATGCCCCTCAGGGATTAAGTATTGAATCGGTAAATTACGTTGGTACTACACAAATATTATTAAATCTTGCTTTTGACGGTACTGATTTTGATACAGACGTTAACAATTTTAGTTTTACAATAGCTGCTGCAGAACTTACAGGAGACCAAGACCTTACAAGTAATGATTTGTCAATTTTGGCAATAAACGAAGATGCTTCAATATGGACACATTTACTTACTGCTGTTGATATGGAATATACACTTGGTGATAATGTAAGTCCATGGATCAATATGGAAATAGGTCAAACTACTTGGGAATCTGCCGAAATAGGCTTTGGAAACGACAACGAAGATATAAATAGTTTTGATTGGCTTTTTGCAGAATGGTACGAAGACGGAGAAGGAAACAATAAAAAAGTTCATGCCCAAATTGATATTCCCGGTAGCAACGGAACAGGTACTTATTATTACGTAGGCAGGGCAAAAGCTACTCCAACATCAAACTGGAGCTATGCAAATAACGAAGTGTGGTCAGATACTGATGTTTTTGCTCCCGAATACACCATCACAATTAACCCTGTTCCCGATCCTATTACATTTGAAGCAAACGCATTAGACGGTACAAGAATTGGGCTAAGCTGGACTGCCGACGCCACTCACAATAATATTATTATTCTTGCAAAAGAAGGAAGTGAAATTAATGCTATTCCTACGCAAGGTACTTTATATGCTGTAAATGACGAAATTGAAGATGCAACAGTTATTTATAAAGGTTCGGCAGGCACGTTCAACCACATGAACTTAAATCAGTTAACTACGTATTATTACAAAGCTTTCACAATAAATAATAACTATTATTCTGATTTCTTAACGGCAAGTGCTACTACTACCAACGAAGAAGCTTGTAGTTTCGAAATTTCGCTTGGTAACGACACAGCTATTTGCGGAGGTACAGGCATAGTCTTAAATTCAGGTTTAACGGTGGCTCCTTATGGCGATAGTCTAACAATAACTTATGATGCTAATGTAACCGGAGAACTTGTAGGTGAAGAAAAAGTATATTTACATTCAGCTGCCGAAATGGCTCCCGACAACGGATGGGAATATATTACCGGAAACTGGGGAGATGATGACGGAATTGGATTAATGACCGAAATTTCTGATGATGTTTGGCAAATAAGCTTTGTGCCTGTTGATTATTACGGATATCCTGCAGAGCAAAATATTTACGGGATATTAATGAAATTCAGAAATGCAGATGGAACAGTTGAAGCAGGAAATGCTGTAGGTGAAGACATTTGGATTAATATGAGCGTAAATCCGCCTGTAAGTAGTTTTAATGCTGTTCAAACTGATTTTATATCAGCTTCTATTACTTCAATTACATGGAGTACAGGTAGCCACGAACCTAGTATAAGTATTTCTTCGAGTGGTGAATATTGGGTTAGTGCAACCGATAATCAGGGCTGTATAGGTACAGATACAATAAATATTGGAATTCAGGCTTTGCCTCAAGCTGATTTAGGATTAGATACAACTTTATGTACCGGTGAAGATATTTTACTGTATCCGGGCGATTTTGAAGAATACCTATGGCAAGATAATTCTACAGATACTTCACTTCTTGTAACAAGTTCAGGAACTTACTCGGTTACAGTTACCGACGAGTTTGGTTGTCAAGGTTTCGATGTCGTTCAAATACAGATAGTTAACCCGCCGGTTGCGTTTTTTACTTACAACGAACTTGAAAATAATACCGTTGAATTTATTGACGAATCAACAGATGCAGAAACTTATGCTTGGGATTTTACAAATGATGGAATAATTGATAGTAATACAGCAGGTAATGTTCAATATACATATCCCGAAATAGGACAATATGGAGTAAGTTTAATAGTTGAAAATGCTTGTAGTACCGACACATACTCAACTACAATATTATTAATCAGCATTCAAGACATATTTGTAGAGAATTTCTCAATTTATCCTATTCCAATTTCTGATTACTTGTACATAGAATCAGATGTTCAGTTTGACAACACATCTTTCGGTATTTTTGACATAAGTGGTAAGAAAATAATTAATCAACAAGCAGAATCCACAATTACCAAAATTGATTTTAATGATTTCCCGGCAGGAATGTATATTTTAGAAATAAATACCGATAGTGAAATTACAAACCTCAAAATTATTAAACAATAAAATCATAATATTATGAAAAGATTTCTAAGCATAGCAATATTTGCAGTTCTGTTTTTAGGCTATTTACAAGCGCAAACTCCATGGACAGAACGTACATACATCAAAATTACACTAGATACCAAATTGATGCAAAGTTTAGATTGCAGTCTTGGTGGAGGTTCCGGTTTGCCGGCAACTTGGGACAGAGTATATGCACATTTAGGATTATGTACATGTAACGAAATAGAGAATGGCAGTCAATATACCAGAGATTGTACAAGCGAATATGATAATCTCTTGTTTTGTCTTGAGCAAATAACCCCCTATCAATCTAGAGTATGGCAACATGTAGTTGGTAATTGGGGCGACAACCCTCAGGATGATGGAGTAGGGCTAATGGAGTCTTTAGGTAATGGTGTATATACAATTGACTTTATTTTAGAAGACTATTTCAGCAGTAACGAAGTAAGCACCGAAGGGCAAACAATTGATGGCGTGCTTTATCCACCCAGTACACCTTGGGATATGAATCAAGGAGGAAAACCCTATACAATGGGAATGGTCTTTAGAAATCATGATGGTACAAGTTCAGGACGAGACGATTTGTGTAAAGACCTCTTTATTATCGACATTATGGGCTTAGATGATGAAGACCCGGGACCAAAAGTAGTACAAGGATACGATCAACAATCCGATTTTCATGGTGCAATCGAAATTGAAGTGGAACCCGCCTCGATTGAGGATATTTTAAGACTTAGCGATCTAACTCAAATTTACCCTAATCCGTTTAATTCTTCATTTAATATAGACTTTAAACTTGTAGCTCCCATAAACAATATTAATATCAAAATTTATGACATACTGGGAAAAGAAGTTGCAACAATTTTTAATGGAACACTAAACCCCGGCAGGCATATTATAGAATGGAATGGTGAAGAAATTCCCAACGGATTATATTTTGTTAGTATTACAAACAATAATGTAATAGCCCACACCGAAAGAATTTTAAAAACGAAATAAATTATCATGTTAAATAAACTATTATTCTTTGCATTTATACTTTTTAGCACATTTAGTTATTCCCAAGTAATCAATTGGGAGCCTCAATATCCTACTTTTTATGATTCCATTACAATTACTTATGATGCTACCCAGGGTAATGGAGTTTTAGAAGGAATATCGCCTGTTTATGCACACACAGGAGTATTAAGTGCCGAAAGTGTGAACCAAACAGATTGGATACATAAGATTGCACGCTGGGGCGAAGGTGATTCATTACTGATAATGGACGATTTAGGAAATAATATTCATCAAATAAAATTTAATATTAAATCATTTTACAATATTCATCAAAGTGAGAGTATTCGTGAGCTTTGCTTTGTTTTTAGAGACATAGATGGAGATTTGGCAGGAAAAAATGCTGATGGGAGTGATATTTATATTCCGATTTGGACTGATGATATGATGGCAAGATTTACTGAACCTGTGCGTTTCCCATTAGTTCTGCAACCAAGCGAAACCGTTCCTGTAAAAGTATGCGCAAAACAAACAGGAATGATAAATCTGTATCACAACGGTAATCTTGTAAGTCAAGCTTACGACACTGAACTAAGTTTTAATTTAGTACCAGGAGGTCTTGGCAAACATCATATTTGGTTCGAGGTTGAAATTGGGAATCAAACATTTACCGATACTATGTATTATCTTGTACAAGAGCCACTTAATATAGCTCCTTTACCTACCGGTATTGTTGATGGAATTAATTATACAAGCGATACTTCTGTTACACTTTGCCTATTAGCACCTAATAAACAAAGAGTTTATCTTATTGGCGATTGGAATAATTGGGAATTACACCCTGATTATCAGTTAAACAGAACACCTGATGGAAAACGCTGGTGGATTGAAATAAACGGTTTAATTCCAAACAAAGAATACCGATTTCAATATTTAGTCGATTTTGACATTAATATCGCCGACCCATACTCCGATAAGCTTTTAGACAGATGGAACGATCCACAAATTCATCAATTTATTTATCCCGACCTTATTGAATATCCTGTTGGTAAAACCAGTCGCATGGTTTCAGTAATAGAAACAGCTCAAGAACCTTACGAATGGCAAGTTACAGATTTTGAAAAACCCGATAACCGCGATATGGTAATTTATGAATTATTGGTTCGCGACTGGCATCTTTGGCATAATTACCAAACAATAATGGATTCTATACGATATATTAAAGATTTGGGTATGAATACAATAGAACTTATGCCGATAAATGAATACGACGGTAACGATTCGTGGGGTTATATGCCGGCATTTTTCTTTGCACCCGACAAATGTTACGGAACCAAAAATATGCTTAAAGCTTTTGTTGATACATGCCACGCAAATGGAATAGCAGTGATTATGGATATGGTTTTAAACCACGCTTCAGGAGAAAACGTAATGGCAAGGCTTTATTATAATAAGGAAATGCAAAGACCTTCGGCCGAAAATATTTGGTTCAACGAGCTTATTCCTCATCCATACGGATATCATAATGATTTTGACCATGCTAGTCCATATACTCAAGCCTTTGTTGATTCGGTTTTGAGCTATTGGGTATCTGAATATAAATTTGACGGATACAGACTGGATTTATCTAAAGGATTTACTAACGATGTTACTGTTACTTACGACGAAGACGGAGAAATAATCGGTACCGATGTTGGTGCTTGGGGAAATTATAACCCTACAAGAATCGGCTATATCGAAAGGATGTTAACTAAACTTTGGGAACACCACCCCGGTACAATAATGATACTCGAACATCTCGCAAGTTTCCCTGAAGAAAAAGCATTAAGCGATTTAGGTTGTATGCTATGGTGTGGTATGGCTGCAAACGAGCAATATGCTCAAGCAGCAATGGGATATACCGACAATTCTGATTTCATGTATGGAGTTTCTTATCAACACTATCAGGGTAACAGTTTAGGAAGACATAATTTGGTAGGATATATGGAAAGCCATGACGAAGAACGCTTAATGTATAAGTGCTATACATGGGGTAATCAGTATTTTGTAGGTGATGATACAATACCCGTATATGATATTCGTGAAAAAGAAACAGCTCTACAAAGAATGGGACTTGTAGCAACATTTTTCTTTACTGTTCCCGGTCCTAAAATGTTTTGGCAATTTGGTGAGCGTGGTTACGATTACTCTATAAATTGGCCCGCAGTTGACGATCCGGGAGCAACACGTACAGATAAAAAACCACCTAGATGGGATTATATGGAAGATACTACAAGACAATATCTGTTCAATATTTACAGAGCATTAATAGACTTGAAGCAATCTTATAGAATATTTAGAACGTCAAACTACGAAATGAGCACAAGTGCCTACGATAAGAGAATCAGACTTTGGGACGACGGTTATGTAAATGCTGAAATGCAAGTAGTAGTCCTTGGCAATTTTAATGTTGAAGAACAATCGGTTTGGCCAGAATTCAGCCACACAGGATATTGGTACGACTACTTTACAGGCGATAGTATATATATTGCCGAAGGTCAAACCGAAGACAATGGGTTTACATTCACATATGCCCCCGGCGAATTTCATATTTATACTGATATGAGGCTCGATGTACCTGATATGAGTGTTAAAAATCCGAATGAAGAGGATTTAGTTCCCGGAATTACTGGCAATATTTTTAATCTTACTGCTTACCCCAACCCGTTTACGGAACAAATTAATATTGACTTCTCGTTAATCGAAAACACTCCAGTTAAAATTATTATTTACAACATATTAGGTGAGCAAATTTATTATAAAAATTATACTGAATTATCTCCCGGAAGACATACATTAGAAATTACACCAAGAACCGAACAGTCAGGATATTATTTCTATACAATTATTACCGGCAAAGACAAGATAAGCGGAAAAGTTTTAAAAGAATAAAGTTTACTTCGAAAAAGTTTTAAAATGGCAAAAAGACCACGCCTGAATTTTTGGCAAATTTGGAACATGAGTGTTGGGTTCTTTGGAATCCAGTTTGGTTTTGGATTACAAAATGCAAATGTAAGCCGTATTTTTCAAACACTTGGTGCAGATATGGATAAAATCCCAATACTTTGGATTGCTGCACCAATTACCGGACTTATTATTCAACCAATTATCGGGCATTTTAGCGATAAAACATGGACTCGCTTAGGCAGACGCAGACCCTATTTTTTGGTTGGAGCTATTATGGCATCGCTTGCATTAATAATTATGCCAAACTCCCCAATGCTTTGGGTTGCTGCCGGAATGCTCTGGATTATGGATGCCAGCATTAACGTATCTATGGAACCGTTTCGTGCCTTTGTTGGCGATATGTTACCCGACGAACAACGCACAAGAGGTTTTGCAATGCAAAGTTTCTTTATTGGAACAGGAGCCGTAATTGCTTCGGCATTACCATGGATATTAACACAATTATTAAATGTGCCAAATACTGCTCCCGAAGGTGTAATCCCACCTTCTGTAAAATGGTCGTTTTATTGCGGAGCAATTGTTTTCTTTGCAACTGTATTATGGACAGTATTTTCAACAAAAGAATATTCGCCAGAAGAGTTAAAATCGTTTGAATTAGAAGACAAACATAAACAAGAAGAGCAGCATTATAGTGAAGAACCAATAAAAACATCTAAGTTTATTAATATAGGATTAATTTTTGTCCTTATTGGATTTGCTACCCTTATGCTCGTTTATTGTTTAAAGCTTGAAAAGGAACTATATATTTTGGGGGGGATATTAATTTTCTTTAGTATCCTAATGTTTTTATCTGCTTTATTTCAAATTAGAAATATAACAAACAGCCTTACCGAAATATTTTCTGACCTTATTAGAATGCCCTTAACTATGCGGCAATTAGCATTTGTGCAGTTCTTTACATGGTTGGCATTATTTGCCATGTGGATTTATACTACTGCTGCAGTTACAAGCCATATTTATGGAACAACCGATACACAATCAAAATTATTTAACGATGGCGCCGATTGGGTAGGTTTCCTTTTTGGTGTCTATAATGGGGTTGGTGCAATATTTAGTTTCTTGCTGCCGGTAATTGCAAAAAAAACAAGCCGTAAGTTTACTCATATGATTTGCTTGATTGCCGGAGGATTAGGGCTAGGAAGTATTTACTTTTTCTCTAACCCGCTTATGCTTTGGATACCTATGATTGGAGTAGGAATTGCATGGGCAAGTATTTTGTCGATGCCTTATGCTATACTTACCGGTTCGCTTCCGGGACATAAAATGGGAATTTATATGGGAATATTTAATTTCTTTATTGTGCTGCCGCAAATATTAGCTGCTACTATTCTAGGTTCGCTTACAATGCATCTATTTAAAGGACAACCTATTTATACTCTTGTTTTTGGTGGTATATCCTTGTTTATTGCAGCAATAATGGTGCTTTTTGTTAAAGATGTTTCTGCAGAAAAAAGAAAATAATTATTTCCTTAATTTAATTGGTAAAAATCTTGGTACAGTTTTCTGATATTCTTTATAAACAGGGTATTTGCTACTGCTTATTTTTTCTGTTAGCCACGAACTGCCTATAAATAGTAAAACCAATAATGCTGCTCCTGTAAATGTCCAATTTAACCAATTTCCCGAAGCGGCTACACCAAACAAATAGAATGTTATCCATATTAATTGTTCGGCTGCAAAATTAGGATGACGTGAATATTTCCATAACCCTTCTTGTAAAAAACCTTTTGAAAGCGAGTAAGTATATTGTTCATACATCTCATCAGCACCTTTTTTAAGTTTATGAAAACTATATTGCTGATTATCTGCTATCGTTTCAATAAGTATAAATATAAGCATTAATAGAGCTGCAAAATAATCAAGATAATTTAATGTTGCATAAGGATAGATTGCAGCAAGCAATATTGGAGTTGAAAACAACATTATCAGTAAATGCTGATATATTGAAATAAAAAATAGGTTAAATACAGAAAATTTAAAATTATTATTGAGTATCGTATTTTCACGTAAATAACTCCATCTATAATCTTCTTCGCCTCTCCATAAAATAATATTGTATCCTCCCTTGCGATAGAAATTATAACTTAACCTTAAACCCCAAATGCTAACTAATGCAAACATAATCCAAAGTCGTTCGGAATAAGGATATTTAAGAACTACTACCAATGCATATATTATTGGCATAATGCTCCAAAGTTTATCAACCTGGCTGAAATTTCTTGTAATCTCACTAATAATAAAACATAGAATTGCAGAACATAACATTATTAAAACCCATGTGTTGAATAAGCCTAAAATTCCTGAATCGTTAGTACTTAAAAACCATTGCGAGAAGCTTTCAATCATACTGATATTAATCATAATCTCATTTTTAAAAAGTGTAGCAAAATATTAAAAATTTTCATTCTTATTAGTGCTTTTAAAACATATTTTTTGGTTTTAGGGTATATTATTGAAGGAGCATTAATAGAAGCTGCATTAAAACACTTCAATTTAACAATAATTAATTCTCTATTCAAGATTCATTATATTTTTTATTTCTATATTCAATCAATCTTCGAAATTCAACCACTTTTTAAATGAAAAATCTTTTTTATTCAAATCTCCTTTCCCAAAATAAACTTTGTAGGATACTGACGGTAAAATTGGGAATAAGCTCATTTGATATAAGTTAAGTTTTGCAAAACCGTTTTCAGGACGATGAATTTCAGGGGAAGAATTATTGTTGTAATAATAGTAAATTGGATTCTGACGATTATATACATTGTAAATAGAGAATGTCCAAACTGTTTTTAATTTTCGCTTTTTCGACAGGGTTTCATATCTTAAGCCAATATCTAAACGATGATAATCTCTCATTCTTGATGAATTTCTTTCACCATAAATAAATGCTTCGTAGTATTCATTTGTAAAAGGATCTATAATAATTTGTCTGCCTAAAACTGGAGTATAAGGCAAGCCTGTTTGGTAGTTCCACACAAAACTTAAACTAAGCTTATCAGTAATTTTTCTGTTAAAGAAAATTGTTAAGTCATGTGGTCGATAATACTCATACAAATATTCATTACCACCATTTATATTGTCAAACTTACGAGTAGATTTGCTAAAATGGTAAGATATTAAGCCTGTCCAGTCACCATAGTTCTTTTTAATCATGAATTCTAAACCGTTTACCTCTCCAGTCCCACCTATTTCAATTGATTGTTTCCAGTTTTCCAGTTCCGACAAATCGTAAACATTTTTTTCTGATGCTATTAGATTTGATAATTCTTTATGATAAGCTCCGATACTAACATTAAACATATTTTTTCGAAATGCTTTTGTCCATGATAGTGATGTTTGCACTGAGGTTGAAATTGGAACATCTTTACTTGAAGGTATCCATATTTCGTTTGCATAAATATTTCCACTGGAAACCAACAAGTGAGACGCTTGATTTACATGCATGTAATTAATATTCACAGAACCTAATTTATTAAGATTAAAGCTAAAATCTAATCTTGGTTCAATAAAAAATTGAGAAGTATCTGATAAAAAATAATTACCTAACCTTGCTCCAATTTCAGCATTAACAAATTTGAATAAACTAAACTGGTTTGATAATGATAACGAGGAATTGACAATTTCTTCGGATAGAATTGTATGCGAGTTGTTTTCACCCGAAACCTTGTAGTCGAAAGGCGTATTTTTAAAATAGCTTATGTGTAAACCTCCAACCATCAACCAATCTTGAATAACATTTAACGACAAAACTGAATTTAAAGAGATATCCTGCACTTTTGAAGTGAACTTATTGTTAAATCCTTGCACGGTTGAATTTGTATAAGATTGTATGTCGCTTACCCTGTATATAGAATATGAAAGATTAGTTTTACTGAATATTTTGGGACTAATAATACAATTCCATGAGGCTGCACTCATCATATTCCCCCAAATGTTTTTTGCTCTTATTTTTGTATTAAAATGATCATTTTCGTCTTTTTTGTTCCAAACATTTAAGTAATCGTCGCCTTGAAAAACATTTACTGCCAAAGTATTACGTGCATTAGCTCTATAAACCGATTTAAAGTTTACATCGTGAAAGCCATAAGTCATAAAATAACCTCCACCATCAGATATTCCGCTAGCTGCAAATAATAAAACATCAAATAAAGTTTTTCGTGCAGTAAGGATATAGGTAAATTTATTTGTAAATTTTCCCTCAAGACTTAAATTTGCATCGGTAATTCCAATTCCAAAACTTCCTTTAAACTCGTTTGAATTACCAGAACGTTGTGTTATATCAATTATTGATGAAAGTTTACCACCGTATCTTGCAGGAAATCCTGCTTTATAAATTGTAATATCATTAATAATATCAGGATTAAAAACTGACATAAATCCTCCCAAATGATTTACATAAATTAACGCAGAATTATCTAAAAGAAACAAATTTTGACCAGGGTCGCCTCCTCTTACAATCAACAAACTTGAAGCTTCGGTTTGTGATTGAATACCGGGTAAAACCTGAGCGGATTTTACAATATCTGGTTGCCCTCCTAGACTTGGCAACTCTGTAATTTCTTGAATATCTAAGCTAGATACATTTATCGAATTGTTACCTTTAGCATTAATTATAACTTCCTCTAATTTGTAAGATAAAGGTTTTAAGTAAACATTAATAATTGTATCTTTTGCCTGATTAAGTGAAACTGTTTGTGTTTGATAACCAACAAACGAAGCTTTTAATTCTGAGGAATTTGTTTTAAAAACATAATATCCTTGAGTATTTGTTGTTGTTCCAGCGGAATTAATCGAATCGATAATATTTGCTCCAATAATTGCTTCCTTTGTTTCGGCATCGTAAACAAAACCTGAAATGGTAATTTGTGAATTAACAACAAGTGCAGAAAAAACAATGAATATAAGAAAGACACATTTTTTCATAACTTAGTCAATTATTCCTATTATATCGCTGATGGTTTGAGAATATCCACAAAAAATCCCGTAGCCATTTTTAATATTTGAAAACAAATTTGTTGGAACAATTGTGGCGTTTGAAAAGTCAGGGTAACGACCTAAATTATAATCGGTTATGCTCGTAACATATTTATAATAGTTAAAATCTACTGCTTTAATTATTAATTGATATTGGTGTTTTTCGGGTGGATAAGAATAAGAATGATGCTGAATTTTCAAACACTTTGAAATACTCTCAGCATTAAACCCACTATTATCAAAATACAAAACCGGATATTCTTCAATTACATAATCAGCCGTTGTGTTGTATATTAAGATGTAGGCTTCAAAATAACATTCTTTAGATTTATTGTTTAGGATTGTAAAATTTAGTTGTGGTTGAAGAATTCCCTCGTTATCTACCCAAGCGTTTTCATTTACATAAAAATCTAATAATTCTGGTTTTGCTGGAATTAGACATTCCGAACTAACGGAATCATTGTCTTTATTTACTTTTAATGTAAAAGAATCGTTCTCTCTAATTATATAATCTGAAACGTAAATCCCGTTTTCAACATAAGTAAAACTTAAGAATAACGAATCTTGATTATACATTTCAATATTGGCATTGCTAATGTTTTTAAGTTGATATTCGTTTAGTTCGTCGGTTAAAGATATATGCAATTGAACATATTCTCCCTCAATTAAAATCGAGTTTGCTGTTAGTGTGTTTTCAAAACATTTAAACTCATCTTGTACGATTTTACGACAAGATGAGCTTAAAAGTAGTAATGAAATAAAGATTATTAATACTCTTTTCATAAAATTTAAAATTTAAAATTCAAACCAAGTTTTAACCCATTTTGAAAGTTGTGATTTTCAACATGTTTAGACAATAGAAACCCCCACTTGTATTCAAGATTTATTCCAATATTTCTACTTATATAAAATGTAGAACCAATTCCAATATCACTATTTAATGTATGTGAGGAATGATAGTTTGACTTTGAAAAAAATAAACCTGTTTGGTTGAAAACATAAGCATCTAATCTGAAATACCTATTATTAGACTCAATTAAAAATGGGAGAACATGAAACCTATTTTGAATACCTGCAAAATTCAATGAATTAAATGCTGCATTATACTTGTAATAATAAAAACCTGATTCCATGAACTTGGTTAAGCCATAGTTCGCAGATAGAGAAACTCCATTTTTCTTTTCTTTATATTCCGACACTATTTTGTATTGCATCCTTACGTATGAAACATCTAAAGTTATTCGATTTTTTAGATAAGATGATTTTTGCGCATTAGTTAATGTTGGAATAATTAATAGTATAAATAGAAGCTTGAATTTCATTACATCAAAAATGTTTTACACAGCAAATATAAATAAAATAACTGCCCTTTTTTTAATGCAGAAATATAGTTTTGAAGCTCTTTTGATTCTATTGATTTGAAGTTACACCCAACTTTTAAAGCAAGTATTAGCCAATTAATAGCACCTAGTAGAATAAATCAAATTCCATAAAACAGTTTACAAAAAACTCTGTTATTATTGTGGTAAATTATATTGTTATTAAAGCTTTAAACAACATATTATTAATAATAATTGGAATTGTTTTTTTGATTAGCAGTTTCGGTTTTACTATTGAGCATCACGAATGCTCGCATTGCCATATAGATCACGAAAATATAGTTTGGACACCCGACGCATTTCATCAAGAAGATAACTGTACAGGTTGCAATGATGATAGTGAAGAAATACCTGTAAACAAGTGTCACGATTTCGACAATAAAACCAAAGAATACCATAATCTCGACAATTACAATATAAGTAATAATGTTCGTTTACCTAATCCTGTTTCTACAGTAATGTTTTACTTTTTGCCTGATGAAATATTACAGTATTCTGAGAACATTATTACAAAGGATTATTACTATAATTTACCTCCCCCGTTTAAGGAATTTTCAAGTATTGAATTTTGCAGTATTATTTCATGTTTCATTTTATAATCAGTAGTTGTGCTTAGCAACTAACTTAATTGAATTGATTATAAAATGAATAATTATGTATTTAAAATATTTTAAACTTCTAATATTTATATTAGGGTTTCAAACTACGATTTTCGGACAAATTTCGGGATACGTTTACGAAGAATCTAATGGGAATAGAAGTGAACTTACCGGAGTGAATGTATATTGGCACGATAGAAGTTCCGGAACTACAAGCGATGCAAATGGTTTTTATAAAATAGAATCCACATCAAGTTCAAATAAACTGGTTTTTAGTTACATTGGCTATGTTAATGATACTATTGAGCTTAGCAGAGATACTCAAATTCCTGTAAATGTAGTACTTAGCCGAACAACTTTGCTTGATGAAGTTACAATAGGCGAACGCAAACAAGGTACTCAAATTTCAAGAATGGATCCGCTTATTAAGCAAACAATAACAGGTGAAGAACTACACCAGGCAGCGTGTTGTAATTTGGGCGAAAGCTTTGAAACAAATGCATCGGTAGATGCATCGTATAGTGATGCTGCAACCGGTGCTAAGCAAATAAAACTGCTTGGTTTAAGTGGAAAGTATGTACAAATGCTAACCGAAAATATTCCGAATTTTTATGGATTATCAACATCTTACGGATTAGGTTACATACCCGGCTCATGGATGAAAAGCATCGCAGTGTCTAAAGGCACTAGTACTGTAAGTTATGGTTACGAAGGCATAACAGGACAAATTAATACATGGTATAAAGAACCTGAGGATTTAAGCGATTATTTTTATCTGAACTTACTTAGCAGCACAAGCGGGAAAAATGAAATGAATGCTGATGCAACTATCAATATAAGCCCAAAATTATCAAGTACAATTATGGTTCATGCCGAAAACAATTGGCTAAAACCCGACCATAATAATGACGGATTTTATGATATGCCAGCAGTACGGCAGTATAATATTTTCAACAGATATACTATTAATTGGAACGAAAGGTTTACGAGTAAATTTGGGATTAAATACCTTGATGAGTATCGTAGAGGAGGACAAACTAGTTACGATCATAATATTAACCAAAACGAACAGGGACATTTTGGGATTGGTATTGCAACAAAAAGAGCAGAATTTTTCTGGAAATCGGGCTATAATTTCAAATCTAAGCAGCATTCGAGTATAGCCTTTATTTCGAATTTAAGTTATCATAATCAGGATGCATTTTTTGGCTACACTACTTATGATGCAAATCAAATTAGCGGCTACATTAATATGATTTATAAAACAGATATTATTAATGAGCAACACAATTTAAGTGCAGGTGTAAGCTTTAAGTATGATGATTATGATGAACGAATCGTTAAAAATGATGTAGATATTGCTCAATTGAAAACAGAGCAAATTCCCGGCGCGTTTGTTGAATATATGTTAAAACCAATTCATCAAATTACTATTATTGCCGGATATCGTGCTGATTACCACAATATTTACGGAGTGTTTTCAACGCCACGTTTACACCTTAAAGCTAATATTACAGGTACTACAACTCTTAGGGCATCAATAGGAAAAGCTTACCGCACAGGAAGCATAATTGCAGAAAATTCATTTTTACTTGCCAGTAGCAGAGAGCTGTTAATCAGTAGCGATTTAAAAGCAGAAGAGGCTTGGAATGCCGGAGCAAATATTACTCAATATATCCCGATAGGAAACAGGGAAGTTACCTTACAAGCAGAATATTACCGCACCGAGTTTTTAAATCAAATTGTTGTAGATATTGATCAAAATGTTAATCAAGTGCACTTTTATAATCTTAAGGGAGAATCATTTAGTAATATATGGCAAATTGAAATGCAGTATCCCTTTGTTAAAGGAATGGATTTTACAGCAGCTTTTCGTTACAACGATGTACGTCAAACTATATCTGACGAATTGCGAGAAGCACCTCTAACCAATAGATTTAAGGGTTTACTTAGCATATCTTACAAAACTCCTCTAAATAAATGGCAATTTGATTTAACAGCTCAATTCAACGGACCTGGTCGTGTACCAACTACGGCTTCAAATCCTGCTGATTATCAAAGACCTGAAATATTTGACCCCTATAATATTTATAATGCTCAAATTACAAAGTATTTTAGAAAATGGGATATATACGCAGGAGTTGAAAACATTTTTAATTTCACTCAAAAAAATCCAATTATTGCTGCAGATATGCCTTGGGGCGAACACTTTGACTCTTCCTTAATATGGGGACCTATTCACGGACGTAAATTTTATCTTGGAATCAGATATAGAATAGAAAGATTACCAACTCAAAAATAAATTAAATAAATAATGAATGTTTAACTTAAAAACAACAGAAAAATGAAAAAAACAGTTTTAATTTTTAGTTTAATGCTTTCGGTACTATTTGTAGCAGAGAGCTTTGCAATTAACGATGGTGGTAAAAAAGAACTTAAAGAAGTTACATTATCGTGTGATATGAATTGTATGAATTGCCAAAACGCAGTGGAAAAACAATTGTCGTTTACTAAAGGTGTAAAATCAGTAGAAGCCGATCACGAAACTGATTTGATTACAATTACATACCTTAGTAATAAAACCAATCCTGAGCTTATTATTGAATCTTTAGCTAAAATAAATTACAAAGCGAGTGTTTATAACCCCAAAGGGAATGCAGATAATAAGAAAGGCTGTAGCACTCCATGCAAAACTCCTTGTGGAAAATAAAATTATAAATATACCTCATCTGCTTACTTAAACTTTGCAGGTGAGGTTATTTGTTTGTTGTGAGGTGGTGGCTTCGTCTCCGCTCAAGTGGTGGCTTCGTCTCCGCTCAGCCACCTTACGGTAACAATATTAATTATCTGGACTTGAGGTGATTGAGCGAAGAAGTGGTGGCTTCGTCTCCGCTCAGCCACCTTACGGTAACAATATTAATTATCTGGACTTGAGGTGATTGGCGAAGCCGAAATCACCGTCTTACGAAGCCGAAACCACCTTACCTTAGCAATATTAACTATCTGGACTTGAGGTGATTGAGCGAAGCCGAAATCACCGTCTTACGAAGCCGAAACCACCTTACCTTAGCAATATTAACTATCTGGACTTGAGGTGATTGAGCGGAGCCGAAATCACCGAACTCCGCAGCCGAAACCACCGAATTCCTAAACTATATCTATTTCCTAAAAATTATAGACTTTAATAATTAATTAATACAGGTTTAAGATTAACTTAGTATTAGCTCTCTATTTTGCAGCATAAAATTTATGCTATGAACGACTATAGAATTCTTATTGTTGACGATGACAGTGATATATTGGAATTTTTATCGTACAATTTTGAAAAGAATAACTTCAAGGTTAAAACAGTAAATAAATCGACTGAGGCAACTGAGACCGCAAAAAACTTTAAACCTCATTTAATACTTCTAGACGTAATGATGCCTGAAATAAATGGCATTGAACTATGCGAACAGCTTAGAAATAATGAAGAAACTGCAGACACTTTAATAATTATTCTTACTGCCCGTGGCGAAGATTACTCGCAAATTGCCGGACTTGAGTCTGGCGCTGACGACTATATAGTTAAACCAATAAATTACAAAGTTCTTATTAGCAGAGTTAATGCATTGTTGAGAAGAAAGTTTATGCTTAATAAACAGTCTAATCATAATTTGGTGAATCAAATTAAAATTGGAAATTTAATAATTGATCGTGAAAAGTATCTTGTTAAAAACAATAATATTATTATTAACTTACCTCGTAAAGAGTTTGAATTATTGGCTTTATTAGTCTCAAGTCCGGGTAAAGTATTTACGAGAAATGAAATATACGACACCATCTGGGGTGATACAATAGTAGGCGACCGTACAATAGACGTACACATTCTTAAATTACGCGAAAAACTTGGTTCACGACACATTAAAACAATTAAAGGAGTAGGTTATAAATTCAGCGATTAATTGATTTTCAAAATCTCAACATATTTCTTTAAGTACAACTCAGCATTTTTTTCCCATGTAAAACTTGAAGCATATTGCACAGCCTTTTCAGCAATTCTGCTGTCCTTATACGCTTCAATACCACCCACAAGAGTATTTTTCATATCCTCAGGATTAAAATTATCCCAATAAAAAGCACGTGTACCTCCTATCTCCGGCAAACTGCTTCCTTTGTAACAAATTACGGGACTACCAAATCTCATAGCTTCAATTATTGGCAACCCAAAACCCTCATAAAGCGAAGGGAAAACAAATGCCTTGCAATTAGAATACAACCAATTCTTTTCGGCATCAGTAATTATGCCTGGCAAATGTACTCTGCTCTCTAAATTTAGCTTCTTTATTTCTTTCTTAAGCAGATTTGCATAAGCTCCTTTATTGTTGCCGGCAATTATTAAATCAATATCAGGAAACAATTTCATCATTGGCAAAAGAACCTTGAAGTTCTTTTTAGGCTTTATTACTCCTATTGAAAAAAAGAAATCATTCTCTATTTTAAACCCGGGTTTTACTAATTCAGGACTCAATTCCACACCATTATAAATTACTGATTGTCCCGTTTCCTTTTTTATTTGTAAATGCTCATTAGCAACAACTCTAGAATATTCGCTTATAAAACACAAATCATCAGTATTATCAATAATTGTTTGTAGTTTTTTTAATCTTTTTTGCGATTTACGCTCCGACTTCTCTCCAATAAAATTCAAATCATGAATAGTAAGAAGCCTTTTACAATCATATTTTGGAAGAATTTTCGGCTCTTGATGAATAGAATGCCACAAGTCAATATCTCTAAGCAATAAAACATTTTTCTTTGTTACATAATTTACACTATTCCCAAAGTAACCGATATAATCTTCAGGAACTAAAAAATGCCAATTGATATTCTCGTGTTGAATTTTCGACAAAGCATTCCCAAAGTTCAACGAAACCTGACCTAAACCACAATACAGGTCTTTCAGTTTCAAAAGGTCTATTACAATATTCTTTCGCATTGGGCTAAGATAATAAACTAAATTAAATGTTTGCTAAAAATGTGACTGAATTGCTAGAAGATTTAGACTATATGCAAACTTCCAACTTTTAAAAATCACACATACCAATTGAGAGTGAGAGTGAGAGTGAGAGTGAGAGTGAGAGTGTGAGTGTGAATAATCCGGGATAAAACAGGTTTGAGCTAAAAAACTAGTTTGAGTACTCGCACTCTGTACTCGCACTCAAACTGTTTTTGTGATCCCGGGAGGACTATTTACATCTTTGTAAGTATCTCTCTAATAACACATTACAATATCTATTTTGCTAAGTCCAACAGTTAGTCCAACAGTAAAAAAGGAACATTAAAACCGACCGGTTTTCTTGAGCAAAAATACGAAAAAATCAGGAGTTTTTAGTCATAAAACAATTTCTTTGTTTATGCATTAAGAAAGAAGCATAATTAAAAAATTTGATATCTAGGTAATCTTACAAAACAGTATATAGAATAACTAAACCACAATGGATGAAGTTCACAATATTTACTAAAGGTTTATATGTCTTTTTTATTTTCTAAGTTGGCTCATTTTGAAAAACACCCCCCAAATGGCAGCTAAAAGCATAGCTATTAAAACAATTCCAAAGTATTTACCTTCTATTGGAATATTTAGCATCCTTACTGTTTTAATCGAAAACCCTTCTATTCCATCAGTAAGTTTTGGAGCTAAAGGTTCAAGTAGTTTTACTATGAAAGCAGCAATTATACTGCATATTAAAACTGAAAAGCCATGTGATGATGCGTGTTTAATCATAACGTAAAATTTATATTTTGTTTTTTCCTTTCTTAATTAATAGTCTTTGAACTGCAACTATCCAAATATGTATTTTCTTAACTACAAAAAACGAATGAGTAAGGTATAATATAGAAATGCAAGCGTAAAATATCATTAGCTTTATTTCACTTACCCAGTCTCCAAGCCAAAGATAAATTTCCTGTGAATAAATTGCTCTTATACATATTATATTTAAAAAACCTAAGTACATGACAAAACTTTAAGACAAATTTTGTAATCTGTTGAATTTCTGTTTAATAGAGCATGTGCAACGAACACTAAACCGTATTTAAATAAGCTCATCGCCCTACGTCCATGTTTTTTAATTTTGATTTTTTTGATTTTATTGTTTAAATATATGCCAACTTTATATACCCAAACAAAGGCAATGCTAACTACAGAAATAAGTTTTGATATACGATCAATATTTTGCAAGTGAGTTTGTTCTAAATTAAACCCGCTAGTTTTAAAAGCTCTAAACATAGTTTCGATTTGCCAACGATGCTTATATTCATTAAGTGCGTTATAATCACGCCTATAGGATGCAATAATTACAAATTCAATTTTATTTTTACTGTTCAATATTTTTACACCGCAAATGAATAAATATCTCCCCCTATAAGAAATTAGTTTGTCGTAATATCTTGGTTGGTTTAGAGCTAAATCGTTAAAAAGCCAAAACACTTTTTTATTACCCTTTCCAGGAACATTTAACCATAAATTTTCCCTAAGTCTGATATAGAATGGGATTTGTTCTAATATCAATTCATCAAACCAATCTTCACCAATAAATTCTCTATCTGCCATTAACGATGAAATACTCTTAACTCCGAATAATTGTAAATATCTATTCATTAGTTCAGCCCTCTCTTGACAGTTTGAATTTCCTCCTTTTGGCAATAATGTCCAAATTATTGGGAACGACACTCCTTGATAGGCAACACTTAGCATTAGAATATTGATATCGGTTTTTCCGAATTTCCAGTTGGTTCTGTCAAGGCACAATCGATGTGCACCAGTATCGGGCAACATGGCAAATAGCAACTTCGCAATAGTATCTTGGCTAATAAAAAACTCCGCAAAAAAACGCTGAATTCGGCGTAAATTGGATTCCATTCTAGCTGCACTTTCAAAACCTTGCGATAACCTTACAAAGCTAACAGTTTGCAATTTTATCATAGCGGTAATAATACCTGCTAAAAATTTTACTCTCGCTTGATGCCAGCCTAATTCTTTTTTAAGAATAGAAACTAATTCACTATTTTTATGCTCGACCTTGGTTTTCATTTCTTACAATAATTTGTTGTGATTTTATCGTAAGTTAATGATTATCAAGGTTTTTGCCAAGTATTTTATTGCAAAGTTATTAACATTATCACCTGAATATCAACACATTAAAGTTTTGTCATGTACTAAG